>Ga0315312_1002697_pt1 | contig 12056 bp, 8 predicted proteins | sample TDP7_MG_FD_203629 | JGI IMG/M metagenome (GOLD analysis project Ga0315312, IMG submission 203629) | Freshwater sediment microbial communities from Lake Towuti, South Sulawesi, Indonesia - TDP7 | ecosystem: Environmental > Aquatic > Freshwater > Lake > Sediment | place: Indonesia: South Sulawesi... | reverse complement strand
AAACTCGGCGGCAACGGATCCGACGCGTTCTGCATATGTTTGAAGACCTCGTCAAAGCTCTTCATTACGTATTCTGTTAGCGTCATCTTCCTTTTTTTGGCAATATGCCTCAACGCTCTTTCAATCCCACTTGCATATTGAATCGCTTTCTTCGGTCTTTCAACCACAGACTTCGGCAAGTTGATCATCTGAGCCAATCTTCTAAGCACTCTCTTCCTCAAATCGTCTTGAGGACTTGCAATTTTGAGTTCGGTAGGTAGGGAGAGCGCGTACTCGACGACGTTGAGTTCTGCAAAAGGAAGACGTAAATCGATATGATGAGGCGTGGATACCTGCTCGTCTCTTTGATAATTGATTTGGTACGCTTCTCTTGAGCTTTCGACTATGGCCTTTTGAAGCGCATCAGCTCCGCCGCGATCGAGTATCCTGAGGAATCTGCGGTATCCTCCGAAGATCTCATCGCACCCTTGACCAGTTAACATGACTTTGAATCCTTCTTTATGAGCTGTAGCGGCTGCGAAATACATCGGTACCGCTACAGCCAACTTCATCGGGTTCGCCTCCTCGATATGCCAGAGGACTTTTTTGACAGCGTCTTCCACATCTGCCATGGTGAGTTGTTTCACTCGATGAGGCATTCTCAACTCGCTTCCAACTTCGAGAGCGTGCGCGAGTTCGGGCTGATCTGGCAGACTTACTGTGACGAGTTCAACTTCTAGTCCAGTTGACTTGGCGATTGAAGCGATCAGTCCACTGTCGATGCCTCCTGAAAAGGCTATCGCAACTCGTTCTACGTCATTCGTCAACTCAACGATAGTCTTCGCTAGAAGTCTCTTCAGATGCTTTGCAGCAGATTCTAGGTCAACCACAGCTACTTCAGGCTGTCTTATCGTTCTCGAATGTTGGAGTCTCAATCCTTTCCTAGTCAGTCTCATAACATATCCTGGTGGAAAGCTGTCGACTCTGTCTAATCCGACTCTCCAGAGAGCTTTTCGTTCTGATGCTGCCGCGGCAAGTCTCCCGTTTTTTCCGAAATAGAGGGGTTTTTGGCCGACCGGATCTCTGGCCAAGACCATCCTATCGCCGTGGAGTGAAGCGATAACGTATGCGCCTCTTCGGGTCCTTACGAAATCGGCGATTACCTTAACATTTGTTTTTTGAAGTGCTGATTTGATTAAGGCGGTGAGATATGGTTTCGCTCTGACCGGATAGACGGTGCCTTCGAATGCGATTATCTCGCGGCCGATCTTTAATGGTTGCTTAATATCTCTTGGAAAGAGTTTCATCAGACTATATCCGATAGCAAAGCTAGACCTTAAGCCGTCAGTGTTCAAGTCTTCGATTCTGTTTGAAAACCTTACCTCATCGGGGGTTGCGATTCCGAATGCGTCATCTCCTCTATGCACCAAGTTCTTCATCATTTCGAAGACGATATCTACGGCGTTAGAGTCCTTCCTGTCTACTGCGGCCGCAATTGCGCCCACGACTAGAACCCGCGTAGGAAAGCTTTAAGTGGTTTTATATTTTCGGTTTGGAATATCTGTTTTGCCGAAGGTAGTAGATTTGCCGATTCTACCCATAGATACTGGCCGGTACGGAAGCGCCGAGATGAGAAGGATCTTTGAGGAGGAGAATAGGCTTCAGAAGATACTAAGCGTTGAGTCTGCTGTTGCGTATGCACAGGCAATGGTCGGTGTAATCCCTAAAAGTGCTGCCGAGGAGATTCGCAAGAAGGCAAGCGTTGAGTTCGTTAAACTTGAACGTTGTAAACAAATTGACGCTGAGATTGGGCATGATCTTATGGCGATAGTTAGAGCCTTAACTGAGGTTTGCGAGAGTAATGCAGCAAGATACGTCCACTATGGGTTGACTAGCTACGATGTTGAAGATACTGCCACTTCCCTTCAATTCAAAGAAGCTTTGGAGATAGTGGAAAGAGATCTTATGGAGCTTGAGGAAATACTTCTGGGACTGGTTCAGGAGCATAGGGACATTGTGATGCCGGGAAGAACGCATGGGCAGCATATGGGAATCATAACGCTTGGATTCAAGTTTGCAGTTTGGCTTAGAGAGATAGCGAGGCATCTGGCGAGGCTGAATGAGATTGGAGAAAGAGCATTAGTCGGAAAGATAATGGGTGCGGTGGGTACTGGAGCCGGACTCGGAGAGAAAGCCATCAAAATCCAAGAGATCGCCTTGAAGAGAGTTGGTTTGAAGCCTGCTGACATGGTTACTCAGATAATACAGAGAGACATACACGCGGAGGTCATCTCATTCCTCGTTTTGGTAGCTTCAAGCCTTGACAAATTCGCGCTCGAGATCAGGAATCTCCAGAGAACAGAAATTCAAGAGCTCATGGAGCCTTTCAGGCCTGAGAAACAAGTTGGGAGTTCGGCTATGCCGGCCAAGAGAAACCCTGTAGTGAGCGAGCGAATCTCCAGTTTGGCCAAGCTGATGAGAGCTATGGTCGTCCCAGCTTTGGAGAACGTTCCCCTGTGGCATGAGAGGGATTTGACTAATTCGGCGAATGAACGATTCATCTTTCCAATGTCATTCATCATAATTGATGAAATGTTGAAAGGAATGAACCGCGTCCTCAAAGGATTGGACATTTTCCCCGACAATATGAAGAAGAACCTTGAGTTGACCAAAGGCTTAATCATGTCTGAAAGAGTGGTCAACAAACTTGTGGAAAAGGGTTTTGGAAGACAAGACGCACATGAGCTTGTCAGGAAATGCTCAATGAAAGCCTTGCAGGAGAGGATGGATTTCAGAACCGGACTGATTCGAAATGTACAGATAGCCTCCAAACTGAGCCTCGACGAGATCGATGAATGCTTGGACTATTCAACATACCTTGGAGTTACGCAGCAGCTCATTGATAACGCGCTGAAACTGACACATGATGAGAGAAAGCGTTAGGATCTAGGTCAGATGCGGGCTCTCACGAACATCTAACTCGTCAGTCTCATATAGATTTGCTCTATCTTTCGCGTAGAACTCTCGTCTCCAGTCAAATATGCGATGTCTTCCTCATCGAAACCGAAATACCTTGAGAGTCCAGCAGCAGTCTCGTAATTGTTTTCGAATATTATGCGCAAGTAAGGAAGATAGTACTTTACCGCGGATATTGAGGAGACGTGGCATCTCTTACCTATTTTCGCCCCTACTCTTGCTTGAATCCCTCTAATCCTTCTAGTCTTGGACATCAACGATATCCTTTCCGGAAATTTCATGGGAACGAAGCTTGGTTTGGTTCTTTCTCGCGAGAGCGCTACTCCAGCTGTCATCAGATCGAAAACATATGCGAGAAGGTCCCAAGTTTGCCTTCTCTTTACTCTTCGTAAGTAGATGTCTGCTTTCGCCAAGTGTTCCATCGCATTGGCCCTGTCTAGAGGATCTGTCAACTGGCGGGGAGCGTTTTCATAAATCCATTCGAAGAGCATTTCGTAATCGATATCAGCGATATCGACCGCTTTCTTTGCCCACAAACAATTTTTGGCAGAGAAGATCATCCTTAAAGCTTCAAATATGTTCTCTTTGCGGTCTCTCCAAGCTAGCCAAGCGACGTCATCGTAAGCTACCTTCTTTCTTCCTGAGGATAATGCTTGGAGATCGTTTACGATCGATCGCATATCGCCCTCATCCCTCTCAATGATGAGCTTGATCGCTCTCTCGTCGATCTCTATGCTCTCCTTCGCCGCTATTCTCTTCAAGTATGGGAGAGCGTCTCTTACGCCCAGATGTTTGTATTCTACTAGTTGGCAAACGTCTCGCAAAGATCTGATCTTCGGATCCCAAGCGTTGTTGGCAGTGAGAATGACTGGGTAGTTTGTCTTCTCTATCGTCTCTACGATCGCGTCTATAGCGCCTGTATCTTCACCAAGGTTGATCCCGTCGATTTCGTCGAGAAGAACTATTCTCTTCTTTCCAAATAGCATGGCTTGACCTGCCGCCATGCCGGCGATTCTTCTTATAGCGTCTCCTGTCCTACTATCGCTTGCATTTATCTCAATGAGATCATATCCGTACTCATTTGCTAGAGCTTCTACTGAGACGGTCTTGCCAGTTCCAGCCGGCCCGTGAAGTAGAAGGGCCTTCTTGCCTGGAACTTTCTTTTCCCAAGATTTTACCCAGTTCAATAGAGCATTTATTGCATCTAGATTTCCAGCGATTTCGCTAAGTCTTCTAGGCCTATATTTTGTCGTCCACGGAACGTGCATGTATGCGCTCACTACTGGTTGGCTCTCTCAGCAACAAGGGCCAATCTTGCAAGTAGAGCGCTTAGTTGGACTTCTTCATCCGCGCCTTCAACGAGCCTGTAGTCAACCTCTCCAACAGCGTCGGCGAGAGTCACCTTGTTCTTTTCAGGTATCGACATTCTGAATATCTCTGAGTGTATCTGCTTCACTATGTCGGTTCCAGAGAGCCCGTACTCGACCAGCATGAGCCTCAGCCTCTCTCTAGCTTTCAGGAAGTCTCCGTTGAATGCGAGTTCCAGCATTTCTTTCACATCTTTAGGTTTGGCTCTGCCGACAACAAGGTACACGGAATCTTCGTTCACAGCTTTCTTAACGGAAGCTGCTGCTTGAAGCGTGTTGATCGCTTTTCTCATGTCGCCCTCAGCGACCTCGATCACGGCTTCTATGCCGTCTTCTGTGAATTTCACGTTCTCCTTCTTCGCTATCTGTCGAAGATACTCTTTTACGTCATCTTCACTCAGTGGGGTGAAGCGGAAGACCGCACATCTTGACTGGATCGGTTCGATTATCTTCCCGCTGTAGTTGCAGCATAAGATGAACCGGCATGTTCCAGTGTATCTTTCCATAGTTCTTCTGAGCGCATGTTGGGCATCGGCGGTCATGTTGTCCGCTTCGTCTAACACCAGGATTTTGAATGGAGCTCCACTTATCGTAGCTATTCGAGCGAATTCCTTCACAGTTGTTCTTATAACGTCGATTCCTCTTGCATCGCTCGCGTTGAGCTCCATAAAGACATCCATGTATCTCTCCCCGAAAAGGTCTTGAGCTAGGCATAAGGCCGCTGTCGTCTTTCCTGTTCCAGGAGGACCGGCAAAGAGACAATGCGGCATAGCTTTCGTCTCGACGAACTTTCTTAATCTGCTTACGATTTCAGTTTGATTCTTGATTTCATTGAGGGTTGAGGGTCTATACTTTTCAGCCCACATCGCTACTGCCAATTGTCAAAGCCTCCGGCTTGATTCGCAAGTTATGAGTCTGCGACATATCAAGTTTGGAATTGAAGCTAAAAAGAGTTCCCTTACGCTGACCGCAAAAAGAAAAAGGAAAGGCTATGGAAATAAGCCAAGTGTCTTGAACGCTTCAGCTACTCTTCCCACTCCTAACATATACGCTGCAGTTCTCATGTGAACATTGTTCTTCCTTGAAATCTCGAGGACTTCACCAAAGGCTTTGACCATCTTCTGCTCAAGCTTGCTGTTTACTTCTTCCGCAGTCCAATATTCCCTGCGTAGGTTCTGTGTCCACTCGAAATAGCTTACTGTTACGCCGCCGGCGTTTGCTAGTATGTCCGGCACAAGGAAGATCCCCCTTTTATAAAGGATCTCGTCCGCTTCAGGCGTCGTCGGTCCATTAGCTCCTTCACATACCATCCTCGCCTTTACCAGCGGAGCGTTCTCTTTCGTTATGACGTTCTCGAGAGCAGCTGGAACGAGGATGTCGCATTCTATCTCTAAGAGCTCTTCATTTGTGATCTGCTTACTGTTTTCAAACCCCAGAACGGTTCCAGTCTTCTCTTTATGTTTCGCGAGTGCCACAGGATCTATCCCTGTAGGCTCATATACTCCTCCTCTTGAGTCGCTGGCTGCGATGAGTTTGCAGCCCATTTGATGCAGTATCTTTGCTGCACTAGCCCCGACGTTTCCGTAGCCTTGTACCGCGACCGTCGCACCATTCAAATTGATGCCTAGGCTCTTAGCCGCTTCCCTAGCGCATATAGCGACGCCTCTGCCAGTAGCTTCAGCTCTACCCTCAGAACCTCCAACATTTATTGGTTTCCCGGTCACTACCTCAGGAACCAAGTAGCCTTTGAACTGGCTGTATGTGTCCATGATCCAAGCCATGGTTTGGGCGTCAGTGTACACATCGGGAGCAGGGACATCCTTGTAGGGTCCTATATCGTCTGCCAGCATAGCCGTATATCTTCTTGTCATTCGCTCTAGTTCGCCTTTCGACATCTCTTTAGGGTTGCACATAACTCCGCCTTTGGCGCCGCCGTACGGAACATCGACAACAGCGCATTTCCAAGTCATCCACATGGCCATGGCTTTAACTTCGTCGAGGTCAACGCTAGGGTGATATCTGATTCCGCCTTTGTATGGGCCTCTTGCTCTAAAGTGTTGCACCCTGTAGCCAGTGAAGACTTTGACAGTTCCATCATCCATCTTCACGGGGACTGCGACAGTTATGATTCTTCTCGGATGCTTGAGAACATTGATAACATTAGGGTCCAGTTTCAGCTTTTCACCTGCAATCTCCAACTGTCTTACCGCGATTTCAAATGGATTCAGTCTTCGATCAGCCAAAATGAATAGCCTTCACAGCGATTTTTTATCATAGGAGGCTTAAGCTTATAACCTTTACATATGTAAAGAGCGTGCATCGGAAACTTTCAGAACTGGACTAGAGAGGTTAAGAAAAAGGGCTCTTCTACAGGACATATTCAGCAACGATGACAGTGGTGGTCTCGCGAATTCCAGGAATCTTGCGAAGGCATCTGAAGACGAAATCATTCAGAGCATCCATGGACTCTACTTTTACCTTGACTAGGATGTCGAACTCTCCATAGGTCAAAGCAGTTTCGCATACCGCGCTGTGCTTTGATACTTCTTGGCAGATCTCAGCCTCTTTGCCGGGTTCGACATTGACCATAACGAAGGCCGTTACCAATTTGCGTTCCTTCAGCGGAGGTGCATGTTCCGCGAATGGAAAGTTGAGTCTGCTCTCTATTTATACTTATTCTGGTAGCGAGGGCAGAATGATCGTCAGCGCACGGTTAGGCTTGACCTTTCAGATACCTATCTATGTCTCGTGCAGCTCTCTTGCCTGCGCCCATTGCTTGAATTACCGTCGCCTCGCCCGGGACGATGTCCCCTCCAGCCCAAACCCTTTTCTTTGAAGTCCTGAAATTCTCATCGACTATTATGTATCCGTCTTCATCTGTTTGGAGGCTGCTTGTCGTCTGGCGGATCAAAGGGTTAGGTCCTTGCCCAATAGCGACAATCGCGGTGTCAACCTCCGTAGTGAAGTTCGAGTCCTTGATTGGGACTGGTCTCCTCCGCCCAGATTCGTCTGGAGGACCTAGTTGCATTCTGATGCATTCCATCTTCTGAACCCACCCTGCATCGTTCCCTAGAAACCTTACCGGATTGGTGAGCAGTCTGAATTCTATCCCTTCTTCCTTCGCATTTTTCACTTCCTCCAGCCTAGCAGGTAGCTCAGTCTCTGAACGGCGATATACCACTGTTACATTCTCTGAACCCAACCTGAGCGCTGTTCTAGCAGCATCCATGGCGACATTTCCTCCGCCGATAACCCCTACTCTCTTCCCGACTTTTAGTGGAGTGTCAAATTCAGGGAATCTATAGGCTTTCATCAGGACCGCGCGGACGAGGAACTCGTTTGCTGAATAAATACCGTTGAGGCTCTCGCCAGGTATCCCCATGAAGCGGGGTGAACCTGCTCCGGTTCCAATGAAGACAGTATCGAACCCATTTTCAAAGAGTTCACCAATAGTGATTATTCTTCCGATGACCATGTTCGTCTCGATCTTGACGCCGAGGCTCTTCACATAGTTGACCTCAGCTCCAACTATCTCCTTCGGCAATCTGAATTCTGGGATGCCGTAGACGAGGACTCCTCCAGGGGTGTGCAACGCCTCGAAGATCGTTACGTTATGTCCAAGCTTTGCGAGATCTCCTGCAACCGTCAGGCCAGCCGGACCTGAGCCCACGACTGCAACTTTTTTTCGCGTCGTTTTCGCAACGGGTGGAATCTTCAAGCCTCGCTTCAACTCGTAGTCTGCGACGAAGCGTTCGAGAGCGCCTATCGCAACTGGGTCGCCAGTCTTACTCAATACGCATACTTTCTCGCATTGGTCTTCTTGCGGGCAGACTCTTCCAGTTATCGCGGGAAGATTGTTCTTGTCTCGCAGTATCTCGGCTGCCTTATCGAAATTGTGCTGCCTTATGGCATCTATGAAGGCCGGGATGTCTATTTCAACTGGGCACCCGGGCTCACAGAAAGGTTTTGGGCATTGAAGGCACCGCTTGGCCTCGGTGATCGCTTGCTCTGGTGTGTAGCCCAGCGCTACCTCTTCGAAATTGCGGATTCTCTTCTCTGGCGGCTGCTTTGGCATAGGTTCCTTTTGAAACTTCATCTCCCTCTTCGCGCTCATTGCAGATCTCATACTCTTTTTTCGAGTCGTTGGAGCGACGATTTTTCCTCTTCAAGGTATATCCTCTGTCTAGCCGTGAGAAGATCGAAGTCCACCAAGTGTGCGTCAAACGCTGGTCCGTCGGAGCATGCAAGTTTCGTCTCTCCACCGACGATCACTCTGCAGACTCCGCACATGCCGGTAGCGTCCAACATAATAGGGTTCAGGCTGACTATCGTCTTGATTTGATACGGGCGAGTTATGTCAGCCACTCGCCTCATCATTACGGTTGGGCCTATGGCTATGACGCGATCGATTTCAACATGAGCTTCGATTAATCTGATCAGTATGTCGGTGACGAAACCGTGATGGCCTTTCGATCCATCGTCCGTTGTAATGTAGACCTCATCGCTTACCTCTCTCATCTCCTTCTCGAGGATCAGGAGGTCTTTGCTCCTCGCGCCGATTATGGTTATTATCTTGTTTCCAGCTTTCTTCAGTGCGCAGGCTTCTGGATATGCTTCTGCGGTTCCTACGCCTCCTCCGACGATGACGACCGTTCCAAATTTCTCTATTTCCGAGGGTCTCCCTAATGGCCCGACAAGGTCTAGGATTTCATCTCCTTCTCGCAACATTCCAAGTTGCCGCGTGGTCTTTCCCGCTTCTTGAAATACGACCGTTATTTTTCCTTCTTCAGGGTTGCTCCTAGATATTGTGAGAGGTATCCTCTCTCCTTTCTCATCTATTCTCAAGACGACGAATTGTCCGGGTTCATTCTTTCTTGCGATCAACGGCGCATAGATGTCAAACGATTTTATCCCTTGCGCCAACTCTCTCTTACGAAGTATTTTGAACGTTTCAATGCCTCCGGACAGCTTTTACATATGTAAAGTAGGAATTACAAGGTTTACTTCGCAATTTCTTAAGTTTTGCGCAGGAAGCAGCTTCGCCTCACCTTCTACATGAAGGACGATGAATGGAGGATCGCCTTTTCCACTCAGCAACAAGCCGAAAGACAGTTTTATCTTGGAGGCTTCCTATTTTGAAGTTGCATGGTGCTATCGTTTGCCAGAATACCTGTCCACCGTGGAGGACATAGACTTCGACTTCAAGAATACTCCAGTCAAGATTGTGGTGCTTCGTGACTCTCCAGAACTGATTGTAGGCGAAAAGAGCATTGGTCCATTGAAGAGCGGGCAGGAGGTTGAGATTCCTTATTGGATTGCTGAGGACCTGATGAGATCGGGGATCGCGAAATTCAGAGATGAGGATCGTTTGACCTTGGCAGCTCTATCGAAAGTTCACTGGAGAGAGACGATCCCCACTTCAAGGCAGATCCCTCAACTGCGGGAGAACTTCTACTCAATGCTTAGACGCTTCTTGCTTGAGTTGGAAGCGGATACTCGATCTAATCAAACGAAGTTAAAAGATCTCGAGAAGGCGATAGGCTTATCGAAGGACATAGTTAGCTGTAGAGCGCGCAAAATAGTTTCTCTCGCAGCAGCTCCTCTTCAAACGGAAAGTCTTATTCAGAATTTGACCTCCGAGGAGCGAGCACTATACATTAGATTAAGCGACATCATAAATGACTGGAAGAAGAGGGTGCTCAGTTTGGAGGGGAAATTTTGACTCTTCCAAAAGGTCCAGAAGAGAGATTTCAAGAGTTCCTCCGATCGTTTCAAGGTCCAACAGGTGAATACAAATATCGGCGACGACTTGCACAGATGGCCATTTCAGGCTCACAATCATTAATCATAGATTTTGATGATCTCATCGCATTCGATGCAGCTCTGACCAGAGAGATAATCGAGAAGCCTGACGAATACTTAGAATACTTGAACAGGTCCGCTTGGGCCCAGATGAAGATAGAAGATCCAGAGTATGCTGAGCAAGTGAAGAAGCTCTTTGTGAGGTTTAGAAGGCTGCCTGAGAAGCTTTCTCTCCGAAAGATAGGGTCTGAACACCTTGGAAAATTCATTATGAATGATGGAATCATTGTGAGGGCTACTCCAGTCAAACCGATGCTTGTGAGAGCTGCGTTCCAATGCAGAAGATGCAATGCTATGGCATATGTGGATCAGGTTGGAGCGGTAATGCGAGGCCCCGGAATATGTGCTCACTGTCGAGGAAAAGCGTTCGATTTCGTAGAGAAGCAGTCAATCTTCATGAATTCGCAGGAGATAAGGATCCAAGAGAAGCCTGAGGATCTTCCGCCTGGTCAGCTTCCTCGCGCGATGGACGCGAAGTTGATAGAAGATCTTGTTGACATAGCTAGGCCTGGAGATCGCGTTTCCATAATAGGAGTTGTTAGGGCTCAACAAGAGTTTGTCGGGCGAAGAGGTAGACTCAGAACATTCGACCTCTATATGGATGCAAACTATGTCGATGTAGCTGGGAAAGAGGCGGAGGCTGTTGAGATAACTCCAGAGGAGGAGAGACTCATCAAGGAACAAGCCAAAGACCCTTGGATACACAGGAAACTCATAATGTCGCTTGCACCGTCGATATACGGATATGACGATATGAAGGAAGCTATACTTTACCTGCTTTTCGGAGGTATCCCGAAACAGCTTCCAGACGGCGTTACGATCAGAGGTGACATAAACATCTTGCTGGTTGGGGATCCCGGCACGGCGAAGAGTCAGCTGCTTCAGTATGTTGCGAGGATCGCTCCTAGAGGACTGTATACCAGTGGCCGGGGAAGTACCGCAGCAGGACTCACTGCAGCCGTTTTGAGAGAAAAAACTGGAGGGATGGTTCTTGAAGCCGGCGCGCTTGTTCTTGCTGATAAAGGAGTCGCCTCGATCGATGAGATAGATAAGATGAAACCTGACGATAGAGTAGCGATACATGAAGCGATGGAACAGCAAACCGTAAGCGTCGCAAAAGGTGGTATTGTTGCGACGCTCAATGCGAGAGCTTCCATATTGGCGGCTGGGAATCCCGCTCTTGGAAGGTACGATCCTTATCGTAATATTAGTGAGAACATTACCTTGCCTGTGACGATTCTTTCGCGGTTTGATCTTATCTTCGTTATGAGGGATGTTCCTGAGGCTGAGCTTGATAGTAGAATGTCGGAGCATATTCTGGCTCTTCATAAGATGAAGACTACTCCTGAGGAGGTTCCTCTCCCTCCGGAGCTTCTGCGAAAGTACGTTAGTTACGCCAAGAGGATTGAGCCTGTTCTCTCTGATGATGCGATAAAGGAGTTGCGAGAGTTCTATTTGAGGATGCGTTCGATCTCTGGGTCTGCTGAGTCGCCTGTTGCGATAACGCCTCGGCAATTGGAGGCTTTGATAAGGCTTGCTGAGGCGAGAGCGAAATCATTTCTGAGGGAGAAAGTTACAGTTGAGGACGCGAGAGCTATAATAAGGCTTGTTACTGTTTCGCTCCAAGATGTTGGGATAGATACGTCCACTGGGAAGATGGATATCGATGTGATAATGACTGGGAAGCCGAAGAGCCTCAGAGATAGAATGCAGACAATTATTAGTACAGTTGCAGAGATGGAGAAGGAGACAGGTTTCGTGGAGGAGACGTCGCTCTATGAAGCTTTAAAGGAGAAAGGCGTGGACGAGGAGAGGGCTAGAACAGCTGTTAGTCAATTGATTAGAGAAGGGGTACTCTACGCGCCGAAGCCG
>Ga0315312_1002696_pt1 | contig 12061 bp, 12 predicted proteins | sample TDP7_MG_FD_203629 | JGI IMG/M metagenome (GOLD analysis project Ga0315312, IMG submission 203629) | Freshwater sediment microbial communities from Lake Towuti, South Sulawesi, Indonesia - TDP7 | ecosystem: Environmental > Aquatic > Freshwater > Lake > Sediment | place: Indonesia: South Sulawesi... | reverse complement strand
TGCAAGTTCTGTACGTTGCGTGAGGCAACGTTGACGGTGACTGTGAAGAAGACTTTCTTGTCTCCGGCTTTTTTTCGATAACTCCCTGTCACACCCATATCGCCCTTTGCGTCAGGGGCCATTCTACTCTCAACTACGAAGTAATCCAGAGCCAACCCAAACTTAGTTTCGAGGTAGTCTTTGAGTAACTTATCCAGATCACCTGAATTCATACCTCTTGTGCCTCTTATGGTGCGCACACACTTTATGTATCCGTCGGGGAGGTTCGTCTTTAGGCTAGTTATTTAGGCACTTCAGTCGCAGATGCCTTTGGCTCTTGTGTTGCCTTCGCCTCTTCTCTTGGTCTAGCTTCCGCACTCAGAATGATTTCTATCGTTGACACAGCTCTTGTGCCACCCTCTTCCATCGGCAATTCCTCAGTTCCAATGTGTATCTCGTTAACGCTCATGTTTTCCATGAATCTACGCCTTGTTATCTCTTCGACGTCGATTGCGGTTGTTATGGCTTGGCCTCTTGCCCTCAATGTAACTTCCTCATTGCCAGCGCTGAAGAGCGTCATAACCGCGAGCACGTAACTCATCACTGGCTTCCGTCCAATGAATACTGTGTTTGGCTCTCTAGACATTTCATGCCCTCTTCACGATGGATTCGATCAAGACTCCGTAGCGGAGCCGATCCTTTAACCATTTCTAATGTCAAATTGCGCTGCCAAGGAAATAACGCATAATAATCAAAACACGCTAACTACAATATCAACATATTAAAGAATGGTTTTGGGAAAACAGACATTTTGTCTTATGTTAGCTACCAAGTTGACGGCTAGTGCGTACGAACCTGCTGTGTTCGGGAACTGGTTTGGACGCTGACTACGACCGGAGAGTGTATAAGCCGCGTGCCACAAACGCTACGGGGAATGCAAATGTGTATTCTAAGGGCTAACATTGTGAAAAACTGCAGAAAATGTAAATCGTCAGTTAGGTTCCATTGTACCTTGCGCAGGAAGGCGACGAGAAAGACGTATTTCGACAGCAAGGATAGAAGGCCGGAATAGGCATCATCTGTCGGCTTCAACTTGCTATTTGTTTTTCTTCTACATGCCTGTTGGCGAGGACAGCGGAAGAAGGAATAAACTGAAGAGAAATGCGAGCAGGCGTAGACTAGGCAGCCTAATTGGGTCAGAACGCGCGCTCATCTACGACACGTATCTTCCAATAAGGTTTATTCTTTCCTTCAATCGTGTTACGCTTCGGATTCAACAGGAGTTTCCTCTGCTGGCGTCGTCATAGGAGCCTTCCTTTTCTCCTCTGTCTTCTTGAGAGTGGTAACGTAGCCAGATATCCTATTTCTCATCCACTTCGTAGTTGGATCCAAGAGTTGCGTTACCATCTTTTTGTTCTCTTCAAAATCCGTCGTGAACTTGTCTGGGTAACGCTCCATTAGCTTCCTCGCAGTCTTTTTCACTATGTCAATCCTAACCTTTCCCAATCCTACTCCTCGCGATATTTGAAGTATCCCTCTCTCGAAGTGATTCCAGCATTTGGTATAAAACAATAGTCAATCAAACCTTTATGCAAAGGCTTGCCGAGTTCAGTTGCTCAGGGCCTAGGGCACTCGTGATCTGGGAGAAGTGAGGAAAGTCTTTCTGAAATGGAGGCTAGTGGGCGATGAAAAGGGGCAGAACAAGATACCTGATCAGAAAAAGGCAGAAGAAAAAGAACAGAATGAGAAAGAGAATAAAATCCAGTAGGAAACCCAGCTATATGCCGAGATCTTAAGAACTCTTCCTGCTTTCAAGTAATTCGAAGACCACACTACCCGCCCATTATCTTGACCGTTCTACCAATACTCCCTGCGCCAGATATTGTAGGGACATGTACGCCAACAGTAAGGCCCATTCTTGTATATGCATCCTTGGCATTCAGGACGACTAAAACGGGATGCCCTGCTCGTATCATTCTCCTCCTATAACGCCTATCTCTGTAGCACTGGTCAGAAATGAAATGCTCGATTTTCAGCTGTCTTCAAAGTGGACTGATCATGCTCCTACTCGTCCTATAGGGCGTGGGGCTCATACTCATCTCCGCTCTCAGAGTCATTCGTCGCAGAGGGAAAGATTGTGAGTTGGAGGCGGCAGCGCACCAAAATCAATTCTTGTAGCTTGATTTGAAGTCACGTCGACCCTCTGATCAAGAGCAAGTATGCAACCTTACCTGTAAGGAATACGGGCGATGCTATGAAGTAGAAGTTATCATTGCGGCATTTTCGCAGCCTCAACCCTAGCACTTACAGCTTTGACGGTATTCTTGATTATACTCAGGAAAAAGACAAAAGAAGCCGCAAACACTCTGACTGAACAAACCGATTGAAACGATCGGTTTTCCCTTTCCATAGGGTTGATTAGGCCAGACTCCTATTGTATACTGTGCATCGATTCAATATGCCTTGGTAGGTTCAAGATGGCCACTAGAAGAGCGAGAAGACGGAAGAGGAGGAAGAGTAGAAAGCGAAAACTGAAGCGGAAGAGTAGACGATAGCCAAAACAAATCTTCATCAAAACCCAGAATTCTTCCGTGCGTGCGATGGTCTTGCCAGCTAGAGTTTCCGCTTAGCTCTCTCAGGCAGTTACGGGGAACTCTTGAGATGAATGTCAGGATCCTCGGCATCTTCCTTCATTAGCTGGTGAGGTTCTCGGGTTCTGCTGAAGCGAAGTCGGATCTTCGCGTTCAGCGTTGTTACACTCCTGCTCCTGTTTGGATCGATCTGACCCTCCGATCGTTCATCGTCCACGCAGAGCTCGAATACTAGGCTCAAATCACCCAGAAAACTAAAACTAGAATCAAAGCGTTTACCAACTAAGGAGGAACATGATGAGGATCCTCTGCCCAAGATGCGGATACACACCCAGTTGCGAAGGATGAAGACAAGATCTCAGTTCTTTCTTCAGATAATAATCGATCTTGTTTTCTTTCAACCACGAAATCAAAGCTGGCAGACTTCTCACATAGAATGATCCGGGCACATCACAGTACTGCATGCTTCCGATGATGAAGCGATCAACGAAGTCTCTCAGCTTCTCGATTATCTGTTGTGGGTAGGTTACATCTGGGATCCAAGGTTCTATGCTCGCGAACGTTTTCACTCCTATCTCATGGGCTTTCTTCATAGCTTCGATCCGCTTTGTGTTGCCTGGTGCATAGGGCTCCCAGAAAGGAGTGTCGTCAAGAGACGTGATGGTGAAACCCACCTCCACGTTACGATGTTCGCGAATCAGATCGTAATCCCTAGTCACTAAGGGGCTTTTGGTCAAAATCAAGATGTGGAAGGGCGAGTTCAATAGAACCTCGAGAACCCTTCTCGCCAACCCTGTCTCAGCCTCAATCGGCTGATAAGGATCGGTCATGCTGCAGAACATGATCCGCCCAGGACGGAGGGCCCTAATGTCTCGTCTCGCTAGCTCAACTGCGTTCTCAACCATCTTCACGTCTCGCCAGTCTAAAGGCTCAGGCTCAAATCGTTTAGTCATCAATCGGGCGTAGCAGTACTTGCAGTTGTGAGCACAACCACGGTAAATGTTGCAGTTGTAGTCAGTATACTCGACGCCGGAAGGCCTAATGATGGTCCTGCGCCAGATAGCCATGACTCTTCTCCTCCAGCTCGCGTTTCGCCTCATAGTAGTTTAGGGAGACATCGATCTCTTCGCTGTCTAGGCCGCTGCTCCAAGCCTTCTCGATAAGTAGCGCCAACTCGAAGACTCCTAGCCTCACTCGCTCAAACTGTCTCTTCTGGTAGTCGAGGAACCGTTGGATAACCTTCATGCGGTCCCGGGAGAAGAGGAATTTAGGCCAGCTCATGGCTTACTTCGATCCTCGCTTCCGCCTGATCGTCCCCCAAGCCTTCTTCGCTGCTTCCGATCTGGAACCGGATTTCGCGGGTTGAATCTTCGGGGAATCCTTTAGCTTCACCAATTCCCAAACTGGAATCGGCTTTCCATCTCTCAGAAAAACAGGTTTAACGACCCGGGCTTCATCTCGCCCGGCCATCCTCAACAAAAGGGGCTTCACAGGTCCCAACCTAAACGGTTAGGCGCTTGGAGACCAAAAGGCTTGAGGCATCCGAAACTATTCGCTGTAACTATAAGGCATCCGAAACTATTCCATCTTCTTCTTATTAGAGGCCTAGGGTGGAATAGTCCTTGATTTTTCTCTGTTTCCATTTCCAGTAGGCTTTCCTCTCGCTTGGGCTGAGCTCCGTAATAGGGAAGGGTTCAGCATGCTTGAATTCTGGGCATGTGCCTGTGAGGAGGACTTGCTTCCAGTGGCAGATGCAGAACAAAGCGCCTTGATAAGGGTCGCTAACGGTTCGAAGGTACTCGCAGTCAGAACACTCACGCATACGAAACTGGCTCATCTAACTCGATTCCAACAGGTCTCATAAGGTTGAGAATAGATTGAAAGTAACCTCGATTTACGCGTAAAGAATTCGTGATTCAAATTTGAGGGGGCGCATCAAGGGACCCACACACAATTCTATCTTGGCCCATTGTTAAGGGAGGAATCCACTAAAACCCCTCTTCATTATTTCATTGTATTGCTCCCAACTGGTCACTGTGTCCGACGACGACGCTCACCAAAGGATACAGGCGTCGCTATTCGGCTTGGATTGTTGAGCGCTATCCTCTCCGGCTGAAACGTATCGCGGCCTTTCTTATCTCCTCGAGAACGAGTATCAATGGGGCCAAGCTGTAGAGGTAAACCCAATCTGATGGTGAGAGAGGCGCCGTCCCGAAGAGTGGTTGCAGGAAAGGAATATACACTATGCACGCTAGGATGGCCAATTGTGAGAATATCCCGGGGAAGAGCCATCTGTTCCTTAGAGGGTTTAGTCGGAAGATGGATTCCGAACTCGATCTAGCGGCGAAGAAGTTGCCCAATTGACCTGCCATTATGCTTGCCATAACGATCGTCGTACCTTTAGCGTATGCCATAGGATCGCTCACTATCGCTTGTCCAAAGTTCCATCCTGTGGCCTTCCATGTTTGAAATGCCCAAAACAGCCCGCTGATTGAAATAATTATGCCCACGTATAGCCCCCTCACTAGGATTCCAGGGTCGATGAGCCTGCTTCCGGTTCGTCTTGGCAATTTCTTCATGACACCTGCTTCTGGAGGTTCCATGATAAGAGCTAATGATGGCCAGACGTCCATAGCAAGGTCGATGGCCAAGACTTGGACGACTAACAGCGGAAGCGGCACCTGTAGCAAGACAAACGCAATGAAGGTTACGAGCTCAGCCCAATTATGTGTGTATACATAGTAAACGAATTTTCTCAGGTTGTCGAACATCCCTCTTCCGAGCTTGACACCTTCAACCATTGAGATGAAGTTGTTATCCAACAGTACCATGTCGGCCGATTCTCTCGCAACATCTGTGCCGCCTGCACCCATGGCGATGCCTACTTCGGCTTCCATTAAAGCTGGCGCATCGTTTAATCCGTCTCCAGTGACAGCTACCGTTTCGCCTTTTGATTTAAGGGCCCGGACTATCCTCAACTTTTGTTCCGGAGCGGTTCTCGCAAATACGATTTCTGAGGTATCTAAGATTCTTGACAGTTCACTTTCAGAGAGTTTGGAAAGTTCGTGACCCGAAATCAACACATGCTTTGCATGCTCAGGTGAAGTCACAATTTTAGCCCTCTTCGCAATTGCTTCCGCTGTCAGCTCATGGTCTCCAGTCACCATAATGACCCGTATACCTGCGCTTCTAGCGTCCGATACCGCTTTCTCGATCATAGGCCTCGGTGCGTCGAATAATGCCGCTAAGCCGAGGAAGGTTAGATCATGCTCAACTTCTTCTGACATGAACTCCTTCTTCTCTGAGCTCTGAAGAATGCGCGTGGCCATAGCGAGAACCCTAAACCCTTTCGCAGCGAAAGCCTCGGTCTGTCTTTCTACGACCTCTCGCTTTGCATCATTGAGGGGAACGTATTCGTTATTGAGAAATATCTTGGAGCATTTGGTGAGCAATTCATGAGGAGCCCCTTTAGTATATGCGACGGTCTTTCCGTCAGACCTTCCATGAATACTCGTCATTAGGCACCTTCTTGAATCGAACGGAATCAACCCTATCCTCGGGTTCTTGTTTAGGGCTTCGCCTACGTTGAGGTCACCTTTCCCAGCAAAGACCAAGAATGCACCGTCAGTTGGATCACCCAACACTGTCCATCTAGAGATTCTGTCTGAGGGCGCGTTGAGCTTCGCATTATTACAGAAGGCTGCGACCTCGAAGAGTGCTAGAATATGAGTTCTCTCAACTCTGTTCAAACGTCTGCCTTGAATTGTTATGAAACCTTCTGGGCTGTATCCATCGCCAGTCACTTCGAAGACTTCACCGTTAGCCCAAACGTTCTTCACCATCATTTCTCCGCTAGTAATAGTGCCTGTCTTGTCAACGCACATTACAGTGGCAGAGCCCAATGTCTCAACAGAGGAGAGGCGCTTGACAGCAACATTCCTCTTGGCCATAGCTGATGCGGTTAGCGCAAGAGACAGTGAAACCGTCAGCTGGAATCCTTCTGGGACAAGGCAGATCATTACGCCGATGGCGAAGAGCAGGCTGTCAAGCATATTCAGGTTGACCAGCATCTTGGCGACGGCGAAGAAGATGCCTCCCACTAAAATAGCGACTATGAAGTTGATCTTGGCTGTATAATCAATGTCTTTCTGGAGAGGACTGAGAGGCTCTTTTATGTCACGTGAGAGGGATACGATCTTTCCGAACTCGGTTCCTCTGCCTGTTTTGAGGACGACGGCTCTGGCTATTCCAGTTACTATAGTGGCTCCTGCAAACACAATGTTCTGATAGTCCATTATGCTGGAAATCGTTGTGCTTGGGCTCATAGTGGCGAAACGTCTCTGGGGCTCAGATTCGCCTGTGAGGATCGCGTTGTCGACCGATATTTCGAATGCGCTGGTTAGTCTGGCATCAGCGGGAACCCTGTCACCCTCTTCCAGGGCTATGATATCACCTGGGACCATTTCCGTGATGTCCGCTTCTCTGACCTGACCGTCTCTGATCACCTTTGCCTTTGTGGGAATTAGTCTTGAAATGGCTTGAACGGCTTTCTCAGCCCTATATTCTTGGACCAAGCTGAAGAAGGAATTGAGAATCACAACGCAGAAGATCGCCAATCCCATTTGGATGGAGCCCGAATCGTTGTAGGCCCAACCACTGAAGAACGACAGTAGCGACGCTACGATCAGTAGGACATTAAATAGGTTCTTGAATTGAGTGAAAAATTTCTCGGTGGGACTTGTCTTCTTGCCTGAGGGAATTATGTTTGGTCCATATTTCCGAAGCCTTCGCTTTGCTTCCTCTTCGGAAAGACCGACGGCTCCAGTAGCAAGACCTCGATAGACCTCTTGAACACCAGAAAACGCTGCATGATCATATGACATGATGAACACCAAGAGGTCAGGAATCTCACTCTCGTTTGCCCTTTCAACGTATCCAACTTGACCTCTCCTATAATAAGTGCACGCTCAATTCCTGTTGGCACCGTCAATATGAAAACAGTATGATACTTTAGGCGTAAAAAGTGCCAGCTAAAAACCGTTCTGACGAGGTCCGGATAAAAGAGATTGCCTGCTTATGCAGATATTCTATTGAAAATATTCGCAATCCTTGTCAGCCATTTGTCGAGTTTCTCAGGGTTACGTATGTAGTTCTCGTCGGGCACGATGGAGTGGACGAGCTTCTCAGCTTGCTCTATGCACTTGCAGCATTCATTCGTCAAGAAGCGCCTCTTAGGTGGACCGTAGACGCATACCTCACAATCCTTGCCGAGCCTGCTCAGAAGATCGTCTAAACATTGACTCTGATCTCACCGAAGCCGAGCATAAGCTTCAACTGTAAAGCGGCTAAATTGAATGAAACTGGTCGCTGAAAGTGTTGTTCTGTCATTGATTTGGTTTGTTAAGGTCCGTAGTCCAAATCTCCAGCCTACTCCGGCCAGTTGAAGCACGATTATCAAAAAGGCCGCTAAGAGAGCATGGAACGTTGGTCGGGTCCGGTTTCCTTCTACGCTTGTATGGGATGATGATCAAGACGGCTAGTATAAGAAGCGCTACCACAATGAACGCGCAAGGCGATATGTCCACTAAAGTCAGAGGTTTTCTAGTTGGAATCTTGAAGATCAATCCATGAGAGTACGCGAGAAGCTGTGACGTCACAAAAGTTAACAAATGAGATAATTTATGTTGTTAACAAATTGATGCGCTATGCGGGCGAATAGGATCTACGGGATAAGGCTTCACCCAGAGATATACATAGCCTTTAAGCTGCTTTGCGATCGCGCAGGCTATAGGCGGATGAACGAGGCTGTTGAACGGATCATGCTGAAGCACATTAAGGAGGGATGCCTACCGATCCCTCCCAAAGGTACCCGCATCCCCGAAGCTATTCGGCGGATCCATCTGCTTAAAGAGATCGATCAGATCAGGAGGAAGCTCGCTGGCGAAAAGAAGAAAAACTAGGGTCCAAGGCGTGAGGATGGAGCGTAGAAAACTGAAACTCGAACCTTCCACGCCGGCTGAAATTCAAGACACCTTAAGGGATCCCTTAAACTGTCTTTTGCGAGTCTGTCCAAGACCCTCCTAGAGGATATATACCCCTTTCACAGAGGTCTTCACAATCTTGTCGAGGCTAGCTTGGGTCTCTCGGCTTATTTTATCGCGCGATAAAATTTCAGGCCTATTTCTGGAACTCTAGAATGATTGCAGCCACCCCCGGATATCCCGGGGGCCGGATCAGCTTGCGAAGAGTCCGTCACGGCATCACCAAGGATCTTGACACTTTGCTTCAGCGTGTATTGCGAACCTTTATCGTTGATTCCACGACACTTCATTCATTCGCAATATTCGCTGTTCCTAGCCCCATTCGAGTTATGCCGTCGGTTTTCCAACGCTGTAGCTTGGCGAAATTCTCTAGCGGACACTAGCAGTTTTCTTAAGAGAGCTCCTTCACTTGAATTCTTACTGGTGCGGGAGGTTTCGATTTATTGGAGATGATTAGAGAATCTTGACCACGAGTGTTTAGACCCCGCTCCTGAGTGGTTCCAATGCGGCCTGCACCTCTGGGATCCCTAGGTGCTGAGGACCCTTGACAATCAGAGAAAAAGGTGATAATGTGATAATGAAGTGCCTGATGAATTATGCTTAGGATCCTTGTCAAGCAGATCGGCCTTGGATCCGCATGCGCTTAAGCGCTTCAGCCTCACAGCGGCGGTTTGAATTGAGCCTCATCAATCTCTCCGTTGTATTACAAAGCTTTATCGAGAGGAGATCGGATGCTTTAATTTTGAGCGTTTCCGCATGCTTCCTGATAGGCGTGAGAGGTTGAGCGAGAACCTTTCTATACGCTTCAGCAAGAGGGACCTCGCGCTCATTCTGAAGGTGTCTAGGACGAGAGGCGAAGACCCAAGCTCATTCATCAGGCGGGCTGTACTCCTGGAGCTGGCTAAACTCGGCTATCTAAGCCAAGAGGAGAACCAAGCGCTGGGAATCCTGAATGAAAAGCAGCGTTGAACTCAACCCTCGAGACGAACTGACTGAGAACCTTAACATTCGACTCTCGAAGAACGATCTAGCGCTGCTCAATAAGATCAGTCGGATGCGCGGGCAATCATCAAGCGATTTCATCCGCTTGGCGATGCGCCGCGAGTTCGCTCGACTGGGCTTCCTAGGCGAAGAAGAGAGGCAGGCTTTAGGCGTTCCGAATGAGAAGTAGCATGCGCGGTCCAGGGAGGCCACCAACAATCCAGCCGGAGGAGAAGGAGATCCGCTTCAAACCCGGAAGCATAAGCCTCCCTGAACCGATATGGCTGAAGCTTCAAGCTCAACGGAAACGCTGGATGGACCCATCCTTAAGCGCAACCGTCCGGCGAATCTTGGTGGAATGGTTTGAGATGCGGGACCGTGAAGAGCATGCCGCATAGCTGGTCCAAGGCTAGAGACGTACATTTCAGAGGCAGTCGTAGAGCTGCCGAATTGATGGATGCGCTTCGCCAGCCATACTACGCTAGGAAGGACGGTGAGCTTATCCACGTCCAAGGGAAACGCCGGTTCTTCGAGGAGGGCGAGGTTGTTGAGTCGCCGAGACATCTGTCGCCATCGCATCAGGCTTGGACCTTAACGCAGCTACGATACGATCTTGTTCAAGAATTCACATCGGCTGGAAGGGAGAAGAGGAAGCGCCTCAAAGCGGAATTGCTGATGATCAAGCAGCAACTCTTTAGGATAAGGTGAAAATCAACTCCAACTTCCCTCAATATATAGGGGAGGGGGGTATATCCGGGGGTCTAGATCTGCTTGCGAAAGAACCCTTCTTCTATCGAAGGAGCTTACTGTGCGAAGAAACCTTGTGATGCGCGTCACAAATAATAGATTCCTTAAGGGATCCCTTATTTCATCTTGCGAAAGACGGGGATCCTCCTATGTGCTGGGGGTAGAATCACCTCTCTAGGGACTTAATTGTCACGCGAAAAATAGGGTACCCCCGGGATATCCGGGGGGGGCTTGGGTGGGCTCGCGAAAGAGCTCCTAGAGAATCTTCTTATTACAGCTTGCTCACAGCGTGAACAGACACCTACACACCCTTATCCACCCCCTATACCTAGGGGGTCAGAATTCTTTCTTCTGAAGAAATGGTGACGTCACAAACCAGGGTTACAGAGGTCTTGCTACTCTACTATAGTTCGATTGAGACTCGTGACCCCCTATATAGGGGGGTGAAGAGGGGGTCACACTATTTGACGGTTCTCGATTGCTGGATGAGCCTTTCAGCCTTGAGCTTGAGATACCGTTCGAGCAAGCCGGCTGCTTTCGCTGAATCAAGCCATCCGGGAAGCCTCTCATGCGAGCATAGGTCCCGAAGATCCGGAGCGCTTGGCCTAGTCTGGAGGTTGGGCAACGAGATTCGATTCGGAATCTATCCTCCTCTGGACGAAGGTTTTCACGCGGAAAGCATAGATTTCCGAGGCTGAGATCGGCTTCTTCTCTCAGATTTTTGCGTTCAGCGTAAGCTATCTTTGTTGATCATCAGCCTGTTCCTATCGTTCTATCCGGGGTCTGTTAAATAACCCGTGTATTTGATATTTCTTGGAGATAAGTGAGGGAAGTGGGATGCGGTGGATAAGAGTTCTCGGATTTGCAACCGTCTATTTCTTCATCTACGCTATTTCGATTATCTACTTTATGTTTAGATCGCTTCCTCCTACCCCTGAATATTCATGGTATTTTCGAGATCCTTGGATTGCTCTCCGCACAATAGTTAGTTATGCTCTATTTGAGGTGCCTCGGAGTCCTGCCCTGATGCTTTCACTTTTCACAATAATAGCAAAATCATTATTTCTTGGCTTCGTAACTGATTGGGGGTTACGAATTCTTAAAAGACGAAGAGAAAGAAGGGTTTTAGCTCACAATAGTTTAAGGAGTGAGGTAAGATGAGAAGAAAACTCTTAATCGCCTTAATCCTAGTGATTCTGGTCGTTTCGGTTTTCCTCTACGTGTTCTTTGAAGTACCCTTGATTCGAGGTGTAAAGTATAGGTCGCTCTCAAGCTCAAGCGGATTCGGCTACTGTGTAACATATTATGATCCTGTCGATCCAGGCATATCTTTCTGGAGAGTATTCAAGCAAGGCGAAGAGATCAACGTCTCCGAGTTGACTTGGCATAATGGAGGACAAGCTCAAGTCCCAGCGCAGACTGGAAAGGTCTTGACTCAGGAAGACGTCGAAAGATTCAAAGACTTTCTCAAGAATGATCTCAAAGTCATAGTCACAGAGTTCTATGTAGTCTTGATCGCCGAGAACGTCTGGATCAAAGTCGGATATGAGAGTTCCGTCTCATACCACTTCTTCGGAGTCGGCTACTATCGAGAGTGGGAGGAAAGCTTCGTTGGGCAGGGACCGTTCCCTCCAAGCTGAGATGATCACGCATCAAGGAGGATGAGATAATGAGAAGAAGACTCTTAATCGCCCTAGTCGTCGTAGTTCTAGTTGTTTCAGT
>Ga0315312_1002695_pt1 | contig 12065 bp, 8 predicted proteins | sample TDP7_MG_FD_203629 | JGI IMG/M metagenome (GOLD analysis project Ga0315312, IMG submission 203629) | Freshwater sediment microbial communities from Lake Towuti, South Sulawesi, Indonesia - TDP7 | ecosystem: Environmental > Aquatic > Freshwater > Lake > Sediment | place: Indonesia: South Sulawesi... | reverse complement strand
CGGAGTATGATGATGAAGCCGCGTTTGCCGCTGCTAAGAGGGCTGTGGAAGAGGGAGTTGGCCCGATTAAAGCGATTGAGCACGGTGTGGCCGCTGGACTGAAAAGGGTTGGCGATGAATACGCTAGGGGTGAAGTCTTCTTGCCGGAGCTGATCATGGGGGCAAACGCCGCTCAGAGGGCGCTCGGCGTCCTGCTGGAGCACCTGCCCAAGGGATCAGAGTACAGGGGCTCCGGCAGGGTGGTCATCGGCACAGTTGAGGGCGATCTGCATGATATCGGAAAGAACATTGTTGCGGCCATGCTCAGGGCGAACGGCTTCGACGTGGTAGACCTGGGCGTGGACGTTTCAGCACTGAGATTCGTTGACAGCGTCAAGGAGCTGAAGCCGGACATCCTGGGTATGTCGGCCCTCTTGACGACGACGATGCCGAAGCAGAGGGAGGTCGTTGAGGCCCTGAAGCGCGAGGGCGTAAGGGGCGAGGTGAAGGTGATCGTCGGCGGTGTGCCGGTGACCGAGGAGTGGGTGCAGGAGATAGGCGCAGACGCCATGGGAAAAGACGCCATGGACGCGGTTCAAAAGGTCAAAAAACTCGTAGAAAAAAGAGCTCAGGAAACATCCGTTAGCTGAAATGCGGTCGCGGACACACAGAGGTTTGTACGCGTATGTAAACCCGTAGCGCGCGTTTTGGGATGTATGGGGCGGACGCGTTCATAGCAATGATTAACCCTAAATAAGCTGCGATTCTAAGAAGGATAGCGGTGAACACAAAGTGGTTGTAAAATTTTAAAAATGGGAATCTGGTCCTGTTTGGCTAAACGATTTCCCTAACCGCTTTAATTATTTTGTCTTCATCGGGCATCCAAAACTTTTCTAAAACAGGACAGAATGGTATTGGTGTGTTGGGTGGAACAACTCGTTTGATCGGGGCGTCCAAGTAGTCGAATACCTCGTCAGCAACGATAGCCACTATATCGGCAGCCACACTGCATCTTGGATAATCCTCATCGACAACGACAAGTCTTCCGGTTTTTTTGACGGAGTCTAAAATCGTTCCTTCATCAAGTGGAACCAAAGTTCGCGGGTCAACAACTTCCGCGCTAGTTCCCTCCCTCTCGAGCGTTTTCGCTGCAGCAAGCGCTTTATGTACCATCATAGCCGTAGCTACGACAGTGACGTCTTCCCCCTCTCTCTTAATGTCGGCCTCCCCGAGCGGAATGGTGTACTCCCTCTCAGGAACCGGACCCTTTAATCCATACAACATCTTATGCTCAAAGTACATTACAGGGTTGTCGTGTCTGATCGCTGTTTTCAGCAGCCCTTTAGCGTCATAGGGGGTCGACGGTACTACAATCTTCAGTCCTGGAAGATGCGCAAACAAAGAGTAAAGGCACTGAGAGTGCTGTGCTGCGGCCCCCATTCCAGCCCCGATTGTCGTTCTAATCGTTAAGGGTAGTTTTGCTTTTCCACCAAACATGTACCTCATTTTGGCTGCTTGATTAATAACGTCATCAAAGCATCTTCCAATGAAATCCACAAACATAATTTCCGGCACTGGCCTTAATCCCGTTGCAGCAGCACCCACAGCGGCTCCTATTATGGCTTCTTCTGAGACCGGCGTGTCTATGACCCTTTTCTCCCCAAATTCCTTCACCAAGGGTCCTGTTACTCCAAAGGCACCACCGTAAACCCCCACGTCCTCACCAATAATGAACACAGTCTCGTCTCTCTTCATCTCTTCTCGTAAAGCCTCACGAATTGCCTCGAGGAAGGTTATTTCTCTCTCCGCCAACTTGCACTCACCTCCACCTTACGGTGCATACACGTCTTCTAAAGTCTCTTCAGGCGCGGGAAGCGGACTTTCCTCAGCAAACCTAACAGCGTCTTCAATTATCTTCGCAACTTTCTGCTCAATTTCTTTGGCTTTCTTCTCGGTTAAGACGCCCATATCTATGAGCTTCGCCTTAAATCCAAGGATAGGGTCTTTCTTCTTCCACTCTTCCTCTTCCTGCGTGGTTCTATACGTTATGGATTCACCCTCGAAGTGGCCATAGTATCTATACGTCTTACACTCTAGGAGCGTTGGACCCTTTCCCTCCCTCGCTCTCTTGACGGCGTCCTTCACCGCTTCGTATACCGCCATTACATCGTTTCCGTCCACAACAGAGCTGGGAATTCCATATGCGACAGCCCTATCCGCGATATCTGGTATAGGAACCGAAAAAGTGACTGGCGTACCAACTGCGTACAGATTGTTCTCGCAAATAAAGACCACCGGAAGCTTCAAAATTGAGGCAAGATTAACTGCCTCATGAAATGCTCCCGTGTTGGTGGCGCCATCCCCGAAGAAACATGATACAACCTGATCGGTCCCTCTTATCTTGGCTGATAAACCCGCTCCTGCAGCTATTGGGATCCCTGCCCCAACAATGCCGTCAGCACCTAACATACCGATATCAAAGTCAGCAATGTGCATGGACCCTCCCTTACCCTTGCAGTAACCCGTTCTCTTGCTGAATAGTTCTGCCATCATGTATTTTGGTTCCGCACCCTTTGCGATACAGTGTCCGTGTCCACGATGCGTGCTCGTGATGAAATCTTCCTTCCGAATGTTTGCACAGGCACCGACGGCAACGGCCTCCTCTCCAGCATAGAGATGGATAAATCCCGGGATTTTGCCTGCGGCGAACAACTCATGGGCCTTGTTTTCAAAATGCCGTATTAGCACCATTTTTTCGTACATGTCGACTAATTTTTCCTTTGGAACAGCCATTTTTTCCCTCGTCTATATTTCGGCCCTATCTCTAGATAAGAGTTTTACGGTACGCTTACGGTAGTTAACTGGAGAAATACCGTCATGGTAATCAACCGCTTATCTTGTCTGAAACGCCGTAGGGCTCAGGTAACGCTGTGTATAATCCCCTCAGTTCGCTCTTCATGAGACGGGCTTCTTTAGTGAGGATTTCCATGGCTTCGCAAAGTTACAGGGCTCAAGGTCTCCCATCGATCAGCGGTAAAATTTATGTGCAATAAACTGGATAAGGATAGGCATGCAGGGTCTAAGATTTGGTCTACATGTTACCGTTCTTCCGGTTGCCGATATAGTTAAAGCCGGCGTTTTAGCCGATAAATCTGGCTTTGACTCTATTTGGGTGCCTGATCACTATACAGATCTACCGCCATCCGGCGATATGGTTGACCCGTGGGTAGTCCTCACCGCCATCGGTGTCCAGAGCTCGCATGTAATGCTCTGTACCGACGTAACCGACGCTCTGAGGTGTCATCCAACTAAGACATCACATATTGCGGCAACCCTAGACGATTTGACTGACGGTCGAGTAGCTTTGGGTGTTGGGGCTGGGGAACTCATGAACCTTGGAGCCTACGGGCTGCCATGGGAAGACCCTGATACAAGAGTTGCGAGAGTAAGGGAGGCGATTCAAGTGATCAGGCTTATGTGGAAATCCAGCCGTGCCAACCCCGTCGACTTTAAAGGCCGCTTCTACAAACTTGACAAGGCATGGCTTGATCAAAAGCCTAAACAACCAGCTCCACCCATCTACGTAGGCGCGTTAGGCGCGCGTCGAACATTAAGGCTGGTAGGAGAAATCGCTGACGGTTGGAAGCCATGGCTCAATTCGCCTGAAACCTTCAGACGAAGGCTCAAAGTGGTAGAGGAGGCGGCCACGGAGGCAGGGAGGGATATCGGTGCAATCGATAAGGTTGCCTTCCTATATGTCGCTGTTACCGATGACCCAGCAGTAAAGAAGCGAGCGGTTGACGCTCTGAAGCCTGAAATTTTAATGTCGACTCACAGAAAACTGCTGAAAGAGCTAGGGTTTGAGGTTCCGATTCCTTCAGAAGTCGTATACGCGTACCAAAAAAGTCCGCCTACTGTAGAGGTCGCTTCACTTGTGTCCAAGGCAGCTGAAAAAATGCCCGATTCTGTCGCTGAACAATTCCTATGCGTTGGTACGCCTGATGAGGTTATAGCGAGGATTGAGGAGTTTACTCGAGTGGGAGCCACCCACATAGTCGTAAAGGATATCATAGGCTTATACATGTTCGCGTCGCTTGATAAATTACAGCCAACCATAAAGGCGTTCAGCAAGAAGATTATACCTTATTTCGAAGGAAAAAAGTGACATAACCCTAAAGGAATAACTGCCTTCTTTAGGCTCAAGTCCAACACTGTGTCAGTCAGTTCGGCTAGTTTAAAAAATAAGAGAGTTTTGGACTATTTCTTCTCTACCTCTGTTAGCGCAGCGTCTAGTACATCTAAGGCTTTATCAGCGTGCTCGTCGGTGATGGATAAGGGCGGCTTTATCTTTATCACGTTTCCAACACCAGCAACGACAGAAACACCAAAGAGAACACCTCGATCCAGCGATTTGTTGAACACTTGGAGCGCTTCATCGGCGGCTGGTTCCTTAGTTTCTCTGTCCTTGACAAGCTCTACGCCAATGAATAAACCAGGTCCCCTAACCTCCCCTATTAGTGGGTGCTCCTTCTGCATTTCTTTTAGCCTCTTCGTCATCCTTTCGCCCTGTCTTGCAGCCTTATCAGGAAGCTTCTCTTCGAGCATTACATCAATAGCTGCGGAAGCTGCCGCGCAGAGTACCGGACCACCGCCCATGGTGAAGATGTGCCACTGCCCTGTCATGATGTCTTCGGGCACCAGATCGGATCGAATCGAGGTTGAAGATACAGGCAATCCTCCGCCTATGGCTTTCGCTGCTGTGAAAATGTCCGGAGTCACGCCAAAGTAGTCGCATCCCCATATCTTTCCGGTTCGGCCCATCCCGGTCTGCACCTCATCGGCTATGAATAGGACGTCATATTTGTCGCAGGTCTCCCTAATGATTTTGAAGTACTCTGGGCTGGGCGGCGTCGTGTGTCCCCCGTTGCCCTGAGACGGTTCGAGTATGAAGGCTCCCACGCTATCCTTGGGTTCATACTTTAGGAGGTTCTCTAAACCCCTTGCGCATTCAAAGTCGCATTCCGGATAGGTCTTTCCGTGGAAACATCGGTAACAATATGCGTTCGGGATTTGATGGAAGCCTGGAAACCTCGGGTAGCCTGCTCTATGGGGAGATTGACCGAGCAGGCTCATGAGCGCAAGCGTTCCCCCATGATAAGAATGGTACACCGATATTGCCCCGTGCTTCTTTGTTACCTTCATAGTAAATTTTAGAGCAGTCTCATTCGCCTCTGAGCCCCCACACGAAAAGTACGTCTTTACATTGTTCTTCAACTTTCCGGGAGCTATTTCCGCGAGCTTTTCTGCGAGCTCTGCGCGAGGAACATTTACGAACATGGTCAATACGTGAGATATCTCTTCCACCTGCTCTTTAATGGCTTCAACGACCCTCGGATGCGTGTGCCCAACCCCTAAAACTCCTGCCGTCTGACTTAAGCAGTCTATGAACTCTTTTCCTTCAATGTCTTTTACGAGGGCGCCTCTTCCTTCAACGAGCGTTATGGGCGAATAGCCCCATCCATGGATGCAGAATTCCTTATCTTTCTTCAAAACTTCCTCAACAGATACCACTTTTTATCACTCCAATTTTTGGTAGACGAATAATATTTCATTGTTTATAAAAAATTTTCGCCTCCTTTATTTTAAGTAAGACGTACCCGTTACCAGGTTTAAAGCCTCCGCGACGGGAAAAGGCTTTTAAATTTTAAAGACCACTCCTGAAAAGATCAGCATGATAATTGGTGTGCCCGGGGAAATCAAGATAGGCGAGAACCGGGTTGCAGCCACTCCTACAGGGGTGGACTTGCTAGTGAAAGCGGGGCACAGGGTTTTAGTTGAGAAGGGAGCCGGGGAAGGCAGCGGCTTTCGCGAAGAAGAGTATCAAGATGCTGGGGCAGAGTTGGTGTATACCTCAGCCGAGGCATGGAAGGCTGAAATGGTGCTTAAGATCAAAGAGCCCATCGAACCGGAGTTCAAGTTCTTCCGTGACGATCTATTGCTTTTCACCTACCTCCACCTTGCCAATCCGGGGCAGAGGAAGCTAACTCGTACCCTCATGGACAGAAAGGTGACCGGCATCGCCTACGAAACTGTCCAGCTACCGGATGGAACGTTGCCACTGCTGGAGCCTATGAGCGAGGTCGCGGGCAGGATGGCCATGCAGATAGCTGTCCACTACCTCGAGAAGACGCATGGTGGAAGAGGAGTCTTGATCGGCGGGGTGCCCGGGGTTAGCCCCTGCAACGTGGTGATAATCGGGGCTGGCACTGTAGGAAGGAACGCCGCACTGATAGCTCTTGGGATGGGAGCCAACGTCATCGTTCTCAACCGTGGCATCCAAAGGCTTCGTCGCCTCGCCGAGACCCTAGGAACAGTACACACAGGGAACCTCACCACCGTCACACTAAGCCCCCACAGCATCGCGGATGCCTTAAAGGGCGCTGATGTAGTGGTAGGCGCCGTGTACACCCCTGGTGAGAGGGCGCCGATGCTCGTGACTAGAGAAATGGTGAGAAGCATGAAGCCCGGCAGTGTCATCGTGGATGTTGACATCGATCAAGGAGGCACCTTTGAGACCGCTCGCCCAACCACCCATGAGGATCCCGTCTACATTGATGAAGGGGTTATTCATTATTGCGTTACAAACATACCGGGGGCGGTGCCACACACCTCGACTATTGCTCTAACAAATGTCACGATGCGATACACGCTTGAGCTCGCAGATTTCGGCTTCGTCGAAGCGGTGAAGAGGGATCCTGCGCTGGCTAAGGGCGTTAACGTTTACGCTGGTTATATCACAAACCAAGGGGTCGCCAAGGCCCACGGACTGGAGTATAGACCGCTGGAGGAACTAATCTGAAAACTGCCGGCTGCACTCCTTTCCTCCTTTTGTGGAAAATGTCTAATGTTTCGTAGTTTGTGAGCGCTAGCGTTCCGTTTAGCTGGTAACAGGGCTGGCAACATCTTAAACTCCTGATTGAGGGATCTGGGTTCCAAGGAAAACAACGAAACTCCACCTCTCATTTCTATCCGCACCCTTTCCCTAACCAACACCGTCAGCAATACGACGGCGGCCATTCACGGAAGAACAGAGGCTAAAACATACCTCTACACAACAAGATTGGAGACGAAAGGAAGGAGGTTAACAGATCAGCAACAGCTTCTAGCGTCTGCATGGATCAGTAGAAGACATAGGCCTTTCCTCTCACCTTCGCCTCAGCAGAACCCGCTATCCAAGCGCTCCCTGGGAGCAGTTCTCACCTTTTGCCAACCCTATCTAAATTCTGACGGTGAAAACATGAACGGTTGAGGTGACGAAGGCAAAAAGGGGCTTTAGGACCGCAGATATAGCGTAGCCCCGAACCGTGAGAGGTTGATGTTAGAGAATATTTTGAGCTTTGAGCACCAACGTGAATTTAACAGGATAATTGAGGGAATTCCTGAAGAGGTAATGGAAGTTTATAGAGAGCTCAACAGAAAGCTTAGGAGAGTTCCCTAAATACCTCCTCATAAAATTGTCAAGTTTTTCTAGATATTCCTGAATTAGCTCTCCTCTAAGTCCTAGAGGGATTCGATGAGCCTGTAGGCCTCGTAGGCTTTTGCTCCCTTCTCCGTGAGAGTGTACACGGGCTTCTTTTGCTGGAGCCTTCGGGTCTCCGACACCTCGTCCACCCTCTTGTCGATCAAGTCCCTCCGGGCTAGGCCGCTGAGCACCGTGTACTCGGCCCCCGATATGCCCCGGAAGGTTCTTCTTCCCTCCACGAGGGCGCCCAAGCACTCGAGCTGTCGGGGCGTGACATCAAGCAGGTCCGAGCCACCCGTCTCCGACAGGGCTGCGTGGAGCTCCATCAGCCGTCTGCCCTTCTCCGTCAGCCCGTAGGTCAGCCTCTTCACCCTCACCGATACCTCCTTAACGAAATCCCTCACGCCGAACTCCAAGAGGCCCTCACCCCTCAGGACGGCCAGACCCCTCTTGTCAATCGGCGCCAACTCCCTCACCTCCGCCGAGGTCAACGGCCCCCCAGCCAAGGCGGCCAGCGCCTCGGGAACCCCCTTCCTCACCAAAACCCTAACTCTCAAAACCAACCTCCTCCAAATTAGCATACCATATTTAACCTAAAAGAACTTTGTCGAGTCACATAAAACTTACGGAAAACCCATGTCAAAAACCTTAGAAAGCGAAAGGCTTTCAGTATCGAATTTCGTGCTGGCACGGCTGTAGGCCCCCCATCCGCTTCGATGTCTTCACTCGGAAGAGTGCTAGCCAGTGACAAAACGAAAATAGAATATTAAGTTGTCGAAAATGGAGAATGTTAATGAGCTGAAGAATCGCATGAGCTTTATATGTATTCGTTTCACTTGCTTATGCAAATTGGGGTTGTTTCATGATAGGAAAGCCTTGGCTGAAATTTTGGCCTAAAGGGGTGCCTCAGTTCATCGAGTATCCGAAGGTTCCGCTTTTCGGCCTACTAAGAAAAACGGTGGAGAAGCAACCGAACAACACGGCGATCATTTTCAGTGATGATAAAATGAAGTTCAAGGAGTTAAATACGCTTTCCGACAGATTCGCCACCGCTCTCACCGACATGGGCGTAAGAAAAGGGGATAAAGTTGCTCTCTTCCTCCCAAACGTTCCTCAATTCGTCATTAGCTATTACGGCGTTCTCAAGGTCGGGGCGGTCATAGTCCCGGTGAACCCGCTTTTTAAGGAAAGGGAGCTGGAGCATCAGTTGAATGATTCAGAGGCGGAAACCATTTTGGTACTCGACACACTCTATCAAATTGTTAAGAGTGTTCGAGATAAAACAAGGCTGAAGAGAATAATCATGACTAGCATGGGAGTTCCCACCTTGAAAGTGATGCGAGAGCCTGGGGTTTATTTCTTTGAAGGTCTCATGGAGAAGTATCCACCAGAACCGGCGAGGGTGGAAATTGATTCTAAGAAGGATCTTGCGGTGCTGCAGTACACGGGAGGTACGACAGGCACACCGAAAGGAGCCATGCTCACCCACTACAATCTTGTCTCTAACGCGGTCGCGTTCGCGGAGTGGCTTCACGGGAGGGAAGGAGAGGAGGTGTTCATGACCGTTCTTCCGCTCTTCCACATTTATGGGATGACGACTTCCATGAACGCAGCCATCTATCTCGCAGGGACCATGGTTCTCGTCCCCCGCTTTGACCCCGTGGGGGTTCTAAAAGCCGTTGAGAAACACAGGGTGACGATATTTTGCGGCGTTCCAACGATGTACGCCGTGTTAGTCTCTCACCCCGACGTTACTCGATACGACCTCTCATCCGTACGCTCTTGCATCTCAGGCGCGTCTCCCCTCCCACCAGAAGTCCAAAAGAAGTTTATGGGGGTAACAGGCGGGGTTTTAGTCGAGGGCTACGGCCTCACCGAATCCTCTCCGGTCACGCATTGCAATCCCATCGATTTGACGATGAAGACGGTGAAGGTAGGGTCGATCGGGTTGCCGCTGCCGGACACCGATGCCAAGATCGTCGATATCGAGACAGGCGAGAGGGACCTTCGGCCCGGAGAGGTGGGGGAATTGGTTGTCAAGGGTCCACAGGTCATGAAGGGCTACTGGAAGATGCCCGACGAAACAGTGAAGGTCCTGAGCGACGGATGGCTCCACACGGGTGACGTGGGAAGGATGGACGAGGATGGATACTTCTACATCACCGACCGGAAAAAGGACCTGATCAAGTACAAGGGCTACAGTGTTTATCCGCGAGAAGTCGAAGACGTGATATACGAGCATCCAGCGGTCAAAATGTGCGCCGTCGTAGGCAAACCAGACCCAGTCGCCGGAGAAATCCCCAAGGCCTTCGTCGTCCTAAAAGAGGACGCCACGGCCACCGAAGAAGAAATCATAAGGTTTGTTGAGGAGAAAATCGCCCCCTACAAAAGCGTGAGAGAGGTCGAGTTCAGGAAAGAGTTGCCAATAACTCCTGTGGGCAAAGTATTGAGGAGAGCCCTCAGGGAAGAGGAACGCAAAAAGTTGGAATGAATCACCCCCACTTGAAAACCCCTTTCACCCTATCATTATTGCCCGTTAATTCGGAGTAGCGCCCATCCTTGACCTCGGAGGATCCGAGGATGTCATGGCCTTCACGAACTTCACCCTCATTTCCTGGCGACTCTACATATTTTCTGAACCGTCATCTCACCCGGGCATTCTCTCTTCTACTAAAGTTTTCGGCTCGTTAGGTTGACTCTAGGAATCATTTTGGTAAATTCCGACATTGTTTTTCGGTTTCTCCCTCTTCCTCATGGCTTGCCCAATTTCCTTCCCACACGCTTTCGAGCATTTTGATCGCATTTTGTTTTGTCATTGGCACTCTGAACTTGAACTCATCAAAGATGACTTTTATCCAAGGATTAGTTATCGCGGTTTACGCAAGAAATTTCTTTGCTCCGATAGGGATGGCTCATGAAAATTTAGCCGTGGCTTCTCTCTGGTCTATGAGCGTGCCAAACGAGAGGGGATAGGTAAAAACTTCCTCTCGGGCGCACCCCTAGAGAAGGTTATTATTACACTTTCATGCGCTTTATATTCGAAGGGGAGGAATAAGTGAAACGATGTGTAAAAATGTGGTCCGAGAAGGCTTGAGCTATGCTAGTAACAGTCAAGGTCTATTATTACGAGGTCTTCGGGAGAGGCTCAATAGAACTGAACCTTAATGATGGCGCAACGTTGAGAGATGCTGTGAACGAACTCAATGTAAGGTTCGGTGATGCGTTCGAGAAAAAGACCGGGAGAAAGCTGGAGGGGGCGTTAGAGAGCCCTTTCAATGTGTTTCTGAACGGGACGGCCATAAGGCTACCGGCCGAGATAGGGCACAAACTGAAGGATGGGGATGAATTAGTCATCCTTAGACCCGTCGGCGGAGGTTAACGGTTTTCACTTTGGAGTAGATGCTACCTTCGTGGCGCTACGAAACCAGAGGCTTATAGAAAGGACTAAAAGTGAGCAACGCACCATAAAATGATGCGTCGTGCGCTTTTTGGCGTCGCCCTCAATCATCTCATTGCTCAACCTCAACCGCCTGCGCGCGCCATAATACAACTTTCTAGCCATGTAAACATTTAAAAGAAAAAGCTGTTGATACTTTTGGAAAGAGGAGGATATCGAATGTACGGTTTCATGGGGCGAATTTTGAGAGTAAACCTAATGGAGGGGAAGACGTCAACTGAAGTGGTATCTGAAAGTGACGCGAGAAAGTTCCTTGGCGGAAGGGGCTTGGCTGTAAATATCTTATATAGGGAGCTTAAACCGGGAATAGATCCGTTAGGTTCGGAGAACAAACTTGTATTTTCAGTTGGGCCAGTCAACGCGGTCGGTGTACCAGGAGACACGAGATTTGTAGCGGCTGGAAAGTCCCCGTTGACAGGGATCTGGGGAGAAGCAAATTGCTCAGGATGGTTCGCCGATGGGCTTAAGAAATCTGGATACGACGCTCTAGTCATAGAGGGCACCTCTGAATCACCAGTGTATATTTGGGTCAATGACGAGAATGTCGAGATCAGAGATGCTAAGCGTCTATGGGGTAAATGGTCGGCTGAAACTGAATCCATAATAAAAAGAGAGGTCGGCTACAAGGATGCCGCTGTCATCGCTGAAGGGCCAGCAGCTGAAAACCTCGTTAGGATATCAGCTGTGACTCATACAGCTCATAGGGCCGCGGGAAGAACTGGTTTGGGAGCGGTAATGGGGTCCAAAAAGTTAAAGGCTATCGCTGCGAAGGGAACAAAGGAGATTAGCGTAGCAAATCCTGAAAAGATCAGAAAGCTAAGTAAGAAGATCGTAGCCGAGACATTTACGAATGCTACAACGAAAAAGCTGAGGGACTATGGACAAGCTGGCTTCTTACCAGACCTTCAGAATGATGGTATTCTACCTACTAGGAATTTTAGAAGCGGGGTATTTGAGGGAGCCCATAAGATCTCGGGCCAGACTATGTCGGAAACCATCCTAATAAACACTGAGGCTTGTCCAAGATGTCCAGTAGCCTGCAAAAGAGTCGTAGAGGTTAAGGAGGGGCCATTTGCACCCGTTTTACCTGAATACGGTGGCCCAGAA
>Ga0315312_1002693_pt1 | contig 12075 bp, 10 predicted proteins | sample TDP7_MG_FD_203629 | JGI IMG/M metagenome (GOLD analysis project Ga0315312, IMG submission 203629) | Freshwater sediment microbial communities from Lake Towuti, South Sulawesi, Indonesia - TDP7 | ecosystem: Environmental > Aquatic > Freshwater > Lake > Sediment | place: Indonesia: South Sulawesi... | reverse complement strand
CGGAACTCGGTTGAGAAAATTAAAAAAGAAGGACGCCTGCTGGGGGTGGTCAGCCGGGGAGGAGCGATCTTGGTAGAGTGGATGGATTACAACAGAAAAGAAAACCCCCTCTTTGAGCACTACGACCGTTTGTTGGAAATTGCCAGAGCTTATGACATGACCCTGAGCCTGGGAGATGGGCTGCGGCCTGGATGTCTGGCCGACGCTACAGATCGCGGTCAGATACAGGAGCTCATCCTTCTGGGAGAACTGACTGAGCGCGCCTGGGCTAAGGGTGTGCAGGTAATAATCGAAGGCCCGGGACATGTGCCCTTAGACCAGATTGAGGCCAATATTATTCTGGAAAAGCGCCTCTGCCATGGTGCCCCTTTTTATGTTTTGGGGCCTCTGGTTACAGACATCGCTCCCGGCTATGACCATATCACGGGAGCCATTGGTGGAGCGATCGCCGCCTGGGCAGGGGCCGATTTTCTCTGCTACGTGACCCCGTCAGAGCACCTCAGACTTCCAACAGTAGAGGATGTCCGCGAGGGGGTCATTGCCTCGAAAATCGCCGGCCACGCTGCCGACATCGCCCGCGGTCTGAAAGCAGCCCTGGAGCAGGACTGTCGCATGGCCCGCGCCCGCAAATCCCTGAACTGGCAGGAACAGATCCGACTCTCAGTAAATCCTGAGCGGGCGCGCCAGCTGCGCGAATCCCGTATGCCTAAAGAGAGCGATGTCTGCACGATGTGTGGTGAACTTTGCGCCATCAAGAAAGTTGCCAAACTTCTCTGACCCTCCCTGCCAGGTCGTTTTCCCTTTGACTGAAAAATTAAATTTTGGGCAGCTGAAAGCTTTTGGTTATACAGACAGGCAGTACTGGCTCCGAAATTATGATTCTTCGGCGAATCAATTTACTCTATCTATTTACCCGGGCCATTGGGTATGCTTGTTTCTATTTCATCTACCGGCTGAAAGTGGAAGGTCGGGAAAACATCCCTCCTACTGGCCCGGCGATCATCCTGCCCAAACACCAATTCTGGACCGATATTCCGATTGTTGGACTGATGGCCTGGAGACCGGTGAGCTATATTGCCAAGCAGGAGCTCTTCGTCTACCCCATCCTGCGGCATTTCCTATCGGCCATGGGAGGTGTTCCCCTCGATCGCCTCAAACCGGTGAAGAGCCTGGACTCTTTCCGTTACGTGGAACAGCTTTTGGAGAATGGAGAGTACATCGTCCTTTTCCCAGAAGGGACCTATCACCCACACCAAATGGGGCGAGGAAAGCATCGCTTTATCCAGCTTCTCTTGCGGGTTCAGGAAAAGATGAAACGGCAAGGGGGGAAAGCAATCCCCTTTATCCCTGTGGGAATTCGGTACGATGAGAAAAAATTCAGAACAGAAGTACACGTAAAAATTGGCCGGGCCATTTATGCCAATGGAGAAGCAGAAGGAGAAGAATTTACCCGCCGCATCGTGGAAGAAATTGGTAAGCTCAGTGGGCTGGATAAGTAAAGTAATGAGTGATGAGTGCTGAGGACTGAGCGAGGACGAAAATTTTTTTGCTCAGCACTCATTACTCATTACTTTCAACTATATTTGAGGGAGGATTTTATGCCCAATCAAGCAGTCATATGGGAAGTGCAAGATGGAATCGGCACTATTACTTTAAACCGCCCAGAAAAGCGCAACGCCATCAATGCCGACGTATTGGAAGGAATCAGCAAAGCTTTCTCCGAGCTCAGCCTCAACCTTGTTGCCCGGGTCATTTTGCTCCAGGGTGCAGGTCCCGTCTTTTCTGCGGGCATAGACTTTAATTTTTTGTCCACTGTGGCCCGGGATGATGGAAGGCCTCCAGGAACCCGACTGCGCGAGGGCATCGAAAGCATTCAGGCGATCCTCAACAGGATTGAACGAATCGAAAAGCCTGTGGTGGCCAAGATTCACGGCTTTTGCGGAGGACTTGGCCTGGAGTTAGCTCTGGCAGCGGACTTTCGTATCTCTTCCGAGGGCGCCACCTTGGGGGTACCGGAGATCATTCTCGGCCTCATACCGGATTGTGGAGGAACGGCCCGCCTGACGCGCCTGCTTGGCCCGGCTTGGGCTAAGGAGCTGATCATGACCGGGGATATGGTCCCTGCCAAGAGGGCTTACGAGATTGGCCTGATTCACCAGGTCTTTCCAGATGCAGTTCTGGAGGAAAAGACCAACGCTTTCTTGACTAAGCTCCTCCAAAGGCCTTCTCTGGCACTTGGCCTGGCCAAGCGGGCCGTGGATTGGGGTGTTGGACTTGACAAGATGACCCATATGGAGATTGAAGCCTACGTTCAAAGCCTCCTGGTTACGGCCAAGGATTTTTCTGAAACCCTGCAGAAGGGATTTGCCACGCTTTTGAAGAAATAATTTTCTCACCACAGAGACAAGGAGGGCACCGAGAAAATTTTTTAATCAAAATTATACCCCTGTGGAAAGATAGAATCTCTGTGATTTCTGTGCCTCTGTGGTGAAAATGGAAAAGGTCGAGTTTCCCTGCGGGGATATAACTCTTGAAGGTGTATTTTCCTTACCAGATGGGAAAGGTCCTTTTGGCCTGGTAGTCCTCTGCCATCCCCATCCCCTCTATGGGGGCAGCATGCACAATAATGTGGTGGATGTGGTCTGTGAGAAGGTGGGAGAAAAGGGGCTGGCCTGGCTTAAGTTTAATTTCCGAGGTGTGGGCAGGAGTGGCGGACATTTTTCCGGTGGCCTTGGCGAAAAAGACGATGCCAAGGCCGCCATCTCGTTTGGAGAAATCCAGCCGAAGATTGATCAGGACAAAATAGGGATCTGTGGTTATTCCTTTGGCAGTGTCGTAGCCTTTTCGGTCGCCGTGGAAGATCAGAGGGTTAAGGCTGTGGCCGGAATTTCACCTTTTGTTCAGCCCGCTAATCTTTTAGATCATTACCCAAAACCCAAATTGTTTATTAGTGGAACAGACGACGAATTTATAAACACCAAAAGCCTCCAACAGCTTGTACTGAATCTGCCGGAACCGAAGGAGTTGGCGATCTACGTGGGGGTCGATCATTTCTGGTGGGGGTCGGAAGAAAAAATGGCGGATAAAGTCAGTCAATTTTTCCGAAGGAACTTATAGAATTCAACAGTCTTGTCCAAATTAGGGTTTGGGAAAAGTTGTGGATCCGTCATTCCCGCGCAGGCGGGAATCCAGACTCCGTCCCTGCGGAAGCAGGGGCAGCAATGACGGGCTAATAGCAAGGCTGACTCTGCCTAAATTGGACAGCTGATCGTGGGCAACCTGGCCATGGATAAGGCCAAACCATGTCCAAAAAGGCAATGAATTCAATATGCATTGGTAAATTTTCTATCTAATTTGGACAGCACTGAGAATTCAAAAATCAAAATGTAAAATCTAAAAGTAGGACACATCCCAATTTTCTTCTGATTCTTGGATTTTATCTCGCATGCACAATTTAGAATTCCTTGGGAACAAACTGCTCATGGTGGGGGGTAAAGGCGGCGTAGGGAAGACCACCTGCTCAGCAGCCATGGCCATGCACTTCGCCTGCGCAGGCCAGAAGACGCTCCTCATTTCTTCGGACCCCACTCCTTCCCTATTAGACATCTTTGAAATGGACATCGGAGAGAAAGAAAAAAACGTCCAAGGAGTGCAAAACCTCTATGGCCTGGAGATCAGCTCTGAGGTCATCCTGCGGCGCTGGAAGGAGCGCTTTGGGCCAGAGATTCACGAAGTCATTTCTGCCTTTTCCAACCTGGATTACGATTTCGTCGATTACATCGGAGGCGCCCCGGGCATTGAAGAAGAATACATGCTGAATTACATTATGGAATTGGTGGAAAGCAAGCGTTATGATCGCGTCGTTTGGGATACAGCGCCGGCAGGCCACACCCTGCGGCTTCTCCATCTGCCCCAGCTCTTCCTCAATTACCTGGAAGCTGCGGCCAAGTTCTACATGAATCTTTACGGCGCTTTTGAAAAGATCGCCAGCACTGTCAAGCTGCAGAAGAGTAAACGTTCCATCCTCCAGATCATCGAAGGCTGGAAAGAACTTTCGCAGAGAGTCTTAGACTTTATCCGCGACGGGCAATGCACAGGGTTTGTCATTGTAACGATTCCTGAAGCTTTAGGGGTCCGTTTAACTGAGCGGTTACTCCAGGACTTGGACACTTTTCATCTGATCGTTCACCACCTAATCATAAATAATGTGGTCCACGAAGCAGACTGCGCTTTTCACCGCCAGCGGCAGGCCATGCAGCGTAAGTATATAAGACAGCTCCACGAAACTTATGGTCATAAGATGGCCTTCATCGAGGTCCCCCTGCTTGCCGAAGAGGTAAGGGGAATCAAACGTATCAGAGAAATATCCGACATCCTTTTCTTCCAAAATCGAAGCTTAAATCCTGAAAAATCTTCATCTTGAATTTTATCGGCCAATTTTATTGACTGTTTGGGGGTAATCCATTAGACTTTTATTATTTGCCCTTCCACTCCTTCTACTGAAACTAATGCAAACGCATCAAACGAAATTACATCCCCCACCCTAACCGTTCGGCTGAGCGTTCGACTGAGACTTCGGCGAGCTCAGTCGAGTCGCTCACGCCGAAGTCTCACGACGAAGCCTCCCCCCTTGTGGGGGAGGGGTGGGTGGAAGATCGATTCTTCTATTTTTTTATGAGGTTCTGAAGATGGAAAAACTAACAAAGACAGGAATTGATATCATTGGCGATGTGCCATGGGGGACTCACTTCTGCCAATTTTATCAAACCAAAGAAGATTTGCTCGATGTATTAGTCCCCTATTTCCGGGCAGGGTTGGAAAATAAGGAATTCTGTATGTGGATTACTTCGGAGCCTCTTAGTGAGGAAGATGTTCTTGAGGCCATGCGCAAAGCTTTGCCTAATTTTGACCAGTATTTAAAGAAAGGCCAGATAGAGATTCTTCCCCATACTGAATGGTATCTAAAGGGAGGCGAATTCGACTCCCAGAGGGTTCTTGATGGCTGGGTGGATAAACTTAACCAAGCTTTAGCCAAGGGTTACAAGGGTTTGAGGTTAACAGGGAATACCTTTTGGCTGGAAAAAAGGGATTGGAGGAGATTCGCGGATTACGAAAATGAGGTCAACAATGTGATTGGCAAATACCAGATGATCGCAGTTTGCACCTATTCCCTCGATAAATGTGGAGCCAATGAGGTCATCGATGTGGTCAGCAACCATCAATTCGCCCTTACCCGACGGGAAGGGAAATGGGAGCTTATTGAAAGCTTCGAGCGGAGGCGAGCAGAGGAGGCGTTGCGATATGCTCTCGAGGAATCGAAACGACGCCAGGCGGAAGTTTCGGCTTTGTTAGAAAGCTCCCGGGCGGTCCTGGAGTACCATAAGTTTAAAGATGCGGCCCGATTCATATTCGATTCCTGCAAGAATCTAATCGGGGCCACTGCCGGATATATTGCCCTGTTGAGTAAAGACAGCAAGGAAAATGAAGTCCTTTTCTTAGACTCAGGAGGACTACCGTGCGCAGTTGATCCCAGCCTTCCCATGCCCATTCGTGGGCTTCGGAAAGAAGCATACCGGAGTGGCCAAGCTGTTTTTGAGAATGAGTTTAGCAAAAGTGAGTACATGAAATTTATGCCTGAGGGGCATGTAAACCTTGACAATGTCTTATTTGCCCCGTTAGCGATTAAAGGGAAAGTAATCGGATTGCTCGGGATTGCCAATAAATCCGGCGGTTTCGCAGAAAATGACGCCCGTCTGGCATCGGCATTCGGGGAGCTTGCGGCCGTGGCTCTTTACAATAGCCAAACTTTAGAAGCTTTGGAGCGTAGCCAAGAACGTCTTCGCTCTGTTGTAGAAACAGCCAGCGACGCTATCATCTCTGTTGACTCTGGTGGTCATATCATTTTCTGGAATCAAGGGGCGGAATACATTTTGGGGTATGCGGCCCAGGAGGTAATCGGTAGACCAATTAATTTCATCATACCCGAACGGTTCCGAGAAGCTCATCTAAAGGCAATAAGTCGACTGATTTCATCGGGTGACCCAAAGATAATTGGAAGAACAGTGGAGATGTTTGGCCTGCGAAAGGATGGGAGTGAATTTCCTCTGGAACTTTCTCTGGCCACCTGGAATATAAGAGGGGAAATTTTCTTTACCGGGATCATCCGCGACATTACCGAACGCAAGAAAATGGAAGAAGAACTCCGCAGGTCCCATGCTGAGTTGGAACAAAGAGTCAAGGAGCGAACTGCGGAGCTGAGGAAAACCAGTGAATTGTTGGAGCTGGTTTTCTCCAGCATTGATCTTTTAATTGCCTACCTGGATAGGGATTTCAATTTTATTCGGGTGAACCGGGCTTATGCCGAAGCGGATGAACGAGAGCCAGAATTCTATGTGGGCAAGAACCACTTTGCCCTATTCCCTAATGAGGAGAATGAAGCCATTTTCCGGAGGGTAGTCGAGACAGGATTGCCCTATTTTGTTTATGAAAAACCCTTTGTATATGCAGAACACCCCGGACGAGGGGTAACCTATTGGGACTGGAGCCTCCATCCCGTGAAAGAACCCGATGGCCAGGTGGGTGGGGTTATCCTCAGTTTAGTAAATGTGACCGAACGCAAACGGGCCGAGGAAGCGCGGGCGCGATTGATCTCTATCCTTGAAGCAACCTCCGACTTCGTCGCCTTTGCCAGCCCGGAAGGGCAAGTCCTCTACCTCAACCATGCAGCCCGCCGCACGCTGGGAATTGGTCAAGATGAGGATATCTCGAAGCTGAGAATCCCGGATACCTACCCGCCTTGGGTGAATGAAATAGTTCTGAATGAGGGGATTCCCACGGCCATCCGCAAAGGGATCTGGAATGGCGAAACCGCTTTCCTGCGCCGCGATGGAAGGGAGATTCCAGTATCGCAGGTAATTCTCGCGCATAAATCCTCGACTGGAAACGTTGAGTTTCTCTCAACGATCGCCCGGGACATCAGCGAACAAAAGGAAGAAGAAAAACGCATGCGCATCAGAAATGCCCTCTCGGAGTTATTTGCCAAAAAGGCTTCCCGGAAGGAATATCTCGACGCAGTGGTCCATCTGCTCCGGGAATGGAGTAATTGCCGATGCGCGGGCGTCCGTGTATTAGATGGAAAGGGCTTTATTCCTTACGCATCCTATGTGGGCTTCGATCAGGAATTCTGGGAATCGGAGAATTGGCTTTCGGTCGAAAATGATCAATGCGCCTGTATCGGAGTCGTCATGGGAGAGTTAGATCCACAGGAACTCTCCGTCGTGACACCAGGGGGATCTTTCTGTTGTGGTAACACGGTCCAGTTCATCGAAAAGCTCTCGGCGGAGGAAAGAAAAAGATATCGCGGCGTCTGTGTACAAAAGGGTTTCCTTTCTGTCGCCATCATCCCAATCCGCTACCATGAGAAGATCATCGGAGCGATCCACCTAACCGACGAGGGTGAGGGGGTAGCGAATTTAAAAGCTATAGAGTTCATAGAATCCATGGCCCCCCTTATTGGAGAAGCCGTCCATCGATTTAATTTGGAAGATGAACTCAGGGAGTCTGAGAAACGGCTCCGGCATCTTTCTTCCCAGCTCATCACGGCCCAAGAGATAGAAAGAAAGCGGGTCGCTCAAGAACTCCACGATAGCATCGGCCAGGCGCTGGCCGCCACAAAATTTACCCTGGAAAGAAAATTGAGCCAGATGAACAAAGGCACGGCTCCTCCCGGAATCCTATTGGAGGAGGTCATTTCCATGATGCAGCATACCATCGAAGAAAGCCGCAGAATATCAATGGACCTTTGGCCCTCCATCCTTGACGACCTGGGAATCCTGCCGGCCATCAATTGGTTCTGCCGGAATTTTGAGACGATTTATCCGGGCATCTCCATCGAAAAACAGGTTCACGTTGAGGAAAAAGAAGTGCCTAATTCTTTAAAAGTCGTGATCTACCGTATTTTGCAGGAATCCCTGAACAACGTCGTTAAACATAGCAAAGCAGATCGGGTCTGCCTGACATTACGCAAGACGGATGGCCTAATTGAGCAGGTTATCGAAGATAATGGCGTTGGGTTTGACCCGGAAAATGCCAACAAGGGATTGGGGCTGAGCAGCATGAAAGAACGGGTGGAACTCTCCGGGGGAACCTTTGCGATTGAATCAATTATCGGCGCAGGGACAACGCTCAAGGCGAAATGGCCATTATCTCGTGACCACTCCTTTCTCAATAGCGTAAGCAGTCAAGTCTGAGACGTTGTGCAAGTCTAACTTCTCCATAAGATTGGCCCGGTGTTTCTCGACGGTTTTCACGCTGATGCATAGGTAATCGGCAATCTCTTTATTCTTATATCCTTCAGCAATCAGCTTCAGAATCCCTCTTTCCCGCTGAGTAAGAGTATCCCATGGCGAAGTGAGTTTTGAGGACTTTCTCCCCTTTAAGTATCCCTCGATGATCTTTCCAGAAATTCCCGGGCCAATATAAGGTTTGCCAGTTAGAACAGTCTGGATAGCCATTTCCAATTCCGCATGGGTGGAATCCTTCAAGACGTATCCGTCAGCACCGGCCTGAAGTGTTGCCAGAATGTACTCTTCAGTCTTGTGGACCGTCAAAACGAGCACCTTCGTCTCGGGAGACTGTCTCTTGATCTCCTTAATCGCATCCATGCCGTTCATCCTCGGCATGGAAAGATCCATCAGTATAAGGTTGGGTTTTAATTTATCCACGCAGCGGATGGCTTCATTGCCGTCCTGCGCCTCTCCGACAATTTCAAAATTTGATTTTGAAGAAAGCAGGGCCTTCAACCCTTCCCTGAGAATCGTGTGGTCTTCGGCGATGACAATTCGCTGTTTTCCATTCATGATCGTTTCACTCCCTGTTTTAGCAGTTTTGAAAAAGATTTAATCCCCTTTATATTGCCCCATTGTCCAAACCCTACCTTTTTACCGTCTCTAAATGGGGTGTCCCCCCGCAGGAAATACGGTGAATACCTTATTTATCATATGTTTGGCCCCAAGTAAAGTAATCAATTAGATATTTCTTCCATTTTTATAAGGAGCGGAAACAGACATATTTATGAATATTTTTAAGACACTCATTGTCGAAGATAACGCCATTTTTCGTAAACTCCTCACCGAGACCTTAGGGGCCCAATTCCCTGTTATGGCTATTGAAGAGGCAGAGGAGGGAAGGGAGGCCTTACAGAAGATCGAGACTCTCCGCCCGGACCTGATTTTTATGGACATCAAATTGCCAGGGGAAAACGGTCTCGAGCTAACCCAGGCAATAAAAACAAAATATCCAGAGATTGTCGTGGTTATGCTCACAAATTATGACTTACCCGAGTATCGCGAAGCCGCTCATAGAATCGGAGCAAATTATTTTATCATAAAGGGGTCTACTACAACTGAGGAGGTTGTGAAACTGGTTGAATCTATCTTAGCGGACATCGGTTTTAATCCCGATGGTTCGAGAAAGGGGAGCCCGTTTTGAAAAATTTCATGATTCCTTTACTTCGGATAAACGCTTTAGGGTAGGAGATGAAACTTTCCCAAAACATCTTGGTTTTTTTATATTGTATTTCTTATGAGAGAATACAGGGATCCCCTTATTTATTCAGTGTGGAGAATTCCCTAACATCTTTATTATATGCGTTCATTAAATGGATCAAAGGGAAAAGGCAGTGAGCACAATGAAAGGAGGATTCGAGAAATTCGGGACAGATCCTATTATGCATCTTGAACTTGAAAAAAAAGGGATGTGTATCTATTTTTTACCAGATGTGGGGGGCAACCCTCGACATTCGGAGTCAAGAGGGGAAAGCAAGGCAAATAAATTAACCTTAAATATCCCAATTGACACGGAGGAAGTCCGGAATGGATTCCTATTGTGTTGTTCTCGCTGATGATCATACCATGTTGCGACAGGGTTTAAAGAAGATCCTGGCAGAAAGGAAAGACCTCAGGATTATCGGGGAAGCAGGTGGCGGTCTTGAGCTCATCAATCTCTTGAAAAAATTGAAGCCGGACATGGTCATCCTCGACATCTCCATGCCAAAGCTGCGGGGCATTGAAGCCATCCGCGAGATCAAAATGATTCATCCACATGTTAGTATACTGATTTTGACCATGCATAAAGACAATCAATATCTTCATCACGCTATCTCGGCGGGTGCACAGGGCTATCTGCTCAAAGAAGATGCGGCCACAGAACTTTTCTCGGCCATTGAAACCATTCGCCAGGGGAAAATTTATCTATCCCCAATCTTCTCCGAGGGATTGGCAGAGGATTGGGTGGAAACATTGCGGGGGAAACGAAGGGTTCCTTTTGAGGAACCTCTAACGACCCGGGAACGCGAGATCTTAAAGCTGATTGCCGAAGGTAAATCGAGTAAAGAAATTGCTGACCTTTTATTTGTCAGCCCCCGGACCGTCGAACGCCACCGGGCTAATATAATGGAAAAACTGAATCTGAGAAAGACTGCCGACCTGGTTAAATACGCCATCCAAAAAGGCTACCTCTGAAAGATTACTTCCGCTCCATGACTTCTTTTTCAACCATTTTTCTTATGAGTCCTGTAAAGAAATCTTCCATGTCCTCCGCCTTTATGTCGGCCTTTAAGGGAAGCTGATCGATCCCTCTTATCGGTCTTTTCATTCCACACCTCATGATAGAGGGCAATCAATTTATACGTACCTTCTTCCAGCTTTAATTTATCCCGGTATTTAAAAAGCAGTTTTATCGTTTCTCTTTCAGTTCCATAGGCAGGGAAGAAATCAGCGATCCTCTGAAGCCTCCACAAAAGGTCATCCGGTGGCTCTTTGTAATCCCAAAGAAGTTCCTTTGGAATCTGAATGGGTTTCAATGCTGAAAAAATTATAGCACAGATTGAGGCTGCCGGGTATGGCTCCGCCAGCACCCCCTACCCACGCTCCCCTCGCCCTTGAGAGGGGTGGGCAAGGGTGGGGGTGGTGGATAGTTTCTTGGGATTTTTTTCACACCTTCCCCTTTCGTGCGAGAGGTAAGGGCATGCAGCAGCCTGCCCAAACTGGGGCAGCTTTTCAAACTCAGCATTTGGCATTGGGTAGTTTTACCCATAGGCAATTGAGTATTTCTACGGATTGATTTCAGGCAATTTCAATTTGATGATGAAAGGAGAAGTCATCAGTGAATTTCAATGGGCAACCAAATGAGCAAGGAGGAATTTTTATGAGAAGAAATGTTAAAACTTTTCGAGGAAAAGGATTTGAGCATTGGTTGATCGTTTTAACATTAATTTTATTCTGCCTATTCGTTCAGTCCAGCGCCCAGGCCTTTCAGCTACAGGTGCTCGATGCGCAAACCAAACAACCCATTGCCGTCGCGTATCGATGGCTGGTTGAGGAGGATGCCACTCACCACGTGACTCCAGGGAACCCTGCCACCAACTGGGCTATTGACTTCCATAAAAGCTATATGCCCATTGTGGCGAAAGGGACATCAGCCGATCTGGTTCCCCTGAACAATCCGGGCATCATCGACCCCAACAAATATTATTTCATATCCGTTTTGCCCAACAGCGGTTACAGCCTCGGGGGCGCACCCGTTGAACCGAGGCAAACTTCGGTTACCGTTTATGTAAGCCCCCATCCAATCCCCACGGCGCAAATAACGATTTTTGTCTTCGAAGACAACTATCCTATTAATAATGCACCAGACCAGAATGAAACAGGATTACAGGGATTCAGCATCATCCTTGAGGATGCCGGCGGCCGTTATGGGATCTCGGCTGGCGTCCAGACTATGGATGCCTTCGGGAATCCTCTCGGAACAACTTACTACGCGGACGGCAGCGTAGCAACCATGGGAAACGGGATTATTACGACTGGTCCCGATGGCAGGGCGGTCATACAAAACCTTGCCCCTGGAAAGTATGGCGTAATTGTATCCCCGCCGGCAGGAACGAACTGGGTTCAGACTTCGACCATTGAGGGCACCAGGGTGATCGATGTCTGGGTCAAGGCCAATGAACCAGCCTACTTCCAGGAATTCGGACCTCCGGGCCCCCATGTTTTCATCGGCTTCGTGAGGCCTTTTAAT
>Ga0315312_1002692_pt1 | contig 12078 bp, 6 predicted proteins | sample TDP7_MG_FD_203629 | JGI IMG/M metagenome (GOLD analysis project Ga0315312, IMG submission 203629) | Freshwater sediment microbial communities from Lake Towuti, South Sulawesi, Indonesia - TDP7 | ecosystem: Environmental > Aquatic > Freshwater > Lake > Sediment | place: Indonesia: South Sulawesi... | reverse complement strand
AGAAGCTGGTGAGTAGTATCAAAAATGGCTCCGACACTGCGAATCTTCGTCTCGTAAGAGCTGATTATGTTATCAACATTATCAACGATGTCTTTCATATCTTCTGCTAAGAGCATTGGTTTTATTTGCCCCTTTTATGTGAGAGGTTCTTCTTGGCGAGCCATGCTTTTTCCCCCATGGCGTCATAAGGATGGCTCGGCAAGAATCCTCTACCGGCTATAAGCCCCCATTAAGGATGGTTATGTCCTTAACTTTTTGACCGAGCTTAAGCTGCTGCGGTTGCAGTCAGACCTATCGCCTCGGCGTACTTCAGGTAGGTCTCGACCGATGCGACTACAACTCTGGCCTCGATCGCCAGTAGTTCAATGCCAACCAGCGAGACCCTTACCCAGGCATCAATCACGACGCCTTTGTCCAGGATTCGGTCAATAACTTCGACCAAACTGCTGGAACCAATCGCTTTTTCTACTGCCATCTTGCTTCACCTCCTTTCATTTTTCCCAAAGGTTAATAAAATACAAACTCTAAACGCGCACACATTAAACAGGTATACCTGCTAATAACCGCATTATCAGTGCTGCCAATTACAGCTCTAACATGTCTTTGACCATGCGGTGTCAATCGCATAAAACTACAAACTCGTTGGCAGAGCTATTTATCAGCGCAGGTAAGTGTAAAGTGTTACTTTACGCCCCCACTTTATTTAACGTTATCGGTGATTTGATTTCGGTGCTTTAATCTTTTTTCTCGTCATCACGAAATAAAAGTTTTTTTAATCGCTTTTATAGAGTTTCTTAGGCAACGAGGTCTCCAAGCAAGCAATGGCGATGACAAAGTAAACAGGGCATTCTTTTTTTCCTACGCCTAAAGAAACCCTTCTTTGCCGGCAGCTTCTGGTACTTTGATCTCTGCTATTAGTACTGTAAACGCTGTTTTTTACATTAGAGAAGTAAGTACACTTGATTGTACTTTGAAAAAATGGCGGCACATATTGTCAGTCTCCTCTAACTCAGATAGCGCGTTTGATTGGCTTACCTACCAGCTTAGAGAGTTGGTGAATCTGTCGGTTGTCCCTCCTTCAAATGGATAACAATGCTGAAAAGTGGTCTTTGAAGCCATTGCAGTTTCCAGGTAATTATGCTCAAGATGTGGTTTTGCAAATCCGTGATAATACAAACTGCATTGTGAGAAAAGTGCCTAAAATGAGCTAAAGTGAACTAAAGGTTCAGGCTATCAGGGTATCAGGCTACCAGGTGGTGGGCATCAGGTTATCAGGACATCAGGCCTGTCCCGAGCGCAGCCGAGGGATTGGTTTTTCCTGATACCCTGATGTTCTGATTTCCTGCATCCTGGTTTCCTGATTCTCTGATATCCATTCTTTAGGCACTTTCGAAAAGCTCTACGTTTGAGGGTAAAGGGCCAGTCAAAAATCTGGAAAACGCTGCAAGTCCCAGAGATTCAAGAGCTTGTAGCGTGCCTGTCTAATGTAACGGAGAGGGCAGGATTCGAACCCAAATCCGCCAAAGCGGATTTCCATAGGGGCTCTGCCCCTCTGGCGCAGCTTTACTGCTGTCACCCCGAAGACGTGGGAAAATCCTTTTCCCACACCCTTTGGGAGTTCGAATCCTCCCTTAACCAAAGTAAGCAACTTTAACGGAGAGGGCAGGATTCGAACCCGCGGTCCGCCTGTGGCGGACACCGGTTTTCGAAACCGGCTCGATAAGCCACTCCGACACCTCTCCAAGTAATTATAATACAACTATTTATATCAACTGTATTTGCTCTTTTAATATACTTGGTTGATTCAGGCTTGTAAACAAAAAAACCCACACATTGGCCTGCCTACCTAATTTATGTGCTTGATTAAGCAGGTTAACCCGCCTTACGTCTGGCGGGTAAATAGAAACCAAACGCAAAATGTCCATTGATTTCCTACAGTAACCGCGGATAATTATGTGACTGGTCAGCTTATAAATGATTTACAAGGGAAAGTCTTATGCAAGTAGTGATGGCACAAGCCTCGTTTGAGGCACTGGATTGGATTGTAGTGGCCGGGTACTTTGGCATCTTGTTGGGCCTTGCCTGGTGGGTGATACTCAAAGGCAAGGATACAGCCGATGACTATTTCCTTGCCGGGCGAAACCTTGGGTGGTTTGTTGTCGGGGCGTCCATCTTCGCCTCTAACATCGGCTCAGAGCACTTAGTTGGTCTTGCCGGATCAGGTTGCACCGACGGCGTAGCTATGGCCCACTATGAATTACACGCCTGGTGTCTGTTAATGCTGGCATGGGTGATGGTCCCATTTTATATGCGCTCGAAAGTCTTTACGATGCCCGAATTTTTGGAGAGGCGTTTTTCCCCAACCGCACGCTGGGTTCTGTCGCTAATCTCTTTGGTGGCCTACGTCGTGACCAAGATCGCTGTAGGGATATTCGCCGGCGGAGTTGTTTTTAGTGTTCTAATGCCAGAGTTAAACTTCCTCGGACTTGACAGCTTCTGGATTGGCTCAGTACTGGTAGTAGTTGTGACGGGGATTTACACGGTGCTTGGGGGGCTTCGCTCCGTGGCATACGCCGATGCTTTGCAAACAATCACTCTAATTTTCGGTTCGGCCTTATTAACCATCTTCGGCTTGCACGCCATAGGCGGCTGGGACCAATTGCGGCAGATTTGTGGTTCGGAGATGTTCAATCTCTGGAAACCGCTGGTCCCCGCAGGTGTTGACGGCACATGGGCACCGGTTCGCCAGTCGGGCCGAATGGCCTGGTATTTCAACGATAACTATCCCTGGCTGGGAATGCTCTTCTGCGCTCCAGTCATCGGATTGTGGTATTGGTGCACTGACCAGTACATTGTCCAGCGTGCCCTGGGAGCTCCGGATGAACGAGTGGCCCGGCGAGGTTCTGTTTGTGCCGGTTTTTTGAAGCTGCTACCAGTGTTCATCTTCATTATTCCCGGTATGATTTGCTTTGCCCTGGCAAAGAGCGGCAAGGTCGCGGTCATCCAGCAGACGCTGTTAGATCAGAATGGCCAAATCATTCGTGACCAGTGCCAGAAGGCATTCCCGATGCTGGTGGCAACAATACTGCCAGTCGGCGTGCGGGGGATTGTAGTGGCAGGGTTGCTTGCAGCTCTGATGAGTTCCTTGGCAGGCTGCTTCAACGCCTCTTCGACTTTATTTACTATGGATTTCTACAGCAAGTTTCGCCCCAAAGCCTCGCAACACCAGTTGGTTTGGATAGGCAGGGTCGCCACAACCGTTATGGTCCTGATCGGTCTATTATGGATACCTGTAATACGGGGCGGCAAGGGACTTTATGATTACCTTCAGACTGTCCAGGGATACCTTGCTCCGCCTATCTTCGTTGTCTTTTTCTTCGGCGTATTTATGAAACGGCTCAATAGCAAGGGCTGTCTTTCCGCGCTGATTGTGGGATTTGCCATGGGCCTATTGCGCCTGGCGATCGATACGCCGGTCAAACTAATGCACGGCTTTTCTTATGCACAAGGGTCTTTCTTCTGGATAATGAATAATATATTCTTCCAGTACTATAGTTTACTCATCTTCCTTGTGTGCGTGGCGGTCATGATGGTGGTAAGTTACCTGACCGAGCCGCCATCCTATGAGAAGATCAAAGGCCTGACTTATGGAACCACTACTTTCCAGGACCGCCAATCTTCACGGGCGAGCTGGTCTTATCCAGATGTAATTGCGTCGTGCGTCGTTCTGGCGATTATCGCAGCGGCTTACTTGTACTTCAGAGGCTAACTTTTTTATTCGAGGGTTAACCCCGCCATCACTATGGCGGGGTAGACCCTGCGACGTGGTCGCAGGGCTAATCGCCGATTGTCGAATGAAGATTGAAAATCGAAAATCTCAAATCGAAAATCGTAAATTTCTGATAGGTCTGGATTATGGAACTAATTCTGTTCGCTGCTTGATAGTTGATATAGCTAATGGCAATGAGTTAGGTACGGCAGTGCACGAATATGAAACCGGCGAAGCAGGCATTATTCTTGACCCATCGGATCATAACTTGGCCCGGCAGAACCCGGCTGATTATCTCAAAGGAACCCAGGTCTGCATAAAGAAGGCTCTAAAAGCTGCCAAACAAAAAGATAAATCCTTTGATCCCAATCAAATCATTGGTATCGGCGTGGATACGACAGGCTCAACCCCCCTGCCGGTGGATAAAAACGGCACGCCTCTGGCCCTTCTCGATGAGTTTAAGGACAACCCAAATGCGCATGCGTGGCTTTGGAAAGACCATACAGGATACGCCGAGGCGGCAGAAATCACAGAGCTTGCAAAGAAAGAGCACCCAGAATATTTAGCTAAATGTGGAGGAACATATTCCTCAGAATGGTTCTTTAGCAAGATTCTGCATTGCCTGCGTGTTGATCCTAATGTTTTTGATGCTGCTTATACCTGGGTCGAGCACGCCGATTGGATGCCTGCGGTGCTGACAGGCACAGATACACCAGACAAACTCAAGCGTTGCCGATGTGCAGCCGGGCACAAGGCCATGTTCAATGATAACTGGGATGGATATCCGGATGCCGAATTTCTGTCCAAGCTCGACCCCAAATTAGGCAAACTCCGTCAGACCCTCAGCGAAAAGACGTTTGCTGTGGACGTTGCAGCAGGAAATCTGACGGCACAGTGGGCCAAGAAATTAGGCCTGCCAGCTGGCATTCCTGTAGCTATGGGCGCGTTCGATGCTCATCTCGGCGCAGTCGGTGCAGGGATCAAAGAGGGCGTGCTGGTTAAAATCATCGGTACAAGCACCTGTGACATGGTGGTCGCTCCTAATGATGCAAAGCTACCCGATGTCCCTGGTATTTGTGGTATAGTGGACGGCTCTATTCTGCCGGGCTATTTCGGGCTGGAGGCAGGCCAGTCGGCGGTTGGTGACATCTTCAACTGGTTTGTCAATTACATTCAGCCAGGCGGCAAAAAAGCCGGCTCCCACGATGCTCTTACTGAAAAAGCAGCACTACTTATGCCGGGCCAGTCAGGCCTGCTGGCGCTGGACTGGAACAACGGCAATCGCACTATTCTTGTTGACCAGAGACTGACAGGACTGCTTCTGGGTCAGACACTCCACACAAAACCGGAGGAAATCTACCGGGCTCTTATTGAAGCGACCGCCTTCGGTGCCCTTACGATTATTAATCGGTTCGAAGAGTATGGCGTGAAGATTAACGAGGTGGTCAACTGCGGCGGCATCGCTGAGAAGAACGCGTTATTAATGCAGATTTACGCCGATGTCATAGGCCGGGAGATGAAGATTGCACGCTCAGCGCAGAGCTGTGCTTTGGGTTCGGCGATTGCCGCAGCGGTTGTCAGCGGCCCTGCCCGTCCGGCAGGCGGGGTTTACAAGAGTTTCGCCGATGCGCAGTCGGCGATGTGTGGCATCAAGCAAACCTCCTTTAAGCCGATCCCGGAAAACCATAACGTCTATCAGCAACTCTACAAACTTTATAAGCAGCTTCACGATGGTTTTGGATTGCCGGACCAGCCCGCCAGACGTAAGGCGGGCAAGTTTCACTCGATGGCAAACGTTATGAAAGAACTTCTAAATATCAAAGAAAGGGCCAACAAATAGCGATGTATGACGAACTAAAACAGAAGGTCTGCGATGCCAATCTCGAGCTGCAACGCTTGGGTCTTGTCGCTTTCACCTGGGGTAACGTCAGCGGCATAGACCGTTCTGAGGGTATCGTTGCCATCAAGCCCAGCGGCATTAGCTATGAAGAGCTTACGCCAGAAAAGATCGTGTTGCTCGACCTGCAGGGCAACGTGATCGAAGGCGACCTTCATCCATCGTCGGATACGCCCACGCATCTGGAGTTGTACCGCAATTTCGAGAGTATCGGTGGAGTATGTCACACACATTCACTTTACGCGACGATGTGGGCCCAGGCTGAGCGTGAAATTCCCTGCTTTGGAACCACCCACGCCGACCATTTCTACGGCCCAGTGCCGATAACCGATAGGATGACGGCGGAGGAAATAAAGAAGGACTATGAACTGAATACCGGCAAAGTTATTGTCCGGCGATTTGAAAAGATCGATCCCCTGCAGATGCCCGCGGTGCTGGTAGCCAACCATGGGCCGTTTACGTGGGGCAGGGACCCAGCCGATTCGGTAGCCAATGCCCTCATATTGGAGCAGGTCGCGCAAACGGCACTTGGAACAATCCAGATCAACCCAGAACAAGGTGCCATTATGCAAGCGCTTCTGGATAAGCACTATCTTAGAAAACACGGAAAAAACGCATATTACGGTCAAAAACCCCGCAATAAATTTGGGGGTGATTAGCCCTGCGACCACGTCGCAGGGTCTACCCCGCCATAGTGATGGCGGGGTTAACCCTCGAATAAAAGAGTCTTTATTGTGCAGAGAGGCAAAGATGAAGAAAAACACATTTGCAGTAATAGTTGGAAATCGCGGCTTCTTCCCGGATGTGTTGGCAAAAGAAGGACGCAAGAACATTCTTGATGTGCTCAAGAAGAACGGCTATAACGCCGTGGCCCTGCCGATGAACGAAACGAAGTACGGAGCGGTTGAAACATTTGAGGATGCAAAAAAATGTGCAGCCCTATTTGCAGCTAAGGCTGACAAGATTGACGGCATTATAGTTACTCTGCCGAATTTCGGCGATGAGAGGGCTGCTGCCTTGGCGATCAAACGCAGCGGATTGAGTGTGCCGGTTCTCGTCCAGGCTGAGCAGGACGCCGCCGACAGGATGGCTATGGGGCAAAGACGTGACTCATTCTGCGGCAAGATCAGCGTCTGCAATAATCTAAGACAAGCCGGTATTGCCGCGACCTTGACTGCTTTGCACACGGTTAAGGTTAACTCTATCCAGTTCAAGAATGAGCTCGACCAATTTGCCGCTATCTGCCGCATTACCCGCGGCCTCAAGAATGTTCGTTTCGGAGCGATTGGTTCTCGGCCGGCTGCGTTTAACACGGTACGCTACAGTGAGAAGGTTCTCGAATTTGCCGGCATTGCTGTCCAGCCAGTTGACCTTTATGAGGTCATGGGCTGGTTAGAGCAGCTCAAAGACGGAGACCCTCGCGTAAAAAACAAGCTCAACCAGATCACCAATTACACCGAAACCTCGGCCATTCCGCAAGAGGCGCTTTTGAAGATGGCCAAGTTCGGCTACGTGGTGGATAGATGGGTCAAGAACAACCAGCTGGCAGGCACAGCTATCCAGTGCTGGACAGCTTTGCAAGAATTCTTCGGGATTGTGCCGTGCACGCTGATGAGTATGATGAGCGAGGCGCTGCTGCCCAGCGCTTGTGAGGTTGATATGGCCGGCCTTCTGGCAATGTATATCCTACAGTTGGCAAGCGGGAAACCTTCCGCATTGCTGGACTGGAACAACAACTATACGGACGATCCCGACAAATGTATCCTATTTCATTGCAGCAACCTGCCCAAGTCCTTCTTGGAGGCTGCGAAGATGGACTTCCAGGAAATCATTGCCGGTTCTGTCGGCAAGGACAATACCTACGGCACCATTGTCGGCCGCATCAAGGCAGGTCCTGCTACATTCTGCCGAACTACAACCGATGATGTAGATGGTGTGATAAGGGTCTATGTCGGCCAGGGCAACTTCACTAATGATAAGTTAGATACATTTGGCGGCTACGGCGTGATTAAGATCGACAATTTGCAGGCGTTGCTGGCCTACATCTGTAAAATGGGTTTTGAACACCATGTAGCCGTCAACATGTCCCAGACCGCAGATGCTGTCGCCGAGGCTCTAGGCAACTACCTGGGTTGGGATGTATACAGACATTTATAGTAGCTCAAGTAATATCGAGTCTCGTTGGACGTTGACGAGTCTCGTAACGAGCCTCGAGGCCCGAAAAACGAGGCTCGAGCTTCGTCTTCGGCGGGCGGTTGCCCCCGCCTGCGCGGGGGCAAGCTCGCCCCCGAGAAGTCGGGGGCGACTCGTCAGTGTCCCAGGGTAGACCCTGCGACGTGGTCGCAGGGTTAATCGCCACTATAAATTTTTCTTGAATTGGTGGTGCTGAATTTGGTATAAATTAATATATTGAGGTCTATAAATTTTAGCTTGTGAAGGAGCGACCCCGTGAGATGGCGACTACGCCTATCTCACGGGGCAGTTTTAGTATGTACTTTCTGCCGTAGAATCAAGACTTTTATATTAAATAACTTAGATTCTTGAATGAAGGAGGCGGAAAAACTCATCGAAGGGGAAAAATACGGGCGAAATAAATCTCGAGACTCGTTACGAGACTAGGTTCCCGCGAAGCGGGGTCCCTCGTCAACGTTCAACGAGGCTCGATCTGTCTATGTCCCAAAATCGAAGGACAAAAAGGACAAGAAATGAGGATGAAAGCTTTTACCCTGATTGAACTACTGGTTGTAATTGCCATTATCGCCCTACTGATGGCAATTCTGCTGCCGGCACTGCGGAGGGCAAAGCAGCAAGCTGCGACATCCGTGTGCCTAAGCAATACCAAAAACCTTGCTCTGGGTTGGTACATGTATATGCAAGATAATGATGGCCGCATCATGAGCTCGCAAGACAATGCTGTAGAACAGAACGGAACATTCGTCGGTTGGGTCGGGGTGCCTCGTGACTGGCGGGCTAGTCTGCTTAGCATTAGCCAAATAAGTCCTGCCGTGACGGACGAGGATGAGATTAGAGGGATCGAAGTGGGCGTTTTGTACCCGTACCTCAAGAATCCGGATGCCTATCACTGCCCCGCGGACAATATTCGCAAAAGCATCTATGACAGGACAGGAGTTTTTGTTTCTTATGGGGTTCCCAGGTGTCTATATGGAATTCTGAGCAGCAGCAATGCTCTATACAATTTACAGATCAAGAGATTCGATGAGATTACTTCGCCATCGACTCGTTATGTGTTTGTGGAAAGCGCGGAAACGCGGAATTGGAATTCGAGCCATCACTTTGTAATGGGCGCCCCCGAGTATACAGGAAGCACCCGGTGGGGCTGGTGGGGGCCGATGGCAGTCAACCACGGCGACAGCAGTGTTTTAGGATTCTGTGACGGTCATTCGGAATTGCGAAAATGGCGCGATCGCTTCACCATAGAACGCGTGGATAAGTTAATTCGTGAAGGGGTGACATTGTATGGTATTGAATATCCTCCCGCCGGGCAGACATTGGACATCGATTATATGGCCTCGGGCTGGCCATATCGCTATAAAGGTGACAGATAATATGTGTAAGGATGTTTATGGACAAGGATGTGTAAAGTCGTAAATTAGTAACCTTTTTTGAAGGAGGACTATTATGTGCAGAAGATTGATTTATTTGGCTTGTTTTGTTATGGTGCTGGGCCTGGTTCTAACGAGCATAGCAAAAGGTGCTGATCCCAGTCTTGTCGGCTGGTGGAAGTTTGATGATGGCTCCGGTACTATCGCAAAAGACTCGAGCGGCAATGGAAACGATGGAACACTCGTAGGTAACCCGCAGTGGGTAGCTGGAAAGATAGGCGGTGCGCTGGGCTTTGATGGCAGCGACGATTACGTTTACATCGCCCCCGTCTTTCGACTTCCATCATACTCGATAACTTTGTGGTTCCGAGTTGATGGCGGCACGGGCAATAGAGACATTGCATCAGCCTATGCTTCCCCCGGGGTAAGACATGGTATCTTGTTAGAGATCACTACTGCTGGCGTACTGCGCTATCTGCACCGGTATCCTTTAGGTACCGGCGGAGGCAACAATATCTACACCACCACCAGATACGACGATGGTTCGTGGTATCACGTGGCGGTGGTCAAGTTGCCCGCAACGATGATGCTGTACGTAAATGGAGAGCAGGTGGGCTCCCAAGCTGATAGCACTGCGTTCGCCGCCGCTGACGACCCACTTGGGGTGGCCTTGGGCGTGCTTGACCATGAGAGGGCTCTTGCGCGACTTTTCGTCGGGCCGATCGACGATGTCCGAATCTACAGCAAGTCACTGACCCAGGAAGAGATTAAGCAAACTATGAGAGGTGAACCTGAGCTGGCCTCCAATCCCAGCCCGGCTAATAAAGCAGCAGATATCCCGAGAGATGTGACATTTAGCTGGACGCCAGGAGAGTTCGCTAATAAACATGATGTCTATTTCGGAACCACTTTTAACGATGTAAACGATGCCAGCAGAACAAATCCGCGGGGCGTACTGGCTAGTTTTAACCAGGACGCTAACATGTATGACCCTGCTGGCCTTCTCGATTTTAACCAGACCTATTACTGGCGAGTCGATGAGGTCAACGCGCCGCCCGACTTTACAATCTTTAGAGGTAGGGTCTGGCAGTTCACGGTCGAGCCGGTCGCTTATCCGATTGCAGGCACGTCTATAACTGCCACAGCCTCCAGCCAGTTCAACGCAAACACGAAACCCGAGAATACCATCGACGGCTCAGGATTGGATGCCGCTGACCTGCACTCGACTGCAGAAACAGGCGTATGGCTTAGCAGTATGACTGGGCCTCAGCCGACCTGGATACAGTATGAGTTTGACAGGATTTATAAGCTGCATCAGATGTGGGTATGGAACCATAATACCTCCATTGAACCAGTTGTCGGTTTCGGATTCAAAGACGTTACCATTGAGTATTCGACCAATGGGACTGATTGGACAGTACTGGCCAATGTACCGCAATTTGCCCGGGCACCCGGGACGGCTGGTTATGCCCACAATACCACGATTGACTTTAGTGGCGTGGTAGCTAAATATGTCAGCCTTACCGCTAACAGCAACTGGGGCGGCTTCATCCCACAGTATGGTCTCAGTGAAGTCCGCTTCTTCTACATACCTGTCTTTGCAAGAGAGCCTCACCCAGCTTCCGGCTCAATAGCTTTGAGCGTGGATAATGTAACTCTAAGCTTCCGAGCAGGAAGAGAGGCAGCTAAGCACAATTTGTACATAAGCTCCAGCAACCAGGCAGTAATAGATGAAACTATCAGTCCTGTTAGTATCCCTGCTGGCAGAAGCTACATCAGCCATGACACTGGAGAGCTTGAATTAGACAAGAGCTATTACTGGAAGGTTAATGAGGTCAACGAGGCCCAGACCCCCACCACCTGGCAAGGTGATGTCGCCAACTTCAGCACACAGAAGTATCTGGTTGTGGATGACTTTGAGGACTACAACGACTTTGAGCCTGACCGGATATTCGACACGTGGATAGACGGATGGGGCGTTCCTACAAACGGCTCGCAGGTAGGTTATGCTACGCCTCCTTTTGCAGAGCGAACCGTCATTCACGGCGGCAGTCAGTCTATGCCGCTTAGTTACGACAACAGCACTACTGCCAGCTATTCAGAGGCCGCAGCGAAGATTGCTAATCTGGCAATCGGCCAGGATTGGACTAAACACGGCATTAAGACCTTGTCGCTATGGTTCTATGGCGATCCAAACAATGCTGCAACTGAAAAGATGTATGTGAAGCTCAACGGCTCTAAGGTGACATACGATGGTGATGCTTCTAACTTAACGAAAAGAAGGTGGCAGCAGTGGAATATTGAGCTTACATCATTCGGCGTGAACCTTAGAAATGTCACAGAGCTAATTATCGGCTTTGAGCGTAGTGGAGCAGTTGGTGGTAAGGGAGTGGTTTACTTTGACGATATCAGGCTGTATCCATATAGCCGTGAGTTTATCACGCCGGTAGAGCCAAACAACGCACATCTGGCAGGCTACTGGCAGTTTGAGGGCAATACCAATGACAGCGCAGGGGCCAACCACGGTACTGCGACGGGCGGCCCAACTTTTGTAGCGGGTAAGATTGGCCAGGCCATTAAGTTCGACGGCGTAGACGACTATGTGAACTGCGGCACTGCTGCGTCTTTAGACATCACCAACCAGATCACTGTGGCGTGCTGGATCAAGGTCGCGGCGTTCACCAAATCGTGGGAGACCATTCTTGCCAAGGGAGACAACTCCTATAGAATGAGCAGAGGACCACAAACTGGTAATTCCATCCACTTTGGCTGTAATGGTCCTACCGGAGGCAATGTGAATGCGACCGCCATTGTGACCGATGACACGTGGCATCACGTTGCTTTAGTGT
>Ga0315312_1002689_pt1 | contig 12087 bp, 14 predicted proteins | sample TDP7_MG_FD_203629 | JGI IMG/M metagenome (GOLD analysis project Ga0315312, IMG submission 203629) | Freshwater sediment microbial communities from Lake Towuti, South Sulawesi, Indonesia - TDP7 | ecosystem: Environmental > Aquatic > Freshwater > Lake > Sediment | place: Indonesia: South Sulawesi... | reverse complement strand
GTTCCTCTTGCCAGAGAAGCAAGAAAACTGGCTTTAGGAAGAACCGTTCCATAGATGCTCATAGTAACACCTATTTTACCACTACTCATTAGCGTTTAGGTGTCACTAATCTGTCTGGACGAGAACAAAAAAAAAACCCCCCTCTTACCCCCTTATAGGGGGCTTTTAATTTTATCCCCACCTTTTACCCGAAAATAACTCTTTAATTCGCTTCAAAAGGCAATTATCCTCTTCTTGTTTCAATTTGGCCTTCAGATACCCCGAAAACTATAAGCATTAATTTCTGAGTATGGACTTTTGGGAAAATCAATTATAAAAGTGTTCTGAAGAGAATGGAGGCGATAGCTGCGTTAACTTAAATACTCTTCCGAGGGCTTCAAAGATCGCCTTAAAAAGGTGTGTAACGCACGCACACCGAAGTCTATCCCTGTTTTCAATTTAGCCCATGACCTTGACAAATATATATTTATATGTTTAAATTACTTAAACCACCTCCCCCTAGGTGGTTTTTTAATTTCTTCCTCAAAGTCCCTAATTAATAGCCATATCAGGGACTTGCCTAAATGCACAAATTTACCATTCTTGTTAGCTTCGGCTATTAATCTATTCTGAGAAATAGATGGAGGAGGATTATGAAATGGATGAGAATTTATGGAGAAAGAGCGGAAAAGCAAGAAAATAGAGAACCGGCTCTGGCAGCGTCGCAAAATGATGGGTTATCTTCAAAACCATGTCGCTTTTCTATTGGGACATAAAAATGTTTCCCAGTATTCCCGCTGGGAAAGAGGTATAACCCGGCCGGACCTGGAAAATACTCTGAAGGTCTGTTACATTCTCAAGGCACTGCCCGAAGTTCTCTTTCCCGGGCTTTGTCGTAAGTTAAGGGAAAAGATAAGCCTCAAAGAGGAACAATTAAAAGAAAAGGTGTCCGAAGGGAAACTGCCGCCTATTGAAAAATATGAAATCCAAGAGAAAGAAATCTAAGAAAAACTTAAATATCTATGATAAATACCGGCAGACTCTGGGGATGCCAAATCTTACTAAAGAAGAAATTGATAAGATGCGCTATCATATTTCCCTCATTGCTCAGGCTGTTGCCGAGCATGTCTGGGGGAAGAAGTTCTATTAAATCTATGTTAAAAAACCAAAATTGGTGGGGGGCGGTTTGGAAGGGGTTGGTTTCGGATAAAAGAGGAAAACATTACCGGAAAATCAGGAGCGCCCTCTGGCTCTTTATTTACCTGATAGTCCATGCGGATAGGAAAAAAGGGGAACTGATGAGAAAGTGCAAAACTATAAGTTTGGATATGGGAATAAAGAAAAGAACCATTCGAAACTGGCTGCGGATTCTTAAAAAGCATAGATATATTGCCATAAAAAATACCGGCAGGTATCTACTTATCCGGATAAAAAAATGGAGGCCCATTCTTACGGAATACCACTATTCGGCAGCTCAGAGGGACAGAACCATGCCTACCAGAGTAGCAGGAAGAAGATACTCTGAAGGGGAGAGACCCGATGACCGAATTTCTTCACTTTTAAGCCAAAAAATAAAGGAAGTAAAATTTCGTAACGATATAGCGTTAAAGAAAGATATATTAAATAACGATATCGTCAGTAAAAATTCTTATAACCGTAAATGGATTAAAAATTTTAAACCTAAAAGTAGGAAAGAAGTATTAGCTTTGGAGATAGCAGAATCTTTAAATGATAGAAAGAATCTGGGACTTTACCTCTCTTATATAAAAAGATACCCGGAAACGGTAGTCTGGAAAGCTTATGGAGAAGTCAAAGAGAAACCCTTTGGGGAAATTAAGAAAAGCAAAGGTGCTTTATTCACCTATTTAGTTCAAAAATATGCCAAAGAGAAATAAACCAGTTAGAATATTAGCGATTGACCCTGGGACCAAGTACATGGGGATTGCGGTATTGGAAAATACAACTTTGATTTGGCGCGGGATAAAGGCTTTAAAATATAGGAAGATTCCCCATAGATTTTTAAAAGAAGCAAGAAAGATTATCCTGGAACTCTTTGAGGATTATGAACCCTGTGTTTTAGTATTAGAAAAGACTTTCTTTGTCCAAAGTAAAAGGAGCTCCTTACTCAATGTCCTGACCGATGAGATTAAGCTTTTGGGAAAAAGAAAAGGTCTTAAGATATTTGAGTATGCACCAACAACCGTCAGAAAGTTCATCTGCCAGAATGGGAAAGCAACGAAGATGGAAACCGCCAAGATCATTGCCACCAGATATTATCCCTGGCTCTATTCTGACTATGCCAAAGAGAAAGGGAAGGCCTGGTTTAAAGAGAAATACTGGCTCCATGCCTTTGATGCCATTGCCCTGGGACTCATGTGCTATTACCACGATTTAGATGGGAAGATAGTCCAAGGGTGACTTAAGTTTCATAACAATTTATACTCGCAGAAAGATCCCTCCCTACCAGAAGTCCCTTTATTAAGGACAAGGACGAAACTATGGAGGTACAAAAATTGTTAATTCCTTTATCTTTCTAATAGGGTATGGAATTAGCAAATTAATAAAAGGGGAAGCCGGGGCTAAAAGAATCGGTTAATGGAGGGCTGGCTCTCCTCCCAATTGGGTTCAATTCAGGTAAAGTTAACTTATTCTTCATAGCTCTTTAAAAAATTTTGTCCTTATGGTAGGGAGAGATGTTTCCGGGATAAATATGACAAAGCTAAACATGTCCCTGAAGATAAATAAAAAGAACGTTCTTCTTGACAGATACGCCGGTGAATGGGTAGCTTTTGCCAATGGTAAGGTTGTCGCCCACCAGGGCACCCTGAAGAGGCTGATGGAGAAGGTCAAAACCTTGAAGAAGGTTAAGAAGCCCTCTGTTATGCTTGTGCCAAAGAGGAACGAGGGGCCTTATGTTTGATGAAGAGAGAATTCTCCTATCTGAAAAAAGGGGAGCACACCTATCCACTGATAGACTTAGAGCTGATTGGTCCCAGAGGAAGTCTGGTGGTTTATGCCTTGGTGGACTCAGGGGCTACTTTCTCTATCTTTCGTCCCGAGATAGCTTCATATTTGGGAATCACCATTAGCAACGGACAGAGTCTTTACTTTCAGGGGATAAATGGCAGAATCTCAGGCTACCTCCATCAAATTCCGGTCAGACTCAATCAGGAGCAGTTTAACTGCTATATAGCTTTCTCGCCGGAGCTTGAGGCATCTTTTAATATTTTAGGAAGGAACAACTTCTTCCTTCCCTTTTTAATTACTTTCAATGAACAGGCGCAAAAAGTCGTCATCCAAAAAATTGCGGAGGTTGGTAACAGTTGATGCCCAACCTCAATTTGTTTTTCCTTCCTTTCTCCTTCCCGGAGAGAAGATTATCTTTAAAACCAATCCCCATTGGCTTTATGTGGTAGCCCCTGAGGTCGCCTTAGTTATATTTGGTGCTTTCATCATCAAATACCTTTATCCTTTTTTGGACGAATTTAATCTTAAAGAGTGGTTTCTACCCCTTTTGGTTGCAGCCTGGACTTTTGTAATAATTGTTGTCTTCCTTGACTGGATTTGCATCAGCTACTACCTATCTAACCTGAGGCTGATTGAGGAAAGGGGCATCATCGGTAAGAGAATCATGAGTATCTGGCTGGATAAGGTTCAGGATGTAATCTGCAAGTTTAACATTCTGGGCAGGATCTTCGGCTTCGGAGATTTAGAAATCGAGTCTGCGGGAACTTATGGAAAGATCATCTTTGGCTTTCTGCCATCACCCAGAAAGCTGCGGGAGAAAATTGAAAAGGCAATTCGCGACTTTTATCAGGACCAATCCAGAGTTCAACTTGGTTGGAGAGACAGAAGATGACACACGAAGAAAAGAAAAAGTCATCTTGACAATCATCTGAACATACTTTATAATAAATGAGGTGGCAAGTGAGTGATAAGATTGATTTCCGAATGTTCCAGCGTTTTTGCCAATGGAGCTAAGTACTTACCGATAGCGATGGCGATTTTACAGTTTGGTGATTCAGAGTTAGTTAATTTCCTGCGTTTCCAACCAGCGTTAAAGCCTGAGAATAACTGAGTAGCTGCTGCCAAGAGCTTTGTTACACGCCCATTTCTCATCTTCTAAACTTTTAGCGAACCCCTGAACGAAAAGTTACATCTTAATTATCATGCCACTGGCAGTGAAGGTCAAAGGATTTGATCTAATTAAAAAAGAAAAAATTTCAGGAGGGTAATAATGGCAATTGTAAGAAAAGAAGAGGTGGTTGATAGCTGGTCAGTCCTGATTGGGGATGGCCAGGGAAGAGCCGGTGAAATCTTCAACAATACCGACAGCTTTATCCGGGAGACCAAAGCGCCGGATGTCAAGATGGAAAAGAAAGCTATGGCTCCCGGAATTATCAGAGGAATCTTCGGGACAAAGAGGGATTTTCTTATAGTTACCCAAAAAGGGAATCCAAGATTAAAGCCTTTTCAAATGTTTATTGGTGCCAGGGACTACGGCAACAACCTGGATGTCTCCTGGTATTTGACCCAGCGACCCGGTTTTTGGATTCGAGTTTTAGCTTTCTTTCTTATGATACCTGTCGTGAACATTCTTTTCATTCCATTTGCCTTTCTTAGTGGTTTAACCTCAATGGTTAGGGAAAGAAGGGGTGGATTAGACCTCGACCTCTTTGATGAGCAGGATTTAAGGGCTTATGTTACCAATGCCCACCATTGCCTTCTTGAGGCAGTAGAAAAGCTAATGGTTGATCTCCATCAAGACCCTTCGAAGATGGAAAGGAAGTCGAGGGGATTCTTGGGAATTTCGTAGAGCGAAGCAAATTAGGTGAACTCAAGGTTATTGCATATAGATGTTATGCGAAACTAAAGTGTGATGGAAACAATAAAAAATCTATAGGTGGAAAGAAATGAAAGATCCTGTAAAAATGACCAAAAGAGAAAAATATAACTATATCTTTGCTCCGGCATCAAGTCGCAATAATGAGATTCGTTTTGATTGGATCCATCATTGTCTATTAGGTGATATTCAAACTTTTCTAGACGGTGTTGAAAATTTCCTTCAAAATAAGGGGAAATTTTCTGATAATCTTCCTCGTGGTGGTGGAAACCTATCCGTTCCCATCATTATCAGCACTGCCCTTGAATTTGTATCTGCATTGTACGTCGGAAAGACTAGATATAAAGATGACGAAAATTATAATGCTACTAAAAATGTCAATGAGTTTATCGCTCATTTCTTTCCAAATAGTTATAAAAAGATTCCATCGCTTCTTTGGGATGGGATAAGAAATGGAATCGTTCATACATTTTCTCCTAAACCTTTCAAATATCACCAAAATTACATTCGTTTTCAGTTCTTTGTTGAGGATCGGGATGTCCAATCGCACGTCACTAAAGGCAACCATACTGTCCTAATAAAGATTAATATTTTCGAACTATACCAACATTTGAAAAGGGCGATCAAGAATTATTGCGCTGAACTGGAAAATAATGAAAATCTCCAGGATAAATTTATATTAGCTTGGTCATCAATCGAAGAATATACGCGAAATATTGATTCTGATGTTGAGAAATCAAATAAAGCAGAAATGTTATTATCTGAGCTCGAGAAAAACAACAATTATCTAGTCTTGTAGAGGTATGAGAGGCAAATTTTGTTTTGGTGGTCAATAAAACCTTAGACCTCAGCTGGTCAGAGAATAAACAGAACACCATTGATAAAGATTACCGAGGAGTTAGAGGGTGAAGAAAGGAAAAAGATTAGAGGTTTTGAGGAATAAAAAATGAACTTCTGGAGAAAATTGCTTAAGAGAGAAAGGAAAGAGGAATCAGATGCACAATTAGATAATTTTGTAGAAGAGGTTATCTCGAAGCCGAAAGTTCACTATGAAGAGATACCGGGAACTTTAGACCTCGGCTGGTACTGGTCTGAAAATAAGCAAGAACTCCAGATGGCGAAGATCACCCAGAAGGATAGAGCTACCCATCTCTATGTTGTGGGGGCTACCGGGACGGGGAAGACAAAGTTTCTGGAATTCTTAATCCAGCAGGATATAGAGAAAAGGAAGGGTTTCGGAGTTATCGACCCTCATGGAGACTTAATTGAGGATATTAAAGGCTTTTTAGCCTGCCGTTATGATGATAGCCGAGATAAAAAAGAGATTTCAGAGCGTGTAATCCTTATCGATCCTACTGCTTCGGATTTCACCGTAACTTTTAACCCTTTGGAGAAGCTTCCCAATGTTTCAGTAGCCGAGCAGGCAAATGAACTGGTGAGCGCTTTCAGGAAAATCTGGTCTGATTCCTGGGGAGTGAGAATGGAAGACCTGATGCGAAACTCATTAATCGCTTTGGGAGAGGCGGAGCTTACCTTGGCTGAACTTCCTTACTTCCTAACCGAGAGGACTTTCCGGGAAAGTGTTTTGGAAAAGGTCAAACATCCTATCGCTCAGGAGTATTTCCAGAGGTTTGACGCCCTCACAGATAGAGGGCAGGTTACCTGGATTGAGCCGGTGATGAATAAGATAAACGCCTTCTTTTCTGACGAGAGGATAAGGCATATGTTTTCTTCTGCTAAAAGCTCTTTTAACTTAAGGGAGATAATGGATCATAAGAAGATACTTCTGGTAAAACTGGACAAAGGGAAGCTTAAGGATTCAGCCGATCTCTTAGGCTCCCTCCTCATGGCCAAGATTCAGATGGCTGCCTTTTCAAGGTCAGATATTCCTCAAGATAAGAGAACCCATTTCCACCTTTATATCGATGAATTTCAGAATTTTGCCTCGGAATCCTTTTCGGTTATGTTGTCTGAGGCTCGTAAATACGGGCTTTCTCTTATTATGGCACATCAGACCCTATCCCAGATTTCACCCGAGCTCAGGAGCTTAATTTTAGGGAACACGGGAATCCAGATTTACTTCAGGGTTAACCGCCAGGATGCCCAGCTTTTAGCCAAAGAGGGGTTTGAGTATTCCGGTTATGAGGTTAAGACAGTTCACTACCTCCGGCCCATCTTCTGGTCATATCTTGAGGAATGGGAGCACAAGATCGAGGAACTGCAAAATCTGCCTCCCAGAGTCTGCTATGCCAAGCACAAGATTGAAGGAGGCATTATCCCCTTTCAGACAGTCGATATTGAGCCAGCATGGGAAGTCTTGGGAATGGAAGAAGCTGAATACTCAGAATTCCTGAAGAGTCTTCCTTTTGGCAGGAAGTATCTATTGCTCAGGGAAAAGCTGGTTACCCTATCAGCTCAAAGGTATGATCTTATAAAAAAAGAAATTGAAGCGAGACTGCCAAAAGAGAAGAAACGGGCGGAAGTATCTTTTAAACCTTCTTTAAAAGAGATAAAAGAGCCAGTGATAAAAGAACCGGCTATTTCATCCAAAGAGGTTGAAATGAAGGCGGAAGTGCCATTATCTGAGGCAAAAGATGAACGTCAGCACAAGTATCTCCAGAACTTAATCAAGCGGATGGCTGAGGAAAAAGGCTATCGGGCAATAATTGAGCAGCCGACCCCTGACGGTCTGGGAAGAATTGATGTAGGCCTTGAGCGAGATGGGAAAAGAATCGCCTGCGAAATTTCCGTAACCTCAACTGAGGAGCAGGAACTTTCCAATATAGAAAAGTGCTTGAAGGCTGGTTATGAGAAGGTGATTATGTGTTCGCCGGAAAAAAGAACTTTGGAGAAAGTAAAGGCATTGGTTTATGAAAAACTGAAAGATTCTGAGCAGGAAAAAGTCTTATTTTTCCAGCCGGAAGAGCTATTTTCTTATCTGGAAGAGGAAGCAGCTCTTGCAGCAGGCAAGGAAGAAAGGGTAAAAGGTTACAAGGTAAAAGTTCAATACCAGCCAGTTAGAGAAACAGAGAAAAGGGCAAAGCGTGAGGCTGTTGCTCAGGTTATTCTTAAAGCCCTCCGGCGTCTGAAGGAAGGGAAGTGAAAGTTGAGCTGTTGTTTTGTCTACCTTATGCAGGTTCTATCTGTCAAATGGCTATAAGGTGTTTTGGTTAGAGTAAGAAAATAAAAGCAGTGGAAGGGATAACAAACCTGTAATTCTTCCGTAATTTAATCGAGGTGGTATTTTAACTAGATTTGAGGTAGTTGCAAGGCGGGAAGAAAGAAAATACTTAAAAGGAGGAGATAATAAGCTGTGAAAAAAATAGTGTTAGTCTGTTTGATGGCCTTTGTCCTACTGATATTAGCTAGTCCGGTGTTTGCACATGATTACTCGGGCTGGGAGACAATTCGACCCCTTCTTAAAGACGGAGGGGGTGACGAGTTCGTAAAGGGTGTTGGCTTGCCTTTAAATTATTTTACAGGAGCAACTGAGTTAGAAGCAGTGCAATCTGCCGTTAACTGGATAGCTGTTAACTATAAGTATGTACCAGATGTTGGGGAAGTTTGGACGTCTTCTGATCAAATGTATGGACGGCTGGTTGGTGACTGCGAAGATTGGGCAATCCTGTTAGTTGCCTTGCTTAGGTTTCACACTCAGTACAATGGGCATCCTATTACTGCTAACAAAGTATGGGTTACCGTTAGCCTAGTCACCCAACCGGGTGTGGGAGTGGTTGCTGCTCATGCCTCTGTTGGTTATAAGCTAGATAAAGGTGGTACGATTCATATAGAGCCTGGTTCGTCTGAACTATACCGTGGCAGGCCTATTGGGATGCTTAGCTTCAACGATGTTTGGGTTAAGGGAGGCGGTCCTTACTTAGCAGGTCCTGAATGATATTATATTAAAGGGACGCCCCGAGATCTACTAAGGAGTAACTTGCTTTGTAACTGCCAAATTAATAATGCCTCGATTTTAAGTCAAGGCAACTTCTTTTCCTCTTGGGATTACTAAGAATACCAGCGAGTAAAGTGTTTAGCTTTTCCAAGAGTTTTTTGAAGGTTTTCCTTTATCTCTTTCCCAACGAACAAGGGTGCTAGGGTCAAATACCCAGGCTTCGAGCTAATTTCTTTTGACAGAGGCCAAAAAACCGTCGAGAAGTAGCTATCTTCTCTCCAAGGGTCTTGGCTGGAGTATCAGAGGGAATATAACCCAAGAATTATTTTTCTCGTTTACCTCCCGCGCCTCCCTTTAGGCCCGCCTTTTTCCTCAGAATGCCCTGTCTTGCTAAACTCTCCTCTTTGTAAAGATCGCTCCTTGGATCTGATTTCCGCTATGGATTGGCCTATTGCACTCGGTGGATAGCCAAGCTCTTTAGCAATCTTACCCCAGCCCATGCCAGAGGCCTTCATTTCTAATAACTCAGCCGCTTCTTTATTTAGATCATTCCCGCTTAAACCCATAGCTACGCTGGCGAAGGCATAGGTGGTCTTTATGTTGCCGTAACTATAGCCTTGTTCATAAAGAGAGACAACGACGGCAGGGTCAATACCGAAGAGCTTAGCTATTTTTTCTGCCGGAGTCTCGGCCAGGACTAGGGGAACAAGGGATCCTAATGTTAGAGTGGTAACTACTGCAACTGCAAACAAGGTCTTTTTACTTTTAGACATAGATCTCACCTCTAAAATTTATCAAATTATACCGCTTAATCAGAGCCTTTGCAAGGAAGAATTGTAGCCCGTATGGAAATGAGCCCGTAAGCATCCAAAATTGTGGGAAGCGTTCATGACAACCACCTTGAGAGTGGAAGCACGGTTTTTGAACCCAATATTTATCCCATTCCTTATTAAGGTTAAGTATTCTTAAGCGTAATAAATTTAAATTATTGGCTCCGTTACTAACTATCCCGCGTTTCTTAAATCGCCGATAAATAGTAATCTCGTATTTTCTCTATCGCCCCAGAAAATCATAACAACCTGCTTAAATATTATAGTATATCCTTCGGCATTGTTCCCAATATAAGTTAATAAGTCCAATAACTTCGCCTTTAATTTTCCCCTAATTTTAGATGCTTCCGAAAAAAGTAGTCAGATTTTCTAGGGGCTTTTTCGAAGGTTTGCTTTTACCTCTTTCCCATCGGCCAAGGGTACTTGGATCAATGCCTAAACGGTGGGCAAGTTCTTTCTGAGTAAGGCCAAGGAGTTTGCGATAGGTAACTATTTTCTCTCCCAAAGTAGTTGTTTTAATGCAATCAGGTTTGTAGCCAAGGAATTTAATAATTCTCGGTATAAAATATAGGGCAGGAAAGGATCGGTTGTTTTCCCAGTTGCAGATGGAATTTTTATTAACCCCAAACTTTTGAGCAACCTCTTTTTGAAGAAGCTTCAGATCCAGCCTCTTCTTTCTCAGGTGGTCGCCTAAGGTCTTTAATATCTTAGGATAGTTAGGCGGAACTGGCTTTTGAGCTTTTAAAGTGACCTTGCAGAAAGGCAACACAGGTATGGGCGTGCGGAAGTTATATTAACCGCCAAAAGAAGTTGGGAACCAGGGGGAGATTTAGAGGGAATTCCAGTATTGTCAATAAATTTTGAAGGAGGCCAAAAATGATTACAGAGACCGAACGGAAGCTAATTTCCGTTATCCTGGCGGAACAAGAAGACTCAACGCATAGCGAGGAAGCGGCACGCAGGTGGAAGGAGTTGTTTGAGGAAATTAAACCTTGGGTTAAGGAACTGGCCGAGGAGTCAACCAAGAGGGTAATGAGGCGAAATTCGTTTACTCTACCCGCGAAAATTTACAATGATATTCAGTTATTATTACCCCTACAAATGCCGAAGGAAAAAGAGGGAATGCGAACAAGGACTTTTGGTCCCTATGAAGTTAATTACTACTTCACGAATATCCCGAAAGGGGCCAAACTGAGATTCGGCCGCGACGCCCAGGCTGCCCTTATCGCCATTTGTAACCTCGCAATCGAGCAAGGGATGCTAAACCCTACATTCATACGTAATTACATTCTTAAACTTTTGGGGAAACCCCTCCGTAAAGACCTGTACGATTGGCTTAATGATGTTCTATTCACTCTTACGTCCACTACCTACGAAATTAAGCGACCCGGTCGCGGGAAAGATTATTTTCGGCAAATCGGCCACCTGGTGAACTCGGTGACTTGGCACGGAACAGGAAAAAATTCCCTGGTGAGCACTGAACTAAATCCGCACATTTTTCAGCCGTTGTTTGCAACTCCCAAAACGCAATTTTACTCCCTCCCCCGGGAGCGGGAAACTAAAGACCGGGATGTGGAGGCCTTCTTCAGCTATCTTGATACTCTCCAAGGATTGCGCACCACGTATCCAGTTAGCGCGAAAACAATTCTAAGCCATAAATTGGGCTATTCAGCGGCGAAGCTAAAAAAATTAGGTCAGGGGAAGGTAACGGAGCTACTCACGAAAGTCTTAACCGCAGCCAAAGAAATTCGAGGGGTAGAACACAAAATCAGCTACCCGGTTGAAACTGGGAGGAGGAAGGATCCTCTTAATTGGCAAATAGTCCTAAAATTCACCGAATAGTAGGGATTTAGGGGGGAAGTAAAATGAGGTTAAACCTTTATGGCACAAGGGTTTAACCTTAATTTTACTATTGCAAGTTTGTCTGAATACTCCTGGAGTACTCCCGTCAGGAGTATTTGTGGGCAAAATGGTAGGGATTTGTGTGCAAAATGGTAGGGATTTGTGTGCAAAATGGTAGGGATTTGTGTGCAAAATGGTAGGGATTTGACGGCAAAATGGTAGGGATTTGACGGCGGAAATTTCTTCCACGGAAATGGCTAAGCTATTGGAAAAACTAATACTTAGCAATTTTCGGGCAAAAGTTATCCACAGACACTAAAAGAGTACTATAAAAGAGTACTATAAAAGAGTACTACAGAAAATGCATTTTTTTTATTTTTTTTATTTAATTTTTTTTAAAGACTGAAAGATTTAAAGAAAAAAAAGATTGCCGCTTCGCTGCAAGGTGGTTTAGAAATGGGAAGTAAAAGGCAGCTAACCTTTGCTTTTAACCCGAAGGCCGAGAAGGGGAGTACTGCCCCGGTACTCCCCCCGGATTCTCTGTGCAACGACTGCGTCAAGGGCTGCAAGCAACCCGCCCCGGCAGTGGTACAGTATTGCCCGAACTTCCAGGAAGGGTTCGGGAAATAACTGGGCTATGGTCTGCCAGATATGGGATTGATAGTAGGAGATTTTTAAGTCTGCTAAAATCGGCCTTT
>Ga0315312_1002688_pt1 | contig 12088 bp, 20 predicted proteins | sample TDP7_MG_FD_203629 | JGI IMG/M metagenome (GOLD analysis project Ga0315312, IMG submission 203629) | Freshwater sediment microbial communities from Lake Towuti, South Sulawesi, Indonesia - TDP7 | ecosystem: Environmental > Aquatic > Freshwater > Lake > Sediment | place: Indonesia: South Sulawesi... | reverse complement strand
GGAGACCCTGACGGTGACGGTCCGTGTGACTTACAACGCAGCCGCCACATCCGGCCTGCGGCTTAATCTGTATTTCTCGCCCGATGGCAAAAACTACGACACAGTCCCCTTCGCTTACTACGACATCGATCTAACAGCAGACGCCACCTGCCAGGAGACTAAAGTCGTAGATGCACCGGAGAGAGGTTATCTGAGTTTCTCGGTACAGAACCTTGACGCCGCCCAGGCGGCGACGAACATCTTTGTCTGGATAGATGTCGTAGAGAATTAACTATTAACCGTGAATCGTGAATCGTGAATCGTGAATCTCCCTCTGGGACAACATAGGTGGAACCACGAACCACGGACCACGGACCACGAGGGACGAATAAATGGCCAGGATACCGGCGAGAATACCAGGTCGAGAGCTGGAGGAGCTTGAGGATAAGCTCTATCTAAGTAACTCCACTAACCAGACAGGTGAGCTGCAAATCCATGGAGGGGCCGCAGGCGAGAAGGTACTTGAGATCTTCTCGGGCTCAACGAGCATCCTTCAAATCCTTGCCACCACGACCACCGCAAGAATCTTAGGCGGCTCGAATAAGCCGGTGCAGATCGGCGATGCCGGCAGCACATCTCATTCGCTGGCTGCCAACGATGACCTATTTGTCTCGGGTAAGCTTGAGGTTGATGGCATTAGTTATTTTGACAGCGGTGTATATTTCTTTAGTTTCGTTTATCTCGGCGATAACGATGACCTTACCCTTGGCGACTCCCCTGATTCTCGATTGGACTGGTCGACTGCCCAGGCGACGGAGAACACCTTAATCTGGGGACTGGGTGACACGGCTAAATCGATTATCTTCTGCGACTACTCCGACCGCAATAAAGACTTCGACCACGCCGGCCAGACTAACCCGACAATCTTTGTCCATAGTGCGACCGACCCGGATACCGACAACACGCAGTGGCTCTCTATCAGTCACAACCAGACCGACGGTGTAATCGCCTGTGGAAAAGGCACGCTCAATCTCGGAGGCACGACCGTCAACTTCGTTAATGCTACAAGGACAGTTGCTGCGGATGCGGCCATGAATGCCTACGTTGAGCTGGAGATCGGAGGCGCAGCCTATAAATTCATGCTGACCGCATAGAAGGATATCTATGGACAATTACGAGATACTGCAACGAATAAGCTCGCTTGTAAGCGAGCAGATACAGTTAGAGCAGTTCTACCGCCTGGGCGTAGTTGATGCCTACGGCGAGCAGGTGGCGATCCCCGCCGACGTCGTCACAAGGCTAAAGCGGCGTTTCGCAGCGGCCCGAACTGAGCTCATAAATCTGGAGAACCAAATTGTCCCGTGAATTGTTCGAGTTAGCACGCGACTTCTACGAGCTCCGCAAGGAGTATCAAATAAATATGCAGCAGCTCCAGCAGCAGCTCAGCCGCATCAACAGGGAGCTGGACAGGCTGACAAAGAGCTTTAACGAGCTGCGTGACGTTGTCGATGAGCGTATAAATAAGCGTGAATCGTGAGTCGTGAATAGGAGCACGAGCCACGAGCCACGAGCCACGAGCCACGAGCCACGAGCCACGAGCCACTAATTCAATATGATCTACATCGCAAACATAACGACTCCGAAGAATACGCCCGTAACGTCGCTTAAGAAGACGTCACTCAATGTCACTAAGGGCCTTGTCTACAGGGTCGAGTTCTACTTCCCATCCGGCCTTGCTGCCCTGGCGGGCGTTGCCGTCTTTGACGGCCTCTTTCAGGTCTGGCCGTCGACGGCGGGTCAATTCTTTGTCAGTGACAATGAGACCATCGGATTCGATGACCTCTATCTAAAAGAGGCCGCTCCGTACAAGTTACAGATTTATACGTACAACGTTGACGACACATACAACCACGTCATCGGAGTTCGCGTGGGCCTTGTCTCAGACGAGGCCTATAAGGCCCGGTTCCTTCCCTATGAGAGCTACGACTACTTTGTTCAGCTAATCGACAAGCTCCAGGAGGAGAAGGCGGCCCTGGCTGAGCTGCAGAAGGAGCAGCTCAAAGAGACGGCCTTCGAGTGGCTGCTCAAGCAGCAGCTTTGAGTTTGGTTCATAGCTATGAGTTCATAGTTAATAGACAATGAACTATGAACTATGAACTATGAACTAATAACAACCACGAACCACGAGGTACGAATTATGGCACATGGTCTTCCAGACTGGTACAGGGGCGTCGACATCGCATACCAGGCGTTGTCAGAGATCATAAACCGACCGAAATATGGCGAGTGCGATTCTGTTACATTTTCTGGCAACACAATTCCCAACAGCGAAAAGACCATGACTACCGTGACAGGCAAGGGTATTTCATACGGCGGATATGCCTTTATAAATCCAGGTACTACCCAAAAGAATGACATAGTTCGTGTGTATGTCGATGGCTCGCTTGTGGCAAGCGCATCGTTTGCATTTCTGGACTTGTACAACATCAACACGGAGTATGCTGCGATTGCTTACATAAAGAAATACGACGACGCGGAGTTTGTGTACGTTGTTGGAATCTCGGCCTTTATCACCTTTGAGACCCAGTTCAAGCTCGCATACTTGGAGCAGCATGGTAATGTGACTGTTTATAGCGGTCGATTCAATTATGCACTTATTTGAGGGATCTTAAAATGTGGGAGATTCGTGGAGTCACAACGTGGGAGGATGCCGGAGACGAGTTCGTCCGTGTGACGCTTCGGGATGAGCGTGGTGACATCTACAGGCATATAACGAAGAAGAACGTCGGCAAGCTCAATAAAGCGAAGGTCTTAGACATCGCCGCCGAGCTCATCGGCGTCAAGAAGAACGACATAAATATCCCGCACCACATTGAGCTGCCTGATTAGAGACGAGGGGCGAGTCATGGACTATATAACGATCGTAAGTAACGCCGCGATAACGGTCCTTGCCGTCGTTGCCCTGGCCTTGAGGCTTGAGCACAGGCTGACGCGAATCGAGACGGACATCTCGTGGATGAAAAAGAAGCTCAATAACCCTAATAAAGGAGTCAACGACAATGGAAGCGATTGCAAGATGGATCAGGCATAACCAGGGCCTCTTTGCGGCCCTTGTCATAAGTGTGTTACTTTGTATTTGGACGTTCGGCTGCGAGAGCCGGGTCGGCAGCCTGACGACGCCCGACAAATTAGTCACTCGGGATGAACTGTCTATCGAGATCTCCACCGAGCAGGCCAGGCTTGAGAACGAGCTTGTCCTCTTGCAGAAGGCGGCGGAGGCAAAGCTTGCACAGTTAGACCGTCAGGATGCCATAAAAAAGCAGCTCCTGGACTTTGGGTTATTATCCCTCTCCACCGGCCAGGTCAATCCGGCGGGCCTGGTCGGTCTCTTGACGGGAATACTCGGCGTCGGAGTCATCGTCGACAATCGTATCAAGGACAAGGTCATAAAGAATCGCCCGCTGCCGGCAGCAGGCAATAGTGTATAGGGACGAAACATGGCAACATTCAAGGTACTTGACATTCGCAAGATTCCCAGCCCTGAGACGGGCCGTGCGGGAAGGCTCGATCACTTGATTACGTATCAGTTGGACGCCTTCAGGACGTACATGGTGCGAATCGCCAAAGAAGTCATTGACGAGAAGGACGTCATAGACGCGGTCAAGGGCGACTTAGAGGGAATCGAGCGATTCACGGGCAAGGAGTTTCAGCTTTGATTATTAGACGGGATAACAGGATAATCTTGTTAATCCTGTCAAAAAGGAGTTACAATGGCAATCGAACCAATCAAATTATCGCCTGACGACAGGCGGGCCCTTGAGAACATCGGGCCCGACATAGCGGCCCTTGAGGCCGAGCTCAACAAGGCAGAAAGGGCGGGATTAGATGTCACCAGACTCAGAGAGGACCTTGCTAAGGCGAAGGCTCTTAGAGAGGGCGTCCTGCGTGAGTACGGCGGCTAAGGCCGTAGAGGAGCACATACTGCGCGACATACGCTCCCGGGGTTATACACTTCTGCGTGCCGGCGTAAAGGCGACGGTAAGCTCTTTTACCGCCTGGCAGGAGCGTAATCAGTTTTAAGTTTTGAGTTTTGAGCTTTAAGTTTTAACATTTGAGGTCTCTTATGCCTGCTGCTGTTGTTGCCATCGCGGCTGTTGTAACGAGCGTCGCCGGATCCGTGGTGGCTGCTATCGCACCCATTGCGGCGGCGATCGCCTCAGCCATCGCACCAGCCGTCGCAGCGATAGGCTCGGTCATAGGGGCCATTACGGGGGCACTCAGTGCCGCGGTGGCTCCGATCATGTCAACCGCAGGCGGCGTCGCCAACTGGGTGGTGACGAGTGTAGGCCAGACGGCGGGCTCCTTAGTCAAGACCATCTCCGATACTGCTACCCCCCTTCTCCGCGGCGTCACCGACGCCATAGGCAAATTAGCAGCCGGCATCGACAAGGCGACGGCCCCGATCCTTGAGCCTATCAAGGGCGGCCTGGAAATAGTCAAGACAAAGGTCGAGGCGGTGAACCGGTGGGTAACGACCGCCTTCCACCCCTCGGCAAGGATGACGGAGCTCAAGTTAGCACACCCGGAGCTGTGGGAGGCGGCCGAGCACGTCGACAGCTCCTTCATCGCCCTGCTCGAAAGTGACATGATAGTGACATCGACGGAGGCCTCGCTTCTCGCCCTGCCCGATGTCATTGAGACTATAAGCATGGTCTCTACGGTGAAGGTCCTGGCCGACCTTGTAAAAGGACAGGCGGGAATATCAGAGCTGCTCGGTGCGATCTCACAGGGTGAGGCCTTTAAGACCGCCCAGGCCATTGCGCTGCTGACACAAAATATCGCCACAACAACGACAGGCATAATGGACAAGGTAGATACCGATGTCGGGGTCCTGCGTGCGTCTATCGATGCCTTCGATGAGAGGCTAAAGCGGTCTTTACAGGAGTGCGCACAGCAGACAAGGGCCGAGATTCTTAACGTAGTGACACCCAAGCAGCAGGTCCTCGGTGAGCATCAGCTCGCTCTCGAACGTCAGATTGCAAGGCTTGCCCGCCACATAGAGGATGAGGTCTGGTTCGGTGCCATGCTGTTAAAGATATTGAGGTAATATGCCAGTAGAAGACTATTTACCAGAGTGGGAGGGTACATGGGACGCTTCGGGTCACAATGCGGAGATATTCTTTGCAGCACTATTTACGACAGGCAAGCTCACCAGGGAGCTGTACGACCACGAGCTATCAATTATCGCAGCCGAGAAGGGCGAGAAGTACGTCCCTTACAGCGAGCCTGTAACAACCCTTCGAGTTGAGGTAGGAGAGGCGATCTTCGAGACACAGCGAGGCTACTTAGCAACCGCATTTCACGAGGTCCTCATCTCCATGTGGGAGTGGATAAAAAAGACATTCGGCGAGTTCTTTCAGTCTGTCTGGGACTGGACGGTGAAAAAGATTACCGACCTATGGGAAGCCGTTAAAAAAACTTATCAGCAGTTAATTGAGGCTGCATATAATTCGATAACCCAAATTTTTACTTCTCATTCGCCGATTAAGCCTGAGGATGCGCCTCTACTTGCTACAGCTCTGTTCTCTTTAGCCACAGCATCGGGGATATGGGCTCACACTTTCGCAAGTCTTACTGAGGCGGGACACCCCTATAAAAACTTAGGCTTGCAGTACGCTGCCGGCTTTGCCGGCGAGCTTGCTGGATGGAGTCGCTTATCGGCTGCCACAACTGGAGTATACTTCTCTAGTGTCCTAGCAAAGTCCATGACGTATTACGTTCAAAAAGAACACCGTCCCGTCATACCTGGTTCAGGCGATTTGAAGACGATGGCGGTCAAGATGGACATATCTATTGACGAGTTCCGCAAGGCGATGGCATACCAGGGCTATAGTGATGAGTGGATCGACGCTTATGTCCGCACGATGTACCGAGAGCCTGTGTACCGCGAATTGCTTATAATGGCGGAGAGTGACGTCGCAACGGACGAGTGGCTGATAAATAAGCTCCGCCGTGTAGGATATGACAGTAGCGACGCCCCTCTCATGCTCAAAGCTATACTTAAAAGATTTGCCCTGACGCAGCGCAGCAGCTACTACAACAATGCGTTCTATATGTTCAGAGAGGGTTATATTACACTCGAAGAATTTTCCGGCGTTCTGGACGAGCTTGAGCTGCGGCCCGAGGCAAAGGCCCTGGCCATAAAGGCAGCCAACCTCGCCTACGTATGCGACTACACGAAGGATATGGTGACATACTACACCGACTCGTACTTGAAGGACCTCATCAACGACGATGAGCTGCTCGTATCTCTCCTGTCACTGGGCATCGTACCTGAGCGTGCGTGGCAGTACCAGAAGAAGGCAATATTGCGCAAGACCCCCAAGCCGACAAGGCCCGTGATTCGTGCCGCCGAGGGCGAGCTTGCCAAGCTCCAGGCCTCTTACATCAGCCTATACACGACTCAGTACCGCAAGGGCCTCATAGACGATGAGCTTCTCTTAGAGTCGCTACTATCTATCGGCATGGAGCCTGCCCTTGCCGATGTCACTGTGGCTCTGGAAGCGGCGAAGAAATGGCTCCCCCTTCCTGCTTAGGGGGCCCTGGCCTTAAGTTACACACAACCGCCAATGACACACAGGAGGCCGTCTTAGCCTGCTTTGCTATGGTTGCCATGACATCTATACAGCGTTCGATGAGCTCGAACTGCCTCCTGTGCAGGCAGCCAAGGTCGTCTATGGCGGCTAACAGCTCCTCACTGTTATTATTGAGCATTGTCAGGTTCGCACAGAGGGTATTTAGTTGCGTGTTGGTTATCTCCATCCTTTTTTCTCCTTATCTTTAAGTTTATCATGTTTTAAGCAACAGCTCCTTGCAGGAGCCACGAAAGCACCCCCTCCTGAGGTAAACTACCCCTTTTTCTCTTCCTGGTCATCCTGGCGAATCGCCCTTATGGCGTTTTTCGCCTGGAATTGACGTTAAGCCTTTTATGTCAACGATTTAAATACAACTTTGCCTTTGTCTATCTTCCCGCAGCTTACTCAATCTCCCAATAATTGGGTGCTCTTGGGAATCCTCAGCAGCCTCAAGTGCCTTTATGAGTTCTATCAGATATAGATCCACATCGTAGCCTGCTGCTTGGATTTTCTCGGGTGTGATAGGAAACTCTACGAGCTTGTTGTACTTAATAAGGACCTCTTTGGCCGTCGTCATTTTTACCCCTTTCTGACAAAAAAGGGCGGGCTTCGGAGTGGGGTACCACGCTATTAGGAGACTTGGTGAAAAGCCCGCCCCTGATGTGCGTCATTTCCGCTGAGCCACCCTCTCAAGTTTAATGCCCATTTTCGTCTGCGTCAGGACGAGATCTTTTTCCTTGCCGGGCATCAAGCCCTTGCAGAGCTGAGGAGCTATTTGACTAAATGTCTTCCAGCACAGGGTAATAGAACCCATATATTGGCCTTTTATAAAGAACTTTAATACGACGGTGTCACCCGTGCTATAACCATACAACTTGACCTCAAATTCCCTTGCCATTTTATCGCCTTTCATGTTTTATCGTAACAGCCCTCTAAAAGTTAACTGATTATCTAACGGTCTAACTACCCTTAAGGGTAACGCACCCTCTTTTACGTTTTGCATGATAACAGCATCATAAATACTGCGTGTCAAAGAGATTGCCTTCTTTAGGCCTTGTTGGTGGTTGACTCCTCCGCAGCAGCATTCGCAGCGTTTATTAACAGCTTGGTAGCAGCGCTCGTCGCAGCAGCCGATTAGGCCCTTTGGGCCGTATACTTTGATAAGGGTGGGCATAAGCGTAACAGGCCTTTTTGCTCAAATCTCACAGGTAATTAACAATGCGTAACTTATCTGTAAGTCCTTGTCCTAATATATGTTATGTTTCATTCGATTATCGGACTTAACAATATTAATACTATAGAGATCTATCTATAGTATTAGTTTAAACTTACGGAGTCGCTGCGCTCCTCCGTAAGTTTAAGGCCGAAAGCACTTACGAACCGTCTCTCATTTGCATGAGCATGTCTCTCTCTACCTGCTCGTTATTATGTATATGGTCTATTTCCTCTTGACTAAGCAAGCCCTGTCTTAGCAACATGTTCTCAATGGTTCCTACCATTAACTCGGCTATTTTACGACTCGGCCCTTTTGCAACTGGGTGCCTAAGTGCAAGGCATAGATAACCGTATATAACCATCCACGAGAAAGCGGTTGCTGGGATTTCAACGAAATTATTCCAATTAGGATTTGACCAGTTCATGTTACTCCTTCTTCCTGAAGGCCAGGCTGAGGGCCTGGCTGTTCCGTAACCAGCGTCGAAACGCCCTGTTGAGGGCGACACGATGCTTAACGCAGCAGAAACCATCACGTCCCAAGTTCCGCTTGGGTGTGTACCACCTGCCGCACCAGCGGCAGCACCTTATGAGTTTGTAACGGCCCATCTTACGCCTCCATTGCGGCTATCTTGCAGCCGGGAGCTGCTTGACCGCCTGCTCGAGCGCGGTAACCGCTATGCGTTCGCAGAGCATCGGCCAGGTCAGCCAAACAATAAATGATAACACAAGCAGCGTGATTACTATCCACATCACAGCGATGACGTGCATCTGCTTTTCGATGTCACCCTGTCCCTCGTCCCTCGTCTCTCGTCGCTCGTCGTGCGTCGTGCGTCGTGCGTCGTCAGTCATACCGTCTTGACCTCCACAGTGAAGCGAGCCTTCGGGGCGATGCCGTATTTGGTTATCGTAAAGACTTTGTCCTTGTAGCCAGGCTGCTCTAAGCATGGTAGGAGCTGTGCGACCAAGGTCTTTCCCGTTATATCCCAGTAAAACGGGAAAAAATCCTTCGTCTCTTTAGGCACGTGCACACGCAGGGCCGTCACCACCTTGCCTGTGGGTTTATCCTGCGGATATATGGTGACAAGTCCCGTCTCGTAATCTGTAATACGAAGCTGCTTAACCTCCCTATCCGTCAGCTCAAAGATCTCATACGGCCCCGGTAATTGTTTTTCTTCGCCTGACATTTGTCTCTCCTTCCTACCCACCCACGTCTGAAATTTTGCGGCGTCGATCGGCATCATAAATTTTCAAGTCCACAAATAAACCCCACTTAGCAACAGTTATTATCTATTATGATGCAATCATTAATGAGGAGCTCGCCGTTCTCGTGGGTACAATAGCTTTAAATACTCATCTACCCAATCCGGCTTAAAATAGATGACTTTAATGCCATGCTTCCGAGCCATTGTCGCGACAGCCGGGTCCTCGATCGCAAACAGCAGGACCTTTTCGACAGCCTTTCCTTTATGCTCAGCCAGCTCCGGCGTTTTATCAATCAATGTTTCATAAAGCTCAAGTTGTGAAATGTCACCGGGTGACGGGCGTATAGCTGCCTCGATGAGGAGGAGCCTATCCGGCATGAACACGATCGCATCGGCCCATCGTCGCCACATACCCAGCATCGCCTTGTCTGCATCCGTCAGCTCAGCCGACTTGATCTCAGGTCGAATCGCTCCGAGTCGCACTCTTGTCTGGCTCGGGTACTTTGCATAGTGCTTAGCCAGGTACTCACTGACGAGTCTCATCTCGCGTGCTTGCCACTGTCGTTTTTCGGCTGCCATAGTCACCTTGCTCAAGAAAGGCAATGAGCGCGGGCTACGGGGATACTCCCGCAGGAGCAGAGCCTTTTACCCCTTACGGGGGAGCCGCCACGTTCAATGCCGTCTATAATTTTAGGCTATAATTCTTACCGCGTCAACAAAAATCTTGCCCCGCGTAAAAAAAATATTCCGTGCCGGTAAGAGCCGAGCCAAGCTGCACTTAAGCTGCTTCCCTCCATGTATCAAACGTAAAATAATTTATCGGACACCTTGACGATTCCTCGGGCCGTAGTTAGTTTGTGATTAAAAAGCCATTTAGCCCGGCCCCGGCTGGAGCACCAACTGCCCGGGGCTGGGCACGCCTCCTGCCGGGGTCAGGCGACCTTAGAAAGGAGGTGCCGTTATGGCAAACAAAACCACACCGTCAAGTTCCTCCCTTAGTGACTTCGAATCCCGCCTTGACAAGGCCCTTGACCGCGTTGCGAACGACCCGGAGTTCGTACGTGAACTTCAGTCCGAGCACAAGGGCAATCCCATCACCCTGGGACCTATTGTCATAAGCCCAGAGGAGTGGGCGGATAAGCAGGTCAGGCGAGCAGCGGCTGCTGCCAGCGACTGGGAGAAGAATGTCCAGCGTCCCCGCCGCGATCCCATAAAGGCCGCGATAGCGGCAGGCCCGAAACGAAAGCAGAAGGTCCTGGAGAGCTTAGAGCAGGAGAAATGGGAAAAGGCGATGGCCAAGGTCAACGAGGACGACATGTTCGCCGTGATTCGCAAGCGTGGCGCATCCGCCTTCCGGTCCGGCGTCGAGGACAGGTCTGGCAAGGTCGCGACAAGGACGAAGGAATTGCAGCCGATGGTAGCAGCCCTGAAGCAGGAGATCGACGGCATGAAAGACGTCACCGATGCTGACCGTGAGGCAAGGCTCTTAGCCGCCCGCAAAGGTATGATCGCGATCGGCAAAAAGAGACGCGGCCTCTAAGAGCGTTGTTACGCATTTTAGAGCTAACCCCGTAAAATAGCCATTTTCGATATCGAAACTGCCCACCGGTGTTCCGATATCCATTTTTTAGCGTAACGCTGTTGCGTAACCAGCAGTTAACAGAAAGGAGTTTACATTATGAATTATCGTGAAGTAGAGTTATACGCCCCGAAGGACCTCGGCACTACCGGCACCGAGATCATCGACATAGACATCGCCGATCCGCTGAGCGTTATAGAGCTGATCTGGCAGACGACCGTCGTGACAGTCAGTGACATGTTAGCACCTCATCCTGCGTGCATAAGCAAGATTGAGCTTGTTGATGGCTCTAACGTCCTGTGGTCTCTTTCGGGCGAGGAGGCCCAGGCTCTGGCCTTTTACACGTTCGGCAAGATGCCGCTCGATGAGATCTCAGTTGTAGTCGGCGACTACATGCGAAGCTGTCTGCCCATCTATTTCGGTCGTCGTCTTTTCGATCCCGAGCTTGCCTTCGACCCGAAGAAGTTCACCAATCCACAACTGCGCATCACCTGGGACGAGGACGCGGCCAACACCTCTGTCGTCGCTAACGAATTGACCGTTCGCGGCTGGGCATTTGACCAGAAGTCAATCAGCCCTCGGGGCTTCCTTATGGCCAAGGAGATCAAGAGCTATACACCTGCCGCCAACGGCTACGAGTATACGGATATGCCTACTGACCATCCGTACCGGCTGCTCATGCTCCAGAGCGAGGCGACGGACAAGAACCCGTTTGAGGTCCTTGCCCAGGTCAAGCTCTCAGAGGAGCACGACAAGAAGATCCCGCTGGACATGACCGGCTACGAGATCTTCCGCAAGATCGTCCAGCCTTTGGGCCGTTTCGCCCAGACGGTGCGTCTCAATGAGACGGCAGCCGACGCCATGGCGCTGCACCTGACGCCGACTTATAACCAGGATTGCCAGGTCGCCTACGATGCCGATGTAATAGCCGCAAACGACGATTTTACACAGCCGACCTTTGCCGGCTGCATAGTCACCATCGCGGCTACCGTCGGCCTCGTGCCTTATCGTGCCCACGTCAGCGGCTTTGCCCCGCACTTCTGCATAGGGATTCCGTTCGGTGACCTGTCGGACCTTAATGACTGGTACGATGTCACTAAGCTGGGTCACCTGAGACTGACTCAGCAGGGAGCTTCCGCCGTCGGGACTACACCTGCCGGCAGGATCTGCCTGCAGCAACTGCGAAACTACTAAGGGGGTGCACCGATGAGACTACCGGCAAAGGCTACCTTAGCCAGCCTTGCTGCATCCGGCCAGGTGGCGCTTGGAGATATTACGTTAGTTCGGATGGAGACCCTGACGGTGACGGTCCGTGTGACTTACAACGCAGCCGCCACATCCGGCCTGCGGCTTAATCTGTATTTCTCGCCCGATGGCAAAAACTACGACACAGTCCCCTTCGCTTACTACGACATCAATCTAACAGCAGACGCCACCTGCCAGGAGACTAAAGTCGTAGATGCACCGGAGAGAGGTTA
>Ga0315312_1002687_pt1 | contig 12090 bp, 9 predicted proteins | sample TDP7_MG_FD_203629 | JGI IMG/M metagenome (GOLD analysis project Ga0315312, IMG submission 203629) | Freshwater sediment microbial communities from Lake Towuti, South Sulawesi, Indonesia - TDP7 | ecosystem: Environmental > Aquatic > Freshwater > Lake > Sediment | place: Indonesia: South Sulawesi... | reverse complement strand
ATAATATGGTCAGGGCGCCTGATGTGACACATGTACCACTCCTTAATACCTCTTATGCCCTTGGGGTGCTTGAGCTGCAGTCCTGGAACAAGGGCGATGTCGCCGAAACTTGTTCCGCCGAAGCTAGCAATTATCGCCTTGTCTGTTTGGGTATAAAGCCGGTCAGCCTCTACTCGAAGAATCCGCAACTCCTCGTTGGAGATTAGGCCAAACTCTTCTAAGTTGTCCTTTATATTCAGTTTTTTCCAGTCGATTGGCTGTTGCCTGTCAAGAGCGTCAAAGTAGAAGCCTCCCTTAGGCATTCTAGCGCAGGATGGTACTGAGGTGTCGCCTTGTGGATACATTAGAATATTTCCATCCACATCAGGTTGCGTGTTGAACTTGTCCGGCACAAGAACCGGCGTTCCATCAGAAAGCCTCCAAGGCTTCCAGTCCTCATTTCTGAACCCAAACATTGTGACTCCGTTGCTTAAGCCAACAACATCGACACCCAAAGCCTCAAGCAAGTCTGGGGCTATCTCCCCAAGCATCTGGTATGGCTCCACGACTTTTACTGGCGTCCCTAGAGCATCCAGCTTCAGAGCCTGACGGAGAGCATACACCGTGCTCACATGCATTCCAGTTGTGGGACTTCCGCCAAGGTCGAGGGGAACCCGGTCGGGCTCTTGATGGTTCAAAGCGAGGTTGACACGTTCCCTAGAATTCATCATATGCTCGCCCTCCTTTCGCTATAACTACTGTTTGTCGGTTTATAAGCAAGAAATGTGGCCCTCACGCTGCATACGCGCACATGGTATCAGCTTATGTTTCATTTGCTTTCGTACTAGTCTAAGCAAGTATTTCGTATATTCTAAAATCAACCCTGTTCTTGACCTCCCTACCCGCGAAAAAGTCTTCAAGCGCTTGGAGAGTCATCTCACCGATCTTTTTGGCACCATAGAACCCATGCCCAGCAACATGAGGCGTGACTATCGTATTTTTAAGCCTCCGTAGAGGAGAGTCTTTAGGCAGGGGTTCAGGGTCCGTCACATCAAGCGCAACGAGGATCCTACCTGTCTCACATTCTTTTACTAGCGCATCTTGATCTACGACTTTGCCACGTGAAGTGTTCACCAGAACTGCGCCATCACGAAGTAGTTTAAGATGGCTCTCACGGATCATGCGGTACGTCTCCTCGGTCAAAGGGGCATGTATACTCACAAAATCTGACTGCTTGAAGAGATCTTCCAGACTGGTCTTTTCAACATTAAGCTGCGCAGCATCCTCCTCTGATAGGTAAGGATCGTAGACGAGTATTTTTAAATCGAATGGTTGCAGGAGACGGATAACCTCTCGGCCAACAGTGCTTGCGCCGACGATTCCAATCGTGCTGCCGTTGAGTGTCTTGACGTCCCGCGGTATGGCTGGATCTTGCCAGATAAGTCTGTCGCGAACATTTATCACATGGTTGAACAGCCGATGGCCAGCCATAATAAGCAAACCTAACGTTACCTCAGCGACATTATAGGCGATAGCCTGAGGGGCGTTGCAGACACAAATCCCTCGGGGCAGAATGTAACGTTGAACAACATCCCTAGAAAGAAGGCTAGCCTTTACGGAACCTGCAGAGTGAGCTATGAGCCTAAGCTGATCAGCGTTCTCAAATACTACATCGGTTATAGGAGGTGATCCCCAACCAGTGATCAATGCGTGGTATCCTTTGATTCTTGATGCTACTTCGTCTGATGTATAGTTTCTATCCAGGTCGTTGAAGGTCACTTCGAATCGGTTCTTCAGTCTTTCAAGGGTCTTCTCTGAGAAGACGTATCCTATGTGATCGAAAGTAGGGATGCATAGAACTTTCTTCTTCATAAATCAGCTCGCCCCGGATTCGTCGCTACTCTGGGTTTCTACCAGGTCTCGAATAATAAGTCTTTTCAGTCCACACTCTAACGAAGTTCATTGCTTCACTCATATACTTTTGAGTATTGAGGCCTATCCCCATGTGCAGCCTTTTGGGGCAGGGGTTGCTTGCTTTGTCGAATTAGCTGATATGCTTCCTGATGTCGCTGGTGATACTGGTAAGTGGATTCAAAACCAAATTCCTTCCGGAGTTGCTTTGTTGTCAGAGTGTCATCAATCGGTTCTACCAGGAAGTGAGCATCATCCAGATGGGATCGAATCTCGACACGGCTTGGATAGGTCTTCATTATCTGGTCTGGTATGCTGTAATTAAAGTCATAATGCGAAACAACGAAGTCGAGGTTAATGTCACGATAGATGACATTAACATGCCGATCCGTCTCAGCCAATATCACTCCAAGTGGGTCGATGATCCTAGACTTGTCTGACTGAACAGAAGACACCACATAATAGTGGTGCAAGTACGCGTAGACCTGAAGTGGAAATCCTCCGTTATATGCTGAAGACCAGAAGACCATTTGCGCTCCCTCCTGGCGAAGCTTCTCCCAACCTTCGGGGAAACCAATGTCGAAGCAGATTTGTATCCCAATACGACCGAAGTCAAGACCGAAGACCGACACCTCACTTCCCGGTGTGACGCCGTCCTCAAAAACGGTGTAATCACTTGAGCTAGTAACTGGTTGGACCTTGTCGTATATACCTAGAACCTCTCCCGATCTATCTATGACAATTGCTGAATTCCAGACTTTTGAGTTACGTCTTGTCTTAACGGGACAGATCACATAACATCCATGTTTCCTTGCCTTCTTTGAGACGAGATCGGTTGTCGGACCTGGCACTGTCTCAGCTAACTCCCACAGAGATCTGCCAGAAACAGAGACGGTGGCGAAGGCTTCAGGAAGACATACCAGATCAGGCTTTTGGCGGAGTGCGAGATCTAAAAGCTTCATAACATATCTACAATTTTCTTCAACGGAACTGTAGAACTGTCCTGCTTGGCAAACTGTGGCAATGCGTGCCTTTGTATCCATAATCTTGCCCTCATGATGAGAGTTTACGACATTGGGTATTGCGGGGTTTTAATTAAAAGATTTTGGCTAAAGCCTCCTTATTCATCTGTGAACTAATAGATAAATATGTTAAGGAATACCATTATTGCTTGGGTGATTCCTGGTTGCGGATCATAGACGCTCACGTGCATTATCCTTCTGAAAGCGGGCTCCAAGCATTTGCTGAAGCTTGTGAGAAAACTGGAATCGAAAAGTGCTTCATGTGCGCCCTTCCCGACCCCCGATTGGGCAATGCAGTTGTGGAAAAGACTCTGAAGGAATACCCGGATTTGGTTAGGGGCTTCGCATATATTGATCTGGATAAGGACGAAAAGGGAAGAGTTGAGCAGGTTTATTCGGCCGGGTTCACAGGGATAAAGCTAATATCACCTGGCAAACCGTACGACTGGGAAGGATATTTTCCACTTTATGAAGAGATAGACCGTTGTGAAATGCCCGTTCTGCTCCACACAGGCATAGTTACCAGAGGAACCAAAGCATCTGAAAGAGGAGTAACCTCAAGCAATATGCGGCCTGTCTACCTTGAGACGATAGCTAGGAGTTTCCCTAAGCTCACCTTGATAGGTGCCCATCTTGGTCATCCATGGTGTGAGGAAGCAGCTGTAGTATCTTTTCATAACCCAAATGTCTTTTTCGACATATCTGGCGGTCACACATTTTATATAGCCTTGACAATATGGAGGAGGTTTGGCTACGATCTGAAACCATCAAAGATTCTCTTTGGTACGGATTCTCCTATTGAAAGTCTTCAAAAGTTTGTTAATTACTGGGAAGTGATTCTCCCTCAACTTGGTCTGAAAGATGAGGAATTGAAATTAATATTCCATGATAATGCGGCAAGAATAGTGCCCCACTGAGAAAATATTAAGCAGGAGTCATGAGCTTAATCTCAGCATCCCAATTATTCCTTCGCTAGCCCCATCACTCGATCTGTGGTATAGAGCCTGTTGTCTCTATTAATCTGTCGTTAAAGTCTAACTCTTTCAATAGAGAATCCTAAGCCTATAGGTTGTAACGATTCTGTTTTAACCTTTCCGTCTTTCACCGTGAATAGGCTTTTGTGCCTCTCCTGAATCTCTCTGTAGGCGAAGGGGAGATATTGTCTTGCGTTGTACTCGAACCCTTTTACCGGATTTGAGCGTGCAGCTAGGCTTGCAGAGTGTATTAGGGCTAGGCCTGGACATGTCAAGTCCTGAACTGAGTATGGAATCCCATGATGCTCCATCTTCGCTATGTACAGGAGGCTGGTTGAGTGCCATTTGCAGGCCTTCAATGCAACCCCTGACCACCCCAAACTCAAAGCCAGTTCGAGACCTTCCAAGTCTGTCACGCCTTCGTCGGCTAGGACGGGTTTGACCTCGGCGACCTTTGCCATGGAAAACCTATGAAGGCTAAGAACGCGTTCTGTCGGTTGCTCAAGGTACAATAGATTGTTAAAGGCAAGTGGCGATCTTCTCTTCAATTTCCTGAGATATTCTAATGTTACGTTTGGGTCCCTGTTCATCTCGTTAGAGTCAACTGAAAGATAAAACTCATCTTTGCCTTTCTGCCCTAGAGTTCTGGAGGCTACTTCGGCTACGGCTTTTGTTCTTTCAACATCCCAATCGACATCTATACCACTTAATTTTACCTTTAGGCAAAAAACGCCGTCTCTTTCAACCCATTCATCGAGGCTAACGGGTAAACCGTCTTTGGGGTCGCTGGCGTCTACCTCGTCTCTTGTTAACTTGTCCAAGGCTCCTACAAGATGGAAAACAGGAATCTCTTCAGAGTAACTAGCCCGGAGATAGTCTGAGATGTACCTTCCTCGGAACTCATCTCCCAAATAGGAACTGAGGTCACGTTCCATGTATTTTGGGCCATATCCATCGTAGGAGCAGATGTTGTTTACGCGTCCGTATGCATCGTGAAGCGCTGCGTCTATTGGAGAAGTTGAAACCAGGATGCCGAGAACTGGCATAGGAATCTCAAGCTCAGCCTCTCTATCGATGTCCTTGGCGAGCTTAAAGATGTCTTCCTTGGCTTTTAGCATTATATCGATTGGGTGAGCGAAGGTGCTCTTGAACTGCTTCTCTAACATCCTGCATGTTCTTTCACAGATCTTTTTCATGGCTTCAAGTTTTTTTTCATGGGAGACGGATGGATCGGGGAAGGCCCACTTGTCCATGAGAGGCATAGAACCCCAGCCTTCCGCAACCTCACCTTTCCTGTTCTCAACAGTGGCCCTCACAACAAGGGAAGTAGAATCGGTCACCACCACGCTACCAAACTTCAAAGGGACACGGAGCATGTCCGATCTGTAATATGGTTCTAGTTTTATGGGGCGAATGTCAGAATCCATGCAGCTCGTCTCCCCCTGCTAGCACAAAAGATGACTTGGTCTAAACTTATCTGCATGACTCAAGCCAGATAAGTCTTTCATAGTATCTTCCTTAAGTATTCTAGGTCTTCCTTGGTTCGGCGAATCAGCTCCCCGAGATTCACATTGTCATATTCGCTGTGGACCGATACAGGTCCGTCGAAGTCAATCCTGCGGAGATACATGAAGACTTCAGGCCAAGGAACTAGACCTTCCGACAATGGAACGGTCTTGACCTTCCACTTCTTCCTGCTTTCCTTTTCACTTTTTTCTTGAAACCAGCCGAAGTCTTTGACGGCCACCATCCTTATGTGCTCCTGAAGCAAATCAATTCCTATCTTCCAGCCTGAGAGGCCGCCTTCGACAGCCATATGGCCAGGATCGATGTACGCACATAGGTAGGCAGGGTCGAAGTCTTGAAGCAGCATCTGAACGACAGCTGTGTTCGCGGTCAGGAAATCCCCAGAATGGATGTGAATGCCCGCGGTGACACCGTGATCTTTGCTCAGTTCATAGATCGCCTTAAGGTTCTTCTCACGCACGTTCTTAACCTGATTCCTGACCGTGCCGAAGCCCTCATACTCCCAGTAGCCCAGTTTTATGAATTTAACGCCACATTCAGAAGCTGTCTTGAAGATTTCTCTAGCATACTTCTCGTTCGCGTCTGTTATGGCCGTGGTTATCATGGGTACGGTTAGGCCCTTGGACATCAATATGTCGACAGCCTCAGGCAGCCGTCTTACTACCTCTTCAGGAAGCACATGGCCTTCAGATCGTACTGTCAGATCAACGCCGTCAAACCCCAACTCAGCAATGCAGTCCCCTGCCTCATCTATGGAGAGGTTGCCAACGTTTTTCAGCATCTTCGTGAACATGATCAACTCCATATTGAGACCTCTGGATACCGTTTTTGAAACGTGACAAAACTCTTTAAGAGCCAATATAAAATTTGCTGTAAACTATCATAGGTCGCAGATCGCAAACAAAGGAAAAACATTATATTAATACCAGTATACTATTCACGAAAAAGGAGATAGTACAATGGTCAAAATTACTTACCTTGGCGCGGGAAGTGCTTTCGCCCCTGTTCTAAGTAAGGACATTTTCCAGATTCCAGGTCTTGAGGAAGGGGAAATTTGCTTAGTTGATATTGACCCGGAACGGCTAAAGCTCTCCGACGAAGCAACCAAAATCGTAAATGAGAAATTGAAGACAAAATGTAAAATTGTTTCTTCTACTGACCGAAGAGAAGTAATGGCGGATTCTGATTTCCTCATCAACACCATTGAGGTCAGTGGGGTACAGACAGTAAAGTATGACTACGAGATTCCCTTGAAGTACGGCGTCGACCAATGCATAGGCGATACCGTTGGCCCAGGTGGAATAATGAAAGCACTGAGAACCGTACCACCGTGGCTGGAGATCTTGAAGGATGCGGAGGAACTTTGTCCAGATGCTTACGTTTTGAACTACACTAATCCAATGTCAATAATAATGCTCGCAACCTTTAGGGCTTCAAAGATGAAAGCCGTGGGTTTGTGCCATTCTGTTCAGGGCACTTCTATATCCTTGGCTAGTTACTTGGGCGTACGTTACGAAGAGCTAGAATGGCGTTGCGCAGGCATTAACCATATGGCTTGGTTTACAGAGCTCACTCACCAAGGGAGGGACATGTATCCTGTCCTGAAGAAGAAGGCCAAAGAGAACAAAGAACTCTACGAGAAAGACCCCGTCAAGTTTGAACTGTTATTTCACCTCGGCTATTTCGTCACTGAGTCAAGTGGTCACATGTCAGAGTATGTCCCCTACTTTCGAAAGAGACCTGAACTTATCGACAAATATTGCCGAGAGGGATACTTGGGTGGAAGGGGCTTCTACGCTAGGAACTGGCCCAGATGGCGGAAAAACTTGGATGAATGGAGAAAGAAAGTCATCAAAGGTCAGATACAACCTGATCTACGGAGAAGCGTTGAATATGCATGTGAGGTTATCGAAGGCATGACGTTCAATCGACCCAAGGTCATCTATGGGAATGTGCTTAATACTGGTCTGATCACTAATCTGCCTCAGAACGAAGTGGTAGAGGTTGCATGCCTGATCGATCGCAATGGAATCCATCCAACCTACTTCGGCGACCTGCCTCCCCAACTTGCTGCACTCAACAAGTCGAACATGGCGGTCTACGACATGACAGTAAGAGCTATCATGAACCACAGCTATGAAATGGCAGAACAAGCGTTGATGCTTGACCCCTTGACCGCTGCCGTTTGTTCGCTTGAAGAAATGCGGAATATGTTTGCTGAACTTTACGAAGCAGAGAAAGACTACATTCCGAAATTGAAATGACTAACTCGATAATCTCATGTTTTCCCCATAACTGTGGCAAGAAGAACCAGAAACCTTTAAGGCTTTTAAGGTAATCTTCCACTTATGCCTCGCATTCTAGTGACCAGACGTAGAAATGCATTCGTGATTGGTGCGATATTGGCGGCATTAGCATTAATAGTTTGGGTGTCGCATAATCAAATAAGGAGGCATGTTGTGACCGTGCAACCTTCCATAACCATTGAGAGAACAAACCTAAAGTTGGTCCCAGTTTATGGCTTGTTTGAAGCAGACCTCAACGTGACAGCCAACTTTGAGAACCCCTTCGACCAAGAAGAGGTGAATGTAACAGCCATCTTCAACTCGCCAAACGGAGCTATCATAAGAATCCCTGCATTCTATTACCAAGAGTTTAACCGCAGCTTAGTTGGCGATGAAGAGAAGCTCACGCCAATAGGCAAACCCTACTGGAAGGTCAGGTTCACCCCGAGGGAGATTGGCGAGTACAAGTTCCATGCCATGCTAGAGGATGAAGGACAAATCATTGAAACAGATCGCCTAACATTCAACTGTAGCTCCTCAGATAACCGAGGGTTTGTGAGGATTAGTAACAGAGACCAGAGGTTCTTCCAGTTTGACGATGACAGCTCCTTTTTCTTCATAGGCCACGATGTCTGCTGGTTCGGGTCTAAGGGGACCTATGATTATGATACATGGTTCTCATCAATGAACCTCAACGGCGAAAAGATTACCAGAATATGGATGGCTCCTTGGGCTTTCGGCATCGAATGGAATAGGCTCGGATATTATGATATGGCAGAAGCATGGCGTCTCGATTACGTTCTCGAGGAAGCTAGAGAGAAGGACATATACGTACTTCTCTGCCTTATGAACCATGGGCAGCTGCAATCCGGAGGCTTAACAGGGCAGTTTAATGACAACCCCTACAACGCAGCGAGAGGAGGACCATTAGCGAGACCGGAGGATTTCTGGAGGGATGAAACAGCAAAAGAACTGTTCAAGAGGCGACTAAGGTATATTGTTTCTAGATGGGGTTACAGCACCCAGGTCTTGGCTTGGGAACTTTGGAACGAGGTTGAGCTTACAGACAACTACAACTTCGAGCAGGTCGCTGATTGGCATAATCTAATGGCTCAATACCTGTTGCAGATTGACCCATACAGACACCTGGTAACCACAAGCTCCGACCCCCATTTCGGAAACCTAGACTCAATGGACCTCTTAACAGTGCACAGATATGGCCCCGCAGGCTTTCTGGACATAGGGGGAGCAATCCACAGCATGATCAGTGAGCTACTGCAAAGTTACGAGAAGCCTGTGTTAGTTTCAGAATTTGGTGCTGACTGGAGATGGTTTGACGACCCCTATACCACTAAAGACAAGGAAGGGGTCCAGATTCACAACGGCATATGGTCCTCAGTCCATTCCGGCTCAGCGAGCTCAGCAATGCTGTGGTGGTGGGACAACTATATACACCCATTTGACCTGTACTATCACTTTAAAGCCCTGAGCAAATACCTTGAAGGCATTCAACCTGACCGGTCTGGGTTTGAAAGCCTTAAGGTGAGGCTTGTCCCGCCTGAGGAGATTAGCGTCAGAGACCTCTGTGATATTACTGTTTATCCAAGCCTAGGTTGGGCTAGGCCGGAAGCCAACCTGTTCGAAGTAGATCTCTTTGGACACATTACTAATCTTTCACAGCTCAGCGGCTTTGTGCAGGGAGGATATCATCCTGAACTCAAAAACAATCCCACCTTCATAGTTGAATTCCCGAACAGTGGTAAGGCGGTGATACATGTGAACTCAGTGGCTAATTCTGGCGCTGTACTGCGAGTTTACATTGATGGCTTGCAGGTCAACTCCACTTCCTTACCTGACAAAGATGGCAAGAACGACGACTCCGTCAACGAGTACAACATGGACGTGAGAGTACTTGTTCCGTTAGGCAAACATGAGATAAAAATTGACAATTCAGGCAACGACTGGTTCACATATGACCACATAAAATTCACAAATGCTGTCTTGAAGGTAAGCAAAGCCAGAGTCATAGGTCTGGGCAACGAGACCTTCGCGATGGCTTGGATCCAGAACAAAGATCATACATGGTGGAATGTTGTCAACAAGGTACCGGTCGAACCTCTAAGACTGATTAACATGGAATTAGAGGGCTTTCAAAGCGGCGAATATGTGGTTGAGTGGTGGAACACATATAGTGGGGAGATTGCTAACCAGGAGACTGTCCGAGTAACTGATGGTAAGATTCCATTATCTGTCGGCAATCTGGAAAATGATATTGCCGTAAAGCTCTACATCAGGAAATAGGTAAGAAGACAGTGAAATCTGGATCGGATTGGCTGTTCTAAAGTATAGTTGTTTTTATAGAAAAAGGTTTCATAAGTTATATTATCGATATTGTTTATCGATATGTTGTGTTGTTGTTGGTTGGTTCTGGTAAGCCTGTTTGGTTGACGGCTGATTTGGTTGGTTCCTTGCACAAATAATGTAAAAATAGAGGAACTGAAGATATATGCCTAAAAGAAGAAGAATACCTAAAAGAATAAGACGTAACCCAGACGGGTTCACGACAGACGAGGCGCAGACTGCCGCACGCCTAGTTGACGAAGGCTCTCCCTACTGTATGTCAACAGTAACAAGAGGAAAGAAATATTCGTACCCGTCAATAAAGATAAACATGTGCGACAGAGAAGCCCTAGAACAAGTTGAAAGGGTCTTCAAAACAAGGATATACCAAGACAAACAGAAGACCGTAACCTGCCCACGGCACCTCTTCCCACCAAACGGAAAAGGATACTGGGTCATAAGCAAATCAGGCAAACCAGCAGAAGAATTAATCGCAAGACTCGAACCACTCCTAACAACAGAGTTCAAAAGAAAATGGAAACGCAAACAACAAGAATGCCGTTCTAAAACCTAGACATAAATACCACTTTTTCATTCACCTTATAATTGAGGGGCTAAGGAAAGAGTTGATGAAGATCATAGTCTCCGTTGCCGCAGCCATAGCCTTGGGAGTTTTACTCATGCTTATGCCTATAATGGTGTATACAAGGTCTTTGGTAAGCACAGAGGTTACACCACAATGGCTCTCGGAAGAGAATAACCGGGGACTTCTAGCTGTAGAAAATGTATCTGTAACAAAGTCAGCAGCGAGTTTGGACACGCTTGAAGCTGCTCAGGCATATGGGATAAGGGATGTTGGATCCTCACCCTTTCCCTCAAGCCTCTTCCACATGTTGCTGGTGGCGGCTACAGGCTTGGTCGCTGCAATAGGGGTTTCAATGTTCTTCAAGAGAAAGATGAAACACTTCTGAGACTCATCTTCCTTATCGACACAATTACTTACTCAACTAACAATATTATCCAATACTGAAAGCTTCTGACGCTCATGCATGGGCGTTAGTTTAAGTGCAACCAAATACAAAGGTATCAAGGACATCTTACATGAGAGACAGCGCCGAGACTATGAGTAGCGACAGGAGCCTACCGGAAAAAGCTGCATCAAACACGCGGCTTACTATAACCAACTGGCTTGAAGAGAACCGCGAGCAGATTGCCGCCGCATTTCAGTCCAAGGTCACGTTCTTCCCTCTTGTTGGAGGCAGTTTGGTTGAGGGCTTAATGACGCGTGGAAGTGATCTTGACTTCTGCATGTTGATAGATGGTAGGGGGCAGAAAGGGGACATTGGCAAGTTAGAGTCAAGTTTTAAATATTCAATGTCACTGTTGGATGGTCAACTCAGGCAGATGGGGCTGAGTGGTATCTGCCGCCTTGGACGTAGGATAAGAAACGTAGACGGGTTCTTGAAACTTCATAGATGCCATGAGTCGAAAGCTGCCATGATGAGGACAGGTGCTTTGCTCAATTACGTCCTCTCCTGCAGGCTGCTAAACATGGAGCCCTACGACAACGATTTCAACGTGACCTTAGCCACAGACTCAGGGCTACGCTCTCTAAAGGAACGACTTTATCAGAGCTATCACGAGACGGTTGGCTTCTCCTGTATTCCTATATTGCCTTACCTGCTTAAACGTCCAGGTGGTTACACGCCGAGGAGAGTATTCGAACAGATTCAACTTGCCATGAACAATGTCCTATTGGTCAAAGGTGGGATAGACAAGATCTGGGGAACCTTTGAGGTGAAAGTTTCACAGATGGTCGACATTATGGAGATGGGAAGTGCTCCCGCTCTGCGCAACGATATCAAAGAGAAGTTCAACGAAACAATTAATCTTTTCAGAGAACTGAAACAGCGGGCGGCGATTGATGAAAACTTTCATGGTAAGAGCTTCTGTCAGCTCATGTCAAAGGGATACCTAGACAAGACACAATGGGAAAAAATAATTTGGCTCACAAAGTACACTCTCAAGCTTAGTTCAGGTCTCCCAAACATA
>Ga0315312_1002686_pt1 | contig 12090 bp, 7 predicted proteins | sample TDP7_MG_FD_203629 | JGI IMG/M metagenome (GOLD analysis project Ga0315312, IMG submission 203629) | Freshwater sediment microbial communities from Lake Towuti, South Sulawesi, Indonesia - TDP7 | ecosystem: Environmental > Aquatic > Freshwater > Lake > Sediment | place: Indonesia: South Sulawesi... | reverse complement strand
CTCTGTCTCTGCTCCTCCGACTTGGCAACCTTCCAAGGTAGCTCTCGCCAACCGGCAAGTCAACCCATCCAAGTTTGGACTCGATTGGACGCCAATGACTTCTACCGTCATATGGTTTCACTTCGGATTCATTCAATGGAATGCGAGATAATTCCTTTCTGGCTATATATATCCCCCTCCTCTCAACCTGCTCACCGCCGATCTCGAAGAACAACGAAGTTGATAGCCTGAAGACATGCCGACACAGCTATAATAAGAGCAAGTGACAGATGGAGCGACAAGATACCTTCGTTAGGCGTGAAAATGGCGTCTATCTGGAGTGAGAGGAGTCTACGAAAGGCTTATGACATGAGAGCCTAGCTTGCTGAAGAAGACGTAGAGCTGACAGACGGGAGCTGAGGACTGAGGAGGCATGCTGTACAAAGAAGACTGGCGTCAAGTCTGTGAACGGTTCAGCGCTTGGTGGAAGAATGAGTTTGATCGACCCCTGATCCAAGTACTGGCAGCCAAAAAGGGATATACGCTTACCCCTTGGTGGAACTGGGGATTCGCCGACGAACCAAGCAGCCCAGAGAAGACAATCGATCAGTTTGAAGAGTGGTGTGCCAAGACATTCTTCGGAGGAGACGCCTATCCCGATTTGTGGGTCAATCTTGGTCCAGGCATACTAGCAACCTACATTGGGGCTGAAGCCAGATTCAGACGTGACTCCGAGACCGTCTGGTTCGAAACCCCCAAAGGCTGGAACGAACTCAAGGACCTCATATTCGATCAAACAAACAAATGGTGGCAGAAAACCAAACACATAACCTCAGCAGCCTCCCAAAGAAGCGAAGGAAGATTCATGGTAGGAATAACAGACTTAGGCGGCATACTCGACGTTGCCGCGTCACTGCGGGGGTCCCAAACGCTCATCGTTGACCTGCTCAAACACCTTAGAGAGGTTAAGTCTCTCTGCTCAAAGATCCTTGAAGTCTGGCACACCTGCTACGAGGAGCTTTACAGAATTCTAAGAGGCGGAAGCAGGGGGAATTCGGCGTGGATGGGGCTCTGGGCGCCAAGACGGTGGTATCCCATACAATGCGACTTCTCAGCCATGCTTTCACCCAGACTCTTCACGGAGTTCGCCCTACCCTACATCAAGGAGCAATGTGAACGGCTGGACTATACGATATATCACCTAGACGGTCCCGGTGAGATCCCGCATCTAGATTCCCTGCTGAAAATACCTGAACTTAGCGGTATACAATGGGTCCCAGGGGCAGGAAAACCGGGAGTAGAATCCTCTGAATGGTTCAACCTATATAGGAAGATACAGAAAAGCGGGAAACTGCTCGTTCTCCAAGGGGTTCCAAGAGAATGCGTAGTGCCTTTGCTAAAGGAGCACAAACCAAGAGGCTTGTTAGTAAGTACATATTGCCTAACTGAGGAAGACGCGAGAAATCTGCTCAAAGAAGCCAAGGCATGGACGTGACGTAACGCAAAGCGATATAGGTCTGCTTCATGGACTGAAGGTGTAGTATCGATGTGAGTCTCCGTCCCCTATAGATAGGAAAGCTATAAATCAGCTTCGACCGCAATAATACTCTGTCAAAGGAGGGTTGGTTTTGCCTTCCAAGGAAGCATCAAAGGTCAAGATCGGGTTTGTTCCTGCTCACAGGCAGGTCTTCAATGAGAATTGGGCTGTCGACATGCGCAAACGCTGTTTAAAGGCTCTGTCTGGATTAGAAAACTTGGAGCTGGTATTTCCAGATGAGAAACTGACGAAGAAGGGACTGGTTAGCGATGAAGAGGATTCTGACAAGGTGATCCAGCTCTTCGATGAGAAGCAGATTGCGGGGATCATCATCGGAACCATGACCTTCGGAGACGAAATATCAGTTCTGAAGATTGCTGAAGCCTTCCAGGGATGCCCGATTCTGCTATTCGGCACGAAAGAAGGTCCTTTCACAGAGGACGGAAACAGGCTTTCGGACTCCTTCTGTGGGACACTTTCGGTCTCTTCTGGGCTGTATCGGAGAAAGATTCCATTTCTTTTCGCTGGGATAGTCTTCCCTGAGGAAAAAGCCTTCAAAGAGGCTGTGGCCAACTTTGTTCGCGTCTGCGCCATTGCCGAGGAGTTCTTGGGAGCGAGGTTGGGGCAAGTGGGGCCTCGTCCAGGTCCCTTCGAGACCTGCATCTATAATGAGTCAGCCTTGATACAGCAATTCGGACAGAGGGTGATACCAGTCACGCTCGTCGAAATCTTCAATTCCGCCAACAGCCTAAGCGACAAAGATCCCGAAGTTCAACGGGTTCTGAAGGAGATAAAATCTCGAGCAGACGTGTCCGGAGTGAAAAGTGAATCACTAATGAAAATCGTCAAGCTCGAAATTGCGTTGAAGAGATTCGCCGCTGAGAACCGAATCTCCGCTATGGGCATACAGTGCTGGACGGCGATGGAGGAAGCTTACGGGATCTGCCCATGTTACGCGATGGGGAGGCTGACAGACCAAGGCATAATGTCCTCTTGTGAGGTTGACATCTACGGAGCCCTAACCATGCTTGTTCAGTACCTCGCGAGCCTCAAATCAACGCCACCACACTTCATCGACTGGACCATAAAACACCAAGAGAAAGAGAACGTATTCCTCGCTTGGCACTGTGGAAACGCGCCGCCCTCCCTAGCCTGTGAAGGATGCCCCGTAGCCGTGAAGTATCAAAGCATCCTAGGCAGGACTCTGGGCTTGGACCGTTCGTTCGGGGCAGGGGAGTTTCAGCTTAGACCTGGGCCTGTCACGATATGCCGACTTGTCGAGTATGACGGCGAGTTCAAGATGCTCATAACCGAAGGTGAGATCGAAAGATCTGATCAGAACCTCCGCGGTTCGTGGAGCTGGGTCAAGGTTCGGGACCTTGATTCGCTGTACAAAACGATAGTTGAAGAAGGCTTCATCCATCACGCAAGCATGATCCACGGGGACTACACGCAACCCGTTGCAGATGTGTGCAAGTTTCTGGGCATAAAGTCAGTCATAGTCTGAACTTCAGTAGGATTGCAGAATCTCGCCTGAGACCGTTAATTCTTTATGGTCTTTGCATTCTCTTGTCGGGCAACTGATGGTCTGACTCACCCGAAATCAAGGAAGCTTGGTTTGGCAGGCATAGTGGTTTGATACTTGGGGCATGGTTCCACTCGTCGGGTCTTGAAAGAATTGGGCAATCAGGATTCGGCAAGGCCAGCGCAGCCGGCTTCATGTCCGCGAGAACGTATAACTACGAGCATTCAGAAAGGATCGCGACAGAGCTCGGGAAGCAGAAGATGAGTCTGTATGCGGGCGTCGAGGTCCGCGGTGGCCCTCTGATGGATGCGTCGGACCTTGTATCCGACTGGCGGTCACAGCTCAGACCAGACCAGGTCTTGAAGACTCATGAGTTAGGAGTTCCGCTTGTTGCGCTGTGCCGAGGCAACGAGCTCAGAGAATACCTCAAAGGAGAACCGCCCAACTGGAAGTTCACCGAGAAGATTGCATCGGCTCTTTGCGGACTCCTTTCGGCAACGAGGAGCCTGTTGCAGGAGCACGGTTTGAGCACGCCGGTGACCTATGCTATGGAGGGTCTTGGACTAGACCCAGATGGCAGACTACTGGAATCGGTGAAGCCGGTAGTCGAGGCGGTGGACGTGTTCTCGGTGAACTGCTATCCCATGGAGGCAGAGGACTGGTTCACACTAGATGCGTTTGAGCGTAACAGGCGGTTCCTGAGGGACGAGGAGGAAGTCCGTCTGAGGTTGTCAAAACTTGAGCACGGTCTACGGTGCCTCCTTGACGAGCTGGAGAGATATGACAAACCTCTCATATTGAGCGAGACAGGACTGCACGCAGGCGCCGGTTTCTGGAAAAAGAGAAGAGCCGGCACCAAAGAGATGACGATCAAAACCAAGGAAGGGGAAAGGATAATTCCATTTCAGGATCCAGATGGCTTTGAGAAAGCGTACCTGCAGTTTGCGTCTATGATACGCAGTGTGAGCAGAGACTACCTAGGCAGGATTAGAGGACTTTACATTTACGAGTGGCGCGACAATCCATACCATAGGAAGATTCAAACTGAAAACAGTCCCGTACATGCCTGCTTCGGCCTATGCTATGAGGACGGAACTCCGAAGTTTGAACTGGCGAAGCTTGCCTCTGTCCTTACTACAGCCTAGACTAGCAAGGATCATACTTGAGCATCTCTCCCCATTCTGCTGCGGTCTGAGAAGCCAAGAACAAGGCAAAGTTAGCCTTAACTTTCCGAATCAAAATATCTTCGCGCGCCAGGAAGCTGAACGATCCGGTTCAAAGTGCCGACCAACGTGACCGAAAGATGAGTGATAGACCTGAAAAAAGGCTTATAAGCGCTGAAATTGCATAATATTGCTCTGGAGCTAGTTATGAAGGAAAAATCTGTTACTTCCGGAAGCGAAGTTGTAGTCAAAGTTCCAGCGAAAACTTGGGTCTACCTGTCGATCTACATGATAATCCTCATCGCTGTGATAACGCTGGAAACGCACTTCCTGCCAGCGGCTTGGGGTACTGGTGGAATAAACATCGGCCCTTCGGGACTACTGCTTGCAGCAATAGGGCTGCCATATGTCTTCTCCTTCCTGATGCTGATCATTATGCAGGCCACCAATCTGAAGGTTGAGAAATCTACCTTTGCTCTGTTCTACCTGGCCACGATGGTGACAACATGGTTCTCTGTATTCAAGGGTTTCTACACAACTCCTGGCTCATTGTTCAACGTACGAGTTGCAACTGCGGACGTCCACGGATATGCCCTTCCCAGCTTCTGGATGCCCTCGGCTGAGGCCGTCAGGGGATCCTTCTATCGAGGTAGCCTAAACAACCTCTTCGTGACCTATGCTAGCGAATGGACGCCAGTCATAGGGACCTACATCTATTGGTACATCGTTACAATTCTGTTCTTCATGGGATGGGCAGTGATCCTACGCCGCCTATGGGTAGACATGGAGGTGTTGCCGTTCCCGCATGCCCAAGGCTGGATTAGTGGCGAGTTAGCTCTAACAGCGTATGAGAAGACGCCGGACAAGAGGAGAAAGACCTTCGTCACATGTAGCTTCCTCGGCCTAATCTTCTACATACCCTACATGCTGTACTCGGCCTACCCAGGACTCCCGGACTTCTATGGATGGCTGAAAGGCGCTTGGTTTACTACATGGTCGACCGGGCACTACGAGCTTACACATGCATTTCCAGTCATCGCAAACTCAATATCGAACACGATCGGGATTTCAACCGACCCTCTCCGCTATGCTTACTTCTTCATCATCCCCCTGGATAGCCTGCTGTCTCTTACAGTTTCGATCTTCGGGGTAACAATAATCCTACCCCAGATACTGAGCTACTTCGGATACTACAGCGGAATATACACATATACAACTTGGTGTGGATGGACAAAATGGGGGATGATATACTTCGGCGAGCCACTGTACCTAACGGTCGTCCAGTGGGGAATGATGCTAGGCATTCTGGTTTTCATGGTTCTGATCAACTGGAAATACTTTGCAGCTACTATTAGGCAGGCACTCAGCAAACAGACGCCAGCTACCGATGTATCCTATGGGCTAGGATACCTCTTCATCATAGTGGGCGCAATAGGCTTGATCGCACTTTTTGTCGTTACGGGCGTTGAAGTCTTAGATGCCATCGGAGGCTTGCTTATCGTATTCATGGTCACGGTCGTCTTAGCTAGAACTCGCGCATACACAACTCACATCATGGCTGTAAACGGCGAAGTCTACTTCAAGCCGTTCTGGGGTCCGGAGATGCCTGCGGCACCAGAATTCCCGGCAGGGAAACTATTCATTGGAACTCATGTCTCCAGATGGGGCGTTGGGACAGACACCTACGGTCCGTACTATGTTTCCCTGATGGGCACAATGGACGGCTTTAAGGTAGGAAGTATGGCTGGGCTGCATCCATCTACTGTCTTCAAGCTATGCTTGCTAGGCGCAACCCTAGGTGCCGTAATCGCCATACCTCTAACCTTTGTCATTTGGCACGCCTACGGATTCATGGAGCTACCTGTAGCAAAAGAGTGGGACTACTTCTGGCAGGGAGACTCTGGAACCTACAACGGCATACCTCCCCAAGGAATACTTCATCCAACTGGTATCGCGGGTTTCATCTTGGCAGGTGTGCTCGTGTTGCTAAGGACGAGGTACGCTTGGTGGCCGATAGAGCCGTTGGGTTTCGCTGTAGGTCTAGACTATTTCATGGCGTGGTCTGGCACATTTGTCCCTCTGGTCGTCTGGATCGTGAAGTATGCGGTCATTAAGGTCGGAGGCAGGAAGCTCTATGATGAGGTCGGCGTCCCAGCAGCCTTCGGCATAATAACCGGAGAGATGCTTGGAATAATCTTGGTAAGCGCAATCAACATCGGAAGATTCGTCGCCTTCGGAGCATAAAGTCACTACCCCCCTCTTTTTTTACCCCAAAAAATCTTAAATATCTCTTGAGGGAACAGTCTTCGGTTAAGAGTGGTGTAAATTGAACAACAGGTTCAAAGTCTTGGGGATATCAGCCATTTCGGTGCTGTTAGCGGGCTTGATCCTGACGCTGGTGCCGACAAAAGCGCAGGCGCCTGCGACCCACGTCTACTATGGTTATGTTCCGCCCTCAACAGATGTCGCCCAATGGTTGACAATTCAAGATGTTCCAAGACCTGGTGAGGTAGATGAGCTTATTCGGGGGGTCAAAATCAACTATACTGTGCCTTCTGGTGTAGCGATCCTCGACGTTGTCGGATTGGCAGATGGAACAAGTATCGAAATCTGGGACATCTACGCGGATCGAAGGATACACTCAGCCACGTTGGACAAGTTCGAAAAGAAGTTCTTCTACATGGCCTACGGGACTTTCTTCAAGATCGAAGCATCACAAAGAATAGGTGCGCTATTGAACGGCGGCGGCAACCTTTTCAACCCAGGGTCAGAATCAGGGGGAACGAGCACATTCTACCCGGCGGTGACAGGCGGATTCAGGGGAAGGGAGTTCATCTTCAACGGGGCGCCAGCAACGCATCCATATGCGTATTCAATGGACAGGGTTGGGTACAACTTCTATCTTTTTGCCCTTGAAGAGACAGACTGGACACTTATGGACTCGGTGGAGGTCTGGTCAACAAGCGAGCACCTACGCCAACGCGGAACCAGAACAACCATCATACAGTCGAGGATAACTCATCTCGGAGAACACAACGGTGCTGGGAACGACGTAGTCTTTCATCTGACTACAACAGGAGACGTGGAAGTCTCATCCTGTGCCCTAGGAGATTTCGTTGCCGTACCAGCCATTACAGGAGGGTACGTAGGCAGACTGTTCTACTCGCCAATAGCAGTGACATACGAACAAGCCGGGCGAACAGGAGCGTTCATAGTCCTTCCATTGGAAGAAGGAACTGTAACCATCTACGACAAGGAGCTAAACGTGATTGCCACGCGCTCCTTCACCGCAAGCGATGTTGAAGACAGAGTCTACTGGTATCGTGAACTGGGCATAGGAAGGTTCAACCTGATAGCAGAGAGCACAGGCAACATAGCCTTCATGACTGGCCAAACAGAGGGAACCGCAGACATCGAACACCTAGGAGATGACATAACCTTCATCGGATCTAGGCCTAACCAAGAAATCCGGTTCTACGTCCCAACAATGGCCGTGGTCTTTGCACCCGAAACCTTAACAGTCACCATAGACAGTGGAGCACCAGTCCAGATGGTCAAGGACGACTTCAAACTCCTAGAATCTGGTGCACACTCGATCTCCGCTAGTGGACACATCATAGTCGAGATCTTAGCCTCAGGCTCAAGCTGGGATGACTGGGGAAGCTACCTATTGGAGCCAGCAGATGTGGATGTAATCTTCGAAGCTCCGCAAGGCTTCTTAAGCAAACCAGTTGACTATACCATGTACATTGCGGGCGCAGCTGTCGCAGCGGTAGTGGTCCTAGCAGTCTTCATGTTGCGACGAAGGCGACCGAAACAAGTCTAGAGGTTGCTAACCACACACCCCCTCTTTTTGTGAGGATGCCCTCCCTTAACCCGTAGATGTTTCCACGGGATTTTCCTTGCAACGGTTTCGAATAGGCTGATGCCTATGGCCTTCGTCTAGGGTATATCGATGCCTCTATTCCAAGTGCGCCAAAAGGCTTTTCTGGTCATTCGTTCAACAATACTGTGGAGGGACTATATGTTGTGCAACAGGTTCAAAGCCTTAGTGACGGCAACTGTGTTGGCCCTTCTGGCAAACATGATTCTGTTACCAGTACCGGCGAACTTGCAGGCGTCACCTGAACACGTCTACTACGGTTATGTCCCGCCCTCAACGGACGTCTGGAACCCAAATGTGGTGACTGGAGACGCCCCCATAGGAGAACGGGGAGAACGTGTAGTGGACGAGATCATCAAAGGAACCCTATTCAACTATACAGTGCCTTCCGGTATGACGATTCTTGATGTTGTTGGGCTGGAAGACGGCACGAGCATTGAGATCTGGGACATCTATGCAAACCGAGAGATCGAATCAGCAACCATAAACAGGTTGGAAAAGAGGATGTTCTTCATGCCTGTCGGAACCTTCTTCAAGATTGTGGCTTCAAAGAGGATAGCTGCCCTACTTAGTGGAGGCGCAAGTGTCTATGAGCCGGACGGCCGTGAGGAACCACCAGGGGGGACAAGCACGTTTTACCCTGCGGTAACTGGCGGCTTTAGAGGTAGAGAGTTCATCTTCAACGCAGCGCCGGCAACGCACCCCTTCGCCTACTCAGCCGATCGAATCGGGTACAATTTCTACCTCTTCGGCCTTGAGGAGACGGATTGGACACTCTCGGACTCGGTGGAGATCTGGTCAACAAGTGAGCACCTTCGTCAACGTGGCACAAGAACGATGTTGCTGCAGTCAAGGTTTTTCCACCAAGGAACCCATGGCGGCGCCGGGAACGATGTGGTTTTCCGCTTGACTACGACCCGCGACGTGGAGGTTTCGTCCAGTGCACTGGGAGATTTCGTTGCTGTGCCGGCACTGACCGGGGGATATGTCGGCAGGCTGTTCTACGCGCCGATCGCAGTCTCGTTTGAAGAGGCAGGTCGGACAGGGGCTTTCATAGTTGTTCCTTTGGAGGAAGGCGAAGTCAAGGTCTATGACAAAGAGCTTAGCCTTATAGCTACACATTCCTTCAGCGCAAGCGATGTTGAAGACAGAGACTACTGGTACCATGTGCTGGGTATAGGAAGGTTTAACTTGATAGCTGAGAGCACGGGCGACGTAACCTTCATGGTTGGACAGACTGAGGGAACAGCGGAGATAGGCTATTTTGGGGACGACATCACCTTCATTGGGTCTAAGCCCAACGAGGAAGTACGGTTCTACGCGCCAACAATGGCTGTGATCTTCGCACCCGAGGCCTCAACCATCACCATAGATGGCGGCGCTCCAATGCAGATGGCCCAGGACGACTTTAGACTTCTAGAGTCTGGCGTCCACTCAATATCCGCAGACAAACATGTCATAGTCGAGGTTCTGGCAGCTGGCTCAGGCTGGAACGACTGGGGGAGCTACTTGATTGAACCGGCGGACGTGGACGTTAGCTTCGGGGTTCCGGAAGGTTTCATGAGCAAAACAGTCGACTACACAATGTACATAGCCGGAGCTGTTGTTGCCGTTGTTGTTGTCTTAGCTGTCTTCATGATACTAAGAAGACGAGCAAGACAGGTCTAGAAGCTGACGCCCACGCAACCTCTCCTTTTTTTGAAAAAAGCCTCTCCCTCTTTCGAAGCTGCGTAGTTAGGACTCTGCGACAAGCGTTATGAGCATGCTCATGTTTGTTGCGTTTGGCTGATGGATACGGGTGCCTTCTTTTTTCCTCTATGCAAAAGGCTTATTTTATCATGTGTCCGAAGATATCTCAGAGGGATCGTGTGTTGAGCAATAGGAATGACGTCTTGACCATTTCATCTATCCTAGTCCTGCTAGGCTACATGTTTCTGACACTCACACCGACGTGTGTGCAAGCATCTGCTACTGAACACGTCTACTATGGTTATGTCCCGCCCTCGACAGATGTCGTCCAATGGCCGACGATTGAAGGTGTAAGACCGGGAGAAGTGGACGAAGTCATTCACGGAGTCAAAATCAACTACACTGTTCCTTCCGGTGTGGCGATTCTGGATGTCGTCGGATTGGTAGATGGGACGAGTATTGAAATATGGGACATCTACGCGAAACAGAAGATTCACTCAGCAACGTTAGCCAAGTTCGAGAAGAAGTTCTTCTACATAGCCTTCGGAACCTTCTTCAAAATCGCCGCATCGGAGAGAGTGGCCGCACTACTCAATGGCGGCGGAAACGCTTTCATCTATGGAGAGGTTTCCCAGTGGCCAGGAGGAGGAACAAGCACATTTTATCCCGCAGTAACAGGCGGCTTCAGAGGAAGAGAATTCATATTCAACGCAGCGCCGCCAACCCACCCATACGCATATTCGACAGATATGATCGGGTATAACTTCTACCTCATGGCGCTTGAAGAAACAGACTGGACGCTAAAAGATTCAGTAGAAGTCTGGACGACAAGTGAACATTTGCGCCAACGCGGAAGAAGGACGATTTTGCTACAATCAAGGGTAGAACATTATGGGGTGCACGGCGGTGCCGGAAGTGATGTGGTCTACCATCTAGCCACAACGGGTGACGTAGAAGTCTCATCCTGTGCCCTAGGAGATTTCGTTGCCGTACCAGCGATTACGGGCGGATACGTCGGTAGACTGTTCTACGCGCCACTAGCCGTGACGTTGGAGGAGGCAGGTCGAACTGCGGCTTTCATCGTAATACCGCTGGAGGAAGGCGAAGTCAGAATCTACGATAGAGACCTCAACATGAGAACCACACATTCCTTCAGCGCAAGCGATGTTGAAGACAGAGACTACTGGTACCACAATCTAGGTGTGGGAAAGTTCGACTTGATAGCGGAGAGCACGGGAGACATAGCCTTCATGGTCGGCCAGACAGAGGGAACAGTAGAGATAGGCTACCTGGGAGATGACATCACATTCATAGGGTCTAAGCCCAACCAGGAGATACGATTCTACGCGCCAACAATGGCCATACTCTTTGCACCTGAAGCCTTAACCGTCACTACTGATGGCAGTGCTCCTGTCCAGATGGCGAAGGATGATTTCATGCTCCTAGAGTCTGGAGTTCACTCAATATCCGCGGACAAGCATGTCATAGTCGAAGTTCTGGCAGCTGGCTCAGGCTGGGATGACTGGGGAAGCTACCTGATAGAACCTGCGGATGTAGATGTTAGCTTTGAAGCTCCTGAAGGGTTCCTGAGCAAACCAGTGGACTATACGATGTACATAGCTGGAGCAGTTGTTGCCGTAGCAGTTGTCCTAGCAGCTTTCATAATGAGAAGAAGACGAGTGAAGCAAGTCTGACCGTCAGATTCCTAGGAATCTCTCTTTTTTATGTCGATGAAGGCGAAAGGTTGACCGGCTCGGTTGGAGCAGTACAGACCTGGATCAACGATTGCATGGAAGATGCCTGAACATCATGAAGGAGGGCTGGACAGCAAGCATGTTTGATCGGCAAGCAGCGAAAATAAAGGGCTTATACAGAAAGCTCGCTTCGAGATATGATGAGCTGGCTTCATCTTCTCACTACAAGAGGATCTATGATGAAATCACATGGCGACTCATAGAGCCTTTCTTGCCTGAAAAGGGCTTGGTTCTGGATGCTGGCGGTGGTACTGGCCGATGGGCCATTCCTATGGCTGAGAGAGGGTTAAGGGTGATAGTCTGTGACATATCAGAAGAGATGTTGCAGATAGCTGCCGGAAAGGCAAAGGAGATGGGTCTTGATCACCTCATATCAACAGTTCAGGGAGACATACGCAGTATAAGATTCCCTGACAACACGTTCGATTTCGTTTTGGCTGAAGGAGATCCGATATCTTACTGTGGGAACCCTGAGAAGGCGGTTCGAGAGTTAGCTCGAGTTTTGAAACACAACTCCTATATCTCAGCTGGAGTGGACAGCCTCTTCTCGATAGCCTTTT
>Ga0315312_1002685_pt1 | contig 12094 bp, 10 predicted proteins | sample TDP7_MG_FD_203629 | JGI IMG/M metagenome (GOLD analysis project Ga0315312, IMG submission 203629) | Freshwater sediment microbial communities from Lake Towuti, South Sulawesi, Indonesia - TDP7 | ecosystem: Environmental > Aquatic > Freshwater > Lake > Sediment | place: Indonesia: South Sulawesi... | reverse complement strand
TCTCTGTCTTTTCCATCCGTTCCTCCAGTACGCCCAGATCAGTCAATTTTTTTAGGTACTCAATTATCGTCTTGTTTGAATAATCCAAGCTTTTAATCAAATCCCTCTGGTAGATTTTCTCGGAAATCCCCTGGTTAATGGAGAACTTCAGGATGTCTATGGGGATAATGGAGCCAAAAATTGCCTGCAGCACCCTCTGTTTCCTCTCTATGGGTAAGAAAACGATGTAGGGATGCAGCCGCTCGCTCATAGGACTGTCCACCATAAAGGATTATTTAAAACCTTTAATCCCTTTTGTCCCTTAAGTTTATAAGCACTCCTTAGATTTAAAGTCTTAACGTCTGAAAGGGAGGTGTGTTTTTGAGGGCCCTCGTCATTTTGACCCCCTCAGAGTCCAAGAGGCTGATAGCAAAGGCCGTTGCGTCCATGGATGTCGTCAAGGATGCCCTAAAAAACGGGATAGTGGTGATCATTAAGGGGACCACCAACAGCTACGTGGCCGAAGAAATCCTCGGAAGAAAAATCGAAAAGGAAAGATACGCCAGGGGCATCGTGGTTCCCGAACGCTTAACCTCGATTCCAGGGGGAAGCCAAATCCCAGACATAATCCTTGAAAAGGGAAAGGTGAGAGAGGACTTGGTGCTCGGCCAAGCGGGGAAAGGGACCCACGACGTTTTCGAAATCCTGAAGGCCGGAGACGTGATAATTAAGGGGGCCAACGCCCTGGACCCCAACTGGACAGCGGGAATATACCTCGGCGACCCCTATGCTGGAACCGTTGGACTGTCCATGAGGGTTGCCTTCGCCCGCGGAATAGACCTCATTATTCCAGTTGGCTTAGAGAAGCTTATACCCACCCCAATCAAGGATTTCATCAGAGACCTCGGGATTCAAAGAATAGACTTGTCCATGGGAACCAAAATCGGCATGATGCCGGTGCCTGGAACCGTGGTCACCGAGCTCGAGGCCTTCAAAATCCTAGCTGGGGTTGAAGCCTTGAACATCGGGGCCGGAGGCGTCGCGGGGGCCGAAGGTGCCAGGGTATTCCTCCTAAAGGGAGACGAAGAATCCGTTAGGAAGGCCTACAGCCTAGCCCAAAGCATAAAGGGGGAGCTCCCCTACAAGCCCGTCGCAACCGCGTAAGCGCTGAGAAGAGCATTGATGGTCATCTAATAAGTCAGGGTCTTTGTCCGCTCAAAATGCTTACTGCCAAGACCGCCGCGGTAATGTCAGCCGTGGTTCCGGGATTCAACTTGTGGGAACCCCGCCTAAGGTCTCCATCGAGCGCCCAAAGACCCCTTTTTCCCTCCGGCGTCAGTAAACCTCCAATTTCCAACACATGCTTAGCTTGCAGGGAAACATCCCTCGCCTTGGCCAAGCCAACTTTTCTTGCTATGAGGGTGTCAGGGATTTCAGATAGAATCTTGAGGAACGTGTGCACGGTTGCCACGTTTATATCTCCTGCGCCTTGAAACTGCTGGAGAAAATATGGATAACCTAGGTCGAAGGTTATAGGGTAATTGTTCACCCACTCATAAGCGATGGAGTCCCACCCAGAGGCAATCTTAAACACATCAAAGAGGGTCACGCGCTCGTCCAAAATCTTCTTCTTAGACACAGGATCAGTAATATCCAGTTTGGGAGCTTTTCCTATCCCTCCGGGTTTAGCGATGGAGATGGCATCATAGACATCCACAGCATCCATAGGAGTAGTTGACTCAACAACTTTTTTCACGTTTTCCCTAAGCTTATTAACAGAAAATGTCCCCTTAGCAAATGCCGTTCCAGCAGCAGCCGCCAAGGGCGAAAGCAGAATAATCGACCCCAAAAGGGTGTTCCCGCCATGCTGCCACCTACTTACATCTCTAACGGCACTTTTAATCACCGCGCCTAAGCCCACTTTTTCCAAACCAATTTTTCCAGCAGAGACCATGGCTCCGCGTCTGGCGGCACGCCTAAAATGGGGTCCCGTGGCAACAGCTGAAGCCAAGAAATGCTCATACTTTGTTTCCTGAAAATCGGCTGTCCGATGGACATTTCCAGGCTTTGGATAGGCGCTCACCTCAAGAAGGATGGCGAGTTGCAGGCATTTAGAAACGTGGTCCGCCGCTTCTATGGATAAACGCATCATCCTTCTAGTCACCCTAGGAATGGTTACAATAGTTAACATGGCAAAGTTTATAAATGATGTGTAAAAAATTACATTCCCTTGAAATAATATAAATTGGACAACGTGATGAAGATGCTTAGCATGGGACGCAGAATATTCTTCGGAGCCGCCCCCAACAGCATTTATATATCCCTAGTTTCTATTTGGACAGCCCTTCTCTTAGCGGGTGTTCTAATAGTTATTTACCCGGTTCCCGGGACCACCATCTGGATCACTTTAGCCAGCATCCTTTCTTCAGGCTTAACGGCGCCCCTCCTAGGCCCCGTCGGTGGAGCGGTTTCAGGTTTGATTTTTGGATTGGCCGCTCCGTTCATCAATCCTGCAACTTCGATAGGCTCATTAACCTTTCTTGCTCCAATGCTCGGAGCTTTGATGAGTGGGTTAGTTTTATTTGATCGTTGGAAAGAGGCCACGATAATTTTAGTCCTTCAAATCGCCATTTGGTTTGCGCATCCCTTTGCTTGGTACCAGCTCATGCCCATCGTCAGTTGGGAGTACTGGCTTGCATTCGCGCTTATAATAATTCCACCAGTTAGGAGGTGGATCATCGGCTCCATAGTTTCTAGAGATCCAAAGCGTATGCCAGTTGCGCTCTGGTGTCTTGCTTGGATAAGTCGCATAGGCGGAGATGTGATCACCGGAAACAACATTTTTGTTTGGATTTTCAATTTCACCTTTGACTTCTATGCCTATTGGGCTCCTATGACCCTATATTACGCCATCGCCGATTCTCTAAACTGCCTCGCAGGAGCGATTGTCGGCTCTGCTCTGCTCCTTGCACTAAAGAGAAGCGGCATTAGAACATTGGCTGTGGACTATTTCGGAGACCTGTGGAGGAAAAAATAGAGCAGTAAACAATACCTACGTTATAAGACATAAGTCCTTCAATTGTAAATTCGCTGATAAAAGGCTCTAAAGCTCAAAAATATTAAGAATAGGGGAGTGGCATCTTGAATATTAGGGCAAGGGAGGGAGACCTTATTGAAGCGTTTGACGGCGCCCTTTTTGATGTCAAAGGTTTAGTTCATCCCCCTAACAAACTAATAGCCTTTATTAGATATGTTCCTGATCCAACGGGTGATCGAAAACGGGATGGAGTAACTTACCGTAAGGTTTACGCCCTCTCCGAGCGTTATGCCCTGCTTAAAAGGGATTTTCCCCAATATCTGGTGTTCGACCCGGTTTTCGATGAATTCCTCTGTGAAGTCCCAATTGAGAACGTGAAAAAACATTATCAGCCAATTAACCGTTTAAGGGCGCTTCGCCATAAAGGGGCATCTGATGAGACGGAGAGGCTGGCCTTAGCGTTTATTGCGCTTCTTAAGGAGAATGCTAGCGTTCCTTGGAGGAAACTGGGAATTTCAGGCTCGATCTTGGTGAGGCTTCACAATCCAACCTCGGACATTGACCCTATAATATGTGGGTCAGAGGATTGTCGTAAAGTTCACGCAGCCCTCAAAACTTTGTTAGGGGACGAAAAATCCCACGTTAAAGCCTACGATTTGGAGGGGCTGAAGAGGCTCTTTGATTTTCGTTCTGGGGACACGGCCATGGCCTTTGAGGACTTTGTTCGAACGGAGGCGCGGAAGGCTTTGCAGGGCAAATTCATGGGCAGGGACTACTTCATTAGATGCGTAAAGGATTGGGACGAAGTTAAGGAGCGGTATGGCACAGTTCGCTACATGGCTGAAGGCTACGCCAAAATCAAGGCCCAAGTAACGGATGACTCTGAAGCCATTTTCACCCCATGCCACTATGAGATTGAAAACGTGGAAATCCTCGAGGGAGCCCGCGTTGAGCCCATCAGGGAGATAGCCTCCTTCCGCGGAAGATTCTGCGAACAGGCGAAGACAGGCGAAAAAGTAATTGCCCAAGGCAAAGTTGAAAGGGTTCAGAAGGCGGAGAAAGGCGTCCATTTTAAACTGCTCTTGGGGAACAAGAAAACAGACTTCATGGTCCCTTTGCTATAAGAGTTGACTATTTCGCAAAGCTTAAGGGTGGAAAATTGGACGCCTCAGGTGACGTTGAAGAAGTGAATCTGGCAGTTAATAATATCCAAATCAAAAATAGTGTTGTTGCATATCTTTCTCCAATCGCCCTTGAAGTTTGGAAGAACTTCCGAAGATACAATTACGCAATTTTCATTCTTCAAATATTTCATAGTGTAATATTCAGGACGTTCTCGGTGTTTCACAAGAATGTAGGTTTTGTTATCGTTGGCAAGAATAAAATTGAGAGCGGTGTATGCTTTTACCTGATTGACCGCATTCTTAATTGCCTCTTCAGCATCGCTGTGTCGCTGTAGATTATCAAGAATTAGCGAGAAAAATTGTTCTGAATCGCTTCTTTCTTTTGATTTAAAATCGCAAATTGTTCCATTATGACAGAAATACCAACCGTTCCTTTCAAAGGGATGTGTAAAGTTGTAGTTAACCAAGCCCGAAGAAGCCCTTCTTGCATGAAGAACGACAAAATCCATATCAGCGTTACAATAACTATGGAATTTTAGATCCTTCCAACATGCAACATCCTTCTTATAACATTCCAGCTTTCCAGACTTACCTGTGACTATGCCCCAGCCATCACCATGAACAAACTTAGAGTTTTTCCTGTTAAGTTCATGTCTTTCATTTCTATTTAATGCCATAAGCTGAAAATCCTCAAGTAGTTGAGCTATCGAAAACTTACCAACGGCAACAAGCATTCGACATTCCATAAATATCACGTGATAAAGGCACGATAATTTAAATCTTCTCTTACCGCGATCATCTATTGTTGAACTCCGGCTAGGTATTGGATCATGGTCTCGTCTAGGTCGAACCATTTGGTTAATCCTGCCGCCATTTCAGGGTTGTTTTCGAAGATGATCCTTAGGTGGAGGAGGATCTCCTTCACCGCCACCCTTGAGGAAACGTGGCACTTCCTCCCTATCTTCATGCCTATGGCAGACTGCATGCCCCGTTCCCACTTGGTTCCCGCCAGCGTCCTTATCCTCTCAGAGAATTTGAAGGGAACCCATTGGGGGCGCGTCCTTTCCCTGGAGGTCGTGGCATCTTTTTAATCTGATCCTTTCAATAAGTGCCTTTATAACTAATCATGCAGCAGATTTTGGCCAGTGAAGAGAAGAAATTAAAATATTAGTGCGCTTCTTAAGTTATTGGGAGCTGAAGATGATAGGATCTGTGGGGAGAGGCGAATGAGTCACAGCGAGGCGGTCATGTGGGCGGAAAAGTATCGGCCGAAGACCTTAGAGGAAGTGGTTAATTTAAAGGATGTCATCGAGAGTCTGAAGGCCTTTTTGAAGAACCCGGCGACAATGCCACATCTGCTCTTCGCCGGAATGCCCGGCACAGGAAAGACCACAGTCGCGTTATGCATAGCTCAACAGTTGCTTGGACCGGGCTGGAGAAATTTTACACTGGAACTTAACGCCTCAGATGAAAGGGGGATAAATATGGTTCGCGAGAGGGTTAAGGACTTTTCCCGTTACAGCAAGGGCGCCTTCGCCGATATCCCTTACGCCATAATAATTTTAGATGAAAGCGATCAGATGACCCCAGAAGCCCAAACCGCCCTCCGTAGAATAATGGAAACAAGCTCCCGCACTTGCCGCTTCATCCTAATATGCAACTATTCCAGCAAGATCATTGAGCCCATTCAGAGTCGATGCGCCATCTTCCGTTTTTCCGCCCTCAGGGGAGAGGACATGGTGAAGCACCTTAAATACATCGCAGAGAAGGAGCGCCTAGAATTGCCTGATGACGCTGCCAAAACAATCGTCGAGTTTTCCGAGGGAGATTTAAGGCGCGCCATAAACATCCTGCAGACCTCAGCCGTGTACGGGGGGGAAAGGACGATAGATGAGGGAACGGTGTTCCGCGTTGTCGGGCAGGCTCATCCAAAACAGGTGCAAGTGATGCTTAACAAGGCTCTAAACGGCAACTTCCTTGAAGCCAGAAACACGCTGTACGACTTGATGACAACCTACGGTTTATCCGGTACGGACATCATACGCCAGATGCACAGAGAATTATACAGGCTTTCATATCTCTCACCTGAGGAAAAGGCTGAGTTGGCAAACGTCATCGGCGAATACGACTTTCGCCTATCCGAGGGGGCAAACGAAGACATCCAGTTGAGCGCCCTACTGGCCCAATTTACAAGGTTCAGCAAGTCGAGGGCAAATCTTAGATGAGCAGCATAATGTGGGTTGAGAAATACCGTCCAAGGACCGTTGCCGAGGTCATCGGAAATGAGGAAGCTAAGGCCTCCTTCATCGACTGGTTAAGGAAAAAAAGTAGAAAAAGGGCTGTTTTACTTTATGGGCCCGCTGGCGTTGGAAAAACCGCCCTGGTGCACGCGGCGGCCAACGATTTCAAGTATAAAGTTATTGAAATGAACGCCAGCGACACCAGAACCGAGGAGGCCATGATGAAAATCGCAGGGCCTGCCACATCCCTAACCTCTTTAGAAAAATTTTCTCTGGGCATTAAAGGTAGTCTTCTCCTCCTCGACGAGGTAGACGGAGTCTTCGGCCGAGAAGACCGAGGGGGTGTCAGCGCAATAATGAGGATCGTCCAAGAATCCAGAGTACCTGTCGTTTTAACCGCTAACGATCCCGACATTGAGAGGCTTCGTCCCCTCAGAAGGGCGTGTCGCCTGATCAGGCTTCGGGGCGTCCGTATTCCCCTAATTGTAGCCTTTTTACAGAAGATATGCCTAGTAGAGAACGTAGCCGCTGAAGAAGAAGCCTTAGAAATGATCGCACAAAACAGCCAAGGCGACGTAAGGTCTGCCGTCAACGACATCCAAACCCTTTGTGAGGGGAAGAGGACTCTTCGAAGGGAAGACGCGCAACGCATATTTGTGAGGAACAAGGGTTTCAATGTTTACGAGACATTAAGAGGGATGTTCTCGGCCGGCTCCGCTGCGGAAGCATATAAGGTTTTAGACGGTTCCCTCATGGACTACGACACCCTGCTTTTGACCATACATGACAACTTACCCCTCCGATACAGGGACCCAGAGAAACTGGCAACTGCTTATGATGTTTTATCAAAGGCTGACGTTTTTCGGGGGAGGGTGGGGACGGAAAACTGGCAACTCCTCAGTTACGTTCTAGAGCTCTTAACGCAATCAACGACCATCGCCCCCAAAGAGTATCAACCCTTTAACTTCATATTTCCACCAACTAAGTTAACCCTCTTAAAGTGGACCAGAAGTGAACGAACCCTGTTGGAAAAAATATGTGCAGCAATCGGGAGCAGGTGTCATGTTTCAAGGAGGTTTGCAAACTCGGAGTTTATTCCCTTCCTAAAGATAATCTTGGGGAGAGAGTCAGAGCAGGCGGCCCAGATGGCGGCTTGGCTAGGGCTAGATAAAGAGTCAATCGATTACTTGAGAGGAAAAGATCAGCAAATAGGAGCCGACGAGGATGAAGGTATTGAATAAAAAGGGCTTTAGGCTCCCTTATATGGGAACAGACAGGTTTAGGGAATTAACAAGGATGGGCGTGGAATATGAAAGGGGTTCCTTTTTCATTAGAAATCTTAACAACGTTGAAAGCATAAAGGACGCCCTATCAGAAATTCTAAGTGAGAGAATCGCGTTCACCCAAACCTGTCTCATCTGTGGGAAGGAGTTTCTATGCACCGATTGTAAATACTATGATGCTTGCCTAACTAGGGATCTACCATTTCACTGCATCTGCAAAAAATGTTCTCAGAAAAACGACCTTTATGAGCAGTGTGTGGAAAGGGGCAAACTAAGAATAAAGCACGCCTATTGACCACCGCTTAAAGGATAAATCCCTCGATGTTGCCCCAGGTGGACCTAGCAAATATGTAGTGGGGACGTTTTGGGCCTTCAGGAAGCTTTTTAATCGCTCCATATTTCCCTTTGGTTCACCATCTCATCTAAAGAGCCGGCGGTACTTTTCCGTCCACGTCTCAGAGCCTAATTCCTTACCTCCGCGAGATTATTCAACGGATACGACCTAATTAGTGTTCTTAAAGTTTAAGTTTTTAATAGGGCGATTGGTTCAAAACTGGGAAGGAAATAAGCCAATTTGTGAACCCATCTCCTTAAGTCTTTTAAACTCTTTTAAATATACAAGGTTGTGAGACGGAGCGGGTCAGATGAGAAAGAGATATTACATTTTGGCTTTGTTTCTATTGACGGCGTTACCCCTTTCGTTGGCGATTGCTATCCAGGAATCCGAATCTAATGCTGTTGTCAATGCAACCTCGTTTGATTTTCCTGCTGGTAAGCTTGGGGGAAGTTTCGAGGTTACGGGGGGAGAAGATCAGGGCGCAGTGATCACTGGTCAAGTGATAGACGCCATTTCTGTACTTCCAATAGTGAACGCGACGGTACTCATCGAACAAGAACACGATGTAGTTAAATCGACGTTCAAAATCTTCGGATACACGGATGAAGAAGGCGCCTTTAGGATAGAAGGCGCGCTCAAGGGAAGATGCTGGGTATTCGCTTTTTATGATTCCCCTTCCACTCCCGGTGCGGATTATCTGCCCGGCTTCGTGGAGCTGGATGTGGAGACTGGAAAAACTTACGAGGTCTCATTTAGACTTCTTCCCGGCGCCTCCCTAAGGTTCAACGTTGACGACATCTCCTTTATTGAGAATCCGAACCCAAGTCGCAAATACTTCTACTTCTCTATTTCACCCCAGGAAGGGCTGCTTAACTGTCTCTTAAAATACGGTAGCCTCTACGGAACAGATATAGGTTTGGATTCGGGTCATGTGATTGTGCCTGCTGGCCATCCCGTCATTATTGAATTGGAGGCAGCTATTCTACCGCGCTACGGGCGAGGGGAAATTCACCGTTTCTCCATCGACGACGGTGGCAACCCGTTCAGTTTAACTCAAGGGGAGTCCAAGTGGGTCGATTTAAGAAAGAGGAATCTCGAGTATAATTTGAATCTGACCAAGAATTACGTAAAAGACTGCCTATTCAGTTTAGATAAAACGGAGGAAGATGGGCTATACGTTGTTGAGGAGAGGAGGAGCTTAACAGAGGCTGAGTATCTTATAAGCCTGTCTGAAGCCGACCTAGTCAACGACTCTTTTCAGGATTGTTTCGCGAACATGCGGCAAGCCTATCTCATGATCAGTAATGTCTACAACCGAATCAGTTTCATCTACATCGAAACCAAAACCACAGCTATACTTCTTGTTCCGTTTTTGATGGTGCTCTCCCTTGCATTTTCGCATTTTCTATTCGAGAGAAGAACCCCCAAGATTACTTTATTTGTCATAGTCTTCATTACCCTTTTAGGCGCCATAAGCATGCTCTTTGTCGGTTTCAAAATCTTGGGCATTTCTATGATCACCCTTGATGCTGTACTCAGCGTGGCAATCTGCTTGATTCTACCCCGGCTCTTTAAGGAAGACAAAAGTGATCGTGCAAGTCTCTCTTTGATGGGCGCCATCGCGTCAGCCTTTTCCATCGCAAAGAGAAACTTGAGGAGGCGTCGGTTCAGGACGATGTTAAGCATGTTCTCTCTCCTGATTTTAGTTTGGAGCTTCGTTGTGCTCACCTCCGTAAGCGAAGGTCAAGGCGTCACCACTATGGCTGTTTATAGAAAATCGCCCTCACAGGGGATCTTGGTGCGAAAATTTGTTCCAGGGTCATTGTCAACACCTTTTCTGCCTCTTGAGGATTCTGTCATCAATTGGCTGATCCAAAATCCAAAGGTTAAAGTCATTGCCCCGAAGACTGAAAACGTGCCGTCACTTTATTCCCTGTTTAAGCTGTCCTCTCAGAACGGAAATTCGTCGATTCGAGGCGTGATTGGCTTCGATCCATACGCCGAGCCTCAGGTGACCCCCATCGACAAGATAATCAAAAATGGAAACACGTTTCTGCACGACGATGAAGGCATCCTAATCAGTGAGCGTATGGCGGAAAACTTAGGCGTCAAACTCGGCGACCCCATAAGAATCCTGAACATGGAACTCAGAATTGACGGAATCTTCAACCCAAGTCTCTTAAGTGGTATCGTTGATCTCGATGGAGAGTCGATACTTCCAAAAAAGCTGGAATTAGTTAGCATGGGTATGGGTCCGCCTGTACCCATGTGGTTCTATTGTGATCCAAACGAGATAGTCATCTTGACACTAAACGCTTCATTGAAAATTCCCTCAGTAGTCCTAGCTCGAGTTGATATCCTCCCCAAGATGTGGCCTGATATCCATTCTCTATCCAACTTAATAGTCTTAAGCTTGGAGGTGGACGTCTGGGCTTCCACACATGAGGGTAGCACGTATTATGGTGTAGGTAAATACGTAAAGATGAAGGGCTCTTCCCTAATTGTGCCCTTTCTGTTGATTCTGGGTAACATCTTTTGCTTGATGTTAAACAGTGTTTATGAGAGGAAGAATGAGTTCTCAATCTTGTCAACGGTTGGGTTGAATCCGACGCACGTCGCGCTTGTTTTTGTAGCCGAGGGCATCATAATCGGATTCATTGCGGGTGGCTTCGGTTACGTTCTGGGATTGGGAAGTTACCGTTTCTTTTCAATGTTTTCTCTGCAAATTGAGGTTGTGCAAAAAGTGTCTATGGACTGGGGATTTGCGGCGGTTGCTTTTTCAATCGCTTCGGCTGTTATAGGAACAGTCATTCCGGCAATGAAGGCATCCATTCTAACAACCCCTTCTCTCATGAGAAAGTGGAAGTTAAGTGAAGCGATGGAAAAAACTGATGCCTACTGGAAAATTGACTTACCCGTCTATATTCAGAAAGGGGATGTTGAAGGGTTCTCCAACCACCTGTATACTGAACTGAAGGGTTTCGAAGGCAATACTCTCCAAACAGTTAAAAAACTCCGTTATGTTGAAACGAAAAAGGATGATTATAAGATAAGGCAGTTGAGTTTTACCTTTTCTGGGTATACCGATGAAAAAGTGATTAGAACACTCATTGTTGACTGTGAAATTCAAGTGGTCCCAAGTGAAAAGTCGAACTTTTGGACGGCACATTTGCTTTATTATGGTTCCTGGAAAGAGCATGAAAAACTGAGAAACGAAGACGACGCCCACGCGATCGCCTCCTTCATCCGGAAAATCGCCCTTAAGTGGTTTTTCATGTAAAAGGTCTTGTACCTATCATAGTAGAAAAACCCACAACCAGACATAAGCCTTAGAACCGGCTAGTTATGCAACAAGCATTCATGACAAAGGCTTCAATGTCTGCTTTTCTAAGGCTAGAAATTGAATGGAGACGAATTAATGTTTATACTTGGAAAAGGGTCTTAATTTGGGCTTTTCCTTTTGCTCAGGTTAGGAAAATGATAAAAACTTAAACTTCAAAGGCAAAAGCCTAGCAACATATATAAGCCCAGCGTTTGCTCCGTAAATATGGTGTGCAGTAGGGTATAGGAGCGGCTTGGGGTGGTTGAAGAGAAAATAAATCCCTTTGACGTTGCCCTGCAGCAGCTAGAAATAGCCGCGGAGAGGTTGAATATCGATCCGGGCATTCATGAAATTCTTAAGCATCCTAAGAGAACCCTAACGGTGGCCATACCCATAAGAATGGACAGCGGCGAAATCAGGGTCTTCACGGGCTACAGGGTGCAGCACACTGACGCGAGGGGTCCCTATAAGGGGGGAATCCGATACTATCCCGAGGTTAATCTGGACGAGGTTAAAGCGTTAGCCATGTGGATGACCTGGAAGTGTGCGGTGGCGGACCTTCCCTACGGCGGCGCCAAGGGAGGCGTATGCTGTAACCCAAAGGAAATGTCCGTGGGAGAACTGGAACGCTTGACTAGGAGGTACACCTCCATGATTATGCAGTTGATCGGTCCCTACAGCGATGTCCCCGCTCCTGACGTTTATACGGATGCCCAGACCATGGCGTGGCTCATGGACACCTATAGCCAAATTAAGGGATATTTGGTGCCTG
>Ga0315312_1002684_pt1 | contig 12097 bp, 13 predicted proteins | sample TDP7_MG_FD_203629 | JGI IMG/M metagenome (GOLD analysis project Ga0315312, IMG submission 203629) | Freshwater sediment microbial communities from Lake Towuti, South Sulawesi, Indonesia - TDP7 | ecosystem: Environmental > Aquatic > Freshwater > Lake > Sediment | place: Indonesia: South Sulawesi... | reverse complement strand
TTGAAAGCTTCAACCTAGCCCTCGAGCTGGGCTGGTCGGGGGTCGCCCTAAAGGCATGCAAGGGACATTCGGCGAGCCTCCTCTATATAGCCAAGATGGAACACTATGGAATTCCCTATTCTGTACAAGACCTAACCTGCCCCGGCTTAGCCCTGGTCCACTCGGCAAGCCTAGCCGCCCGTTCAAGACCCTTAAAGGGTTTCGAATACAACGCGAGACAGTATCTCCCCTTTGCACATGAGGAGGTTCAAAGGAAGCATAGGGACCTCTTCACCGTGAAGGATGGAATGATTCGAACATTCTCCCTAGAACCCATCGGTCTCGGGTTTTAGGCGCGACAGGAACCTGTGTCAAGAATCCATCGCTGTTATGTGCCTTTTACATAACATTTATTTTCAACACTTATCTATATATGAAATCGGTGAATGCGTTGGCAAGGAGGGGAAGGGGGCGAATAATTCCCCATAGGCGGGGCGGTGTTTACATCTATGTTCCGGTGGAGGTGTCAGGGGACACATCGTTCCCCTTCAAGGAAAAGGGTGACGTTTCGGTTCATGTACGCGGTCGCCAACTGATCATAGAGGATCAGCACAAGGAGACCGTTTACCGGAAAGAGGTTGAAGACAACTACAGAGCCTACTTAGGGGCGAAAAACGAGTTAGTTAAGGAACATACAGGAAAATTTGTGATTATCGCCCGCGGCAGAATAGTATGCGTCACGGATTCGGCAGAGGAAGCCGTGAAAACAGCGGATGAAGAGGAGCCTGGAGCGGAGCATAGAATCCTTTGGAAGGTTGGGGAAGACGAGGAAGTAAGGGTGAGGAGGATAGCGGGAAGCTGGCTGAGGAGGGTGCGTTGATGCCCCACTGGAACTATTCCGAGACCAGGAAGCCGCCCATGCCCGTCATGAGGGTTATCATCAAGACGCTGGATGGGAAGGTTTCTTACCCAACGTATCCAGGCGGGGAGAGGGAAATAGAAGTGGACACCGGATATGACGGTTCCCTTCTGGTGCCAGACTACATTTACTTTGACGTGCTCCATCTGGACAGGTTTGAATTACCCGAAAAGGGGGAAATAGAGACACCCTTAGGGGAAAGGGAGGAACTTTACCTAGCCAGGGCCTTCACCATCTTTCCCCTGATGAACGTTAAAATCGAAAGCTTGGTGGAAACCTTCATGGGATGTAGAGAAATGCTGGCTGGAAGAGAACTGTTAAACAAGTACGTGCTGACTTTAAACGGACCGGAGCGAAAACTTTATGTTTGAAGCTAGCCGCCCATTTTCTTCCATTTTAAGTAGTAAGGAGTTGCCGATCCGAATCTTACAATTCCTTATGGAAAGTCCTAGAACTTCCTCAGAACTTGCGCGCTATTGACGGGATTGAAAATGGTTGTAGACGCTCCCAGAATATGCTTCAAGGTATCTCCATGGTTAAATCTCTATTATAGCTTGGAGGTGGGGGCGGGAAGTTACGTCTATATTTTAAGTCAAGAATACGCAGAAATAATGAAAACGGTTTTCCCCCAAGACCTTCGCAAGAGATTTGTTGAGATTCATGAACCTCAAAGATTTTCTTGGAGGATAAAATCCTCCCTTTTCAATGGAATCTCCAAAATTAAGATGGAGGAGTCTCTAACCAATCTGGCCAAGGAACACTATTTCATCCTTAAAGAAGCTTACCGATACTATGAACTTTATTGGAAAGGGGTTAGCCCTATTTTAGAAGAAGTAGCTGGCCATCTTGAGACGGTGCAGTTAGATCTGGAGGCCCTTTTAGAAGAAGCTTCAGCTGTAACTCTCATCCCTTGGAAAGTAGAAGAGCTTGATATATTTATTTTAGATGCGCCAACAGGAGAGCCGGTAGGGAACCAGGCTATAGGTTACGGCACGAGAATCGGTGTTCCCTTCTTTCATTTAATATTACACGAGGCAACCCACATGTTGGTAGAACATAAAGTATGTGACATTGCGCAGAAATACACTAATGAGTGGCACGCCAGTTACATAGATGAAGCCGTTAATAACCTGCTATCAAATACCATTTTTTCATCCTTTGAACCAACGAGGATAGAGAAAATGAAGGAGGTGGACAATGAGATCAGGAAGCTTGTCCCCTCCATCTCAATGGAGAAATTTATCGAGCAACATGAGAAACGGCAAAAATACCTGACATACTACAGAAAACTTCTACAAGAAGACTGGCAAACTCTTGTAAAAGAGAGAAAAAACCTGGAACAGATGGTTTCAATTCTATTGGAAAAGCACAAAGCTGAAATCAAGTCTGACTAGCGTTTTATTTATTCGCTTGATCATCTAATGTATAATATAATCAGATTGTTCAGATGGATGGACGGGAAGTGAGCGAGAAGGAGCTACCTGGATATAGGGGTATGGCCCTCGAAGCCCTTAAGAAGGCGGGGGTCAAAGCTGAGGATCAGATTAGAATAGTGAAAAATGGGCAGACCTTTGAAGGCATCCTAATTCCAAGGTCCGAGTATGGCGACGATACCCACGTGGTAATTAAAATCAAGTCTGGGTATAACTTGGGCATAAAGGTAACTCCAGCGACGAGGATTGAGAGGATAGGTGCTGGCGCAAAACTTGCCTTCTATCCCCCCCCGATACCGGAGCAGAAGCCCGATCTGCCCAGGGTGGCCATAATAAGCACTGGGGGCACCATAGCCAGCCGAGTGGATTACCGAACAGGGGGGGTGCGGCCAGCCCTCTCCGCCAGTGACCTCTACAGCGTCGTCCCGGAGCTCTCGGAAATCGCCCTGATAGACGCCCAAATCCTTTACAGCATCTTTAGTGAGAACATCACCCCGAAACACTGGTCAGAAATAGCCGAGACCGTGGCCCACCACATTGAAAAGGGTGTGACAGGGGTGGTTATTGCCCACGGAACGGACACCATGGGCTATACGGCTGCAGCCTTGAGCTTTGCATTACAAGATTTGCCCGTTCCTGTAATACTGGTGGGCTCCCAGCGGTCTGCAGATCGCCCCAGCTCAGATGCGGCGACTAACCTAACGGGGGCGGTGACGGCCGCCGCTAGGGCCCTCTTTGCTGAAGTGGTCTTAGCCATGCATGAAACCGTTTCGGATAAGGCCATTGTTTTTCATAGGGGAACCAGGGTTAGGAAGTGCCACACAAGCCGTAGGGACACCTTCAAATCCGTCAACGCCTCGCCTCTGGCTAGAATAATAAATGGACGAGTTGAAATGCTAACCGAAGATTATGGAAAAAGGGACCCCACCCGAAAACTTGTTTTGAAGCCCCATTTTGACGAGAAGGTAGCTCTTGTCAAGTTTCACCCGGGTTTAGACCCCGGAATCATAGAGTGGTACATTGACAAAAAATACCGGGGAATAGTCTTTGAGGGAACGGGGCTGGGCCACATAAGCCACTACTGCTACTCCGCCGTGCGAAGGGCCATAGAAAACAACATGGTTGTCGCCATGACTTCCCAGTGCATCTGGGGGCGCCTACAGATGAGCGTCTATGACACGGGGCGGGACCTCTTAGAAATGGGGGTCATTCCCCTTGAAGATATGCTACCCGAAACAGCCTTGGTCAAACTCATGTGGGTCCTGGGACAAACAGGAGATGGGGAAGACGCTAAGGGGATCCTCACAACAAACATAGCCCACGAAATCTCACCTAAAACCATCGAGGTTTAGGAGCAACGAGAGTAATGGATATTGACTATTCAAGGATTGGTTTGAGGGTGGGAATAGAGGTTCATCAGGAGCTTAAAACCAGGACCAAGCTTTTCTGTTCCTGTAAGCCTGAGCTTTTTAGAGGGGAGCCGGAGATCACCTTCCTTAGGAGGTTAAGACCTACCCAGAGTGAATTGGGGCAGGTTGACTCCGCAGCCCTCTTCGAGTTCCAGAAGGGAGTGAAAATCCTATACGAAGCCAGCAGAGAGACTGCTTGCCTTGTGGAGATGGATGAGGAGCCTCCCCACGACCTCAACAGGGAGGCGGTGGAGATCGCCCTCACCGTGGCCCTTATGATGGGAGCGAAGCCCGTGGATGAGATTCACGTGATGCGGAAGACCGTCATAGACGGGTCCAACACCACGGGCTTTCAGCGAACGTGCGTCATAGCCACAGATGGAGAAATAGAAGTTGAGGGGAAGCGGGTTCCCATCCAACACATTGGGGTTGAGGAGGATGCCGCCCGAAAGATGGGGGAGGAGGGCCCTATAATCAAGTATCGCATCGACCGTCTAGGGATTCCCCTCATTGAGGTCACAACCGCCCCTGTTATCTACTCCCCTCAAGAGGCGGAAAAGGTGGCCCTCGCCATCGGCCGAATCTTAAGGTCCACTGGAAGGGTTAAACGAGGGCTAGGGACCATTAGGCAGGACGTAAACATATCCATTCAGAACGGAGCCCTAATGGAGATCAAAGGTGTACAAGAACTGGAGCTAGTCTCTAAGGTAATAGAGTACGAGGTGCAGCGTCAACTCACTCTATTAAAAATGAGGGATGAACTAAAGGCGCGGGAACTAAAAGAAGGAGACATTAATGACGAAATGGTTAACGTCACTTCTGTCTTTGATAAAACGGGTTGCCACGTTATCCGAAGGGCCCTGGAGCAGAATAAAGGGGTTTGGGCAATTAATCTGCCAAAGTTTGGAGGCTTCCTCAGGAGGGAGCTTATGCCCGGCATAAGATTCGGAAGGGAATTAGCGGACACTGCCCACTTCTGGGGGAGGGTGGGAGGCATCTTCCATACAGATGAGTTGCCCGCCTACGGAATAACGGACGCGGAAGTCCACCAACTCAGACAATTGATGAAGGCTGAGCCCCAGGACGCCATAGTTTTTGTCGCCGACACCCAAGAAAACGCCTTTGACGCCCTAAAGGCCGTTTTAGAAAGGGCGAGGGAGGCTGTTAAAGGAGTCCCTGGGGAGACCCGAGCTGCGAATCCAGATGGAACCACTCGGTATATGCGGCCTAGACCCGGAGCCGCGCGGATGTATCCCGAAACCGATGTCCCGCCGGTTCAAGTGACAGAGGAGTGGCTGCAACGGCTGCGCGCCTGTCTTCCTGAGTTGCCTGAAGAAAAAATGGAGCGCCTAATGAGGGAATACGGGCTTAATCCAAAGCTGGCGAGGCAAGTCCTCGACTCTGATTACACGGAACTTTTTGAAGAAGTGGCCCGAGAAACTCATGTTTCGCCCACCACTATAGCGGTGGCTTTAACCGAAACCCTAAAGGCGTTGAAGCGGGAGGGCGTTGAAATCGATAAAATATCAGATGAGCAGATCAAGGGCCTATTCCACCTCGTAGACTCTGGAGAAGCCGCTAAGGAGGCATTACCCGACATTCTGACTTGGCTAGCTAAGCATGAAGAAGCCACCGCAAAGGAAGCCGTTGAGGACCTGGGGTTGGCAATGATTTCAGGGGAAGAGCTGGAGGCGATTGTAGAGAACCTAATAAAGGAAAACGCAGGGCTCATAAAGGAGAGAGGGAAAGGCGCCTTTGGTCCCCTAATGGGCATGATCATGAAAGAGGTTAGGGGACGAGTGAAGGCTGAAGAGGTCGACAAAATCCTCAGGAAAAAACTAGAGAAGTCTCTTCATTGATGCTGGCTTTTATCCATGTGGGCTTCCTTCATTCTTCAAGGAATACTATTTCTACGTCAAAGGGTTTTCTTTCCATTTCCCTGGCAAGTTCTTCCTCCTTTCTTGCGAAAACGACCTTGGCGTTAGCCAGTTTGCCTGTAGCTATGCAACTGCAGTCAGCTAGGGATATGGCCCTTTCGCATTTGATCCTGCCAGTTTCTACGGCAAGCTCCGGCGAGTTACAAACTTCCAATACACGCGACTCTAGCATATTCTTTATCTTATTCTCGGCAAACGCGGCTCCTCTAAGCCTACACAATATGTAAAAGATTTCAGATACTATTATTATTGAGCAGTTGGCAGTTTCTTCTGGTCTTAAGGTTTCGAAGTATTCCTTTATGATTTCGCCGCCTTTGTTCCCATTAGGTACTCTAGGAGGGCGCTAGAGTCAAACGCGGTACTTCCTCTCAAGTCTTTCAAGCCTTTCTTCCTCTCTGAACCTTAGCTCCTTTAGGTGGTGGGCCTCCGGTTCAGGTCTTAAACAGGCAAAGAGGGACAACGCCCTTGGGATATCCCTTTTGCCTGAGTAGTAGATGCTTATTAAATGTTTTATTGCTTCGTTAAGGGAAGTCCTCATGCCTCGCTGGATTGAAGTTCGGCGGCTATGGAGAAAAGCTATTTCTTAACTTTCTCCTCAACTTGAATGGTGGACATGCTCACGGGTTCTATAATAATTATAGAAAATATAAAAATCTTTCTACGAAGAATTTGTTACCCTGTTAGAGCTTAAAGACCTTTTGGGAAAGCTTATTTCTGCAAATTTTGGCAGTTTTCTGCTTCTACAACATTCCTTTTTCGTGTAAAATTTCTTTTGCCAGCTGGAAGTCTTGGTTTACCTCCTCCATTGACGCGACTCCGATGGCCACAGTCTTAACTCCTGGGGTTGTCAACGTGAATTCCAGTCCTTCCTGTGGTTGGATGCGGCCGCTGGCGAAGGGCTTTAGGGCGATGATGGGCTTAGGGGTTTCCCTTATGGCCCTTAAAGTGCGCCCTTCAGGGTTCATCCAAAAACCTATCTTGTTCACAGGCGTCGCGTATAGTTGGGTATCATAACCCTGTTGGTCGGCGTAGACGATGGCGTAGGAGTCGTGGCATGCGATGCCTGGAACCATCCCGTTATCTCGGATTAACTTGAGCATCTTCTCTGCGTCTGTGATGGTTCTTTTCATATGGTTGAGCAGGTGGTCCACCATGTTCCCGTGGAGGAGGCAGATCCTGGCGCCCATGGTGTCGAGGAGTTCGATCTCCCTCCGAATCTTTTCAAAATCAAGGGTAGAGTAAGTAGTGCCGACCACGGTCATCTTAATCCCTGATATTTGCTCCACTTGAACGAGGGCCTTGGCAATCTTTTCATCCGCGGGGGTGTAGATACCCGTGACGCCGAGCTCCGTGGCTCTAACAATAATTTCTGAAATGGCTTCGACACTGCTGAAGATTCTTTTGAAGTACCGATCCTTGGCTTCGCTGAAGTGGGAGTATCCCAAAAAGGGATTAATTCCAATCAATATCCTAGGAAGCTTAACGCCCTCCACTTCAAAGGTCGGAAAAACCTCAACCATCCCGTCTTCCCCTTACAACCTAACAATTAAGGACTATGATATTTAAAACATTTATCGATTCATACAGACATCCTGTGGACTGATGTTGGTTTAGGTTTCAGTCCAGTCCAGGATAACGCCTAAAGCGGTCTCCTTGGACTCCATTATTCTTCTGTAGGCTTCCGGAGCCTCTTTATAGCTCACTTTGAGGCTGATTAAGTCCTTAACTTGGAGTAATCCCTTGCCCATCAGCTTCAGGACTAGGGTGCCGTCGTCCCTACTTGTCCACCAGCCGTGCCTCGACTCATATTTAGGCCTAATGGAGTTGTGGGCACCTATCACCGTCACTCCCTTCCTGTGAACGTCGCGGTAAAAGTTCACCGTGGACTCTCCCCTGGTGCTGCCCAGCAGGATGACCCTGCCATAATTGCCAGCCAACTTAAGGGCGGTCGGGATCGCCTCGGGGCTTCCTGTGGCCTCAATGACCACGCTGGCGCCCTTCCCCTCCGTAGCCTTCCCCATCTCCTCCTCAAGGTGGACTTTCCCAGGGTTAAACACATAATCTGCGCCATGCCTTGGGGAAAGCTCTAGGCGAGAGTCGTAGAGGTCCACTCCAATGACGGGCATGCCTCCACTTAACTTGGCCAGTTGAAGCGCCAATTGACCCACTAGGCCTTGACCTAAGACCACCACGGAGTCCCCCAATTCAATATTTGCCTTTCGCACCCCTTGGAGGGCTATGGAAGCCAAGGCAAAGAAAGCCGCCTCATCAAAGGAAAGCCCATCAGGAATTTTCAGCACATTCTCTTCGCGGGCTAAAACGTGACTTGCATGGGACGTCCCCGACGCAACCCGGTCTCCAATTCTAATTTGGGAAACGGCGTCTCCAACGGCGGCTACGATACCCGCGTTTGAGTATCCGGGATACTGGGGAAAAACGCCTGATGTATTCGGTAGAGCCATTAAAAAGGCGGTCTCCGTTCCCGGACTTATAAGGGTACTCACACTCTTTATCAAGACTTCCCCTGACGCTAGTTTCCTCAGCTCAAAATCTTCTACCGCAACTTGGTTCTGCCGTATAAAAACGACTCTTTTTTGCTTCATGGGGAGGAACTATTACTCGCACATCTTAAAGCTCTTTTGGTAAAGGCTCTCAAAATAATGAGGTAGAAAAGTTGCTTTACTGATTCTAAGCCTTTTCGCGGTTAAATTTTTAATGCTCCAAGGTGTGAAAAGCATAACACGATTAAATTGGGAAAGGCAATACGTAAAGAATGGTCCTTACTTGTTATTCCTAAGTAGCTCTAAGTTGGAGGATGTCTGCTATGTTAGCCTTTATATCTATCACTGGTTTTATCTTACCTGTCCTAGACGTGAATAAGGTGCAGACGCCTGGGCCATGACCGCTAATCACGCAGTCTGTGTGGACGATTATGCCTATTGAGACAGCGCCTTCCTTGTATATCCTTCCGTAGGAGTGATCAGCGTTCAAAATGGCTACGAGATCGCCTAGTCTCAGGTCTTCTAGTCCATATTGTGTCTTTGCACCTTCATCGAAGAGTTGGATATCATAATCTCCGGAGTATGCGTGGCTTGATCCGAGGCCAGAACCCATGATGGATGATGGAGCACAATGGGTCACGGGGATTTCGAGGAATCCACTCTCCTCTCTAATTTTGAGGAGTTCCAGAAGGTTGGGGTCAAGGTTCATCACCTTTATATCTGGATGGTCGAGGAGTTTCAGGCCTACACCGAAGGCTTTGACCATGACCTTGTCGCCTATAACCATTCGCTCCATGGTCTCGTAGGAGAAGTCAACCATCACATGCTCTATTCCGCCATGTTTCCCTATTACGACACCCTTCTCTCCCTTTGCGTCCCCTGTTATCACGACAGCTTCGTTTCCAATACATGTGAGGAAATTTAAAGCCATATTGGGACCGAAGGGATAGCGTTCCTCCTTCTCCTTGTTCTCTAAGCTCACACTGGGTTCTACATGGTCAGCCTCCCATCCCACCGCGGGGTCGCCTACCCGAATGTTATAGGTTATGCCTCCCACGCCCGGCAGAACCACGGGTCTGCCGTCGGACGTTATCCTGTAAGGTTCCCTGCCGAAAACCGGGCTCGCCACCTCGCCCAACACCGAAATCTTAACCAGCTTTTCTCTATTGCTTCTAACCATAGCCATACTTCCTTTCGTTAGTCCTATAATACTTAGGCCTTGCAATAAAAAATTTTAGGAAAATTCAACTCAAAATCATGTATAGAATGTTTGCCGATCAACTCAAATAATGGCCAGAAAGACAAAAAATCAAGGCTTCAAAGAATTCTTTTTCACACCTTAAGTCATTGGTTCGCAACCATGCAATACCATAAAACAAAAGATATCCTCTACGTCGTGAAGCTTCTGGGCATAAAAACATCCCCAACACCCTAATCTATACTCAATTAGTCAACTTCAATGAAGAGGATGTCTCCATGATGCATAAATAAGGGTCCATTTTAACATACACTCTAGGATGCGGGGTTCATGTGGGCCGTTTGGAGACCGGATGCCCTAGCTGTCTTGAGGGACAGGAGGGCGCGGTCCAGCCTAGCCAGATACTTCGATGTGGTGGAAAACGATAAGCCAGCCCGCTTTCTAATTTCCAAAAAACTGCCAGCCCACTTTGACAAGGATGATTCACTCCCAAAACTGTGGGGGATTCATGGCCTGCTCACGGAGGAATTTTACGGCCTGGAAAAGGATATCGATTCACGCAAGAAACGTTTGGAGGATTTAGACGACCCGGAAAAATCCTATTTAGATTTAAAGATTGAGATCGCAAACCGCGTCCTTGAAAGCTGCCACCTCTGCACCCGAAGGTGCGGCTTCAACCGCCTCCAAGGGGAGCTTGGACACTGCAAGTGTGGAAGCCAAATAACCGTCTCCACCATGTTCGAGCACATGGGTGAAGAACCCGAGCTTGTGCCCTCAGGAACCATATTCACCCTGGGCTGCACCATGAGATGCCTCCACTGCCAGAACTGGACAATCAGCCAATGGTATGAAAACGGCGAGATTTTTTCGCCCCAGCGTTTGGCTAAGGCTGTGGGGCGGCTGCGGAGGGGCGGTTGCCGAAACGCCAATTTGGTCGGTGGGGAGCCCACGCCCTGGCTTCAACAGTGGCTGGAGACGTTCCGGTACGTTGACGTAAATGTGCCAGTGGTCTGGAACTCCAACAGTTACTACAGTGAAGAAACGGCCAAGCTCCTCGCTGGTTTTGTGGATGTCTATCTTCTGGATTTTAAATACGGGCCGGGTGAATGTGCCAAGAGGATCTCTGACGCGCCGGGTTACTGGAAGGTTTGCACCCGAAACCACCTCTACGGAAAGAAGTATGGGGAACTCCTCATCCGCGTCCTTGTTCTTCCAGAACATAACAACTGCTGTACAAGGTTCACCCTTGAGTGGATCGCGAAAAATCTTGGTGTAGACGTTCGTGTAAATTTAATGGATCAGTATAGGCCTGAGTGGAGAGCCCATGAAATTCCGGAGCTCTGTCGCCGTTTGACCCGTAATGAGTTCGATGAAGCCGTGCAGATAGCGAAGACTGTAGGTTTAACCAACTTCATCACATAGGATCGGAGAACAAAATACTCGAAAGCAAAGCTTACGGATCAAAGACAAACTAGATCTGTCACGAGTGAAACAGAAGTCTCCAAACTAAAATTGCTGTTCTGACTCCCTCTTAGTTTTCAAGTCATATCCGCAGTTGGTGCAGTAGAGGGCATCGGAAGGATTTGGCCAACGGCATGCCGGGCAATTCTTGTAGGATTTCCACCGGATCAGGAAACCGATTGCCAAAAGGATGATGGTAATGATGGCCACCATTCCAAAAAGCGTATCAACTGACATCTGTGTAATCCCAAGGAAAAGTTAACTAGCCCACCTTTTAGGCATTTTGGTGCCTTCCTTACCGCAAGGATGAGAAGGCTTAAAAGCAAAGAGTTACATAGCCACTAAACACTGCAAACGTTGAGATGTGTCCAGAGTGAGTGAAGAAACAGCAGAGTATGTGAAAGTGAATGCGCTAAGGCCAGGGTCCAGAGGCATCAACACCGTTGTAAAGGTTGTCGACATGGGAACGCCGAGAACCGTGTCCTCCAGGAGGGACCAAACGGAGCACCGGGTCTCAGAGGCCCTTGTGGGAGACGAGACGGGCTCCCTTCTATTGACCCTCTGGGACGATCAAATCGACCAGTTCAGCGTGGGAAACGTGTTCGAAATCAAGAACGGGTTCACTTCAATCTTCAGAGGATCGCTGAGGTTAAACCTTGGAAGATACGGCACAGCAGAAAAGGTGGAAATGGAAATTGCAGAGGTAAACACGGAAAACAACCTCTCTGAAAGGAGATATGAGGAAAGACCGGGGTACGGTCCTCCGAGAAGGCCGTTTCAGAGGCGCCGATGGGAGGAGAGGCGGGGAGAAAGGCAAAGATACTAGGAGGACTTTGACTTGACCACGGAAACCGTATACATTGGGAGGAAGCCCGCCATGAACTATGTGCTGGCGGTTGTAACGAGTTTCACTGCAGATGATGTGGAGAAGGTTGTGCTGAAGGCAAGGGGCATGGCCATTAAAACTGCCGTTGACGTTGCGGAAATGGCTCGCCGCAGGTTCCTAGGGAATGTGACAGTGGAAAAAATCGATATAGGAAGCGAGGATATCTCAGTAGAGGAGAGTAACAGGACGAAAACAGTGTCGACGATTGAGATCACATTAACCCGTTCCGGCTAAAGGGCTGAGGTTTGCATTCTTCTTTCCAATTAATAAGATCAAGGCAGTAAGCAAGCCTTGCGTTAGATTAAATTAGAGGGGGGAAGAACCAAAAGCTATTTTTATGCTGTTCCCTTATGTTTAGTGGAAAGTCAAAGGGG
>Ga0315312_1002683_pt1 | contig 12102 bp, 9 predicted proteins | sample TDP7_MG_FD_203629 | JGI IMG/M metagenome (GOLD analysis project Ga0315312, IMG submission 203629) | Freshwater sediment microbial communities from Lake Towuti, South Sulawesi, Indonesia - TDP7 | ecosystem: Environmental > Aquatic > Freshwater > Lake > Sediment | place: Indonesia: South Sulawesi... | reverse complement strand
TCACAATGGTTACGTCTGGATTCTTAGCGGGAGCAGAAATCAGCACTTTCTTTGCTCCTGCCGTTAAGTGTTGTGCCGCTTTCTCTCTTTCTGTGAACAATCCTGTTGATTCTACGGCTAAGTATACGCCCAAGTCTTTCCAGGGAAGTTTAGATGGATCTCGTTCCATTAACGTTCGTATTTTTTTGCCTTTTACTAGTATGCCGTCTGGTGCTGCTTCAACTGGGAATGGTGCTCTTCCATGCACTGAGTCGTATTTTAGTAAGTGAGCCAAGGTTTTTGGGTCTGTTATGTCGTTGACTGCTACGAAGTCGATTTTGGCGTTCCGTTCTACAGCTGCTCTGAAGAGAAGACGTCCAATCCTTCCGAAACCGTTTATTGCTACTTTTATTGCCATTTATGTCACCATCATTTTTCAAGTTTTTTGTAGTCTTTTCAATTTCATTTTTCGCTTAATAGCTTTACTGTGTATCTTGCTGCACACATGCACTAAATTTCATTTAATCTTCATTAGCGCAGTTTCTGCAGCAAGCGTCATTGCTTCCCAAGTTTCTGACAGTGGCGGAGCGTAGCATGTGTCTGCCTTTGCTAACTCTCGTACTGTCATTTGCTTTGCTATGGCAAAGGATAGAGCATTTATTCGCTGCGTCACTTCTTCCCCACCGACTATTTGCCCACCAATGATTCTACCCATTTCTTTTTCGACAATTATCTTTACTCTGATTGACTGAGCGTCTGGATAGTAGTCGGCTCTAGTCTTTGAAGTTATAGTTCCTGTGACAGTTTCAATTCCTTCTCTTTTTGCAGCCCACTCAGATAAGCCTGTGCCGCCGATTTCTAAGTCAAAGAGTTTAGTTATTGCAGAGCCTAAGACACCTGGAAAGATTGCATATCCGCCTGCAGCGTTTATTCCTGCTACTTTCCCTTGTCTCACACCTGTTGTTCCAAGTTGTGGCGTAGCAGGTTTTTGAGTGACTAAATGTGGGTATTCTATGCAGTCGCCTGCTGCATAAACGTCTTTGACACTTGTTTCCATTCTTGTGTTGACTTTTATCGCTCTTTCACCTATTGCGATTCCAGATTTTTTGGCAAGTTCGATGTTGGCTCTTACACCCGTGGCAGCAATGACCATGTCTGTTTCGATTTCTTTTCCGCCAACTAGAACGCCTTTGACTTTGTCTGTTCCGAGAATTTCGTCTACTGCTTTGCCGAATATGAGGTTGATGCCTTTCTCTTCTAGTTTGCGGCTGACTAATTCAGCCATGTCTTGATCAAGTAGTAAGGGTAAGGCGTATGGGAGAAATTCTACGACTGTTGTTTTAACGCCTCTTTCTGTAAGCGCTACGGCTACTTCGAGACCGATTGCGCCTGCACCTATTACAACTGCTTTCTTTGTTTGTTTTAGTGCTTTTTCTATGTTTTCTCCGTCGTCCAGTGTTCTGACAACGTAGACTCCTTGTTTTTCTTTTCCCTTTATCGGCGGAATAAATGGATATGCGCCTGTTGTTATGATTAGGCTGTCGTATGGGAGTTTTTCTTGTTTTCCAGTTTTGTCTTGAACTTCTACGGTTTTGTTTTGTGTGTCGATGTTTGTCGCTGTTGTTTCGAGTTTGAGGTTGAGTTTCATCATTTGATAAAATGTTTGTGGATAAACTATTAGGTTGTTGAATTTTTGTATGTGTCCGCCTATTACGAATGGGATTCCGCATCGTGAGTAGCCTGCACGATTCTCTGTTGTGATGAGTGTGATTTCTCCTGTTCTATCTGTTTTTCTTGCTGCTGCGGCTGCTTCCACTCCTGCTGCATGCGCTCCAATGATAACAATTCGTTTAGGCATGCTTGTTGCCTTCTTGTTGGCTTCTATTTGATGAGGCTTTTGTGCCATTCAACTGCTTTTGCGTGGTCCATGAGGCTTTTTATTTCAGCCTTGTTTGTCGGCGTTACGATTAGGAGCCATGCTTTTCCAAATGGGTCTTCGTTTAGTAGTCCTGGGTCGCCTGATACGTCTGGGTTGACTTTTTCTATTTTGCCTGTTATAGGCGCTATTAGGTCTGATACTGCTTTTACTGATTCTACAGTCCCATATGGTTCGTTTGTTTTTATCTGTCCGCCTTCAGTTGGTAATTCTACAAATACGATTTCGCGTAGTTGTTTTTGTGCGTAGTCGGTTATGCCGCATCTGACTTTTTCGCCTTCGATTTTTATCCATGCGAATTCTTTTGTGTAGTATAGGTCTTCTGGCACTTCGTAGCCGTTTACTTTGGTCATGTTTTATTTTTCACCTCTTGATGAGATGCCTATTCTGTGTGTGGCTTGGGGGTTTTAAAATTAACTATAGGCCACTTATAGCGGATTGAAAGGTATCCGATGGTTGTTGGCAGTGGAGAAATAGGGTCTAGCAAATTGTCTATAGCCCCCCTTATATATAGATGGCTAATATGTTTGTTTTTGGTTTCTGATTTTTGAGTGGGCGTTGTTTCTCGTTGTTTTTTTATCTGTGGATGTTGTTTTTTCATGTTGGCTGATGGCTATTCATGCTTGTGGTGTTTTTTGTGTCCATGGAAAAATGTTTCATAAGTGTTATATCTTAGATTAAAGCAAACAATTCTGTATAGGAAATGCGCTTTTCTAGTGCTAGGAAAGAGGAGTAGAATGGGGATGAAGTTGAAACTGGTTTCTGGATTAATGTTAGCATTGCTTCTAGTAAGTATGTTACATAGTGTGTTTGATGTGTCAGTTGTTGTGGCATCTGGAACCATTTACATTAGGGCTGACGGCTCAATAGACCCACCAACAGCACCAATTACAACAGCTGACAACGTGACGTACACGTTAACAGACAATATTACAAGTTCTGGAGCGACTATTCTGGCGCAGATTTTTGCAGCGGCCCATTCCAGAACGAGACTGGAAGCGATGGAATCGGAGATACACCCTACATAATGAATGAAGACAATCAAGACCGTTATCCACTCATGGGACCATATGTAGTGCCAACTCACGATATTGCCGTTATAGACGTCACACCTTCTAAGAGTGTTGTTGGTCAGGGCTTCACCCTAAACATAAACGTCACAGCAGCAAACCAAGGCAACTACACAGAAAACTTCAACGTCACAGTTTATGCCAACACAACCGTAATTCAAACAAAAACAAACATAACCTTAACAAGCGGAAACTTCATCACCGTCACTTTAACATGGGACACTGCAGGCTTTGCTAAGGGCAACTATACCTTAACCGCAAATGCTTCAATATTAGAAGGTGAAGCAGGCACTGGAGACAACACATACATAGATGGCACGGTTTTTGTTACTGTTGTAGGCGACGTTAACGGAGACCACGTAGTTGACATCGACGACCTGATCCTAATCATATATTATTGGGGTACATATGAAGGTGGACCAAACTGGAACCCCAACATGGAACTAAGCAACGACACAGTAATTGACATCGACGACCTACTCATACTCATATACTACTGGGGCAGCCACTGGTAACCAAAACCAAACCATTATTATTCGTAGTTAAGAAAGAAGTCTTGACTTTGCTGCCTTCAGACTCAAGCCTTGCAACAGAATCCTCCAGCAGGTCCTAAAAACCTGCAAGATCACTCCTAGCCTTCTCAACCATTTCTGATGGCTTCAGACCCAGTAGCCCGCTTAATGCGCCAATTTGTCTGAGAGCAACCTCAGCCGTTACAGGGCTTCCCCGCGCCAAGTTCATGTGTCAACGCTTGACGTGCGGGTCCTCAAGCAAGACTGAAATCTTTAGTTGCTTATGTGGGCGCATAGTTCATCAAAAGTGGTTTGGCCAGTGAAACTATTTAAGGATTTGCACCTAAAAAGAGGCGGGCCCGGTGGGATTTGAACCCACGACCAACAGCTTACTCCAAGTGGCAAAATGCGCCTTTAGGGGGCTGCTGCGCTGTCCGAACTGCGCTTCCCGACAATGGCTAATGGCTCTTGTTTACGGGCCCAGTCGGACGTTGCTATCATGGAAATATGGTTTGCTCTGTGGCTTAAAAATCTTAAATCCATGACTGTATCAGTTGGTGTGAAAAGAAAATGGAAAAACTGCGATTGGTAGTCTTTGATGTTGATGGAACTTTAATTAAAGTGGATAGCAGTTGGCGTTTCTTACATGAGAAACTTGGCACATGGACTAAAGGTAAGCAGAGTGCAGAACTATTTTATCAAGGAAAGATTACCTATGAAGAATGGGCGCAGCTTGATGCTTCCTTGTGGAAAAATCAGTCCTTACGGAAGATTCGGCAGATAGTGAATAAGATACCCTATGTAAACGGAGCACAAGAAGTCATAAAAACCCTAAAGAGATACGATGTAAAAGTTGCTCTTCTGAGCGCTGGCTTGTCTCTTCTAAGCGAAAAAATTGAAAGAGAACTAAGCATTGACTATTCTTTGTCTAACGAACTGATTGTGAAAGATAACTTTCTTACTGGCGAAGTAAAGGTCAATGTCTCATTAAACAACAAAGACAAAGCTTTCAACCACATTTTACAAGAGTTCAACTTGAAAAGCGATGAATGCTGTGCTGTAGGCGACGATGAAAGCCTCATATCATTATTCAAGAAAGTAGCCTTAGGAATAGCATTTAACCCATGCAGCGACGAAGTTGAAAAGAACGCTGACATAGTAGTGAAGAGCAAAAACCTACGTGACATATTACCACACATTCTAAAGAAGTAACATTTAAGTCAAAACATTTACTAGTAAAAGCGATGAGCGGGGGTACCCGAGCCAGGTCTAAATAGAAAAGGCTAAGAAAACGCCTTCTAGGAAATGGGGGAGGACTTAAGATCCTCTGGCGAAGGCCTCCGTGGGTTCAAGTCCCACCCCCCGCACCACCATAGGCAAAACCCTTGGGGGAACTTATCTAGCGACATTGATGGTTGGGCGATGTTAGTTGGCTGAGGCTTTCAATATTTTCGCTTCCTGAAGATTTTGGCTCCCTTGAAGTCGTATGCATGCATGACATTGTTTGCTTTTGGGATATTTTTTTAAGGTTGCAAGTTAGAGTAAATATGTGACTGGAGGTTAGTGTGGAGAAGGTTTCTTGTCTTCGCTTGAGTATTTGCAGAATGGCAGATATGCTATTTTGAAGAAGCTTGGTGAAGGCGGAAAAGGTGTTGTCTACAAGGCTAGAGACACTGTCTTGAATCGTGTTGTCGCCATTAAAGTACTAAAAAGTGCGGTTCAAGGTGAAGAGGCTTACGCACGTTTTATGCGAGAAGCGCAAGCAACAGCCATACTCAATCATCCAAATATTGTGTCTATCCATGACATTGGTAGAGAAGATGAGAAACAGTTTTTTGTGATCGAGTTCATTGACGGAATGAGTGTACGCAGCCTCATGGAAACGTATCCAGAAGGTAAATGTGACATACAAACCGTTTTAAGAGTCAGCGTAGATGTTTGCAGTGCTCTTCAGTATGCGCACTCTCAAGGAGTTCTGCATCGTGACATTAAACCCGAAAACATTCTGATTACGCAAGAAGGCACTGCGAAACTGATGGATTTTGGTCTGGCTAAGATGTTGAGTCAACCTAGGATCACAGAGGAAGGAATAATTGTGGGCACTGTTGCCTATGTTGCTCCTGAAATAGTGTTGGGTAAAGGTGCCGATGCTAGATCTGACCTATATTCGTTTGGTGCGGTGCTTTACGAGATGGTAACTGGGAAACCGCCTTTTCCAGGCGAAGATTCAGTGAAAGTTATCTTCAGCCACATTCATGACTATCCCACTTCACCGAGTCGGCTGAATCCGAAGGTTCCACAGGCTTTGGCTGATTGTATTGTGAAGTTATTGGAAAAGGAACCTTCAAGGAGATATCAATCTGCGGCAGATTTGCTTAAAGAGTTAAGAGGCATTGCTGAAGGTTTCTTAAGAGAGACTTTGGTGCCTTCTTATAAGCCAAGCATTGTTGTTCCGAGTCTCCGTCCTCCTGCTGAAAGAGAGGTCCAGTTTATCAATAGAGTTGAAGAATTGAGGGTTCTTAAGGAGGCTGTTGATAGGGCGATTCGCGGCGAGGGCGGTGTTGTCTTTCTCTATGGAGAAGCTGGAATAGGTAAGACAAGGTTGGCAAGAGAGTTAGGAGCTTACGCACATTTGCGTGGCATGCAAGTTTTGTCTGGAAGATGCCCGACATTATTTAGGATGGATGGTGTACCGCCTTATGTTCTCTGGAAAGAAGTGATTAAAGATTATTTGGAAACCTGTGCTCCAGCCCAATTGTATAAAGTGATTGGCTTCTATCCAAGCGAAGTCTCTGAACTGGTTCCTGAACTTAAGCAAAAGCTAGGCGTCATTCCTCAGTCTTTGCCCATAAGTCCCGAGCATGGGCGCGATAGGCTCTTTGAGGCGGTTTCGCAGTTTGTCACTAATATTTCTAAAGAAACGCCATTACTAGTGGTTCTTGATGATTTGCAGTGGACTGATCAGTCTTCGCTTTTATTGATGCATTATTTGGCTCGTGGCGTCTATAGGGAGCCTTTGCTTCTTTTGGGCGCCTATCGTGACACTGACATTGATGAGCGGCATCCTTTGTCTCCCGTTTTGACAGAGTTGAATAGGGAACGTTTGCTTCAATCTGTCCTTTTGAAACGTTTGTCTTTTGACGATGTTTCAGAGGTGATTAAACGGATTTTGGAGCAAGACGATGTTCCAAGAGATTTTTGTAAACTGGTTTATGAGAAGACTATGGGCAACCCATTCTTTACTGAAGAAGTGATAAGGTCGCTACAGGAAGAGGAAGTCATCTATCGTGACGAGAACAAATGGAAGATTAAAGAAGTTTCGAAAATTGAGTTTCCGAAAACTGTTAAGAGTGTTATAAAGGCGAGAATCGGTCGGTTAGATGATGAATGTCAAAACGTGTTGACATTGGCTTCTTTTATTGGGAATGATTTCAGTTTTGAGGCTTTGTGCGGAGTTACTGGTCTTGAAGCGAATAAGTTGCTTGAATTGTTGGATAGGATGCTCAAAACTGGGTTGATTAAGGAGAGGGTGATTCGTGGAGAAAGTGTGTGTTCGTTCGCTGACGTTATCGTGAGGGATGTTGTGCATGAGGAAGTCAGTCCCTTCAGGCATAAGAGTCTGCATGGCACACTCGGATTTGCTTTAGAGAAAGTGTATGCTAAAAAGATTGATGAACATCTCGGAGAATTAGCCTTACATTTTCTTGAAGGTGGAGATAAAGAGAAGGCACTTGACTATTTCTTAAAGGCTGGGGAGAAGGCTGCAAAGATTTATGCCAATAGCGAGGCTGTTTTCTGCTTCCAGCATGCTCTTGCGCTTCTTGAAGAAAAGAGAAATGAAATTCGGGAAAGAGGACGTGTTCTCGAGAGGCTTGGAGATATCAAAAAGCTTGTTGGAGAGTATGATACTTGCATGAAGTATTGGAATGAAGCAATGCTTTTGTGGAGGCAACTCTATGAGAAAGAAAATATTGCAAGGCTGCATCGCAAGATGGCTAATGCTCTTTGGAGTAGTGAGGGTGACACGGAAAAGGCTAAAGTGCATCACGAGGAGGCTTTAAAAATCTTGGAAACCGAGCCTGAAAGCGTTGAATTGGCAAGCCTATACGAGGATATGGCGGGCATGGTTGCCATGGGGGCTACTGGAAAAATAGCTGAAGCTCTTTCTTTGGGTGAGAAAGCAGTTGAGCTTGCGAAGAAACTGAATGCTCATGAAGTTTTGGCCCATTCGTACATGTGGTTGGGAGAGATCTCGGATTGGCTTGGAAACAGAAAGAAAGCCTGTGAATGCTTTGAGAGAGCTTTGAAAATAGCGCTCGATAACGGTTACTTGGAGACTGCGGCGTGGGCATATGATGACCTTTCGCTCTCGCACGAAGTAGAAAGAGAAAGACGATTGGAATATGGTGAGAAGGGATTTGAACTCGCAAAAAAGGTGGGGTCTTTAGAATTGATATCTTTGATAGGCTTGCATTTGGCACAGAATTATGCTAAAATGGGAAATATGAGCAAGGCAGTTTCTATGGCGGAAGAATCAGTTTCTTTGAACAGAAAAGTCGGAAATATGGTTCAACTTAATTGGTCAATGAGCAATCTTGGATACTTCTACGAGATATTGGGAGAAACGGAAAAGAGTATGCAATGCTACAATGAAGCCTTGAGCATTTCCCAACGACTTGATGATTGGCAATCACTCTGCCTCATTTTCGAAGTGCTAGGATGGTCCCATTTCAGAAATAAGGAATATGCAAAGGCTAAGGAACTCATGGAAAAGGCTTTTGAAATCGCGGAAAAACATGCATCAAAGGACCTTGTAATACAATATGGTTCTCAATTCATAATTAGAATCTACATAGAGCTCGGGGAAATCGAGAAAGCCAAAAGCCTGATCGACAGCATGCAAGAGTTTGCTCTCAAAGGAAAGGACAGAACACGTGCTGCCCTCGCACATGCGTTAAGGGGAATGCTGCTACGTGCACAGAAAAAATGGGAAGAATCTATTGAACAGTTCGAGAAGAGCGTCCAAGAACTTGAGGCTCTAGGTGCGAGGCAATGGAACGTGTACGATTTCGCTGAGCTTGTTCTCTCCGAATTTGCCCGAGTGTATTTGGAAAGAGACCAAGAAGGCGACAGAGAAAAAGCAGACAAACTCCTCAACCAAGCATTAGAAATATTCCAAAAGATGGACGCAAAAAAAGACATAGAAAAAATAATAGCCAAAAAGAAACTACTCACAGCCTAGATTGGGAACATACAGAATGCGTGCCACAACTAGTTTAGCACCTTGAGACCTGTTTTCTGCATGTGCGCGCATCAATGAATGTTTTGCGGAAAAGTTATAGGCGAACCAGACAATATACTTAGATTTTGACCTAGCGTGAACGAATAACAAGATGTGGGGGGTGAACAGAAATATGAATATCGTCTTTGTTTTAACATACGGGATCAAAGATGGAAAGCGAGCAGAACATTTGGCTATGATGAAAAAATTCCAAAAAATTATGAAGGCAGACCCGAAGGTTTTTGAAGGACTGATATCGTTTCGACTTTTCGAGCAAGAATACGGTGGAGTAGCTGGCACATACGTTGAAATGTGTGAATTCAAAAGCATGGAAGACATGAAGAAATGGGAGAAGAGAATTTTCGAGCACAAAGAGATCAAGGAGCTTGTGACAGAATTGCACAAAATACAAGACCACTACACGCCTGTTACGCAGTCAATATGGAATACTGTTGTGTAGGCTAAGAATAGAGATTGATAGAACAATTCTCTATCATTCTTTTTAAGTCAGTTTTTTGGTTTTGCGGAAAAGTTATAACCGCGCTTAGCCCTAAGTTTTATTGAAGCAACCAAGAGGAGTTGTTTATGGACATCAAGTTTAAAGAGGATTTTATTGTTCTCTGGAAGAAATTTTTTGGTGAAGCGGAACTTCCTATCGCCTTCTATTACACGAATGAAGAAGGACATGCGGAACTCGTGAAGCCCGGTACATTTCGCGGGTGCATCTTCGCAGCGCTTTCACTTGTAAGGAAGGGGAGAGCTTTATGTTTTGATGCAGAGTCAATTGGCTGTCCTGGCGGACAAGAGTATCTGGGTCTTAGAGTGCCCGTGCACGACACTGAATACTTAGAACTATATTCGCACTTCGTCTCCAGTGGAATTCCTGGAAAAGAAGAAGGTGAGCGTTACCTGAAGACGCCTGAGATGTTTGCCGAGGCGATCAAGCTCATGCCGTCGTTCAAGGCTCCAGCAAGGTTCATAGTGTTCAAGAGGTGGGACTCATTGAATGAATCAGATGAACCTGACGTCGTAATCTTTTTCGCGTGCCCCGACGTCCTTTCAGGCCTCTATGGGTTGGCGAATTTTGATGAAACGGAACTCAACGTTGTTTTCACCCCCAGGGGTTCAGGGTGTATCTCAATTGTGCTATATCCCTTTCTTGAGAAAGACTCTGTCCGTCCAAGAGCTGTCATAGGATTGTTTGATGTTTCAGCGCGCCGCCGTATTCCTGAGAACACACTTTCGTTTTCTGTACCCATGCGCAAGTTCGAGCGTATGGTTCGCAACATGGAAGAAAGTTTCCTGACCACAAATTCCTGGAAGGCATTACAGAAAAGAATTAAAGGGGCACCATAATAGAGCGCGGGTAAAGTTTTATCCAACCAACCAACGAAAACTACGGTGGATGCGGAAAAGTCGTAGCTGAACCGAAAAGGGCAAGGTTTTTGTGACGTTTTTTGGATGAATCGTGTGCTTCTGGAATGGATTCAGTCTGAATTGGAAAGCTCTTGCTTCATAGCCATTTGCTCATCTTTAGGAAATCTACGCCCCACCATTCTTTTCGCAGATATGCTTCTGGAACAAACCCTAGTTTAAGATATAGATGCAAAGCTGGAACTAGAATTGGAAGAGTGTACAAGGTTATCTTGTGGCATTTCTGCTGCTTACAGTATTCCACAACATGGTTGAGTAAGGCTTCGCCCAGTCCTTTGCGTTGGTGTGCTGGGTGAATGCAAATTCCATGAAGCCAGGCAAGACCTCCTTCCTTTTCGTTACCTCGTAGTATTTCTCCTGTCGCTGTTCCAACGATTCTCTCGTCTTCTAATACAAAAGCAAATCCATTAGGTTCTTGAATCCGTTTCTTATAGTTCTCAGGAGTAATGCGAGAAAAATCAAAATCCAAAGCTCTGCGAGGATAGTAGTTTTTCTCATAGCGATTCCAAGCATCCTCAGATGATGCTACGGTTACTCTCGCAGATTCTTCAGCATCTTCGGACTTCATTCTTCGTACCGTGACCATGTCATCACATCACAGATTTCAACTCTGAACAACTGCTAAAACTCGTAAGGGCTTTGGTTGGGATAAACTTTACCATGCATGCTGCATTACCCTTCGGCATGCACATTTGTTCAGCTGACGAAAAAAGGGAGCAGAGGAAATCTCGGATATCCGTTTCTTGGATAGGGTTCAAGTCCCACCCCCCGCACTAAAATCAGAGCTTGATACGAGCGTATTTTGGCTAAAGAGGCTTGATTTTAGGATTTGTGAGTGGGGGGGCTACTATTTGAACACGAATTTACTGGCAAAAAAGCTTTGGGTAGTCGATGTGTCACCCATGGTGTTCATGCCAAAACAAGAATTGTTGGAAAAGAGAGGTTTTATTGTGTTAGTCTTGAAGTGCGCCCGCAAAGCGAAAAATCCTTCTTGCGACTACTTAAAGAAGCGGAATCAGAACAAGCGCGTGGCAAACGCCCTTAAAATAAAGATTTCACAGTGGTAGTCCGGGATACGTGACTTATCTCGTTTAAATTTCTCAAAGTGAGAATCAACCAAGATGACAGGTCTGACCAGAGAAAAGTATCGGAGCGATATGGCGGATTTAGGCGCTAACGATGGAGATTGGCAAATATTAAATAGCATTTGCACACTAGATTACAAATCGAAGAAAAAGGGCTTTATGATAAATATGGAGGAAGTTCAAGATCATTTCAAGATGACGGATGGCTTCAACTTGTTCTACAGATGTTGGAAGGCAAGTGGAGAAATCAAGAGGGTTGTTGTTTGCATTCATGGAGGAGACGACCATTCTGGACGGTTCAAAGTCATTGGTCCAGAATTGGCGGCAGATGGAAATCAAGTCTACGCTTTAGACCTTAGGGGTTTTGGGAACTCACTGGAAGAAGGGTTGCCCAGAGGAGATATAAGAGACTTCAAGAGACACCTTCAAGACATAGATGATACAATTGCACACATGCGGATAAAGCATCCTAACAAAAAGATCTATGTGTTTGGGTTTAGTCTGGGAGGATGCTGCGCTATATGGTATGCCGCCAATCATCCTGATTCACTTGATGGCTTAGTGCTTGCAGCGCCAGCCATAGTAGTCCGAGGTCTGAGCACTTGGAAAGCTTCTATCTCGTTATTCTTTGCAAACCTCTTTGCGCCCAGAAGGATGTATGACCCATACAGCTCATCCTTTGTAGAAGGCAGAGACCCTGAAGACATCAAAATTGCACTTCAAGACCCCTTGGAAGCGAAGAAGTTTAGTTTCCGCTATTCGGCAAATATCAAAAAGACACTCGTGGACAAAGCCTTGGAAAACG
>Ga0315312_1002681_pt1 | contig 12103 bp, 10 predicted proteins | sample TDP7_MG_FD_203629 | JGI IMG/M metagenome (GOLD analysis project Ga0315312, IMG submission 203629) | Freshwater sediment microbial communities from Lake Towuti, South Sulawesi, Indonesia - TDP7 | ecosystem: Environmental > Aquatic > Freshwater > Lake > Sediment | place: Indonesia: South Sulawesi... | reverse complement strand
TGATGAAACACTTTTTACATAGTGGATATCGACCACTTGATGCGAAAAATTAAATGATTCGAACCCTCGACTGTCATCATTATCAAGGGAAGAGGGATAAACGGAATTAGCCCAATACCTTAATGGCGAGGAACGAACCATGGAATTAGACGGACTGAGTATCGTAGTAACCGGAGGCGCAGGATTTATCGGAAGTCATCTCGTTGACAGATTAATCAAGATGGGCAACCACGTGATTGTCTACGATAACTTTGATGGATATTATGCCGGGAAACAGGATAACCTTCGGAATCATATTGGTAATCCAGACTTCACCCTGATAAGAGCTGACATACTTGACTATGATGCATTACGCAAAGTCATGAAAAAAGTTGATATAGTGTTTCACCTAGCCGCACAAGCGGGAGTTAGGTACTCTCTAGAAAATCCAATAAGAACAAACAAGGTAAACACAACCGGAACACTAAACGTGTTAAATGCAGCCAGAGCAAAAGGTTTGAAAAAAGTAATATTCGCTTCGTCGTCTTCTGTCTACGGAGTACCCCAATATGTGCCAGTTGATGAAAAACACCCCACAAACCCTATGTCAGTTTACGGAGCTAGCAAGCTTGTAGCCGAGAAATATTGCCTGATATACAATGAAATCTATAGCCTTCCGACTGTAATACTCCGTTACCACACAGTCTATGGCCCGAGACAGAGGCCTGACATGGCAATTTATAGATGGACCCAACAGCTCCTCCAAAATAAGCCTCCAGTGATTTATGGAGATGGGAAACAAGCGCGAGACTTCACTTATATTGATGACATAATCGACGGAACATTGAAATCTGCTGAAACAGAAGGCATTGAAAGAGAAATTTTCAACCTTGGAAGCGGGTCTGACGTGAGCGTAAACACTATTGTAGAACTACTGCTAGGACTAACCGACAAGAAAGACATTGAACCAATCTACACCCAGCCGAAAATTGGTGACGTTCCATACACGCACGCAGACATATCCAAAGCAAGAAGTCTTTTGGGGTATAATCCTAAGGTGACCCTGGAAATTGGAATACAGCAATTCATTGAGTGGTTTAAATCGCGCTTGCAGGCGACGTAGGTATGTGACATGATCTCAATAATCATACCCGTCTGCAATGAAGAAGACAACATTCTCCCACTCTACAGCAGATTAAAGCCCGTATTGAAAAGACTTGGCAAACACGAAATCATTTTTGTGGATGACGGAAGCACAGACCGCACTTTCCAGAGACTTAAAGAGTGCGCAGAAAATGATAAAAGAGTAAGAATAATCAGATTTAGAAGAAGCTTTGGGCAGTCCGCCGCCCTCTCCTACGGTTTAGACCATGCAACAGGACAAATCGTGGTAACGATGGATGGAGATCTGCAAAATGACCCTAGCGATATTCCTGTAATGGTGGAACAGATTCGAGAAGGATTTGATGTTGTTTGCGGTTGGAGGAAAAAACGAAAAGATCCGTTTCTGAGAAAGAGAGTTCCATCCCGAATTTTTAACTGGTTAACCTCGAAAATGTCGGGGCTCAATCTTCATGATTTAGGCACACCCTTCAAAGCTTATCGAACGGAAACCGTCAAGAGCATTAGCGGTAGCTTATATGGCGAGGTTCATAGATATGTCCCAGTTTTAGCCAAATGGAGAGGCTACAAGATCTGCGAAGTAGAAGTAAAGCATAATCCTCGACAACATGGAAAGACAAAGTACGGATGGTCGAGACTTATCCGGGGCTTCCTAGATCTACTTACCGTGCATTTTCTGGAGAAGTACCTCTCAAGACCCCTACACTTATTCGGTACAATTGGGCTCTTGTCTATGGGATCGGGAGCGATCATATCCGTATACCTTTTGATTCTTAGGATCTTTTTTAAGCAGCCATTGTCGGATAGGCCAGTGTTGTTATTGGGTGTCATCATGGTGGTTTCTGGGGTGCAATTCATTACACTAGGGCTAGTATGTGAAATGCTCACGAGATATCGTCACGAAACTAACAAAGGCAAGCTCTATGACGTAGAAACCTGGGTCAACTTCGAACATCGACAAAGCGCCAGGCAACGAAAACCCGAAAAGTCTAGACGACGGCTAACGCGGAAGAAGGCTTGAAATAATGAGAGTCTAATGATAGCCTTACCTTATCGATATTGATGCGACAGCTACGAACGGCGGCGTAGATCATCAAATGAAATGCAAAATTCTAGCGTTGCTAGGATTATGTTCTTTAATATTTTCAATTTGTTTAGCCCTAATGGTCAAAGATCCGGCTACTGGCACTATTACCACTACTATCACCGCCACCGTTACTACTACTACCACCGTTACTACTACTACTCGGGCAGTAGAAGTTGGTAAGTGGTCCGTATTTGAAATTGATTTAACGTCAACTAACTCCTACTCTAATAAATATTTAGACGTTTGGCTTTCAGGAACCTTCACCCATCAAGTTTCTGGGAAACAGATAATGATAGAGGGCTTCTGGGATGGAGGCAACTGTTGGAAAATTAGAATGGCACCGACAATGACTGGCGTATGGACCTATTCAATAATATCAAACGATAACCAGCTTAATGGAAAGACAGGAAGTTTTACCTGTGTAGATTCTCTTAACAAAGGATTCATTCAAGTGAACCCTGATCGACTTTATACCTTCATGTATGCGGATAGAACCCCCTGGTTCCTCATGGGAGACACTCTTTGGTCAGGCACTAGCATCCTTGTGGATTATGAAACTCGCTTCAAGTCCTACGTGGATCTGCGTGCATCCCAGAGATTTAACTATATTCAGTCGGTGATTCTAGTAGGAGCAAGGGGTCCCTTTGCCAATATAGATGATCAACGGAAGAATGAGGGCGGCTATCTCTTTCTAAATAATTTTGACAAAGACTACCTGAACCCAGCCTATTTCCAGTGGTTAGATAAGCGGGTTGAGCATGTTACGGTCAAGGAAATGGTTTACTGCCTATTCTTCAGTTGGTCACAAGATTGGAGTACCTTCTCAAATGATCAAGCAGAACGTTTCCTTCGATACATAGTCGCACGCTACAGTGCATTCAATGTGTTTTGGTCAATCTCAGGCGAATGGAACGAAGCAAATGATGCTGCCTTCTATAACAATCTGGGACGGATATTGGCTCAGAAAGATCCCTATGACCATCCTACAACTATTCACCCCACTGGTGGTGGTGATGCCTTTGGTATAGGGACGCCTCCATGGTTGCTCTATGGCATGCAGCATAAAGGGATACAAGGGGGAACAAATCTTAATCAAGAAATTCAAAACGAACGCAAGTACGATAGGCCAGTGACAAATGGGGAATATGGTTATCTCTTTGGCCGGAATATGGAGGGCAAAGACAATAAATACGTGCGAACACGCGCTTGGCAAATTGCTACTGGTGGAGGGTTTTTTGTAAACGGTTTCAGAAATACCTATTGCGTCCCAAAGGGAAATTGGCATCTCGACGACTTAAACGATGCAATAGTGGGTGAGTATTTCAAGATCCTGTACGATTTCTTTACCACAAAAACTCATTGGTGGGAAATGGATCCTAATAATGACTTGGTAGATAATGGATACGCCCTCGCGAAGATTGGTCAGGAATACATTATTTACCTTCAGAATGGAGGACTAGTCCACGTTGATCTTGCAGCAGCAACTGGTACGCTCCATGTTGAATGGTACAATCCCAGGAATGGAAGGTATTCAGGTCAAACCACTGTGCAAGGAGGAGCAACAAGAAATTTTGCCGCGCCTGATTCTAATGACTGGGTTTTGCACATTAATGCTGATCGCTGATTTCCATGGTTGGTCGCAGGAGAAAGCTGACCATGAGAATCTTAATGATAGTACCTGAGCCCTTCTTCACACCGCGGGGAACTCCGATTAGTGTATTGATGAGAGCGAGGGCTCTAAGCAGTCTTGGACATGAAATACATGTTCTCACATATCCTGTTGGAAAGGATGTTAGAATACGAGGAATAAGGATACATCGATCACCAAGAGTACCATTCATCAATCATGTGCCAATAGGGCTATCCTGCAGGAAGATCATACTTGACGCGATTCTATTTCTTTTCACTATTTTCTTTAGTTTCAAACAGAAGTATGAGTGCATACACGCTCATGAAGAAGGAGCCTTTATAGGTGTTATCCTTAAGAAGATTTTTGGAAAATCTTTGATCTATGATATGCATTCCAGTATACCTGATCACGTATTAAGCTTCACTAGAAGTAGACATATGACTTACTTTGGTGTTATCATACAAAAGTGGATTGTGAAGAATTCGGACATAATCATAGTGATCAGCTCATCACTAGTAAGGGAAGTCAATGAAATTTCCGCCGACAAGAATATATTCCTAATTGAAAACATTCCTATCTTCGAAGACGCGCCTGTATCAGAGGAATCGTTAAAAAAGTTGAGAAAAGAACTCGACGTCCATGACGAAAATGTAGTTCTCTATACGGGAACGTTCGAACCGTACCAGGGTTTGGACATATTATTAAGAGCTATTCCTAGAGTAGTTAAATCAAATAATAACGTAAAATTCATAATGGTAGGGGGAGAAACGGGACAAATTTATCGAATGAAAAAGTTGGCCGAATCGTTGAACGTAACAAACTACGTGACATTTACTGGTCCCAGACCACTTTCTGAAATGCCGCTTTTTATGGCGATAGCACATGTCCTCGTCTCCCCCAGAACAAAAGAACGGGAAAATCCACCCCTTAAACTCTACTCCTACTTGAAGTCTAGGGTGCCGATTGTGGCCACAAACGTTCCTGCAAATACTCAGGTTTTGACAAATGAGACATCAGTTCTGACTGATCCAGAACCAGATTCTTTCTCAAAAGGGATAATATCATTGTTAGAAGATGAAGAGCTTAGAAACCGCATTGTTAGAAATTTGAAAGAGGTAGAATTTGATCATAGCGAGTTTCAGATTAAGCTAGGCAAAGCATACTCATCTTTGGAACAAAGTGTTCCCATTCAATATCAATAAGAATTATGCCACCTTCAAGGTGATAAGTTTGAAAAGATACTTCACTCTTGCTCAGATATTTTGGACATTTCAACGACGCAAGAAACTCTGTTCGTACAATCCAATCAGAGTGTGGATCGAGCCTACAAATCTATGTGACCTGAGGTGTACCATCTGTCCCAACAAGTCCATCGACCCCAAAAAGAAGGGATTCATGAACTTGGATCTATACAAACAAGTCATTGATGAAATCTCAGGCTACGCTTACGATGTAAATCTATGCCATCGGGGCGAGTCTCTTTTGCATCCCGACATTTATGGAATGATAGAGTATGCAAACCAGAAGGGTTTGCTGACTCGACTGCACACAAATGCAACTCTGTTGGGCGAGAAAGAATCTCGCAAACTCTTGGAGTCAGACCTGGATTTACTCTCGTTCTCCTTCGATGGATATGACAGGGAAACATACGAAAAGGTTAGGGTAGGCGCAGACTTTGCTGAGACATTAGATAATATTATTCAGTTCTTAGAAATCAAAAAGGAACTCAAAAAAACAAAGCCATACACAATAGTTCAGATTATTGAAGGACTTGGTTTTAGAGAGCCGGATCCTGTCACAAAAAATGAATTCAGAGATAGATTTCGCTCTTTACCGTTAGATGAGTTTTATGTGAAACCTCCTCATAATTGGGGGGGAAGTATCTCATTGAAAGAGAAAGGATCCGATTCCTCCCAAAGGTGTAGACCCTGCACGTTTCCGTGGTACGCATTAACCGTCTTTTGGGATGGAGCGGTCGTACCTTGTCCTCAAGACTTTTTTGGCGAAATCGAACTTGGAAACGTCAAACAGAGCACTCTACGCGTGATTTGGAATAACGATAGAATGATGCACCTCAGGGGAAAAATGATTGCTGGCGAATACCAAGATCTAAAACCATGCAATAGTTGTGATAGACTCTTAAGAAAGACGATTTTAGGGTCGATGATCCCTAAGCAGAATTTCACCAAGTTTATGTCTGAGAACCTTCTTGGCTATGGTTCTAAGAAGCACTTTGCTCTAAACTATGACGATAGTTGAATACGCAAGGGATTATGGCAGACATACTCAAAGTTATGCGGACACAACGTTTAGGAAAAAATGGCGCCTTTGATATTTCGAAGAAAAAGAGAGCTGAACAACAAGTGAAAGTTTGATGTTGACAGGAATAGAGAGCACTGCCGAATGGTACAAAGAGAAGACATGGTTGTAAGACTATGAGATTAATTGAGCATTTGCACAATTTTGCAAGATTCGCGACCGGGGGCTATGTTCCAGTTACGGGTCCATTAAAGGCAGCATGGGAAGTGACCGAACTATGCAATTCACGGTGCCTAACCTGTGACAGGTGGCGAGTTAAAGAAGAGGGGGACGTTTTGAGCCACCAGGAGGGAATGGACTTGATCAGGCAATTGGCGGCAGAAAATGTGGTGAACCTTTCTTTCACAGGAGGAGAACCCTTATTGAGACCGGATATTTTTGATCTAATATCTTACGCGAAAGAAATGAACTTGACAACATCACTTAGTTGCAGTGGGCACTCCATCCATACCAAGAACGCAGAAAAAATTTGTCGCTCAGGCCTTGACCTTATATACATATCCCTAGATGGGGCATCTCCAGAAAAGCACGATTACACAAGAGGGATTAGTGGCTCTTTTAGAAGGACAATGGACGCAATTCGTCTGCTTCAAGAAAAGCGCATAGATTCAAAACCACGAATCTTCATAAATACTACCGTAAACAGCCGTAATGTATCCGATCTGATTGGCATAGCTGATGTTTGCGCTAAAAAAGAAGCCGATGGGATGACCATTCAACCAATTCAACATTTTAGCGAAGCAAAATTCAACCCAAAGCAGAATCTGCTTCTAACCTCCGAAGTTAATGATTTAATGTCTTCAAACTTACAAGTTTTGACAAAGAAGTATAGCAGGATGTTGCCAATAATGAATGAATACTTCTACAACTTTGAAACGTTTGTTAAAAACCCGGTTATGCTTTATAAATATCGTTGTGTAGCAGCATATTTTTCGATGGTGATAGGTTCAAAGGGTAAAGTGTTTCCTTGTCCTGTTGAGTTCGCAAGTCTAGGTAATTTACGGGAAAAGTCGTTCAAAGACATATGGTATTCCAAAGAAGCTAATGATCTACGAAAGAAGATAAAGAACTCCGAACATCCGATTTGCTGGTTTAATTGCGTCGCTCCTATGAACATCCTTCTATCTTATTTTCACCCTCTACGTTTTCACAAACTTCTCAATCCAAGGTTACTCAGCCACATCATATATAAGACGAACGGTTGATATCCTTTAACACCGGCGCGTGTACATAAATCCTCCATTTAAACGTTGATCTTAAAGAATAAATAAAATGTGTACTAATTCGAAAACCTTTGATATATGACATGCATTCATACCTGATTATCTATCAGACTATATCGGGAAACGGTCTGTGAGCTACTGAGGTTATCATAAGGGACGAAATCATCAAGAATTGTCCATGTTTTGGGCACACGGTTATTCAAACAATACCCTCTTCTCACCCGGGTACCAGCGGGGTTCAAGAAAATCAGATCATGGAAGGACCTAGGAAATCTGATGATCCTGTTGAAGCTTTATTTCAAACATGCCAAAACAGCGAGGAAAGCGAAACGCATTGAATAAATTCATGAAATATGACGAGTATTACGCGAGTAAATTCGAAGAGAAAAAATATGGTCACCAGATAGGAAAGAGTATGTTAGACATGCAACATAAGGTTTTATCAAAGATGGTCGATGAAGATAAAAGTAGCATCTTAGATGTCGGTGCCGGAACGGGTTGGATATCCCTATACTTGATGAGGGAAAAAAGCGCAAGCGCAGTTGCACTCGATGCATCTAGGGAAATGTTGGAGTTCGCAAGAAATCGGGCGAAACAGCAGAAAATGGAATTGGACGCAATCCTAGGGGATGCACATAGGCTACCGATCCGTGACAGGTCATTTAATTACGTTATATGCTTCCGAACACTGCTTCACCTTAAGAATCCGAAAGCAGCCATATCTGAAATGTGCAGAGTTTCAAATCAAATAATAGTAGATTTCCAATCGAAGGCCAGTATTTCCGGAATCTCAGAGATGATTATGAGTCTACCCAACCTCGACAAATTTCTATATGATCTGAAAGAAAACCCTATGAAAGGTTCCAGATTGTCGAGGCTGTTTCCAGGCGGAAAATGGTTCTTCCTTTTTCAAATTAGAAACGAATTCAGGGGGCATGAATTCGAAATAACTGAAACCCAGAAGTACTACGCATTACCAATTTTGTTCCATCGGAAACTTAATAGGATTGGTCTCTCGCGAAGGCTTGAAGCGATGTTCAGAAAAAGCAAGGTCACATCTGTCTTCGGATCACCCGTAGTCGTCAAAGCGAAGAGAATGAGGTTGTGAAGGAATTGTGGGTCTTAGTTAATATGAAGTCCTTTGCGCCCCCATCAGGATTCAAAACGTTTTTTCTATCGGGGAGGGAACTAAGGATTATAGGAACAGGGTTGTGACACAATTGAGGATCTTAGTTACAGGTGGAACAGGATTCGCTGGCAGTAACTTAGCAAACCGGCTTATAAAAAGAGGATACGAAGTAAGAGTTCTTACGAGAAAAGCTACAGATAAAACGGATTATCTAAAAAATTTGGGTATAGAATTGTATTCTGGTGATATTTGTGACAAGAAATCCGTGAACGAAGCTGTGAAAAATGTCGATGTTGTTTACCATTTAGCGGCTGCATGGCAAGAAGCTGCAATACCCGACAAAGCCTACTGGGACGTCAATGTGGGTGGTACTAAGAATATCTTGGACGCCTCTGTCAAAGAAAACGTGGAAAGATTCGTTCATTGCAGCACTGTGGGTGTACATGGTCACATTTCAAATCCCCCCGCTAACGAATCCTATCCCTATAACCCCGGAGATATTTACCAGAAAACCAAGTGTGAAGGGGAAAAACTAGCATTAAAATACTTTCGGGAAATAGGGTTGCCTGGGGTGGTCGTAAGACCTTCAGGAATATATGGTCCGGGAGACACCAGGTTATTAAGATTGTTTAAGTCTATTTATCATCGAAAATTTGTGATGATAGGCAAGGGTGACGTGTGTTATCACCTAACGTACATCGATGATTTGATCGATGGGTTTGAGTTGTGTGGAGAAAAGAAAGAAGCGCCTGGTGAGATCTACATAATCGCCGGAAATGTATCACCATCCTTAAATCAGCTCGTTTCTGTTATTGCTAGGGCCTTGGATGTGCCCATTCCCACTAAACGATTCCCGTTCGTCTGGCCCGTTTGGTTGGCAGGCTGGGTATGCGAGGCAGTATGCAAGCCATGGGGAATAGAACCTCCCTTGTTCAGACGCAGAGTGGATCTTTTTCGGAAGAATCGTGCATTTGATATTTCAAAGGCGAAAAGAGAACTTGGTTTTGAGCCAAAGTTTGATTTAGAAACTGGAATAAAAACTACTGCTGACTGGTACAAAAAACAAGGCTGGTTATAGAAATAGTGACATCGATGAGAAAGAAAATCCTGTATCCAAATCCGCACGATGTTTCAGTTCCAACCAGTGCGCGCTTCCCACGTAGAGTGGAGGTTTTTGGCAAAAATCGCCCCTTTGGCATCTCAAAGGCGAAAAAAAGAGCAGAGATACGAACCAAAAGTTGATTTAGAAACAGGGATCAAAAGAACGGAAGGGGTGGCACAGAGAGGAGGCTGTTGATGAATCAGGATTAAACCATTAACAATCCGGCGATAACAACCTGAGAAGTCTACAAAATGGTGAGCATAACAATTTTAGGAAGTTTTTCTGGACGAAATGCAGGAGATGCTGCGATATTGGCATCAACAATTTCTGATATAAAGGATTTGGCTCCAGAAACGAGATTTGAAGTACCCACATTGAATCCCTTCTTTATATCTAAAAATTATCCAAGTAGCTATGTGCGTCCAGTCTCTATATTGCCCTGGAATCTGAGCCTGAAGTTATTGGGACTGCCAACTCTCATGTCTATTCGGAGGACAGATCTCAGTCTAATAACCGACGCTATACTATATGACGTAGGTTTGTATAATCCGTTGAACAACCACTTGTTTGGCTTAGCCAGTATTGTTGCATATGCCAGAAGACTTGGTAAACGTATTTTTGGTCTTAATTGCGGTGTTGGACCAGTATATACAAAGATGGGTAAACGTCTTGTGAAATATATATGTGACAACAATGAACTCATAATCGTTAGAGACGAGTATTCACGCTGTCTCTTACAAAACGTAGGAGTTTCTAAGCCATCTATAATCGTAGGTGCTGATTCGGCTCTCCTTAATAAACCGGCTGAGACCTCTAGAATAAACGAGATACTTTCAGAAAACGGAATAGACAAAAGTCGAGGGCTGATTGGGTTTAACATTACAAAATACCTCGACACATGGATTGCGAAAGGTGAAGAGAGAATTGATAAGCAATTTTTCCAAACGACTATTGCCAAGGTCGTGGATCGCCTTGTTGAAGATCTGGGTGTGGATGTCGTTTTTGTTGTAACCCAACCAATGGATGCAGGGATTGTTAAAGAGACTTTTGAAAAGATAAAGAACCGAGAACACGTAAAGGCTATTGGCAGCCGTGGGAACTATATGAATCACGAGCTAATGGGGGTTTTGAGTAAGATGGACTTATTTATTGGAATGCGGTATCATTCACTAATTCTCTCCTCCGCTATGAACGTTCCAATTGTTGGAATTGCCTATACCCCAAAGGTGAAAAGTTTACTGGGGCAAATTGGTCAGAGTGAGAGGGTGATAGATTTTCAAGATTTTGACGTGGAAAAATTATATCTTTTAGCAAAAAATGCATGGGACCAAAGAGAAGAGACAAGAAAAGAAATTGAGCCAAAGGTAAATGAGCTTAAAACTAAAGCGCTCCAAAGCTTTGTCCTATTCGCGCGCGCGGCGCTACATCTATCATAAGTCGAGGAAGCTTTTGATGAATGGTAATAATGAGACTATTTCAGGTCTCAGACAGTATCAGGAGAGGGTTGTGGGGACTCATGGACTTATCGATTTGGTCAAGTATGAGATTACCATTTCTCTTTTGGGTCAGATGCCAGGCGGCGGTGGCATTTTATTAAGAAAAAAATTATACAAGGGTTTATTCAAGGAGATGGGCGAAAATGTCACCATTGGTAGGGGTGTCGCAATAAGAAGGCCGTCAAGAATTTCAATAGGTGCGAATACACTTATCGATGATCTATGTATCTTGGATTCAAAAACGTCAAGGAAAGACGGGATAACTATCGGGAAAAACTGCATCATCCTACACAATACGAGAGTTTCAAGCGGTTACGAAGGATACGTTTCGGTCGGTGATGGTTCGGAAATCAATGCATATTGCCTTTTGAGTGGAAATGGCGGGTTGGATATAGGCAAGAATGTTCTTATTGGAGGATATACATCTGTAACTGCGGCAAACCATATCTTTAGCAGTAAAGACAAACTCATCAAACATCAGGGTTCTACTAGCAAAGGTATATCAATAGAAGATGATGTATGGCTAGGCACTGGGGTACGGGTTCTAGATGGAGTAAGGATTTCTAAAGGTGCCGTTATTGGAGCAGGAGCTGTGGTAACCAAAGATATCCCAAGGTACGCGGTTGCTGCAGGTGTGCCAGCTAAGGTGATAAAATACAGAGAATAGAGTCTTAGGTGAGGTTTAAGTCAAGTCTAGAATCTTTCCTCATACTTCCATTATTATAGCTGGAGCTTGTACTAGATGTTGCAACCTGTAAGTTCATGGGTTTCAACTAGTGATGTTAGTCATATTAAGCTTGCTTTTTGGCACATCCAGTTGACGTCGAATTAGGAGATCCAGAGAAGTTTGAGACCGGATTCAAATTCATAATTCAAAAAATGTTCAAAAAGCGCGCGCTAGGCTGTTGCTAAATTACATTTTTTGTGTCAATTTCTGTTTACCATCCGAGTAGGGCTGTTGATCTGATTTTCTCCGGTCTGTCCAAGCGTAATGCGGCTAGAGCTACGAGAAGCAT
>Ga0315312_1002680_pt1 | contig 12103 bp, 13 predicted proteins | sample TDP7_MG_FD_203629 | JGI IMG/M metagenome (GOLD analysis project Ga0315312, IMG submission 203629) | Freshwater sediment microbial communities from Lake Towuti, South Sulawesi, Indonesia - TDP7 | ecosystem: Environmental > Aquatic > Freshwater > Lake > Sediment | place: Indonesia: South Sulawesi... | reverse complement strand
AGATACGGGTATGAAACCTACTATACCGACTGGAAAGACTTGGTGAAAGATGAGCGGATCGAATTGGTCGACAACAGTCTGCCAAACAATCTGCACGCAGCCCCTTGCATAGCGGCAGCTGAAGCTGGAAAGCACGTTGTATGTGAGAAGCCTCTTGCGATGTCTGTTGACGAAGCCAAAGAGATGTACAGAGCCGCTGAGAAGGCCGGTGTTAAGCATATGACAGCTTTCAACTACCGTTTCGTTCCAGCTCTTGGGCTGGCGAAGAAGCTCATCGACGAAGGGTTCATCGGAAAGATTCTGCAGTTCAGAGCCGTCTATGTCCAAGAATGGATCATGGACCCGAACTTCCCGTTGGTCTGGCGGCTGCGGAAAAGCGTCTGCGGCTCCGGCGCCCTGGGAGACCTCGGAGCTCACATAATAGACTTGGCAAGGTTTCTCGTGGGAGACTTGGCGTCTGTCTGCGCGATGATGGAGACTTTCATCAAGGAGAGACCTTTGCCTGAGGACCCATCGAAGAAGGGCAAGGTGGACGTAGACGACGCGTTCATCGCCATGACAAGGTTCAAGAACGGCGCCATTGGAAGCTTTGAGTCTTCACGTTTCTGCGCGGGAAGGAAGAACTACCAAAGGGTTGAAGTCCACGGGACAGAGGGCACCATTGTCTTCAACTTAGAGAGGCTTAACGAGCTGGACGTCTACTCGAAGAAAGACCAAGACGACAGAATGGGCTTCAGAAACATCCTCGTCACAGAAAGCGTCCACCCCTTCATGGAGCACTGGTGGCCTCACGGACACATAATCGGCTGGGAACATACGTTCGTTCATGAGGTCCATCATCTCATAGACTGCATCGCCAACGACAAGCCCGTAGCCCCAATGGGCGCAACATTCTACGACGGCCTCAAATGCCAACAGGTGCTCGAAGCCATCAGCGAATCTTCAGAGAAAGGGAGATGGGCAGCAATCCCTGCTTGATCTTCCTCCTTCTAAGACTGTCTAAGAATCACCAAGCATAACGCTTAAATTCTAAGAATCGCCTACCAATTCTTGGCGACCCACATGAGTTACTTGGCAACACTATCCAAGAAAGGGTTGATGACTATTCCGACCGAGATCAGGCGTAAGTATGGACTTAAGGACGGAGATAGAGTTCGCATCATAGATCAAGGCGGGGTATTGATGATCATTCCTCTGACAGATATCAAGACTCTTTATGGTTTGGGTGCAGAGCACAAGGAAGAACTTCTGATAGGGATTAGAGAGCTTGAGGAAGAGCATGATGAAGAGGCTAAGGCATGAAAACGTATGTCTTCGATGCTGGCGCTTTGACACTTCTTCTCTCAGGCGATGAACGTTTGGGCAGTTACGTGGATGAGATTTCTCGGGGGACAGCTAAGGCCTACACGTCAGCCGTTAACCTGGCAGAGCTATACTGCAAGACATCGGACAAGGTTGGTCGAGAAACAGCTGACACATGGTATTTCAGGATCTTGAACTCTAATCTGGTGGTCGTCTCAGTCGACACTCCGCTAGCCAGAGAGGCCGGCATCTATAAGAGCAAATACAGAGGTCTTTTATCCTTGGCGGACTGCTTCGCCATGGCTTTGTCTGTAAGAGAAAAAGCCCAGCTGTTGACTACAGACAAAGACTTTCGTGAAGTGAAGGAAATACAGGTGAAATACTTGCCCATACAATGATTGTGAACAAAGGCAAACAGGAGTAGCCGTGAAACGTGCTGTGCAACTTCAAAATATGTTCTCGATTGCCTGAAGAGGAACTATTTCAGCCATCTTCCAGAATCAGCAAGCGCGGCATACCCAAGTCGCAATCTTGCGCAAGCGGGACGACAGAACAACCGATTAGATCCAGTTTTGTCCAGGTCTTCTCTGCAGTAGGATTCGTTTCTCGAAGTTTCTCCGGAATCGTATCCTAGGCGACTTGCTGGTTTTCGGAGTAGCCTCGATCTTCGGAGTCTGCGAACGAACCTTGCCAGCCTTGGACAAGCTTCCGTGGGTTGGCATCCTACCTCACCATGGTGTAACTTCGCACGGCTCTTATTTATCCTTTACCTCACTGCTCCTTCGGCATACCGCAACGATGTCCTTGGCTTCTTCCGCCGCCTCCACAAAGACGCAATCTAAGCCCGCATTGGCGAGAAAACATCTGAGCCCTTCTTCCGAGAACGACTTCTTAAGCCCACTAACCACAATCACGAAGTGTTCCTTCACGACTCTGATCATCTCATGCAGAGCGACACTCGGGTCCTCCACGTTCTGCAGGAGCGTGAATGCGAATACCTTATCGAAAATCCGCCTAGGGAATGGCAAGTATTCAATGTCTGCGCAGACCAGACAGACAGAGGACCGCCCGCGGCGACGGTTGGACCGGTGTGCGGCAACCTTCAAAAGCCCGAGAGATGTATCGACGCCGACGAGAAGACCCAAAGCACCACCTATGTAATCATAGAGCAAACCAGTCCCGCACCCTGCATCCAAAACTGCATCCGAACCTGTTACCGGGACAGCGGCCAGAGCAAGCTTGATTTTCATCCTTTGCTCTTCTCCGTAGAGTGTGTCGTAGACGGCGGCCAGTCTGTCATAATGACGAATTGCCTCACGTTTCCTTTTCCAGTCCACCAAGTTTGTTCACTCCGCTAGGAAGACTTATCTACATTAGACATTCTAAAAGGTTGTCGGCGAGGCAGTTGTCAGATCGGAGACCCGTCCTTGTCTGGGAGAACCCTAGTGTTGATGAAGCGTTGGAAGCAGTCAGGACGGCGATCTCGGGGCGGAAGACTTTGGTTGTCGTGGGAAACTGCTCGGTTGACTACCATGGTAGAGCAAGCTCAACTCTTGAACCCGGCGAAAGAATCCTCATGGTAAAGGAAGACTCTTCGCTGCTAGTCCATAGGCCGAGGGGATACGAGCCAGTCAACTGGCAGCCGCCGGGTTGCCTATTTCAAACCAGCAAGAAGAGAGGCGCCCTCGCCATCAGAGCCGTCAGGTCCAAGCAGCGTGAGGTCATAACCGTCTATTTTGACCGAGTCTACTTTGTCTGCGTTCTAAGCCTCTTAGACAGGGGTGAGTTCTCTCTACATGCAAGCGAGGAAGATATGCAGAGGGCAATTCTTTTCCAGCCCTCCATTATCGAAGAGGGCCTAAAGCCGATCACCTATGAAAAGAAGGTTGAGCCCGGCTTCATCGATGTCTACGGTGTCGATAAGGACGGCAAAATGGTAGTGATCGAGATAAAAAGGAAAATAGCTGGGAAAGAAGCAGCGCTGCAACTGGCGAGATATGTGGAATCCTTGAAGCTTACGTCGAACCGCGAGGTCAGAGGCATCCTTGCGTCTCCGCAGATAGCCAAGGGCGTCCAGAAGCTACTTGCCACCCTCAGGCTGGACTTCAGACCCCTAGACCCAAGGAGATGTACGGAAATACTTAGAGATATGGAAACGAGGAAGCTTGCGGAATTCTTCCAAAGAGCCAGTAGTCCGACAACCTAGAATCCGGAAACCTGTCAGTCCACGGAAGTGAGTAGGTCTACTATTCCCGACGCGATCATGACGATCTCATCAGCCTCTTCTAGAGCCTCCTCGCTTGCCGAGGCTGGCAGGGTCTCCAACTTCTGCAGTCTGCGTTCAATCTCAACGAGACAACGCAAAACCGGATTCCCCACGGTTCCTGCTCCCTCTGCAACCTCATTGACAATGCTCTCGATTGAAGAAGGCTCTCCTAGGCTGAAGTATATCGCGGCTTGAGCCTTTCTCGCCGCATCTACGATGAGGCTTATGGAGCCGAGGGCTTGGCGCGACGTTCTAAGCTCGTCCTTCGCCTCCCTAATATAGCGGAGAGCCCAACCCTTACGGTAATCGTCTACCATCATCACGGATCACATGCCTCATCTGCGTTCTTATATGCCCCACTGACGCGATTCAGGTCTGATGGGCCCCTTAGTTCGACGATGCGGCTCAGGCGCTTTCTGCTTGGGTAGTTTCCTCCGAGTGGGCTGCGATGGCTAACCGCGTTACGTAGCCCACTATCATGTTTCTGAGCCTTTTCGAAGATATGTTCACCATGGAACCGATCAACTCCTTGTTCTTTTCGAAATCAGCCGTGAACTTGTCGGGGTATCTCTTGAAGAGCTCCCGTGCAATCCTCTTGACCTTCTCTGAGCGTACATTTCCCAAGCTTGCGCATCCTTTCTTTTTCGAATACTTCTGTTAGTCGCGTCACATTTCCTGTCTTGTGCTTCCTGCTTTCTGCGTCTTGTCGAATCTTTTGGGGGGTCAGATATATAAGAGTTAGGGGACAGATAACGAGACCAAGAAGACAAATCTTCTCGTTGGAAAAGCGTTAAATAAATGTATCTTGAGATAAGACTCAGAAAGAGGGATTGTTTATGGGTGAATTGGCAATAGCTGCCATGCACAGGATCTGCAAGAAAGCAGGAGCTGAAAGAGTCAGCGAATCGGCCGCGGAAGAGATGGGCAGAGTTCTTGAAGAAATCGGCGTAAAAATCGGGAAGGAAGCCATAGACTGGTCCATGCACGCAGGAAGAAAGACTGTGAAAGCTGAAGACATCAAGCGAGCCGCAGAGAAAATCTTGGGAAAATAGGCACGGAAACGCATCAACTCTTTCTTTTTTCGTGGAACCCGCTGTCCAACTACCGGAGAACTATCTACGGAACGTGATCGTTCTTTCAAGCCCCAGGAAGAATCTTGCTTAGACCAGAACGGCGGACACCAAGCCTGCAGTTTTCTTAATTCTTCATTCCTATTGCCCATGTTCCTTAGCGAAAGGCTAAATTAGCCTGTCAGTCAACATACAGACTGAGGCTCCGGTAGTATAGTCCGGTCAAGTATGGCGGCCTCTCGTCGCCCCCAAACGGCGGAAGAAAGCCGCAAACCCGGGTTCAAATCCCGGCCGGAGCACCATTATTATGGTATGAATCTTTGTTACTGGCCCGATAATATTCATCTATGGCAAATATGGTTCCGGGCAGAGTTTGTCATAAGAAATAGCCGAAAGATTCTGCGGCTAGGCGTTAGTGTGGAGAATTGGCGAAGGGAAGCATCATAACGTGGAGAATCGACCTAGGACACTAGGCTTAGTCTGTGAGACTTGGGGTAAGAATCTAGGCGGGCTCTTAGCCCAGGCGAAGGTGGGTCATGAGAGATTTGAAAATGACCCATGTGACTTTATCAATCCGCTGTTCGCTAAGGGAGAGCGAGCAGATGATATTTCCAATAAGCTAAAGGCCGTTAAGAGTCGGCTTGAGTCCAACGGGTCAGGGTTCAGAGGCGTATCAAGACTGGAAGTAGCGAGCCACCTTAGGAGAGAGTTCCCTCCAGAGACGAACTAGCAATCCTTCTGCAGTTCAGCAACCAGAGGGTGAGGTTTGCAGCGGTCCACATTACATTTTCAGGGTTGAGACTGGAAAGCTTAGGAAATCATTTGGGAACCGGCATATAGAACCACAAATATTAAGAACACATAAGGGATACCTATCATCAGGGAAAGTGGAATCATGGTGCAAAAAAAAGGATATCCTGTACCTGATATCAAGCCGAAAAAACTTATGGAAAAAGGTATCGAGATTGACGTTTCTAAATTGGTTCTGGGAACAACGGTTGAATTGTTTGGTCACGTCACATTGGTCGAGGGATATGCGCTTCCGTCTTTTGTCGGTTGTCATGCGCTAGTTGCGCTGCGCGACACGCCTGGAAAAACTGTTGCAGTTCTTACTTCTGAGCAGAGGCTGCAGAGCTTGTTGGAGACCGCTCTGGCGACCGGTAATCTTATCGCTTTTTGGGGACAGAAACTTTCAAACCCACCGACCCCCCGTGGTGGTACATGGACTGTAGATGTCTATAGCATTGATGGTGTTATACTCTACAACATGAAGTAGGTTCATACCACATACTCAAAAGTATAGTGTTGGTATCATGGCTCCTATGCCGCATTTGGTAGAGTCATGACAGAAAGAGCATCTCGGTTTCTCCTTCGAAACTTAGTGCTCTGTCATATCGAATGCTACAACCGCAGTTCTATCCCAATGCTGGTTGGAATCGATATCAGCGAGAAGATGATAACCAAGGAACTTTCTTGTTGTTTTCAGTAGGCCTTCAACCCGATTGAGGTTTCGTTCATAACTAGAGTGAGATTTATACAGATTTCGTAATAATCCCGGCGGGAGCACTAAGCAAATAAGGATGATATAGCCTTTTTCTTGAAAAAGTGCCTCTTAGCCCTGCATCAATGAGTTCGCGCCCACGTTAGCACGATCTCTAAACATACGTTAAGCACGAGAAAATGTGGAGGATGAAATCTCTGCTTTCACTTCTCCGCCTGTCTTCCCAGCTTCTTCCTCAATTTTCTGGCAAGTATCTGTCTCAGTTCAGCCTGATTGGTGAGGAGATATTCTTTTTGTCTAAGCTCGTCAAACCGTTTTCCGGCTTCCTGCCTTATCGCGTTGACCCTCCACTCGTAGTAGTCAGGGTTTTTCTCTTTGATGTCAGAAGACTGGAGGTCAAACTCGGAAATCTCCCGCTTGACGAACTCCTCTTTAGTAACAGCGACCTTCACCTTCGCAAATGAGACTATGACGACAGCTATTACTGCCGCGGCTAAAGTGACGCCTAGAATCCAGTAACGGAAAATCGGAAGAGGGTCTTTGGGGTTAGTGCCCTGCACATACTCCTGTAGGTTGGTCAGTCCATCTCCATCGTCGTCTCTCGAGGCATCAGCAGGGTCGAGCGGGTTCAGCCCGTACGCCAACTCCCAAGTGTCGGACATTCCATCTCCATCATCATCGCTGTCAATTATATCAGGCGTCCCGTCACCGTCAGTGTCAAGCAAGACCGTGATGAAAGCTGAGTCAGTATCGCTGTTGTTGGCTGCGTCTCGTACAGTGAGAGTGACCGTGTAGGTTGCAGGGTAGGCATACGCGTGGTCCGCAACTAGGCCTGTTCCGTTAGTTTCGTCGCCAAAGTCCCATTCGTAGCTGACTATGCCCACGTTGTCTCTGGAGTTGCCTCCGTCGAAGATGACGACTACATCCTCCACCGCGGTCTGGTTGGGACCTGCCTCGGCGACTGGGCGGGTCATATCCCGAACCGTTATCACAACGGTGTCTCCTCCTTGGTTCCCTTCAGCATCTGAAACGGTCAAGGTGACAGTGTAGACGCCTGGCGTCCTGAAGGCGTACGTGGGCTTGACGCCGTATAAGGTTTGAGAGTATACATCTGAGAAGGTCCAAACATATTTTTCTATCCCTATATTGTCTGACGAGTTCGAACCGTCAAGGGTCACTGCCGTGTTCTCGTCTATAGTTCTATCCGGTCCGGCGTCAGCAACAGGACTCGTTACGTCGGTAATTGTCACAACAAGTGTGTCTGTGTCCCAGTTTCGCGCTATATCGGTCACGTTCAACATGACAACATAGGCCCCCGGATTCGTGAAATTGTAGGTTGGGTTCACGCCTGTCAAGATCTGCGGCGTCACATCGACGAAGCTCCAAACAAAACTGACTATGCCTATATTATCCGTTGAACCAGAACCGTCAAAGGTCACCCATGTGTCCTCAGGGACAGTCAGGTCGGCTCCGGCGTTGGCAATGGGAGCTGCAAGATCAACAAGCGGGAGACAGTTAACCTTGAAGGTAAAGTTGACATTGTCATCTCTGACTACGACATTGTGGAGACCTTCAGAGGTCAGCGGAATAGTCACCGCAGTCTTGAAGAACCCGTTCTTGTCGGCTACTACACTGCCAATGACCGTTGTTCCATCCCACATGATCGTAATTGCGCCCACGCTGAACCACTTTCCAGATATGGTTAAGGTGCTTTTGACTCTGACATGCACCCTATAGTAATATAGGAAGTCTGTATTATTGCCGAACAGCAAACCCGGTGACGCCGTCACGTTAGTCGAGTCTGGAGAGTAGACATTCCTCAGCCCTCTCCAGTATTCATCAAACGTTTCCGTTAGAACCTGCCCCGTCTCGTTAACAACTAATCTAAACGTTATAGTCGAGTAGGTCTCTGGAGTCAACCCAGCAGGCAGAACCTTGGCTAGATCCGGAGCAATCAGGGCGTATATGAACCTGCCGCTCTGATTTGCAGGGTAAAGGTTCGCAATCGTTTTCCAGCCACTGCCATCGTTGTAGCTCAAGTTAGCATGACCATTGGCCGGCAATGCATATCCTCTCAGTTCCAATGGAGTCTGACCTGCACCTAAGGAGGGAGCAATCTGGAAGGCGGCCTTGATCCTTACATAATTGTCTGTCACAGCAACAGATGAGGAGGAGCCGTCGAACGCTTTTATGTAGCAGTCTCCTCCCGGAATTTCTGCTGTAATAGGGATCGTTCCGTTAATCCAGTTGTTGCCTATGGTATACCGTGAATCTCCAAAAGCTATCTCTTTCTTCCCTATCAAGTTTGTTAGGTCAGCCACATTAAAGGTTGGACCATATCTCATGTCGTCGGGAGAAAGAGATGCGTAGCCGTCTCTGCTGAGGTAGAGTTCGACCTGTCCTCCAGACCATGTCACTCCGCCGAAGTATAGGTTCACTGAGCCTCCGATGTCTATTTCCACAGAACTACTGGGGGCGACCGTCGTATCGATAAGGACATTGCCAGTAGAAGCATCAACGGAAACAATCAAGGAACCTTCGGATAATAAGGCAAGAGTTACAATGAATAGAGCACATATCCTCTCGAAACTTCCGCAAGATCTCTTTCTCATCATCTGCTGACGCCCTCACTTCCAAGTGGTCGGTTGGGCTGTTGCCCATAGTCAACTAGCTCTCAGTATGTGCACAGACTGGGCAATTAGGGTTTTTCCCTATCTCCACAGTCTCCAAGGTCATCTCTTCCCCGTCTAGGAATAGCATTCTGCCCACAAGCGGCTTTCCTATTCCCGTGATGAGTTTTGCGGCCTCCATGACTTGCAGGGATGCAATGACGGCAGGTGAAGCGCCAAATACAGGAACAACCTCTACTTCAGGAGGCTCGGTTGGGAATAGGCAGCGCAGGCATGGACCCTTTTGGGGGACTATTGTCATGACTTGGCCACAGAATCCCGAGACGCCGCCATGCACGAAAGGGATGCCTTTTCTCACGCAAAGCTCGTTTATGATGAACCTTGTTCTCCAGTTGTCAAGCCCGTCAACAACTAGATCGACACCCGTCATGACGTGGGCTATGCTGCGCCCCGCAACTTCCTTGACTTCGGCCTTCACCTTTATTTCCGGGTTCATCTCCTCAAGCCTTCTCTTAGCTGTTTCGGCTTTCGATGCTCCCAGATCGCTTTGGCAGAAGAGAATCTGCCGGTTCAGATCGGTTAGACTGATTGACTCCCTGTCTAGAAGGATTAATGTGCCAACGCCTGCAGCTGCCAAATAGAGTGACGAAAGGCATCCTAATCCTCCTATGCCTGCCACCACAACTTTGGAAGCCTTCAGCCTCCTCTGTCCTTCTATTCCCCAGCCATGAATCCGCATCTGTCTGTCATAACGGTCTAACTCTGATCTGGATAAGCTCATCTTGGAACACACCTCAGACCACGTGACATACCCTTCGCTTTTCCCTAACGGTTTTCCACCCAATAAGCGCCTTCCTCGGTTACCTCCTTCTTCCAGATGGGTACTCCATGTTTAACCCTTTCAACTATCTCGGCTAGAGCCTGGAAGCCTTCTTTCCGATGCTTCGCCGCAACCAGCACATGCATTACATCTTCGCCTACGGGCACGGTTCCTGTGCGATGTTCGACCACGGCGTCGATTATGCCGTGCTTGGTTTTTGCGTCTAAGACGATATTTTTCATTGCCTCGGACGCTAAGGATTCGTGAGCCTCGTACACCAGCCGAAGAACCTTTTCCCCGCCTCGGGTTCCTCTGACCACCCCTATGAAAACTGCTATTGCGCCTATCTCGTCGGATGACTTTTTTAGCAGATCGACAAGAGATTCCAAACTGTCAAGTTTTTCAGAGATTCTTACCTTCATGTCAACCAAACCTCATTGGAGCTACCTCAAAGTCTCTCACAGGCATGAGCTTTACCGTTAGCCCCCACACGTGTGACCCACGCGTCCTGTTAACCGCCACCGAAGGGCGGAAGCACTGTTACCTCATCCCCGTCCTTCAGTCGATGGTTAAGATCGATAGACTTGCCATCCATCATGACTAAGTAGTTCCTCAGAAGCGGCATTCCATCCCCGCTCAGTATTATCTCGCCTTTCACAGTTCTGAAGATTGTCTCGTTCCAAGTTTTGGAAGCTTCTTCGTGTCTTCCAGGTATGTATCTGAGAAGCAGATCAGCCAATACGGCTCCATCCTCGACCTCGTACTCCTCTCTCTTAATACTGAGCAACTCGCGTAGTCTTCCGAAATACCTTACCCCAACAGTGGGCACACGACCACCTCTTGTGAGGCGTTGCAGTCATCTTCAATGTAAGAGACGGTCGCCCATTTAACCTTTCTAAGGGGCAGAATTCCCACAACGAACCGCTCGGACGCAACCCATGGGGATATCTCCCATTGATCTCTGAATTGTGTGATGTCTAGCCAAGAACCTCCTTGACCTTCCTCACTATTCCTTCGGCGTCTATCTCCTGCTCAGCCATCAGTTCTGCCGGCGTGCCGGAATGGGGCATCTTCCTTACGGCGAGGATGTGAGGCCTCAAGCCTAAAGAGGCAACAGTTTCCCCCAGCCCTCCTTCAGCGTAGTGGTCTTCAACTGTTATGATATGGCATGTCTCTTCAGAGGCTTTTTTAAGAGTCACCCTGTCGATGGGCTTCACAGAATAGCAGTCGATCACTCGAGCCATTACGCCTCGAGCCTTTAGTCTGTCATGGGCTTTCAGCGCCTCGTGCACTGTGATGCCGGCAGCCACGATGGTTACCTTATCGGATCTGCTTTGGCGGAGAACCTTTGATCCTGCTATCTGGAAATCCTCGTCGTTCTCGTAGATCACTGGCGTCTTGGGTCTAGTAGTTCGGAGGTAGGATATGCCTTCATAGTTCGCCATTAAGCACGTGAGCTTCTCACTGCTCACCGCATCGCACGGGTACAGGACGATGCTGTTCAGTAAAGAACGGAATACGGCTAAGTCTTCGAGACCCATCTGAGAAGGACCGTCCTCTCCTATTGAAACGCCAGCATGGGAGCCAGCAATCTTTAGATTGGCTCGTGAATACGAAGCCATCCTAATCTGGTCACAGGCTCGAGTCAAGAAACAAGCAAAAGTGGCCAGGAAAACGTCGAACCCCTGCGTCTGCAGGCCAACAGCCGCGCCGACCATGTTCTGCTCAGCAATGTAGCATTCCAAGCTTCGGCTCGGAAACTTTTCGAAGAAGTACTGTGTGTAAGTTGAATTCTGAACGTCGCCATCCAGCACAACCATTTTCTCGTTCAACTCGCCGAGTTTCACCAAGGCTTTGCCGTAGGCTACTCTCGTTGCGACTGCCTCCCCCAGCTTGTAGTCTGTCTTAATGGCATATGGGGCTTCTCTTCTTTTTGGCCTCATCTTCGCAACGATGAAGTTCGTTGGCCGGAAACTCGGATTCCTGATTCTTCGCACCAGCTCGCCTTCTGCCCTCTCAAGTTCTGCCTGGGTCAACGCCGTTCCGTGTTTTCCCTCAACGTTCTCGATGAAGCTCACGCCTTTGCCTTTGACTGTCCGCGCAATTATGAAGGATGGCTTATCCGACTTCCTTGCTTCGTCGAAAGCCTTCACCAGTTCCTCAATGTCATGTCCGTCGCAGACAGTCACATTCCAGTCGAAGGCTCTGATTCTTCTTGCGTACGCATCTGAGTCCCACTGGAACATCGTGGGCCCGCTCTGGCCTAGACGGTTCATGTCCAGTATTGCCGTCAGGTTTGAGAGCCGAAGCCTTCCAGCGAAGTTGATGGATTCCCATACAGATCCCTCAGCCATCTCCCCATCGCCTAGAAGAACGTAGACCCTTCGGTCTATGTTGAGGAGCGTCTTTGCATAGGCCATGCCCAGCCCAATCGAAAGGCCCTGTCCGAGGGAGCCCGTTCCTACTCTTATGCCTTTCACCCTTGGAACCGGGTGGCCTTCCAGCTCTGAAGAA
>Ga0315312_1002679_pt1 | contig 12119 bp, 15 predicted proteins | sample TDP7_MG_FD_203629 | JGI IMG/M metagenome (GOLD analysis project Ga0315312, IMG submission 203629) | Freshwater sediment microbial communities from Lake Towuti, South Sulawesi, Indonesia - TDP7 | ecosystem: Environmental > Aquatic > Freshwater > Lake > Sediment | place: Indonesia: South Sulawesi... | reverse complement strand
CATGAAATTGAAGAAAGAAAACTGATAAAAAAAGGCCATAGCTACCAGTTCGCGCACAACGAGGCGCAGAAAAAAGAACTGACATTTTATGAACAAAAACTTGGAAACGAAAAAGCGATGGAGATAATGAAGGAAGAGGAAGGCTTGGTATTGAGGCCGACCAGGAGGAAAGCTTTGGACAAAAAGGAAACTGGGAACAATACTGCCGCGGTCGAAGTTGAAATTCAGAGCGTTTGGCTGAGGGCGATAGTGTACGAGAACGAGACGTGGATCATAGACAATTCCCAGAAATTGGTCGGGACTATTGTTGACGTGTGGGAAAAGGGGAAGATAATCTTCATTGACCCGGATGTTCCCGAAAAGTTCTTCGAGGGCTTGGCTGTCTGGCAGATAGAGGAGAGAAAACTCATCAAGGATGGCTACGACTACAATACTGCGAGGATGAAGGCGAACGAGAAAGAGCTGGCTTATTACGAAAAGGAGCTGGGGAGCAAGGAAGCTGCGACAAAGATGATGGAGGACGAATACGAGCTCTTCAAGCAGAAGTGGGAGGACGAGAGGAAGGGCTTGAAGGACGAAGAGCACAAGGTAATTTATGAGAAGGGAGAAATCCTCCCGAAATAATTGTGTTAGGGGTAATATTGACTATAATATGGTCTGCCGCGATATTTTACTTTTTTAGTCCCATAAATTCCGCTTGGGGTTTTAGCTTCAACTTCATGAGGAAAAGTAGCATAAAGTATTTTTAAATCCTCAATTTTTTCGTCTTCATCAACTGCTAAAGCGCCGATGTTTGGCCTACAATCTTCAGGAATTTCGCCTGCTTTTTTCATCCTTTCCCATTCTTCAATAAAAATCCGATATTCGCTGGATGGGAGAACGTATCCTTCAATTTCCACTTTATTTCCCCTCTTTCCTTCCTTTTCTTCTATATCTTTAACTTTCTTGTTAATTCTATTTATCAGCTCAACCAATTCAGGCGGCGCTTCTCTAATTTCCTCTTCTATTTCTTCGTAAAGCTCATCCTGTTCTTCGTCCAGTCCCACCCAGTATTTTCTTGGGAATTTTTCATTTGGCACAAAGTAATGATAAGCTTTTACATATTTAAGTTTTGACAAAAACAATCGGTTAAGGATTTAAGTTTTATTTTTTAGTTTACTATATTTACGATTTTTAAAGGAGAAGAGTCTTGCCAGTAGTGCGGGATGATATTTGGTTGTTTTATCGGAAGTATACCTACAAAATCTTTAAAACTGTTATTGGCAAACTGCTTTTCATGGTAATCGTTCCCGTGAGCGACTTTGCCAGTTGCATGGGCTACTGCCAATTTCAAATAATCAACCGTTTTCATCTCGGGTTAATGCCGAAAATAGCAGAAGCGCAGATAGTTGGTAAAAGGATGCACGAAAAATTAGAAGAAGAGGATTTGTTAATGCCGAGGGAAGCAGCCAGCGAAGAAGAGCTCTCGGACTCGTCTGTCGACTTGGACATACCTAGGGAAGCTGTGCAAATAGTCATCGAAAGGTTTAACAAAGAAAAATTTTATTATATCGGCAAACCGGATAAAATTGTTCGTAAAAATGGAAATGTCTTGATAATCGACGACAGGATTACAAAGAAGAAGCACGAACCGTACCCGGATAAAATTTTACAACTTTGTTGCTACTGCGAGGGTTTTGTGAGGAATTTTTCCAACAAGGTAGCTTTCAACAAAATATTCTTCAAAATTGTTCAGAGAGATAGCAACGGCAAGATACTACAAGAGGTAGAGAGGGGGTATACAGACGACTTGAAAGAAATGTTAGCAGAGAATTTTTCTGTTTTTGAAAGTATTTTTAATAAGGACATACGGCCAACGCATCACAACAATGGAAATAAATGCAGAGCATGTGGATTTAATTGTAAGTGGAGAATGATTTAATATGGTCAAGCTGACTTTTTACGGCGGCGTGAACGAGATAGGCGGAAATAAGATTTTATTAGAGGACGGAAGGACTCGTGTGTTCTTTGACTTTGGCCTGTCGTTCAAAAAAGGTCAAGAATTTTATACGGGCTTTCTGACTGCTAGAAAAATAGCAGGCGCTGCCGATGACTTGGAGCTTGGAATTGTACCGAGGATAGAAGGCTTGTATTCTAAGGAAGCTTTGAAGTTCGCCGATTTAAAATACGAAGAGCCGAAGTTTGACGCCATATTCATTTCCCACGCTCACATGGACCATTTTGCTCATTTGCAGTACATAGACGAAGCCATACCAATTTACCTCGGCGAGTGCACTTTGAAAATTATAGAATCTTTTGAGCCCGGCGAGAAGGAGCGAGAAGCCTTTGGCATGCATCCTTACAATACTTTCAGAACTGGCAAAAAGATTGCTGTGGACGATATAACTGTTGAGCCCTATCACGTCGACCACAGCGTGCCCGGAGCTTATGGTTTTCTCGTCCATACTTCATCTGGCACGATAGTCTACACAGGAGATTACAGAGTTCATGGCCCAGCTGCTGAAATGACAAAGGAATTCGTTGAAAAAGCTATGGAGAGCGAACCGATTGCCCTGATGACAGAAGGCACTAGGCTAGGAAGAAAAGAGAAGGGGGAGAGCCTGACTGAAGGAGGGGTCAGGAAGCTCGCCGACAGAATTGTTTCAAGGAGCAAAAAATTAGTTATCTCCACTTTCTACGGAAGAGACATCGATAGGGTTAGGACTTTTTACAACGTTTCCAAAGATAATGATAGAAAGTTTATTGTTTCTATGAGAACTGCCCACCTGATGAACAAGCTAAAGGATGACCCGAGGCTCGACGTGCCGGATCCTTTGAAGGACGAGGATATTTTGATATACGCTGGGAGAAAGAAGAGCGGCGAGTATGCCGATAAAGATTATTACGTTTGGGAAAGGCCCTATTTGGATAACTCCATTGGCTTCAGGCATATTCAAGAGAATTGCAGCAAGTGCTTGCTGAATTTGGATTTGTACAAGTTTGCTGAGTTGAACGATATCAAGCCCGAGGGAGGAGAGTTCATACATTCTATGTCCGAGCCCTTTAGCGAAGGCGGGATGGACCAGATTGAGTTCGACGTCATGGTTAATTGGCTCAATCATTTCAATTTGAAGCTCTACCAAGCTCATGCTTCTGGCCATATTGGCGTAAAAGAATTGAGGAAAATTATCGGAGAAATAAAACCGAAAAAAATATTTCCCATGCACACGGAGAAACCAGGAATGTTCAAGAAGTTGGCTAAAGGAAAGGTTATTTTGCCCGAGTTGGAGAAGAGCTATAGCATATAGTTTTTATCGGAAATCTGCACCTTAATTAAAATTTAAATCTTTAATCGTTAACTTAATTTTTAAGATAAAAATGAAAGAGTTGGACGAGAGGATAATCAAGGAGCTAAAGCTTTACGAAGAGCCGGTCAGGTATTCCGATTTCAGGGAAAAGTTCGCCGATCCAAATTTTCTCGACAGGCTGTGCTTTTTAATATCCACGGGAGATGTCGTAATTGCCGCTTATTGTTGCGAGGGAAGCAGGTATCCGGAAGAAGTTAAGAAGATCTATAAGGTCATGGCGCAAATAGACCCCCTCTTGCGAGCAGAGGACGTCGAAGGAGAGACGATGAGAGTGGGAAAGATAACTTTGCCCTCGAGGAAATGGGACGAACAAGCAGAGGATGACACCGAAAGAGAATTAATGGAAGAACTAGAACTTACTGGACTTGTGCGCAGGGGCAAACCACTTCCGGACGTGGAAAAATACGATCCTGCGCTGTTGTGCGCATCCTTAGAGGATGCTTTTCTCTCTTCCATCGCTTCGGGAAAGATGAAGGGCAAATACCTTCTTGCTAAGGGAGATAAAGAATCATAGTTAAAATATAAAAACTAATATAGAATTTTAATCTACGCTTTTGTTGATATAGGCATTGCTAAAGGATTTATTAAGATTAAATAAAGAATAGAGTATCATGGAAGAAATATTAGAGCTTGAGGAAATTTGGGCTTTGGTTAGAAGACTCTATGGGAAGAAGAAGGAAGGCTGGACTGCTTACAGGAGGATGACTGAAAACAAGCTGATAGATTTTATAGTTAAAGGGCCGGATGTTATCGTGGAAATTGTTCAAGACAGTCCGGATATTCTTATGTTAGAGGATATTTCTCGCTTCCCTATTTCTTGGAGACCTTTGGGGAAGGGAGTTGTGTTAGACGAAGATCCTTCAAGAGTTCCAAGTGCGAGTGAGCGGTATGGTTTAAGGCCTGTTTCTAGAAGAACTTTTGAGACGTACATGAAAATATGGGAAATGATTCAGAGGGAAGAGGAGAAAGAAAAAATATTAAGAATTTACGATAGGATGATGGCTGAGCATGTTAGGGTGCCTGTTGCTGGTTATGATGAGGTATATACACCAGTAGCTTCTATAGGACCAGCCAAGTATAGGCCGGATTTGATGGATATATCAGCAAGTCAGAGAAAGCTTAGAACTAAACTGGAGAATCAAGTAAGGATGATGCAGAGAAAGAGAATGAGTTATGTTGGTTAAGTTTAAAAATCTAACTTATCTTCTTTAATTGTGGTATAATGAACTGTATAAAATCTACCTCGGGTATGTTGAAGGTTGCTGATGCGGATTACATAATCGTTACCGGATTTAAGAGCAGCATAGATAGTATATTGGAGATGCAGAAAAGGAAATACGCGGAGCTTCTTGAAAGATACAAAATAAGGGAAGGGACGTGCGCTGCAGCTTTGCTGAAAGAAATAGCTTTCCTCACTCCGTTCGAAGATTGCGAGGATGAGTATATACCATATTTATCTTTGCTACATGATAAGGGGTTTGAAAGATGGTCAAAAAGCACTTTGAGGAGAAGCATCAGAAGATTGATGGATTTGGATGCTGCTCGTTTGAGACATTGGGATGATATAGAAGAAGGCAGAAGGGAATTTCTTTTGAAATTAAGAAAAACAATTTTAGAAAACACTAAAGTTGATTTAAGAAAGCTCTATGATAAAGTTCTTGTACCGACAGAAAAACTATCTGTAGCAGAGTTCGAGGAATTGGACAAACTCTTCGATGAGATGATTTTCATACCCGGGCTAAATAGCATTTATTGTGCAAGCGAAGAGGACGTCAAGCTACTTGGCGATGACCGTATAATATCGAAAGAAGATGTGAGAGAGCTGACTCTTGAAGCAAGAGCAGCAAAATGTATGGAAATTTACCGAGGCTTAGTAAGATCGATGAGGAGAAATGAAAATAGTAAAAACACGCATGAAGAAAGGGTAAGAGCTGCAAATGAGTACGGAAGAGAGCTTCAAACTAAACCGCACATAAAAGACATCTACATAGCTGGATCGCTTTCAAGAGGTGAAGACGAGGAGGGAAGCGACGTAGATTTTCTTTTGTGTAGAGACTATTGCCCAGGCGAAGAAAGCTGCTTCGGGAAATTACAAAGGACTAACGTGCCAGTGGATATTTTTTGTTACACTCCTGAAGAAATTGAGGAACTGAAACATGGAGGAGCATTGATAACTTTCTTTTCAATCTCCTACAGCCAATGGAGAGAAAGGGTTGGTGCAAGATGATAGTCGATTCGCCTTCAAATCACTACTGGGTGCATATAGTGCCTAGCAAAGAAAGACCGTTAAAGCTAAGCGAAGAGGAGTATTTAGAGCATTACGGAAAATGGTTGATATTCGGTCCGAAGGAATATGTGGAAAACTTAGCTATACAAATTGACCCATTGGTTGAAGGCGGAGAAATAGACCACGCGAAGTACTGTAAAAGTGAGCCTGGCTTCGACCCATTCCCAAAAAGGAAGGGCTATGTCTTATGTGTTTACTGCGACGACGGGGAAAAAGATAGAGTAAGAAAATTATTGGAAAAGTTAGGCGTTAAAGACATGGAATGGAAATATGATAGACAAACTATAGAAGATTGGCAGCCAGGGGGAAAACTGTTTGAGGAAAGTGAAAAACAGTCTGGACAGTAGTTTATCGGAATAATCATACTGTTTAGTTAGTCTTATCCTTTAAGAGAGAATTTCTGAAAAAAGCTTTTCTGCTCTTTCCGTTTCTTCTAATCCTTTCGAGGTCAATCTATAAGAGGCTTCTGTAGAATTTGATATGTTTTTTACTAAACCTAACTCCTCCGCTTCTTTTAATTTTTTATAGTATGAACTAGGGCTTCTAAAAATTTCATCCCTATCTCCTAAGTAAACATCATAAGGATTTGATGGTCCCTTTCTTCTAATAACAATCAGCATTTTCCAAATAGGTAATCGATATCTAAATTCCTCAGGTGATAAAGTCATATTTTATTATTGGCAGAAAAGAGTTTAAACTTTTATCGTAAGTTTACCCTAGTTAAATATAAAAAGTATATTGAATAATTTACTACTTGTAGTTGTTCTAAATCTCTTCGAGAACATAGGATTTAAATTTTTAAGTTATGAATTTTGAATTGCTATGAAGGTTGACAAATCTAAATCCAGAAGGGAATACAATTCTGCATTTGGTGGAATAGTAGATTTAATTGATGTCGAACTTTACGATAGTTTTAATTTTCAATGTCAACGCTGTGGAGAATGTTGTCATGACCCGCCTGGCTTGAACCCGAAAGAAGTTATCAAGCTGGCAGAATATCTTGGAGTAACCAAGCCCCAATTCTTTGGTAGATATACATCAATTCATAAAGACAGTTACTATGGATGGAAAGTGAAGCTAAAGAAAACCAACGACTATTGTATATTCTTAAAAATTGATGGAAAATCATCTTGTAGTGTATACGAAGTCAGACCGAGGCAGTGTCGTGGAAGGCCTATAATCGGGACAGTCAACCTTCTTGATAAAATTGTAGACGTGGAGTGGATGAGTTTCCAGATTAATCCGTGTGCAGGTTTGGACAAAGGGAATGAGTGTACTGTTGCCGAATGGATAAAAGAAAATAATTTAGAAGAACTTTGGCAGGATGAACAAGATTACCGTCGTTTGGTTGTACCGATGAAATCGAGAATGTCGAGCAAAAAATTGATGAAAAATATAAGAGATTTATTTATAAAGTAAAGTTGCTATGCAGAGAAAAAGAATGAGTTATGTTGGTTAAGTTTTTATTAGAAATTAATTTCTAAAAGAAGTAAATGTTTAATAGGATAATTAGTAAAAGTAAAGATTGTAAGAATTGAAGTTGAGAAAAAGGAAATATAAATTAAGTGATTGAATGTTATCAAAGGAAGAAGGAAGAAAATATCTTTCTCAATTTTTTGAAAGATTTAAACTCTGGGAAGCAGAAGGGCGATTAGAGCACGAAGATGATGTTAAAGATCTGGTTTATGAATTACTTGAAAAGGTTCTAGGATGGGATAAAAATGATATTTATAGAGAAAGGCATCCTGGCCCTACTTCTAAGAGGGCAGACTTTCAAGTCAAGTATAAAGGTGATACAAAACTTATCTTAGAAACAAAAGCTCTTTATGTAAGTTGGGATAAAGAAGTCATCCGACAAGCAGTTGGTTATGGTTGGGGTGCTAATAAAGATTATGTAGTTCTTACAAATTCTAACAAATTGATTTTATTTAATGCAAAATGGAAGGACGAAGATAAAAAAATTTTTGAAATAGATATAGGAAATTGTCTTACAAGTGAAACAAACTTTGATTTTCTTTGGCTATTGAGCAAGGAAAGTTTCTTGAGAGGTAAAATAGATGAATTTTCGATTTCTATAGGTAAAAAATCTAAGAAACTTCCAATTGAAACTATAGATAAGCAATTGCTCAGGGATCTAAAAAAATGGAGAGAAATGCTTACAAAAGATATAAAAAAATTAAATAAATTACCTGATGATGAAATCGAAAATATTGTTCAAAGAATTATTAATAGACTTATTTTTATTAGAGTTTGCGAAGATAGAGGAATAGACCCCGGATTTCCCGAGTTAAGGTCTCATTTGAATACATGGTCAGAAAAAAAGAATAAACCGCTAATAGATGTTATAATCTCTGTTTTCCATCATTACGATGATATATATGATGGCATAATATTTCAGAAAAATGATTCATGCGAAAAAGTAAAAATCTATAATAATACATTAGAAAAAATCATAGAAGAACTTTATATTGCTAAAGAAGTTGAAGTTGAATATAATTTTGCATCTATAGATGCAGATGTATTAGGTTCTGTCTATGAAGAATACCTTGGGTACATCCTTAAAGGAAAAAAAATTACTGAGGATCATGCCCACAGAAAAGAACAAGGAATCTATTATACTCCTACTTATATTGTTGATTATATTGTGAAAAATACTTTGGGTGAAATTTTAAAACGAAATAAAGATATAGACAAAATTAAGGTCTTAGATCCCGCTTGTGGCTCAGGCTCTTTTTTGATTAAAGCATTTGATATTATTTCTGAATTTTGGAAAGAAAAAATAGGCGAAGAAAAATTCAATAGAGAAATAAAAAACAATATCTTAACAAATAATTTGTATGGTGTTGACTTAGATAATAAGGCCGTTGAAATTGCACAATTGAATCTTTTACTGAAAATAGGAGAAAAAGGTCAATTGCCCAAGTTAAGAGAGAATATAAAATGTGGTAATTCTTTGATTGATGATAAGGAAGTTGCTGGAGAAAAGGCTTTCAAGTGGGAAGAAAAATTTGAAGAGATTATCGATGATGGTGGTTTTGATGTTGTAATTGGAAATCCCCCATACATTAGAATACAAACTTTGCCCAAAGATGAAGTTGAATTTTATAATGAGAATTACAAATCAGCAACAAAAAGTTATGATATTTACATTTTGTTTATCGAAAAAGGATTTAGTCTATTGAAAGAAAATGGCGTTCTTGGACTAATTTTACCACACAAATTTTTCCAAGGAGAAATGGGTGAAAAAATCAGACGATATTTGTATGAAACAAAATCGGTTTATAAAATTGTTGATTTCACAACTAACCAAGTCTTTGAGAATGCAACAACTTATACCTGTTTGTTATTTTTGTCTAAGAAGCCGAACAAGTATTTTCTTTATAAGAGATTTCGTTTAGGTGAAAATTTCAAGGACTTACAAAATGTTGTATTTGAGAAGAAAGATATAAAAATACTTCGAAATGATAAATGGAATTTTAGTGACAGTGAAGTACAAAAAGTTTTATCAAAAATATTCCATCAGAAAAACTGTTTTACAGATATAACAGAAAAAATATTCAAGGGTTCTTCTACAGGTGATGATGATGTATTTTTGCTTGATCCTGTTAAGGAAAATAACAAGACTTTTACAGTTTTTTCGATAAGACTGAATAAGAATATTGAAATAGAAAAAGAATTGTTACATCCATTTGTTTACGGAGAAAATATTCGAAGGTATGGAGTAGTGAAAAGTAAAAAATTATTACTTTTTCCTTATGTTCTACAAAATAATGAAATGAAACTTATATCTCCAGAAGAAATGAAAAAGAAGTATCCTTTGGCTTATGAGTATTTTAACAAATTAAGGAATGATTTAACAAAGCGAAAGATTGAAACCAATGGTTCGAATTTTTACAAGTTTTCTGCAGCTCGTAGTTTGATGGAATATAACCGACCAAAAATAATGATACCTGATATGCTTGTTAGTAATAGAATTAGCTATGATGAAAAAGGAGCATTCTATCATGGTCCCGCTATTCATAGTATTGTGTTCAATGAAAAAATTAAAGGTCAAAATCCATTTTTGTATTTAGCTATACTTAACTCAAAACTTTTTTGGTTCTTCATTTCAAACACAAGCACAGCCTTGCGTGGAAATGCTTACAGGCTGACGCCTGAATTTTTGAATTCATTCTGTTTTCCTGCCTTTGATTTGAATAAGAAGCATGACTGTGAAATTCACGATGAGATTGTGATCTTAGTCAAAAAAATGTTTTCTCTAAACAATCGCCTCAGCATTATTGGTGATAAAAAAATCGATGAGAAACAAAAAATAGAAGAAGAAATTAATCAAATTGATAAAGAAATCGACCAAAAAGTCTACGAATTATATGGACTGACCCCAGAAGAGATAAAAATTGTGGAAAGTTCTTAATAAATAATACCTTTATCACAAAATGGACAAGCTAATTCTACAGGTTCTCCACGCATAAGTATTCCCATGTTCTAATCAACTTTTAAGTTTTATTCCTTGTACTCTTCTTCCTATATCACTCTCAGTCCATAAATACTCGGCAATTCCAGAAAGAACCAATAAATCACATATATGTGGAGCAGTTTTTGTATCCGATTTTCTCTTATACATTTCTGTAGCTTTCTCGTTCAAATGTTCTTCAAGACTGAAAGATGGAGAAATGCTTTTCTTAGTTTTTATTCTCGCCCCAATTTTCATTACATCTCCGCTTTCCAATAAAAACTTAATAGCTTCTTCGAATCTCCAAAATTCTAGTTGTAATGATGTCCCACTTGGTATAAATTTTAAGTAAATGCTGTTTTCAGTTATACTATTTATTAAAAAACTAGAAGTCTTTCTACCAAAGAATTTTTCTCTCGGCGATTCAAATCTCTTTTGTTTATTACTTTTAATCCATTCCAACAACTTATTCATGATATCCTCATAGTTCATATTTACACAATCTCTTCACTATAATACAGATATAAAAGAAATAATAAAAGATTTAATTAAGAAACTTAAAAAGTGATAAAATGGCTAAAACTGATGTAGGAAAATTAATTATTATTGCCCTTTTAGCATATGGTATTTATACGAGTCTTCAAGCTAACCAACAATTAGTCGCACTTTTACTGTTTGTATTTTTAATTATAGTACTTCGTGATTGATGTGAAATTTAAAAACACTATTAAAAAATTAAAAGATGTCGAAGAATTTATTAAAACAATTTCTACGATAGCAGCTTATCCCATCGCCCTTATTATTATAGTAATTTTATTTTTAGAATGGTATTCAAGTAAAAACATACAGCTCTTGTATATCGCAGCATTAATAATAAGTGTTATAATATATAAAATGCCAACTGAAAAATTGGTGAAAATATGAAAAAGAAAGGACAAACACTAATCGAAGGAATGGTAGTATTTTTTATAGTTTTTGCAATTGTCGGATTACTTGGGTGGAGAGTTTTTGGTGATGCAAGGATAGGTTTTATTATAGGTTTGGTTACTGGTATATTAGTTTGTGGTGGATACTTATTGATATCAGTTAGAAGATGAAAAATCTACTTTTATTTTACTTTAGACCCATAAATCATCTATATTTCGCCTGAATCAATTTTCCAATTACCTTTATAGACAAGTAGTAAAAGATACAGAAACAACAAAATAACTCTAACAAACTCCAGGAAATACAGCAAGGCATATCGGTTTATAGAAGTAAATAAATAGAAGTATTAAAATCAAAATTACAATAATCCATAATATCTTCTTTTCAAATTTCATTATTAGACTATTGGTTTCAAGCTATTTAAATTCTTATATTTTAGTATTTATTTTAGATAGAATGGCTATATCTAAAGATCTATTTGGTATACTTTTTTTAATTGATTCTTTTGGTAAATTAAAAAATAGAATAAGATTGCAAAAGTTAGTAGTTGTAGCTAAATATAAATATAAATATGATTTTTCATTTGATTTTGAAAAATATTTACATGGCCCTTATTCATTTGATTTACAAATTTTTATTGATAATTTGATTCAGAATAAAATACTAGTCGAGGCTCTAAAAAATAAAAATGAATATGAATATGAATTATCACAGATTGGTTCAAAATTATTAAATGAAATGAAACAAGAAATAGATGAAGATTCTCTGAAAAAATTGAACTCTGCTTTTTTTGAATGTAAAGATTTAGAAATACCAGAATTAATAAATTTAGCAAAGAAATCCTTTGGTTGGTAAATTTGGTTTTTCGAAAGAATGGTTTTATAATAAAACGTAAAAAATGTCCTTGGGATAATAATAATATAATTAACTTATGTAAAGGTATGATTGTAGATATTTCTTTAAGATTGTACTTCACAAAAAGTTATGAAATTGTTTTACGAGAAAGTGGAATTCTACCGGAAAATATGCCATTAAAATTATTGCCTCAAAGGAGTATTTTCACTGATCCAAAGACTTGTGATTCATTCAAACAACAAAAATTTCA
>Ga0315312_1002677_pt1 | contig 12123 bp, 11 predicted proteins | sample TDP7_MG_FD_203629 | JGI IMG/M metagenome (GOLD analysis project Ga0315312, IMG submission 203629) | Freshwater sediment microbial communities from Lake Towuti, South Sulawesi, Indonesia - TDP7 | ecosystem: Environmental > Aquatic > Freshwater > Lake > Sediment | place: Indonesia: South Sulawesi... | reverse complement strand
AAGAGCTTGAGCAGATGGAGCAACCTCGAAGCTGATGGAGCCCGCTAGTTAAATAAATAAGCCGCGATCCGCCGCCTGCCTCTCATGCCAGGATATCCGTACAACATGGCGCCGAGGGAAGTGCCGAGGGTCGATACCCGTTACAGGAAGATCACCACGAAGCTGCCAGTGCCGGAATCCATTCCCATGCTGGAGACGCTCCGGAGGTGTGAGCCGATCGCCATGATGGGGCAACCTCCAGTCGTGTGGGACAGGGCCGAGGGATTCCTGGTCTACGACAGGTGGGGCAACATGTGGTTGGACTGGAGCTCCGGCGTACTCGTGGCGAACTGCGGCCATGGAAGGAAGGAGATGAGGCGCGCGATCGCGAGGCAAGTCGAGCACGGACTGCTTCACAACTATTGTTTCCCGAGCGAGATCAGGTCCAGGCTGGTCGAGAGGCTCGTGGAGCTGGCGCCGAATGGACTCGATAAGGTATTCCTATTGACGACGGGCGCCGAGACGATCGAGAACGCGATAAAAATCACGCGCACCTATGGCAGGAAGATCGATCCCCGGAAGATCGGCATCGTCACCTTCTCGAACGCCTTCCACGGGCGCACCCTTGGGGCTCAGATGGCGGGGGGCATACCAAGCCTGAAGGAGTGGATAGGCGATCATCCCCCGGGCTTCTACCAGGTGCCATTCCCAGATGGATTCAGGTGCGAGGACACGAGCTTCGACCTGTTCATCAAGACATTGAGGGACCAGGGCATAGATGGATCGAGGATCTGCAGCGTCATCATGGAGACCTACATAGGCGGTGGCGCCAGCTTCGCGCCCGAGCGCTACGTCAAGGAGCTTTCGGGGTGGTGCAAGGAGAACGACGTCGCCCTCGTCTTCGACGAGGTCCAGGCCGGATTCGGGAGGACGGGCAGGTTCTTTGGCTTCGAACACTACGGCGTAACGCCAGACATAATATGCTGCGGCAAGGGCATCACGAGCTCGCTTCCGCTCTCGGCCGTGATCGGCAGGCACGAGCTCCTTGACCAGTATGGGCCCGGCGAGATGACGAGCACCCACACCGGCAATCCTGTCTGCGTCGCGGCGGCCCTATCGAGCATAGACCTCATCGAACGTGAAGGCCTCGTTGAAAATGCGAGGAAGGTTGGCGATGGACTCCACGTTGAGCTGCAGGCGATCAAGCAGAAGCACCCGATCGTGGGGGCCGTTCACGGGAGGGGCTTGGTCGCAGGGCTGCACATCGTGAAGGTTGGGGGCAAGGAGCCTGACAGAGAAAGGGCCTATGGGATCGTGGAGAAGGCGATGGAGAAGGGGCTGCTCTTCTTCTCACCTGTCGGATACGGGGGCGCTACGATCAAGATCTGTCCTCCTTTGAACATCACCGAAGGGGCGGTCATCGATGGTCTCAAGGTGTTGGAAGAGGCAATCAATGAGTCCGCATGAATCGCACATCCTCGCTAATCCTCCAAACACAGACTCTAAGGGAAAACAGCTTTCCAGGCCTGGGGTTCGAATTCCCTATACTATGCAAAATATAGCGTTCCTTCTCTGCTATGTTGATGATGGCCCTCAGGTTCCTCGAGACAATATCGTCGAACCTCGGTGAGCCGATATCGTCGGGATCATGGATGGGCTCAAGGCATTGAACGAGGCGATTCGCGAGTCTGCATAATTTTTTAAAAAGGGATGCCCTTCACCCACTGCATGACTGACGCTCGCGGCCAAGGGGATGAGGCACAGGCATCGCCTTCAGGGCCTGGCCAATCCCGGCGTTCGTTGAATACCCTAGACGGTGGCACCGTGTACGTGAATGAGCTCAATGCGGCCATCGGCCAGGCGATGGAGAAGGCCAGCGTCGCAGGGATGTCGGTCGCAATACTCAACGATGGCCAGATCGCCTACACCCGCGCCTACAACTTCCGGGACAAGGCCGCTGGAATCCCCTTCGACGAGAAGACGGTCACAGGCGCGGCCTCCCTCAGCAAGACCGTCTTCGCCTACCTAGTGATGCTCCTGACCGAGGAGGGGGTGATCGACCTCGACAAGCCGCTGCAGGAATATCTGGCCAAGCCACTGCCGGATTATCCCTCCTATACCGACTTGGCCGGCGACGACCGCTACAAGAGGATCACGGCTCGGATGGTGCTCAGCCACAGCACCGGCTTCCCAAATTGGCGGTGGCTCGAGCCCGACAAACGGCTGAGTTTCCTGTTCGCGCCCGGCACCCGGCATCGCTACTCGGGCGAGGGCATCGCTCTGCTTCAGATGGTGGTCGAGGAGATCACAGGTCATGACCTGGAAACACTGACCAGGCCAAAGGTCTTCGAGCCCCTGGGAATGATCCGCACGAGTTACGCCTGGAGAGATGCCTTCGATGTCAACGCGGCGCCTCCCCATGACGAGTTCGGCCGGCCCAAGCGCTTGCCGCGCCGCACAAAGCCGGACGCGGCCGGCTCCATGGTCACCACGGCCGAGGACTATGCCCGCCTGCTGGTGGCGATCCTGAATGCCGCCGGTCAACGCAGAGCCACGGTGGACGAGATGTTGCGGCCGCAGATCACGATCTCTTACGAGCAGATGTTCGGTCCTGGCGCATGGCGGGACACGTACAAATTCCGGTACATCCATCTCGCCTGGGGCCTAGGTTGGGGCCGCTTCGACACAGGACAGGGCCGCGCCTTCTTCCATACCGGCCACGACTTCGGTTACCAGAACTACACAGTGACCTTCGCCGACCGGGGAATCGGGGTTGTGCTTCTGAGCAACAGCGACAACTTCGAGGGCGTGGCCCGCGAGATCGCTCAGGCGACGATCGGAGACCACTATTCGCCCTTCGATTGGCTGGGGTATGTGCCCTTTGATCCCACAAAGGTGAAGGCCCCGCCGCCCGAACCGGTGGCCATCGAAGTAGATCCGGCGATCTTACAGGCCTACGTTGGGGCCTATGAGCTTTCGGCAGACAAGTTGATCCTAGCCAAAGTCGAGGATGGGAGGCTGTCCCTCTCTGTAGACGGTCAGAGTTGGGATAAGTCGCATGCCGAATCGAAAACCCGTTTCTTCGTAAGTGGCGGTGATATGCGGGTTGAATTCATCAAGGATGACGCCGGCCATGTGACAGGCCTCAACCTCGAGATACAGGGGTTAGTATTGTCAACGAAGAAGGTGAGGTAGGGGCTGCCTAGGAGGGGGATCTATGGCCCATGCCCCGGCGTGGGTGGACAGCGATAAAGATATGCCCACTGCCGGCCATGGATGGGGCGATGGTTGAGTCCGTATGAAATCCGATCGGCTACAGGTCCTCCTCGTCGGTGGCGGGATGATAAGCCGCGAGGTGATCTTGCCCACGCTCTTCCAGGAGAGGAAGAGGGGGAGGGTCGGGGCCATCTCGATCGCGAGCAGGAGGCCTGAAACGATACTGGGGCTGAGGGAGGATTTTCCAGGTGAGGAGTTCGAGGGATTTCCGAATCCAGCGAAGCTGGAGGCTGGGAAGAGCGACCCAGATGCATACAGGGGGGCGTTGGCCGAGCTTGGCGATGGGGGCGTTGTCGTAGTCGCCACCCCCGACCACCTGCACACGCCCGTGATCCTCGACTCAATATCGGCCGGCCATCACGTCGTGGTCGAGAAGCCGCTCTGCCTCCGGACGAACGAAGCCCACAAGATCATCGAGGCCTCGAGGGAGAGGGGGATCTATGTCCTGACCGACTACCACAAGAGGCACGACAGGGCGATAAGGGCGGCCAAGTACAAATACGGGAGGGGGGAGCTCGGCGAGATGCTCCACGGCCACGCATGGATCGAGGAGAGGCGCGAGATGCCCCTGAAGGTCTTCGCGAGTTGGTGCGAGAGGAGCTCCCCATTTGAGTACATCGGCATCCACTACGCCGATGCCTACTACTTCATAACCGGCCTGAAGCCCAAGAGGCTCGTCGCCTTCGGCCAGAAGAAGTTCTTGCCGAAGCACGGCAAGGACGCATTCGATGCGATGCAGGCGACGATCGAGTGGTCCGATGGATCCGTCCTCTTCATCCAGACCAGCTGGGTCTGCTCGGAATACAATTCCGCGCTCACGAATCAGGGTCTTCAGCTCAGCGGCACCGAGGGCGAATACTGGGCGGACCACAAGGACCGCGGGCTCCACTTCGTCACGCAGGAGCACGGCTTCGAGCACTACAATCCCAACTTCTTCAAGGCCTACGACAGCTTCGACGCCGATGGTGGGATCGAGCACATCGGCTACGGCTATGACAGCATCGTCCAGGGCCTCAACGATGTCCGGGCGATCCGGGAGGCGACCGAAGGGATGGGCGCCGAACGCGCCCTAGCGAAGAGGAAGGAGATGATCGCCAGGCTCGAGTCGGTGCGGGCGCTGCCATCGCAGGCACTGATCGGGACCGCCATCATCGAGGGCGTGAGGCTCAGCGTCCAGAGCGGGGGCAGGTTCGTGGCCTTCGACGAGCGCATGAGTCCTGGGCTCCTGTGAGGGTGCGGCGAATGAGCGACGACCTGAAGGCAGCGGCCTGCCGAAGGGCGCTTGGCCACATCGCCTCAGGGCAGACGTTGGGACTGGGATCCGGGAGCACCGTGGCGATCTTCGCGAGGTTCTTGGGTCAAGAGGTCAGGTCAAGGGAGCTCGACGTTAAGGTGATCCCCTCCTCCCACCAGGCCTACTACCTGGCCGTCGAGAACGGCCTGGAGATCACCACCCTCGATGAAGTCGCAAATCCTGACATCGCCGTCGATGGGGCCGACCAGATAGATCGGAGGCTCAACATGATCAAGGGCGGGGGCGGGGCCCTGACGCGCGAGAAGATAGTCGACACGGCATCGGAGTTCGTGGTCATAGTCGTCGACGAACCCAAACTCGTAGAATCGCTGGGCGCGGGCTTCCCAGTTCCCATCGAGGTGATACCGATGGCCGCTCCGGTCCTGACGAAGAGGGTCGCGGCGATGGGCGGACGCGCAAGGCTTCGGACCGGAAGCGGCAAGGTGGGCCCGGTCGTGACCGACAACGGCAATTTCATAATCGACGCGGATTTCGGCGCCATAGGCGATCCCGCGAGGCTCGAGAAGGAGCTCAAACTCCTCGCCGGCGTCGTAGAGGTTGGGATCTTCACCAGCATCGCGGACCTTGCCTACGTGGCAGGCCGAGATGGGGTGAGGGCGCTATCTCCCTGATGGGGGATTCGGCACCCTTCATCCGAGGGACTTTTCGAGCGAGCTCTTCTTGGTGCTGAGGAGCGCGGCGTACTTGAGCAGGTCCTGGTAGTCCCTGAGGAACTGAAGCCCCTTCTGAGTCGTCTTGTATGTGCACTGGTTCCCCCCCTGCTGGGCCTCGATCAGCCCGGACTGCATCAGGGAGTTCAGATATTTCTGGAGCAGCTCGAAGCTGAGGTTCCCGAGGTACATCAGCTGCGTCTTCTTAACTCCCTGCTTGGCGATCTCAAGCATCGAGACCGCTATCTCCAACCTGGTCCTATTCTTTCGCCTAACCCCCTCCCCTAAGCCGAGATCCCTCGGTGACATCCCCAACAACATAACCGAGCGATCATATGAAGCGGTTATAAAAGAACTTGTGATAAGTTTTTCTAGACAAATTATCTAGGTTGAAGGCTTCGCGTACGGCCTGAGGCGCTCTCGCAATTCGTGGAGTTCAGCCATCACCGATCCGACAAAATCGGCCGGTCTGGGGGTAATTACAACTTCGATCTGCATCCACTCCCCCCGACTAGGGCTCTTGGATCAGAGCATGTAACGTGTAATGGCATTGGATCCATCGAGATGCGCATCTTCAGATTGCGGAAGTTCGAGTGGAAATGCACAACCGCGTTAACAACTGGCAGCAGGTGCAAGATGGCACGCTCCGCCCTTCGAGAGGCGCTACTTCCAACCTCTTCTCTGACAGTATTACTACAGGAGTTTATAGAACGTAAACATTTTAAGCTTCTTGAATGTTGACCTTTGCGGGCATATCCAGATGGTAGAGAAACAGGAGATCATATTCCCGATCTCGGAGGCTGTGAGGTTCAGTATTGAGTCGATCAGGCGAAGGTTCACGAGGGCGCTCATCACGGTGGTCAGCGTCGTACTTGGGATCGCATTCTTAGTCGCACTACTCACGATGTCCGACATCACGATCGCCCTCAATCCGAGTTCGGAGGGCGGTGAGGCGCTGCCCGCATACCAGCTCTGGATGGCCGTCATAGCGTTGCTGGTCTGCGGCGTTGGCATCGTCAACTCCATGCTGATGAGCATAACCGAAAGGTACAAGGAGATAGGGACCATTAAGTGCCTTGGCGCGATGGACAGGCACATACTCGAGCTCTTCCTCATCGAGTCGGCGGTCCTCGGGCTGTTCGGAGGTCTACTCGGTTCGGTGGTGGGCTGGGGCGCGGCCCTTGGGATCTTCTATGTGAATGCCGGCCGACCTGCAGAGGTCTTGGGCGCAGGCATAATGGCCGCTCGCTGGATGGGATGGGCCGTGATAATCAGCGTGGGCCTCAGTTTCCTCGCATCGGTGACACCCGCCTACATAGCCGCGAAGCTAAATCCCGCAGAAGCCCTGAGGTACGAAGTTTAGGGCAAGCCCGTTCGTTCTGCAGGCCTTTTCATACATAGTCTATCTCGGACCATGGCAGGGCTGATCTGGCCGCAGCTCTCCAGAGCATGGAGGAGCCACCGGCTGATATCACATGCATGCCTCCACTCCGCCCCCGATGAGGGAGAAGAACATGGGCGTCGATCTGAATGCCGAGCCGATCAGATCTCGGTTCCCGACCAGCCATTTGATTACGGCCTTCCGCGTGAGGCGGACGACGGCGCCTGGCAAACTTACGGCCATCGCTTTTGTGCCTTCGCGTTCTCGCATCAAAAGAGGTCTATCTTGAAGTGCCCAGCCTCAACGTCCAAGACCCTGAAGGCCTCTGCATATTTTTTCCCGCACTTCGATCCGATCTCCGCCGCCCTCTTCCTGATGTCACGCGCAACGCGGGCCTCCAGTTCGCTGGCGTTCACACTTTTGCCCGCGAGTTCGGCCGAGAGCGTCAGTTGGCTCCTGTGACAGAGGATGGCCCTTATCTTGGCCTCGATCGTATCGCCGATATCGACCCACTCGTTCGGTTCGTTCGTCCTGAAGAAATAGATCTGCTTTGGCTGGTGTTCATTCAGTCCCTGTACCATGTGAGACTTGCAGAATGAGGGCATGCCCGCAAAGGCCGTCGCCTCTGCGGAAACGATCCCCGCTGCCCTATGATCCGGATGTACGTTGTAGGGCAACCACGGATCCAGGGCCATGACGATAGTTGGCCGAAGCCTCCTTATGCACCTGATGAGGGCGTCTCGCAACTCCATCGAGGGGATGAGCTCCCCATCTATATGGCGCAGGAAGAAGACCTCCTTCACCCCGAGGACCTCGGCCGCCTCCCTCTGTTCGCCCTCCCTCACCTTAGCAAGGGCCGTAGGATCCGAAGACGGGTCGAAGGTGCCCTTACTCCCATCTGTGGCCGTCACGTAGTAGACCTCATCGCCCGCCCTGACTAACTTCGCCACCGTTCCTGAAACTCGGAAATCCGCATCGTCGGGATGCGCTTGGATGACAAGCACGGTCTTAATCATTCCATCACCCGCATGGGGCCCAGTCGTTGACTCCTTAAGGCGTTTCGACTCGATATACCCGGCGACGGATCCTCGGGGACGACGCCGTCTACGATCATGCCATCATCCCAAACTCGCCTAAATCGCGCCGTAGGGCCAGTTGAAACCTTCATTCGCCGTTCCAGAATGCCGGCTAGGTAATAGGGCATAGCCCAAAATCATTTATGATATTTCCTTCCTACATATTAGTGGCGGCGAGGGGGCACGTGCCCCCTCGTTGATCGGCGACTGAGGCGCTCCCTTATGGGTAGGTTATGATTTCACTCCGAACCGGTATGCTGTAAGTGTAGGTTATGATTTCATTTTCCCCGGATCCGAGCTCCAAAGTCCACGTCAGCACCTGTCCCTCTTGGATCGGCTGTGGATCCGAGCTCTCGAGCGTTGCCTCGTAGGGGATAGTCTGCTGGATCGCGATCGATACGTCCTCGGACTTGTAGTTCGTGGCCTTCACCTGGACCGTTATCCTATCGAGGCCAGACTGATGTTCGATCCTCACGGTCTTCTGCTCGACCTTCAGGTCGTGCGCATATGCGACCATGAGTTTCGCGGTAGAGTCAACGGCAATGTATGGGGTCCTGTCGTTGCCGACCCACTCACTTCCCCTATAGAATTGGATCAGCCCCTCCGGTATTGGCTCGTCGAGGACGTTCGTGACGTTGGCATACTCAATCGGGGATGAATCGCCTGAGTAGGGATAGTAATTGTATCCGGACCAGAAGTAATGCCTCTTGACATCGACGGCTCCAGACAGCAGCAGGATCATCGCTGTGTCCCCGGAGGAGATCGAAAATGGCCTTGCGTACCTATATGCGTGGTACTCCCCAAGTCCGGTCACGGTGAATTCGTTCGACCTAGCCGAAATCGCCTCATCCATATACTTGATGGGCACCGGTCCCTCGAACACTATGTGGGGCTGGCCGACCACGAGCGTGAGCGATGCGCTCGACCAGTTGTCGCTGCTGCTCACCAGGGCCCACGTCTGTAGCCTACCTGACAATAGATCGAGGAAGTGCGATGGTTCCCAACTCGTGCCCCTCGAAAGGAACGATACATTCAGCGTTTGGGTGCCAGAGACGTCGGCGGTTATCTCGAGCGATATCGCATTCTCCATCGTCGGGATCGCCACAGCCCTGCTGACCTCTATGGCCGTTACGGCCCCAAGGCCGATCAGCGTCGACTTGCCCTCCTGAGTGATTATGATGTAGTCCTCTTGAATACCCTCGAAAGATCCTTGGTAGGTGGCCGACTCCGTGTGAACGACGATGCTGTCGCCTTTGACTAGAAGCTGCTGCGGTGCCGTCTGCCTCAGCCTCATCGCTATCACGTCAACGCCCGAAATCCTCAGCGTCTGGAGGATGGCCGATGAAGGCAATGCTATCGTCGCCTTGGAGTTCACGAAGTCCACGGGGATTGTCATCGTGACGTGCGAGATGCCGATCTGGTAGACGACGAGCTCGATGTGGCTCGCCTCCTCCTGAGAGGCGCCGATGAAGTTCGGGGCCATCAGGCCTATTGCAATTGTGGGTATGATTATCGCGATTGCTAGTGCACAAATCGCCAAGATCTTCGCTTTCTTCATCTACATTATACACCTAACACAATACGGTCCGAGGCCGTGTGATAAAGCCATTGTCTAGCCCACACGGTTCTAAATCCGTTCTAAACCGTAGAACAGGCCGGTCCGATCAGGAACGCTCCATTTGGCGTTTTCGGGCCACAAACCCCACTAATATGGGGCCTCTTGCAGCATCAGGGAGGCCTCTCGCCTCCTGCCATCGCGCACGATCGTCAGTTTGAGCCCTTCGCCGGGCTTCTTCTTCCTGATCTCCCTCTGGAGCTGCTCCATTGTTTCGACGGCCGTCCCGTCTGCCTGGACTATTATGTCGCCCTCCTCGAGTTCAGCTTCGTCGGCAGGGCCTCCTCGCACGATGCCGGCAAGGACCACGCCGCTCCTCGTCGGAAGATTGTAGTACGTCGCGACCTCCTTGGTGACCGTTAGGCCCGTGATCCCGAGCCACGGCCTGACGACCCGTCCCCTCTCGAGGAGCTGCTCGACGACGTACTTCGCGGTGTTTATGGGTATGGCAAAGCCGATGCCCTGCGCGAACGGGATGTTCGCGGTGTTTATTCCGATCACCTTGCCGTCGACGTCGATGAGGGGGCCGCCGCTGTTGCCGGGATTTATCGCCGCGTCGGTCTGCACGAGGCCCTCGTACATCCTCCCGTCGGCGTTTATCGTCCTTGATAGGGCGCTCACAACCCCGGCCGTCACGGTCGGGCCGCCGCCGAGCAGGAAGCCGAAGGGGTTGCCTATGGCGATCGCCATCTGGCCGACCTTCAACTTGTCGGAGTCGCCAAGTTCGGCAGGCGCGAGATTGCCCGCCGGGACCTCCACAAGGGCGATGTCGGTGCTCGGGTCCTTCCCGGAGACCACGCCCCTCAGTTTCCTGCCATCGGAGAGCGTGACCTCGACCTCCTCAGCCTGCTCCACAATATGGAAGTCTGTCAAGATCCTCCCCTCGCTCGAGATGACGAACCCCGAGCCCATGCCCCTCATGGGGACGACCGTGAAGATATTCTGGCGCATCAACCTCACGATGCTGATGTTCACGACTGATGGGGTGATCTTCTCGACCGCCCGAACTACGACATCGCTATTCGGAAACACGTCTGTTACCTCTTCCACCTTTTGACAGCGGCCCTATTTAATGTTTGATAGCATAGAGGGCAACTCTTTTTTTGACCGTCTACGTTGACCCATCAAGGGTTTTCATAGACTCTCGTATAGAACAAGATGTGCGGCAGGCGGGATTATCAAAGCTCGCGCGATTCACCTCGTGAGCCCTTTGAACCCGCGCCATGGCCGTGGCAGGACCAAATCCTAGACCAGACTGTCCGACGGATCCCTAGACGACTGCCGCAACACCCACAGCGGTTAACGTGCGAGATATGTTTTTCGTCCCATCCCTTTTTTTATTATTATTTTTCACACACTACTTTTAGCCAGAGTTCAAGTGGACTTCATTTGCACACGGGGGGAATCACGCTCAGCGGAACATAGCCCCATCGCCCTCACTCCCTCTCCCTACAGGAGGCTTTCCCCTATCGCTCGCGCTTCCCTCATCAGTTCCGGCCTTTGCGCGACGGGCATCTTGGAAGTGTTGCACGCCTTCAGCGCCTTGACCGTCTCGACACGGTAATAGCGTTTGAGCGTCTCCTCGATCCATTCGACGACTTTGTCGTAGCCGGTCGGGTTGTCCCATTCGTAGGTGACGATTACGACAGCCTTCATGCCCTTGGGGAAGGAATCCCTCCATTCGTAAGCGTAAAGTCGATCCGTGAATGCCTTGGCCTGGGCGCTGACGTGATCGTGGTAGATGGGCGTGCCCAGGACGATGAAGTTCGCCACGTTGATCGCCTTGTAGATCTGTTGCATGTCGTCCTCCTGGGAGCAAATCCCCGAAGCCTCGCAGTCATTGCAGACGCGGCAGGGATTCACCCTAAGGCTCCCGAGATGGAATATTTCGACCTCGGCCCCCCGGCCCCTTGCGCCTTCGAGCACGGACTCTACCAAACGGGCCGTATTCCCCTCCCTGCGTGGGCTGCAAACGATTCCAAGAACCCTCATGGTTGAATGTCCCTGCACCCGTGGGTCTATGACCCAGCTTGTCGGATACGGGACTTAAACCACTTGCGGTCCGCGAGGACCACGGAACTCTCGATCTGTCGCTCCGGGATCGACCAGTATTTCCTCAGCAACCGGTCCTTCTCCTCAGGAGATACCAATCGGAAGCCCTGTCCTTCGTAGAAGCGGATCGCCCAGACCGCGGCCCTCCATGTGCCGATCAAGATCGGGAGGGCCGTCTGCGCCCTTATGTGGGTCAGCAGCCTTCCCCCTATCCCCCGGTTCCTTTCAGCCGTTCGAACGTAGGAGTGCCTGATGAGGGCCACGTCCCCGAATCGCTGGATGCCCATCACGCCGACAAGCCTTCCGCCACATTCGTATCCCCAGAATTCCACACCCCGGAGGATCTCATTGCGAAGCTCCTTCCGGTCCATGTAGGGCTCCTTCCAGCGGTCCTGGGGGATGATGCCTTTGTATGCCTGTGCCGCGTCGTTGACAATCTCGTAGATCGTCTCGAAGTCGCCATCGGAGCATCTGCGGATAATCCCGCGCGCCCAATCATGACCCTGAGGATTCGAAGGTCGTTTAACCACATCACAACCCCCTGCACGTTCCATTCCAAAATGGTTTAAGTATTGGCTCAATCGCTAGCCGACCGTGGTCCGCGTTCGCTCTCTGACCGACCGTTTGTCTCGCATCACGAAGTGGCATTCGATAAAGGCAACTTCTGCTTCACTGCAAGGGCTCCCTCGATCTGTACCGTTGGGGCAAATGCCTGATAGTCTTAAATCCGCAACGCCCTCTCGTGGTTTCGCCCCGAGTTTGGCGGTCTCGACAGGAGA
>Ga0315312_1002676_pt1 | contig 12125 bp, 6 predicted proteins | sample TDP7_MG_FD_203629 | JGI IMG/M metagenome (GOLD analysis project Ga0315312, IMG submission 203629) | Freshwater sediment microbial communities from Lake Towuti, South Sulawesi, Indonesia - TDP7 | ecosystem: Environmental > Aquatic > Freshwater > Lake > Sediment | place: Indonesia: South Sulawesi... | reverse complement strand
AAATGAAAAGTATAGCTATTACAATCTTTATCGTGTTAATCGTCGCCGTCTTGGCTCTGTATCTTTTCTCGTTCCAGGTACGAGAGATAGAATCTGCATTAGTAACGACCTTTGGCGAGCCTACCCGTGAAATCACCGAGCCAGGCTGGTACTTCAAATGGCCCGCTCCCATCCAGCAGGTCTATAAATTTGACTCCCGGATGAGAGATTTTGACCCCGATCTCGGCGAGACCACCACCAAAGGAGCAGTGCCGATTATCGTAAACACGTATATCGTTTGGAAAATTGGCCAGCCGCTGGCATTTTTTAATGCCAATGAGCGCGGAAGTATCAGAGAAGCTGAGCGTAAGTTACTCAGCCAGATTAACGATTCCCAGAATAGAGTAATTGGTCGGCATTCTTTCGGCGAATTTGTAAATAGCGACCCGACAATAATAAAATTTGAGCAAATCGAGGCCGAAATGCTCGGCGAGCTTCAACAAGCCGTCTCAGCCACAAATTATGGCATCGAAATCAAAACCCTCGGTATAAAGCAGCTCAAAATCAGTGAAGATGTAAGCAAAGATGTCTTTGAACGGATGAAGGCTGAAAGAAGCCGCAGGACTGAGGCTACTATTGCGCAAGGAAACGCCGAGGCAACCAAGATAAAGACCGACGCCGATTCGATAAAGACAGAGTTATTAGCTGCTGCTGAGGCCAGAGCAAAGGCCATAATGGGCCAGGGTGACGCAGAAGCCGCAAAATATTACCAAATGCTGGAAGAAGAGCCTGAGCTGGCAATATTTTTGCGGAACACCGAGGCATTGAAAAAAATATTAAAGGATACGACCATACTTCTGCCTGCTGATGCAGACCCCTTGATAATGCTAAAGGGAATGCCTGCCCTTACGCCCAGCGAACCGAACAAACCACAAAATTTAACCGTTTCGAAATCAGAATAGTCGATACTATGGCTAACCAGAACCGCGAGAATAATAAAAATTTGCCAGGCCAATCGCCTCGGAAGCCACCAGGTGAGCAGCTTGATGCCGCCGGTAAATCTTTAGCCGAGGCATTGAGGCTCAGCTTTGCTATCTTGAAAGTGATAATGATTGTGCTGGTGGTCATTTTCCTTGCCTCGGGTTTCAGAACGGTCGGTTCCGATGAGCAGGCAATTGTCCTGCGCTTTGGAAAGATTCGGGGCGTGGGTGAAGAAAGGCTGCTGGGCCCCGGCCTGCACTGGGTGTTTCCATATCCAATAGATGAGATTGTAAGAATCCCCGTACAGAAAAAAGTCAATTTGCCGATTGATTCATTTTGGTACTCTCAAAGATCAACGGAGATACTTGGTGAGGGACCGAAAAAAAGAATCGAACCAGGACAAGCACTCAATCCCATAAGAGACGGTTATTGCATTACCAGGAGTGAAAAACAAGACCAGATTACTGCAGACCTTATCGGCAGCGACTACAACATTGTCCATTGCAAATGGCAGCTAACCTACAAAATCGATGACCCCGAACGTTTCTTCCAAAATGTTTATGTAAATTTGGAGAACATTGCGCCTGGACAGAATTATGCTGATGTTATATCTAAAGAGATAACACCGCTGCTGGAATATATGGTTGCTGATGCCGTCGTGACTGTCATGGTCAACTATACCATTGACGACGTTATGTTCGAGCAGGTTGCAAGAGTAACCCAGCACGTTAAAAAACTGTTGCAGGAAAAACTCGACCAGATAGAAAGCGGAATACAAGTCGTATCGATGCAGCTAACAGATAGGGTCTGGCCTCGCCAGGTTGATGAGGCCTTCCAGGCCTCCATCAAGGCCAGTCAGGAAAGTCAAAAGGCGATAAGCGAGGCCAGAACTTATGCTGAAAATACCCTTAACGAAGCTGCTGGCCCGGTCGCGATGCAGCTATACGCGGCTTTACACGATGAAACTATCAACGAAGAGCAAAAAGAGCTTTTATGGGCTCAATTAGCAGGCGCTGCTGCGGAGAAAATCGCTCAGGCCCGAGCCTATCGAACGAAAGTTGTGGAATCCGCCAAGGCCAATGTAGAGTATCTGCATGAAATACTTCCCGAGTATCGCAAGCGTCCAAGACTTGTGACTCAAAAGATATATCTCGATGCCATAGAGCATGTCCTCAACAACGCAGCAGAGAAATTCATTGTTCAACCCACTGAGGGCAGTAAAGGCAGAGAATTTAGGATTATTTTAAATAGAAACCCAACCATAAAACCGAAGGCTGAAAAGGTGAAATAACCAGCGTGAAATGTGAAGTGAAATACGTACGGATACCAGGGTATCAGGCAACCAGGATGCAGGATACCAGGACATCAGAATATCAGGGCAAGAAGATTAACCTGATACCCTGTTATCCTGATACCCACTACCTGATAACCTGATAATCTGATAACCTAAATGACGAGATACAGAATCATGGCTCACGAGCATTTACATTTCAAAGAGGATATTACCGCCGAACATACTCACGGCAAGCAGGTTCGCATAAGCATGGCCCTATTAGGGACATTGGCTGGCGGAATGCTCCTGCTGAGCCTGCTTCCAGCCAGGTCCAGATTTCTTTATGGCAGTGACAGCTTTCATACTGAGTTTCTGGCCATGCTCGCTGCAATACTGCTGGGTGCACCCATCATCCTTCATGCAGTAAAGAGTCTCATAAGAAGAGAGGCACACATGGATGAACTGGTGGCCCTGGCGATAATCGCTGCTTTTGCTACGGGTAAATACGCCACCGCAGGCATCGTGGCATTCTTTATGCTCCTAAGCGAGCTTATTGAATCTCGCACCGCACTTGGCGCTCGTGCCTCGATTGAAGCTCTGATAAGGCTGACACCTACGAAGGCAACTCTTATCGACAGTGACGGTAGCGAAAAACAGGTGAAGGTTAGCAGCTTGAAGCGCGGCGATAATATCCGTGTGCGTCCGGGCGATAATATACCTGCTGATGGCGAAGTTGTAAAAGGACTTAGCTCGGTCAATGAAGCTACCATAACTGGTGAATCTTTGCCGGTTGATAAAGTGCCTGGGATGCAGGTCTTCGCCGGCACAAATAATCTAACCGGCGTACTGGATATTGCGGTAACTAAAGCTGGCAAAGATACCACCCTTGGCAAAGTCCAGTCGCTAATCATGCAGGCTGAGCAGACAAAAATACCCATTCTGCGAATAATCGACCGCTATGTTAGATGGTATACGCCGACAATCCTGATGATTGCCGCGATAGTTTTATTCTTCACCAAAGATATCAATAGAGCGATTACAGTACTTGTTATTTCGTGTCCCTGCGCATTGATTTTGGCCACACCGACAGCAATGGTGGCAGCAATCTCAGCTTCGGCCCGGCTGGGTATTCTTATAAAAAACGTTGCCGACCTGGAGATTGCCGGCAAGATGACCGCGTTGGTCTTTGACAAAACCGGGACGGTAACAACCGGTCGGCTGTATGTGACCAAACTTACTCCTGCTGAAAATTGCCAGCCCGCCGAGTTATTGGGCGTAGCTGCATCCGCCGAGCAGATGAGTAAACACCCAGCCGCCAGGGCACTACTGGAAGTGGCAAAAGAAGCAAACCTCTCATTATCGGCGGCAGATAACTTCCAGGAGATACCTGGCAAAGGCGTAACTGCTCTGGTCGATTCAGCGAGAATTATGGTCGGAAGGGACACCTTCCTGAAAGAGAGCCATATCGCTGTGAATGATGTCCCTGACCCCGGCCTTCACGAAGAGCAAGGCTTCAGTACACTCTATGTGGCCAAGAATGGTAAGTGCATAGGCTGGATTGGCCTGCAGGATAAGACTCGGCCGGAAGCACGTCAGGCGGTTAAGGAGCTGCGCGATATCGGCGTAAAAAGGATGACGATGCTCACCGGCGATAGAGATGAGGTCGCCAATCGTGTTGCCGCGGAGTTAGGCTGCACAGACGTAAAGGCTCAGTGTCTTCCCACCGATAAACTGGCCATCGTGGAGCAAATCAAAAAAGATGGGCACACCGTGGCCGTAGTGGGCGACGGCATAAATGATGCGCCGGCGTTGGCTGCGGGTGACCTGGGCATCGCAATGGGTGCTGCCGGCAGTGATGTAGCTATAAATTCCGCCTCCATCGCGCTTATGAGTGATGATTTGAAGCGCCTGCCTTTCTTGGTACGGCTTTCCCGAAAAACCAGGGCCATCATCGCGCAGAACCTTTCTTTTGGAATTATGTTCATCATTCTCGGCGTTGCCGCAGCATCAGCAGCGTGGCTATCAGCAGTTTACGCGGCAGTGCTGCATTTTCTTGGGACGTTGATTGTCGTTTTTAACAGCGCTCGGCTTGTCCGCTACGGCGAAGAACTCCATCTCGAACCGCGATGATAAAAAGCGAGATACGAGATATGGAATATGCTATTGAAACTTTTTCTTTGACCAAGATTTTTTCTGACTGGTGGGGTCGGGACAAGGTTGTTGCTGTTGACCAGTTGAATTTACGTGTTCGCTATAACGAGGTCTTCGGCCTATTAGGACCGAACGGCTCAGGCAAAACGACTACCTTAAAACTGCTGCTGGGCTTGCTTTATCCGACAAAGGGAAGGGCGGTTGTTCTCGGCGGGGACGGCGCCGACCCCAAAATCAACGCCAAGATCGGTTTTCTGCCTGAAGAATCCTATTTATACAGATATTTGAACGCCCGTGAGACGTTGGATTTCTATGGCAGATTATTTGGCCTGTCTGCGAAAGTGCGCAAAATGCGTATCGAGGCCTTGCTGGATATGGTCGGGCTAAAGGCTGTCGCAAATAGAGCCGTGGGGACGTTTTCGAAAGGAATGGCCCGGCGAATCGGCCTGGCCCAGGCCCTGATAAACGACCCGGACCTTCTGATTCTGGATGAGCCAACCACCGGACTCGACCCTATCGGGACAAGGCAGATAAAGGATTTAATCTTGAAGCTTGCAGAACGCGGCAAGACAATTTTGCTTTGCAGTCACCTGCTTGCTGATGTTGAAGATGTATGCGATAGAATTGCAATTTTGTACGGCGGCAGAATCGTAGCCGAAGGCTGCGTCAAAGACCTTTTGCTGCAAACAGATAAAAAACAAATCACTACTGGCGCTATAAGCGATGTTGCTATTGAAAGAATAAAGCAGCTAATTCAAGGCGAACACGCTCAGTGCGAAGTGACTTCACCAATGGATAAGCTGGAAACATTTTTCATCAAAACGGTTGTCACGGCCCAGGAGCAAGCCCAACCCACAAGTGGTGCAGTAAGTACAACCCAAATTGGTGATTTCCTCGTATCGTCAGCCACGGAGAATATACTTGATAAACTTGTCTCTGCTCCGGTGTCACAAGAGGCTCCGCTGGAAAAGCCGAAACAAGAGCAGGTTGTCCCCGCCGAAAGTTCTGAATCTAAACCTGATAAAGAATTATTGAGTAAGCTAACCGAGCCTGCTGAAATAACTCAGCCCCGATCGGTTATTCGGGATGAGAAAGTAAAAACAGAACCGGTTCAGCCAAAATCTGCTGAGCCGGAACAAGTCAAGAGAAGCATTTTAGACCAACTTACAGGCCGCTCCGCCAACCGGCCTGAGCATAAAGAGCAAACTGAGCAGGATAAACCCCTTAAGAAGCCCACGGGAGAGGCCAGCGATGCGTAGTATCTGGGCCGTCGCTACAAATACGATAAGGCAGGCCTTGCGGATGAAAATTGCCGCCGCCTTTATAATTCTGCTGATAGTGTGCTTGCCGGTTATGGGCGTTTCAATGACCGGTGATGGCACTTTGAAAGGCAGGCTCCAGACATTTGTAAGTTATGGTCTTTCACTAACCAGCATTTTGCTTTGCTTGCTCACCATCATAGTTTCAGCTTATTCGCTAACCAGTGACATAAAACAGAGACAGATATATACAGTTATTACCAAACCCATTCGCCGTTTTCAGCTTCTTTTAGGCAAACTGCTCGGCGTAATATTACTTGATATGGCTTTGCTGGTTCTGTTTTCAGTCATAATATACAGCATTACAGTTTATACGCCTAAGTTTTATAGCGCAACCGAAGCTGAGCTTGCCGAAGTCGATAACCAGTTTTATACTGCTCGGGCGAGCATAACTCCGCCTGAGCTTGATGTCAGCAAGGAGGTCGAGGAAGTATACAAAAGGCTTAAGGCAGCCGACCAACTACCTGAAGATATGTCATATAGCGAGATTATTGCCCAGCTTACCAGCGTAAGAAAACTCGAGAAGCGAGCTGTTGCTCCTGGTTATATTTTGCCATTGGAATTTACCGGCGTTAAGCCCCTTGACCCTAATGAGAGCTTGTTTATAAAATTCAAATATGATGTCTCGGTAAATCCTCCCGATTCGCAAATTATCGGCAGATGGTTGGCTGGTGATTATAGATACATCCGGTACGGCGAGCAAAGCGATACCCCAATCTATGACGAGGTCCACAAACATTCGATCCGTACATTTCATGAGATAGAGGTCCCGGCCAGGGTGGTCCCGGCCGACGGCCAGTTCAGCATTGCATTCATAAATCACCCTTTAAACAATACGGTCGTTATATTTCCACTGGAGGATGGCCTGGAAGTGCTCTATAAAGCAGATTCTTTCAGCGGCAATTTTGTAAGAGCTGTGCTTTTGATTTTATTCCGTTTGGTCTTTCTTGCCTGTTTAGGCATATTAGCAGCGAGTTTCCTCTCATTTCCCGTGGCAATACTTTTTTGTCTGGTGATTTTCTTTACCGCTACTTTCAGCAGTTTCGTTATCGAATCCTTTGACTTTCTTGGTGGAAACCTGAGCAGTGTATATTCTTATACTATCAGGCCTGTTATTCGACTTCTGCCCCAGTTTGACAAATTTAACCCTACAAAATTCCTGGTTCCTGCGAGATTATTGAGCTGGTCTTTATTAGCTAAGGCCGCCGCTCTTATGGTTTGCATCAAAGCGCCTTTACTATTGCTTATCGGGTTACTGATTTTCAGGTTCAGAGAAATCGCAAAAATTATAGTTTAGTTGGAACTTTTCATATTGTGCGTTTGCGTGACATAATAGTTTGGTCTGTTTGCATTATTCTTACAGTTGCTTTGCTTATTACCGCTGGTGCGCGTTTAGATTACATAAATTCCCAGCGGCAGAAGATGAAGCTGATAATCAATGAGCCGCTCGAAAATGCTCCCCCTTCGCTGGCCTGGGCGACTGTTGCCATGGGGGCTTTTCGCGGCTTAGTGGTCGATATATTATGGATGCGGGCAGACAAACTCAAGGAAGAGGGACAATTCTTCGATGCAAGACAGCTCGCCGAATGGATAACCAAATTACAGCCTCGTTTCGCTGCGGTCTGGGATTTCCACGCCTGGAACATGGCCTATAATATTTCCGTAGCTATACCTGCGACCCAGCCGGACCAACGGTGGCGCTGGGTCAAGAATGGCTACGAATTGCTTCGGGACCAGGGCATACCGCTAAATCCAAAAAGTATTGAGCTTTATAACGAACTTACCCGAATATTCCAGCATAAAATCGGCAGTGTGTCGGATGACGCGCACAAATATTATAAGTTGCAATTAGCTTTGGCTATGGAACCGCTGCTCGGCCCTGCGGATAACGAATATTTCCAGGCCCTTGCCACAGCCCCGAAAAGCTGGCAAGAAATCATAAAAGACCTTAATGTAGCCGAATTGGTTACAGCTCTGAAATCCGCTGATGGCGCATTTGCCGATACCGATGCCGGCAAGTTTGTGGACAATTACCTATCGTTGCGGCAAAATCCCAACAGGTTCAATCCCGCTGCATTTGAGACGATAGATAATTTTAGGGGTACGCAAGCGCTGGAAAAATTTGATATTTTTGCCAAGGCTTATTACTTGCGCAATACCTGGAAGCTTGACCCGGTTTTTATGCAGGAATTGAATAAAACCTACGGCCCCATCGACTTCAATGACCCCAACAAGCATCTTCCTTTGGACTGGCGACACCCTGACAGTCACGCGATTTACTGGGCTGTTAAAGGTCTGCGGGAAGTCAGTAAAAAGCAGGGCCGAGAAATCACGATAACTGAAACCAACACGGATCGCGTCGTTGGGCATAGTCTGCAGAATCTTTTCCGCTATGGAAAGATATTTATACATGATGTAACAGTCGAAATACCGACCCGTTCGACAAGCTCAGGGCAGGCAAATTCTTCTTCGAAGCCGGAGCAAAGAACGGAAAAGGAGATATTCCTGCGGCCGGATTTGAGAATGTTTCAGCCATACAACGATGCTTATATGGCGATATTCGAAAAATACAAAGGCCTCGGCGATGAGGGTTCCTATAAGTCGCTTCAGGATGGCCACCGGAATATGCTTATAAATGCGATTTTTTTGTTCTATCAATCAGGTCACATAGCCCAAGCGCAAAAAATTTATGACCAGTTAAGGAAACTTTATCCACTGGAGGAATTTAAAGTACCGCTGGTTGTTTTTGCCAGGAATCGTTTCCGCGAAGAACTTGAAAGCATCGGTATATTTGACGCAACAGAGCAGATAATAGCGCTTCTGAGGGAGAGCTACTTTAGATATGCGCTGCGGGACGACGATGCGGCGTTCGGCAGTGAAAAACTGGCAAAAGAGGTTTGGGAGCATTACCAATCACAATACTCTGATGAACAAAGGATTGACCTGGCCAAGTTGCCAATGTTACGATATTTTGCACTTCTTGATTTTCTTGATGATGATCAATATTCGCCTGACTTAAGGCGTAATTTGCTTGGCCGGATTAAAATTGAAAGGCCCGAGCTTTATAAACAATTAGAGCAGCAGGAAGAAGAACTAAGGAAACAAACAGAAAAGGCAGAGTAACCACAGTTGTAGGATATCAGGACATCAGGACATCAGGATATCAGGACATCAGGGTTTGGCAGATAAATATTTAGCCCCCAGTTTTACTGGGGGTTTTTTACCGCGTTTTACGTAGGGTTTGTATAATATATTTCATGCGCAATACACTCGGACAGGAACTTACACCCTCACAAAGAAAAGCGGTCTTTCACAAAGAAGGACCTCTGCTTGTTCTGGCTGGTCCCGGCAGCGGCAAGACCCGCGTAATCACATGTCGAATCGCTGCACTTATTGATTCAGGCATCAAGCCATATAACATCTGTGCAATAACCTTCACCAACAAAGCCGCTGATGAAATGCGTCAGCGAGCAGTTGCACTTGGTGCCTCCGGTGGAGCACACATAAGCACCTTCCACTCTTTATGTGTTAGAATCCTTCGTCAGTATGCTGATAAGGCGGGCATAAAGGCCAACTTTAGCGTCTATGACGAGGCCGACCAGAGTAGGTGCATCAAGCAGGCCGTCAAAGATTGCGAGCTTGATGCTACCAACTTTCCGCCAGCCCGAATGCTTGAACATATCTCCAAGCTGAAAAACAATCTCATAGATGTTAATTATTTTAAAGCCCAAGCCGACGATTTTCCTAAGCAAACATTAGCAAAAATATACGCCCACTACCAGTGCATTTTGGCCGAGCATAATGCCCTGGATTTTGACGACCTGTTGATGAAGACTGCTTTCTTGCTCGAGAGCTACCCTGATGTTTGCTGCGAGCTTGGAAACCGCTTTAAGTTCCTGCTCATTGATGAATATCAGGATACCAATCACGCCCAGTATAGAATCGCTAAGGCTCTGGTATCACAGCACAATAATATCTGCGCTACCGGCGACCCGGACCAATCCATCTATCGCTGGCGCGGGGCTGACCTGCGCAACATATTAGACTTTGAGAAAGACTGGCCCGATGCTATCATCGTGAAACTCGAGGAAAACTTTCGTAGCAAACCTGAAATACTTAAAATAGCTGACAAATTAATTGCAGAAAACAAAAACCGAAAGCCCAAGATACTCATCCCAATAAGGCCTCCGGTTGGAAAAGTTGTCATAAGCGACTTTGAGGACGACCGCGAGGAAGCCCAAGCCGTTGCCCAGCAGGTAAAACAGTTAGTTGACGAAGGTGCATCTCTAAAAGATATAGCTGTATTCTATCGTGTTAATGCCATGAGCAGGGTACTCGAAGAGGCATTTATCCAGAATGAAATACCTTACCAGATTGTCCGGGGTGTGGAGTTCTACAATAGAAAAGAAATCAAGGACCTACTTGCCTATTTGAAAATCATTGTCAATCCTGATGACGAAATTGCACTATTGCGTATCATCAACACTCCCTCTCGCGGCATTGGAAAAACCACGATTGATAGAGTCCGCGCCTACGCCACTGGCCGCAGTATTTCTTTTTTCGAGGCACTAAAACAGGTAGAGCATATCGATTCTCTTTCTAAAGGTTCCCAAGCAAAACTTGCCGCTTTTATAAATATGCTGGAGCAATTCAAAAGGGATATTTCTGGAAAAGTTGCACCGCTTGCCGAGCGTGTCTTTGTCGAGTCCGGCCTATCCGAGTCCCTCCGCTCCGCTGGCCTGGAAGATGCGATTGAAAACGTTAATGAACTAATAAATGCCGCCGCGCAGTATGACCAACAAACAGAGACCCCTACGCTGCTCGATTATATTCAACAAATATCGCTCTTTAGCGATGTCGATGCATACGATACTACTATTGAGCGTGTTGCTCTGATGACCTTGCACGCTGCAAAGGGACTCGAATTTGAAAACGTTTTTATCGTTGGCCTGGAAGAAGGCTTACTGCCACATGAAAAATCGAACACCGACGACGAGCAGGATTTAGAAGAAGAACGCAGACTCTTTTTCGTTGGCATAACTCGCGCCAAAGTTGGTTTACACATAAGTTACGCACGATACAGAACGATACGCGGCCAGATACTGCGAACCATACCATCACAGTTTCTTTTTGAACTTGGAATTGACTTTACTGAAACTGACAATGTCATTCCCACCCATCCCGCTGTCTCGGATTTCATCGGTGGTCAATTGGTGCGCCACAAAACATTTGGCCTGGGCAGAGTCGAAGAGTTTATTGATATGGGTGAAAACAGCATGGTGGTGGTCAAATTTGAAAATGGACAGACAAAATCACTGATGCTAAAATACGCTGACCTCTCAAAGGTAAATATTTAGAAACGAAGGCAAGAGAAAGGAGAATTTCGATGGAAAACGAGATTAATCGAAGGGAATTCTTGCAGCTAACTGCAGCAGAAAGCGCTCTATACCTGGCCAGTTCAGGCATTATGGCGTTTGGTGCAGATACAAAAAGGTCGAGATTGATAAGTCCGGGCTGCAGAAGGTCAAAGGTTAAGGTTGCCAGGATTTACATGGCAGGTGGCGGGCTTTGGCCCAAGCCGAAACTGGATCTAAAAGAAGAAGTCCGTCTTTATGAATCGCAGTTTGCAAGATTGAAAGACGAATTATCCGATGTAGACTTTGTTGTCGATGAGCTGGTCACTTCCGCAGAGCAGGCTCGCCAGCTCAAGGGCAGATTAAAAGATATTGACGGCATCCTTGCGATCCATTTCAACATCGGAATAAGGCCGATGCTCGATGAAATCCTTAGCGTAGGCCAGCCTACCATGATTTTCGCTGTCCCCTACTCTGGGCACGAATGGGTTGGATTCGGTGCACTACAGAAAGAAGAATTGGGCGCCAAGATGGGTTGTATACTCACCAGCGATTACAAACAATTAGCTGTTGCAATAAGACCCTTTCGGGCGATTCATCATTTGAGAGAAGCTAAGATTCTTAACGTCACAACAAGATCATTTGAGGGATATGCTAATGATATAAAGAATAAATTTGGCACAGAAATTAAGCAAATTAGTCTTGAACGAACGGTCGATGCCTATAATGCCGTCAGCGATAGCGAAGCAAAAGCGGAAACCGAGCGGTGGCTCAAAGGAGCTGAAAAGGTTGTAGAACCCTCCCGCGAGGACATATTCAAATCCTGCAAGCTGGCACTGGCTTTTGAAAATATGTTGGACCAGGAAGATGCAACCGTGATGACTGTCGATTGCTATGGTACTATGTGGGACAAAACTATTAAACTGCCCGCCTATCCCTGTCTTGGTTTTACCAGGCTAAATAACATGGGCTTAGGCGGTATTTGCGAATCGGACCTGCAATGTGCCATAACGCACATATTGTTCCAGGGACTGGCGGGAAAGCCGGGATTTGTCAGCGACCCCACAG
>Ga0315312_1002675_pt1 | contig 12129 bp, 10 predicted proteins | sample TDP7_MG_FD_203629 | JGI IMG/M metagenome (GOLD analysis project Ga0315312, IMG submission 203629) | Freshwater sediment microbial communities from Lake Towuti, South Sulawesi, Indonesia - TDP7 | ecosystem: Environmental > Aquatic > Freshwater > Lake > Sediment | place: Indonesia: South Sulawesi... | reverse complement strand
GTTCTGTGAGGGGCATTGAGGTTCCTCACAGGGTTAAATAATGTGGCACTCTTGATACCGAAAGGCAAGAGAAACAGAGAAAACAAATTAAACCTAAATGAAGGAACTATATTATGTCTACTCGACAGGGAAGGGATGGCTTTGAGCAATAATAGTAGTTCTTCCAGAGCGGCACAGTTTCAATTGGAACGTATTCTTCGAAAAAGGATTCTTCGTAGCTCTAAGCAAGATCGGGCAGCCATAGTTGATCAAGCGTACAATGAGCTTTTTGCGAGATTTCCCAATCACTCTAGGCTCTTGAGAACCCAAGAGGAGGCTAGACGCAAAGGGAGATTGGGATCCGGGTTGATAATTCCTTTGTCAAAACGTGGTAGTAATGTGTTGGAAGTCGGCTGTGGCAGGGGAGACGTTCTTATGGCCTTAGCCGGGAAGGGGCGTATCTGCACAGGTATCGAAATTTCGCGAGATATGCTGCAATTATGTGACAAACTCGGCGTAACAGTCGTTCAAGGTGTTGCTGATTGTCTCGATTTTCCTTCGGGTTCATTCGACGTTGTGTTCAGCCAAGAGGTATTGGAGCATTTGCATCCGGAAGATGTTCCCGGGCATTTTGCGGAAGCTTTTCGAGTGTTACGGCCCAATGGTATTCTTGCAGTTGAGACGCCAAATCGGCGAACTGGTCCTCAAGATATCTCAAGAGGATTCACACGTGTCGCTGAAGGACTGCATTTGAAAGAGTGGACTATATGGGAATTAATTCAGCTGTTTCAAGAGGCGGGATTCGTAAAAATCCGTGGCTTGCTGGCTCCCCAGTTTGTTGCCAGGCGGTCGGAAACGATTCACCGCCTTGCTCGGGTACCAGCGATTGTTAAGTATTTTCAAGACTTGGTTTTAGTGTTTGTCCCGACACTACGTTTGAGGATGATTTTGGGTAAGATTCTCGGATTAGATGATATTTTCCTTTTTGCGGAAAAACCTAATATCATTCGTTAGTAAGTATATTGATCAAAATGTTAAACCTACGACTCCACTAGTGGTTGCTTATTAGACACCTGATGATGAGTAAATCCATTTTGACATGAACCCAAATGTGAATAGTGTGCCTAATCGCGTGAGTGTTGAAGTGCAATTACGACAGTTGCCGTATCCCTACCGTGCGATGCTGGCGATATGCAGTGACTTGGATGAGACACCGGATCGGAGTGTGTATTGGGAGATCATGCGATTCTTGAACACGACCGAAAAAACGGCCATGGGGCCGGGTATGGGGCTGGAAGTGGGGAATTCCATTCACTTTTGTGCGAAACCACAACGGTTCTCCTACCGGAGTACGGATGACGCCGGGCGTGAGATGGTGCGAACGCTGATCCGCAGCGGTCATATTGACTGTTTGCACTCTTTTGGTGAACTTGTATACACGCGAGAGGAGGCCGAAAGGACCCTCAACGAATTGAAGCGGTATGATTGTCATCTTGAAGTCTGGGTGGATCACGGTGGTGCTGTAACGAATTTCGGACCTGACCTTATGCGGGGTCACGGCGATGAGGTTGGCCACCCGGCATACCATGCCGACCTAACCATTGACTACGGTATAAGGTACATCTGCCGTGGGCGAGGAACGAGTATTACGGGACAGGACATTGCCGCCAGGTTAGGCGGAATTTTCAAGTGGACCCATCCGGTAGCTTCCGGTCGGACATTAATCAAAGAAGTTGCCAAGCAAGGCTTGGCCCTGGCCGGTAACAGGAAATACGCAATGCATGGGTCAAATGACCTAATGCATCCATCTGTGCTACGGGACGGAAGCCACGTCTACGAGTTTATACGCTGCAATCCGCATTGGGGTGGAGTCAGTTCGTGTGATCAGGGCAGACATATTGGCGAAGTGCTGACCGACGATATTTTGAGCCGGCTCATCAAGCGGGGTGCAACCTGCATCTTGTACACGCATCTTGGTAGGGTAGATAACCCGGATGTCCCGTTCAATACGAAAGCAGTGAATGCATTTCGCAGGTTAGCGGAGAAATCCCACGAGGGCAAGATCCTGATTACTACCACTCGTCGCTTGCTGGGACATCGTCGCGCCATTCGCGAAATCAGCTATGACGTCCGCCGAGAGAGAAACACCCTGTGGATAGATCTGAATACCCAGGGGTCTAAGAATTGGATCGGCGAATTAGCTGCTGCTGATTTGGCAGGTCTGACTTTCTACGTACCTGAGGCCAAGACAACGTGCCTGACAATAAACAGGGAACAAGTCAAAGACCTTCAGGTTAACCTCCCCGATCACACGGGTCGGCCCAGCGTATCTCTGCCTTGGCCTTTGTTAGAGTTTCCCAAGATATGATTACCCGTCTTTGGAACCTGTCTGGACAAAACCAGATATGCAACGGGATCAGTTATCAATTACCCAAGACTGTCTCTGTGGTTGAGATCGAAGAATGTTTCTTAGGCCAATACGGATTGTCTTAGTGGTTGAGGATTTAGGATTTGGCGGTGCCGAGCGTCAGGTAGTAAGATTGGCAAAGCACATGGATCGCGGATCGTTTCGACTTCCATATATGTGCGCTTTCAGATCATGTCCCCCTTAGTAAGATGCTGATAGACGCAGAACACAGACTCCAAGTAATCAGAAAGTCAAATAGGTTTGCCTGTGCGACCATCCCACAGTTTGTCGACTTGTTACGATCGCTGAAGAACACAACATTTATTAGACGGCTCAGGGAAATGACTGCATCTGCTATGCGAGAAAACACCAAATGAAAGCATACTCACAGATAATTGACAGAAATGATCATAGAATCAAGGTGATGCTCTTAGTTAGCAGTCTGGAACGCGGCGGTGCGGAACGCCAAGTGGTCGCACTTGCGAATGGGCTTGACACGACTCGGTTCTGCGCACATGTTTGCTCCCTGATGCGTGATAATCCACTCGCCTGCGATCTTTTAGCGCCGGAGCGATTCCACGTGATCGAGAAAGGTTGGAAGTATGACGTGTCGCTAGTCTTGCGAGTGGTACACCTCTTGAAGCAACTGCGCATCGACGTGATTCATTCGTTCGGCTTCGATGGCGAAATCATAGCGCGTCTGATGGGCCGATTGATAAGAACGCCAGCGGTGATCTGCTCGAACCGCTGCCCCCATTTGCAATGGTCTAAGTTCAAGTTGTGGATCGCCCGAGCTACGTCAAAATACTTCGATATGATGATCGCGAATTCCTGGGCGGGCCGAGATTTCGAGGTGACGCAACAGGGGATCGATCCTGCTCGGTTGATCGTCATCCACAATGGCGTGGACATCGAGCGTTTTCAGCCGATGAATGGGTCGCAGCAAAGGGCAGCCCTGGGTATCGACCAGAACGCCAAGGTCGTGGGGATGTTCGCGCATTTCCGTGGGAACAAGAACCACGCGATGTTCCTTGAGGCGGCAGCTCGCGTGAGTAAAGTCCACCCGGAGGCGGTTTTCGTCTGTGTGGGTAAACCGGATGGTGAAGCGGGCGCTGCGCTTTGCGCAGCCGCAAAGCGACTGGTGGAGGAACGCGGGATCACTGACCGCGTGCTTTTTCTCGGCGAGCGGAACGATGTGGCTGAGTTGTACAACATTTGTGATGTCAAGGTATTGGCATCCTTCTATGAGGGCACAGCCAACGTTTTACTTGAGGCGATGGCGTGCAGGTTGCCGGTCATTGCGACTGACGCCGGCGACAACGCACGGATCGTCATTGATGGTGAGACAGGCTTCGTTGTCAATATTAACGACGTCGATACTCTGACGGACCGTTTGAAGTACCTGCTTGCAGACGATGCATTGCGTGAACGTATGGGCCACGCGGGACGGATTCGTGTGGAGCAGGAGTTCTCGATCCAAGCTATGGCATGCAAAACGGGCGATTGTTACTTGCAGGTACTGCGGTCGAAAAAGGCACTAAAGAAGGAGGCTGCTGTATGCATTCCAGAATGAAAAATCATGTCCAACCGCATAACCTCCGTGGCCGCATGATTCTTCCCTTAGTTTATGCGTGCATGCGGGATGCGCGCTTCCGGATGCTTAACGAGGTGCTCGCCCGGGACGAATGGTCTGCCGAGCAGATCAAGATGCATCAGGGTAAACGTCTCGAACGACTATTCTATGTTGCTTGGGCACACAATCCATATTGGCGTGAGAAGTTTGAGCAATATGGTGTGAACCATCGGGGTTCGGACCCGTTCGCGGAACTGGCCAAACTGCCGATCCTCACAAAAGACGAGGTTCGCGCGAATTACAGACGGATGCGCTCAACCCACCTGCCGGACCGCGAGATTATCTATGAGACATCGAGCGGCTCGACCGGCCGGCAGGTCTACGTCTGGCACACGCGATACTATCAACAGTTGCATACTGCGATGGAGTACCGTTCGCAAGCGTGGATGGGCGTGCGCCCGGGCGATCCGTATCTAAACGTGTGCGCGCACGGTGCGCACCTGTCGCGGAAGAAACTTTTGTTGCGTTTCTTCCGCACCATTCTTGACGGCGGGTTCATCATCGACGCCTTTCATATTGATCCCGAGCCCACCAAGCAACTACTGCGCCGTGCTCAGAAGCATAGACCGGTGCATGTCTACGGTTACCCGACCGCCATGGCCACTGTCGCGCAGTTGTCTCGCAATATGGGTCTGAAGTGGCCGACCGTAAGGGCGGTGAGTACGTCGTCGGAGCAGTTGTTTGATGAGGACCGCAAGCTTCTGGGGGATGTATATGGAGCAAAAGTCTATGACCGCTATGGGTGTCGCGAGGTGCAATCGATTGCGGTGCAGTGTAGGGAGGGGAACCACCACATTTACGCCGACCTGAATTATGTCGAGTTTGTGCAAGTTAAGGATACTGACGAGGGCTATGAGGCGATTCTACTGACACCGCTCGACAACGAGGCCATGCCCATGTTCCGCTACCGCAATGGTGACTGCGCTTCGGCCGTGGAGGGAATTTGCCCGTGCGGGAGTGCATTGCCACTGATGACGGGGTGCCAAGGTCGTATTTGCAACAACTTCATCACTCGGGACGGGCGCATCATAAACGGCACTTATTTTCTGCTGTTCTTTCTTTCACAGGAGGGGTATCAGGCATATCAGTTCCACCAGACGACGCCCGAACATATCGACTTATACGTTGTTCCAGACGGAGAGTTGACGGCAGAGCGGCGGCGCTACCTGGATTCGGTGTGCGATCGCGCGGCTACGGATTTCAATAGTAGCTTTGAGGTGGATCTTCATATTGTTGATGAGATTCCACGAACACCTGGGGGCAAACATCTGTACATTCTCTCGGATTGCCTGAAGTACCTATAATGGGCGCAGATAAAGCGAGAATGGCACGTCGTATGATATCGTTACGAGGTAACAATGCTCTACGACTCCAAATGGGACGAAATGCGTCAATTGGGTGATCGAGGAATTTTCCAGCAAGCGATTGGTCCAGAAGAAAAAAGCTTTCTACATGGAGCTTCTGGGCAGAGAACGGCAGTAGTATCACTTAGCCAGTTGCGTTAGTATGAATATCATTCGCAGAATAGCTACCTATATTTTGTTGGTTAGTTTATATGGCATCACATTGCTGGTGGCCGTTTTGGGCCGAATGATACCGCGTCGGCCATGGAAGCCGACCAGCCGAATCATGGTCACAGGGACCTTTTTCAATCCTAACTGGTATCTATCGCACATGACTCCCCTGACTCGCAGTGGGGTGACAGAGGTAGTTCTGATCGTTGACGAACCTCAACTGCCGCTCGATAGAGTCCGGTTTGTGTGTCCGCCAAGATGGGCTTCAAGACTGTTCAGCCGGGCGGGAGCAAAGGCAATCTGGATGATTGTCTCCGGCCTTCGTTATCGGCCGGATCTCTATATGGGATATTATCTTGTACCGGGAGCTTGCTCAGCGATGATGGCAGGTAAGTTGCTGGGGCGGCCAACGTGCTATCAGATGACAGCTGGTCCGGTCGAAATAGTGGGCGGTGGCTTTCAGGCAATGGGAAGCCTCAGTGAAACTTTAGGGCGCTCATCAAAAGTGGTTGAGGCTATGGCCTTAGCAGTTGTCAGATTGTTTGAACTTATTGTTGTTCGTGGTAACAAGGCCAAGAGATTCTTGACAGCACACGATATGAAAGGATCGATAGCTATTGTCACTGGAAGTGTCCATAACTACCTACAATTGCCTCAAGCTGATCGAGAGATTCATTTGATCTTTTTGGGAAGGCTAGTCCCAACCAAGCAGGTAGATCAGTTTATAACAATTGTCGGGGCTGTCTTTCGTGTCATGCCATCCGTTAAGGCGGCTATCATTGGTGACGGTCCTCTGATGACGGATCTGCAGAACTACACTGAAGAATTGGGTCTTACTCGGAACATTGAATTCCTCGGCAAACAGAGGGATGTAGAGTCATTACTGATTCGCTCAAAAGTCTTTGTCTTAACCTCAAAATCTGAGGGATTGTCAATTGCTATGGCTGAGGCGATGGTAGCAGGCGTAGTGCCGGTTGTTGCTGATGTTGGTGAACTTGGTGATCTTGTAACCGACGGAGTGAACGGCTATCTTATTGAACCGAACAACGTCGATGAATATGCCAATAGGATTATATCTCTCCTCAGGAATGATCCGATGTGGACCCAGTTCTCGCATAAGGCAATAGAGGCAGCGAAAGAACACTGCGATATTGAACTCGTCTCCGAAAAGTGGCGGAAATATTTGCGAGATGCTGTGTCTCAGGCTTCAGGTTGTTATCCGGAGGACGTTTGGAATTGACTGAATTCCTAAACTCAATCCAGGTCGCAATTTCAACCAGTCATGGTGGATACCCCTCGGAACCACCATACTCGCCCGGTGCTTTGTACTCGGAGTATTCTTTCGGCTCAGATGCCCTTGCAGAAAAAGCCAATCATGCATACGAGGGTGTTCGCGAAGCATTGCGCCTGCTAAAACTTGATGAGGAACACTACGGCCAAAGAGACTGGAATCCTCTCGGCGAGATCATTCAGCTTGGCAACACGGTCGTGCTGAAACCCAACTTCATCCGTGATTTTCGCGAGACGCAGCCCGATCTCGAAGACTGTGTCATAACTCACGGTGCGGTTATTCGAGCGGCACTCGACTATGTCTATATTGCTCTTAAGGGCAAAGGGCGAATCATCATTGCTGATGCTCCACAAAGTGAAGCAGATTTCGAAGTTATACGGCGAATTGCTGGATTGGATGAAATCCAAAAATTCTACTGCCAATATGCAAATTTTGAAGTTGAAGTATACGACTTGCGGCCTGAACGTGCTAAAAAGGTTGATGGAGTTATTGTAGGTCACGAACGATTACCTGGTGATCCGAGCGGATACGTCAAGGTGAACCTCGGCAACCACTCTATGTTTGCAGAGGTTGAGCATCTCTGCCACCTGCTCTATGGCTCGGAATATGACACAAGTGAAATACGTCGGCATCATACTAATGGTGTTCATGAGTATCTGATTTCAAGGACAATTATAGAAGCCGACTGTGTGATAAATCTTCCAAAACTCAAGACCCATAAGAAAACCGGTATTACGGTGTGCATGAAAAACCTGGTGGGTATTAATGGTAATAAAAACTGGCTGCCACATCATCGAATAGGCACGCCTTCCCAGGGTGGGGATCAGTTTGCCGATGATGGTATAAGACATCGGCTTGAACGAAAAGCTATGGGGTGTTTTAGAAGATTATTTCCATTGCTGGGATCTATGCGGGGGGTCCTAAGCAGGCCATTAAAAATCATCGGTAAGAGTATATTCGGCGATACGAATACCGATACGATTCGTTCCGGCAACTGGTATGGCAATGATACAACCTGGCGGATGGTAATCGATTTGAATAGGATATTGATGTATGCCGATAGAAATGGAAATCTTCAGGATCGTCCGGCAAGAAATATATTCAACATCGTTGACGGAATTATTGGCGGTGAAGGAAACGGTCCACTTGATCCGACTCCAAAACCGGCAGGTGTTATTATTGCTGGCGAAAATCCAGTAGATGTAGATTTGGTGTGTGCACGATTAATGCGTTTTGACTACAAAAAGATTCCTCTGTTATGCGAAGCTATGGTGAGACATTCACTACCCGTTTATTCATCAAAATACGATGATGTTATTTGCAGATCGAGCGAGCCACAATTCGATAAACCTTTAGCTCAATTCAATGGAGTGAGCTTGGCCTTTAAGCCTCACTTTGGCTGGCAGGATCATATTGAAAAGAGTAATAATGTGGACATAGCTAGTCCTGATTTTATGGATGAATGGATAATAGAATATAATGAAGATAATATTTCAAATGAGCAAAACTATGTAGAGATAGTGTTCTTAGGTGATGTAGCTCTAGCGGGTGAGGTTGGTGATGCAATTCAGCAATATGGCAGTGACTTTCTTTTCAAGAACATACCTGTTGAGTTCTTCGATGTGGATATTCTATGCTTTAATCTCGAATGTTGTTTATCAAATCGTGGTAAAGCGTGGGAGCCTAAACCCTTTCCCCTGCGGGGTTTGCCGGAATTTCTGTCGATTTTTCCTAAAGGCCGATGTAAATACATAGCAAATGTTGCCAATAATCATTTTTTAGATTATGGCGAAGATGCAGCACTTGATACGCTTGAAGCACTTCGTACCTATGATGTCCAACACTTTGGACTTACAGGGTCGGCAGGGCAAGGAAAGTACATTATTGTGAGAACTCGTGCAGGTAGTGTTGGCTTAATTGGGTTTGCACCTTCGGCTCATTCCTTGCCAAAGTCTAATTGTGTTAATTTGACAGCCGAGTCTGCTCTTGGCATGGCGTCACAAGTAAATGCATTAAAACAGCAGTCCGATGTAGTTATCGCATCTTTGCACCAAGGGGTAGAAGATACACGTTGTGTTGATCGATATTGCCGGGGCCTTGCTCACAGGTTGGTGGATGCAGGGGCGGACTGCATTGTTTGTCACCATCCTCATATTATTCAAGGAATTGAAAACTACAAAGGCGCGCATATTTTTCACTCAATCGGCAACTTCGTCATGGGTTCAGATTTCCAACGAAGGGCATCTGCTCGGAAGTCTTTGACTCTCAGATTGCTGTTATGCAACAAGAAGTTGCACAAGATTAGGGTGGAGCCATTTATTATCATGGATTCATGTCAGCCTCGCCCAGCGACCGAAAGGGAGAGACAACAGATTCGCGTAGAAACCGAGGCTCTTTCATCGATATTCGAGTCCAAATTGAGGTTAAACATTAACTATTTAAAATGTGCAGGGATTAGAACATACGATCGAGCATCGAGTCTATATGAGATGATGCGGCAACAAGGGGTATTTACCGCGACGAAATACTATTCGGGACGCGCCATGTCTAAGGCAAAACGCAGAATACGATCGATGTTTACATAAAGGTCGTTACTATTTGCTTGTTGATGTGACAATCAGATGAAACGAGCACTGTCAAGAAAAAATCTGTGGGAAAAGACACCGCCGTTATTGAAGTCAACGCTGGGGAGAGGTTTGGGGTTAGTTCCTCCAACATGGCTTTTGGGCAAGAGTTTCAGGGCGCACTACATGTTCATTCGTGATGCGCAATGGTGGCCGGCAGAACGTGTTCGAGAATACCAATTGGGCAAATTGCGGGAGATTCTAAAGCTCGCTTATGAAAGGACAAAATTCTACCGTCAGAGGTTTGATTCCGTTGGATTTCATCCGAATGATTTTCACTCGCTGGATGATATATGTAGGCTTCCTACGATTGACAAACAGACCGTGATTGACAACGTCTCTGATATGTGCACAAAGAGTATCAGTAGTAAAGATGTCGATTACGGATCCACTGGTGGTACAAGCGGCACTCCATTACATTTTTACATGAATGCAAACCGCTCGTCTATTGAATACGCATATCTCGCCACGAGTTGGGAACGGGCGGGATATAAACTTGGAATGCCGATGGCTGTGATACGTGGTCGCATAGTACACTCCAACCGAAATGGATTTCGCCATGAATATGACCCGATTCTTCATCATTATTACTACAGTAATTTTCACATGACCGACGTAAACATGAAGCTATATCTAAAACACATACGCAGCATCGGCCCATGTATGCTTCATGCCTACCCATCCTCTGCTCAAACACTTGCTAAATTCATTCTCGGCACAGATCAGCAAGTACCTCAGAATGTGAAGGGTGTCCTGCTCGAGTCTGAAAATGTATACTCTGATCAAGTTAGTGATATAGAAATAGCTTTCGGAGCAAGGACTTTCTCATCATACGGGCACTCTGAGAAGTGTGTGCTTGCTGCTCAATGTGAGCATACCAGTAATTATCATGTATGGCCGATTTATGGCTATTTTGAGTTGCTTGATGCACAGGGAGCGCCGGTTAAAACAGCAGGACAAGAAGGAGAAATTGTTGGTACTGGATTTATTAATACTGTAATGCCATTCATCCGTTATCGAACCGGTGATTATGCTACATATGTTGGAGAGTATTGTAAAGAATGTGGTCGTGAACACACTCTTATTACGAATATTAAGGGCAGATGGCCTCAGGGGGGGCTCATTGCGACTGATGGTTCGATCATAAGCATGACTGCGTTGAATATTCATGATGATACCTTCCGGAATGTGCGAGATTACCAGTTTCACCAGACAGTGCCAGGCAAGGCCACTCTATGCATTGTGCCAATCAAACCTCTTGATGAGGACGAACAACACCGAATTAGGACCAACATGAACAAGCAACTTCAGGGACAAGTTGTCCTTGATCTTGAGATACGAGCAGAGATTGTGAAGACAGCACGAGGAAAGCAACCTAGGGTCGTCCAGAAGTGTGAACTCTATATTCGTAGGGAACGAAGTGAGGAATAGTCTGGTCACAGCGGACCTATCTGTAAATGTGGCTTGGTGGAGAATCGCATAGTGAACGTGAACCAGTGCTTTGGGGATAGCATGCCATGAGCAAGCCAGTCTCAGTTTTGGTAACGTGGGATATCGACCCAACACCGGAAGTAACAATTGAGAATAAGAGAGAGGCATTAAAGCAGACCCGATTACTACTAAGAGATCAACAGATTCTTAGCACACTGTTTTGTCATGCCAAAATTGCTGACCAGCTCAGTGGAGAAATTGAGGGATTACTCCAGGACAATCATGAAATTGGGTGTCACGGTTTGACCCATGGCAGTGAAGAAGATTACAACCGAATGCCGGAAGATATGCAACGTAAACACTTGTACGAGGCCACCGATATACTTAGAAAAAGCACTGGACAGGCTATCTCCAGCTTCAGGGGGCCACGCATGAAAACTTCTCACATGACACAGAAGTTACTTATAGAACTTGGATATGCCGCAGACTGCTCAGTGGCTTCCCAACGAGTGGATTTTGTGAGTTCTAACCTTGTCAATGTGAGTTGGATTTTTGCTCCGCGCCTGCCTTACCAACCAAGCCGTCGCAACGCATTTCGTAAAGGAGACCAGGATATCTGGGTCATTCCTTTGTCAGCAATAATACTACCGTTCATTTCTAGTGCTCTTTATGTCTTTAAGATAAATATTATGAAGAGATTATTCAAAGCTCTTTATATGGAGTCACGATGTACAGGAAAACCTATCGTCTACCTTATACATCCGTTTGAATTTGCGCCGATTACAGGAAGTTGGATACCAGAGAATTTGTCTAAAACTCAATTAATCCGAACATATGGATTTGTTTTCAGAGAGAAATTCTGTGAAAAAGATCCTAATGAGAGATTTCGAATGAACAAAGAATTGATTAAGTATATGAGGTCGTTTCCGAATGTTCAATTCAAGACAGTTCGTGACTTTGTTTCAGATACGCTTATGCGTTAGAGAAGGAACCTGCAAACGGTCCGCTAAGCCTCTCCATGTTCATGTCACCCAAACGAATGCATGCAACCTATTTTCAGTATTAAAGCGGTGGACACCATCTACTTTTTGGAACCTTCGCACTGGCAAGGTGATTTACATTGCCTAGGAGTCTGTCCGAGTAACAGTTGAATAAGCTTTGGATAATGATATAATGCCTCCAAACATTATTAAAGGATTATGAATTTTTGGAGGCTCAAGGATGAGTAAGTCATATCGACCTTGGAATCC
>Ga0315312_1002674_pt1 | contig 12130 bp, 9 predicted proteins | sample TDP7_MG_FD_203629 | JGI IMG/M metagenome (GOLD analysis project Ga0315312, IMG submission 203629) | Freshwater sediment microbial communities from Lake Towuti, South Sulawesi, Indonesia - TDP7 | ecosystem: Environmental > Aquatic > Freshwater > Lake > Sediment | place: Indonesia: South Sulawesi... | reverse complement strand
AGTTCTAGGGGGTCGTCCCTCATGTCGTAGAGTTCGTCGATTTCCCTCGGCCTCCAGTTGACGGCGTACTTCCACCGGTCGGTCCTGACCCCCTTCATCTCCGCACTCGGGTCGCAGTAATCCATGAAGACGGCCTCCCGACGGGGGCCGGGCTCGCCCCTCAAGAGGGACAGGAAGCTCTGGCCCTGCACGCCCGGGGGTGTGGGTGCGCCCGTCATCTCTAGGAGGGTGGGGAGGATGTCGACGTTGCTGACCAGGGCGTCGATGCTCGTGTTCGCCTCGATCAGCGGGGGATACCTCATGATCAGGGGGACGCGCCAAGCCTCATCGTAGGCATATCGCCTGTTCTTCCCGGCCTTCGCGGTGAATCCGTGGCTCCCCAGCATCTCGCCGTGGTCTGTGGTGAAGAGCACGATGGTGTCTTTGGCGAGGCCCTGTCGGTCCAGGGTCTCTATGACCTTCCCGGTCCACTTGTCGACGTAGCTGACGTAGCCGTAGTAGTGGGCGGCGTGGTCCCGCCACTCCTCCTCGGCTGTGAGTCTCTGCAGCCACCTCTGACTCGAGGGCTTGTTCTCCAAGTCGTCGTGGAAGTTGCCCGGTAGAGGCAGCTTGTCCCGTGGGTACATCCTGTCCCAGGGCTCCGGCGGCGTAACCGGCGGGTGGGGGGCCCGGAACGAGACACAGAGGCAGAAGGGCTCGGAACCGCTCTCTTCGAGGAAGGCGATGGCCTCCCTCGCCAGGAAGGTCTCCAGGTAGTGCTCCTCCGGGATGGGGGAGCGACCGTACCGTACTCCGGTCCGTACCTTACCCCGGCCCCGAACAACCCCCCCGAAGGTTTGGAGTAGCCCCGCCCCTTCTAGGTATTCCCGGTAGTCCCTGCCGTGTTCCACCCACTTGTCGGTGAAGCCGTGCTGGGGGCCTCCGAGGTGCCACTTCCCAATCCACGCGGTCCTGTAGCCCTCGGCCTTGAGGACGTCGCCCAGGGCGGGCAGGTTCTCAGCGAGTGGTATGCCATTCCTGACGACGCCGTGGGTGTGGGCGTAGAGGCCGGTGAGGAGGGATGCCCGGGATGGGGAGCAGGGCGAAGTGGCTATGTAGCACCGGTTGAAGCGGACCCCGCCCCCGGCCAGCCGGTCTAGGTTGGGCGTCTTGATAAAGGCGTTGCCGTAGGCGCCTATCGAGTCGGTGCGCTGCTGGTCGGTCATGATCCACAGGAGGTTAGGTCTCTCCTTCACGTTGATCCATCCTTAAGCTGAGCGTTTACCTCAGGGCATGACCACAAGTTATCTCCGAGCCCCGACTTCCACCAGTAGAGGAGGTTCCGCAGCTCCTCTTCAAGGGGAAGCCCCTGGCCCGCCAGGTTGTTCATCTGGTACGGGTCCGCCCCCATGTCGAAGAGGTACCTGGTCGTCCCATCCCCCACGTTGATGGTGAGCATGTACTCGTCCTTGCGGACCGCCCTCCAGTCGGGGGGGCCCCTTTCGTCCTCGGTCGTCTTCCCTATCCACCCCTCCATGTAGACGGAGTTCTGAGGGTGGCCTCCCCCGCTCCCGTCGATGAGGCCGGTTAGGTCGATTCCTTGGACCCCACCCGGGATGGGAGCCCCGCAGAGGCTGAGGAGGGTGGGCATGATGTCGGCCGAGCTGACCAGGCTGTCAATCTCCTTCTTCTGGATGGCCCTGGGGTAGCGGATGATTAAGGGGACGTGGGAGGCCTCGTCCAGCGGCCGGTTCTTCTTGTAGAACCCGTGGGACCCCAGCATATCCCCATGGTCGGTGGTGAAGCAGACCACCGTGTTGTCTTCGATACCAAGCTCCTTCAGCTTGTCCATCAGCCGCTTCAGATTGTCGTCGAGGTTGGTGCACATCCCGTAGTACTTCTGGCTTTCCGCCTGTGCCCTTCTCACTTTCTCCTCGGGGACGTTGGGCCGGAGCTCGATCCCCTCAGGATCGTAGAGGGCCGCGTACTCCTCCGGGGGGACGTGGGGACCGTGAGGGGGACCCCAGGACACGAAGAGGTAGAAGGGCCGGTCGGCCTCGTGGCTCTTCTCCAGAAACTGGAGGGCGAGGTCCGTCTGGTAGTCAGGCTCGTAGGTGCCCGTCATGTCCAACGCCTCCGGCGAGTCCCGCCAGTAGTGGCTGTCCCAGTAGAAGTGGCCCAGGTTGAACCCCGCCCAGAACTCGAAGCCCTGCCTCCTCCAGCCCGGGGGCACATAGCCACCCGGGGTCGAATGGCCCTTTTGGCCCGGAATGCCCTTCCCTTTGCCGTCCAGGTGCCACTTCCCGACGTACCCCGTCCGATAGCCCATGTCCCTAAGGACCTCGGCGATGCTGACCTCTTCATCGGGGAGGAGGATTCCGTTTCGGATGACGCCGTTGGCGTGGGGCCACCGGCCGGTGATGATGGAGGCTCGGCAGGGGGAACATAGCGGGTAAGTGCTGTAGGCGTTGGTGAATATGGCCCCCTCCGAGGCCAACCCGTCCAGATTCGGTGTCTTCACATTTGGGTCGCCCATATGGCCCAGGGCCTGGGCCCTCCACTGGTCCACGAACACGAACAGGAGGTTGGGGGCCTCCTCCGGAGCTCGCTTTGGAGTTGACGGCTCCTTTCCGCGTTTGGGACGGGGTGATGCCACTAAATTTCCCTCCTACGCCGAGGCCCTGGATTGCCGATTGGGATCGGCCTTGAGCATCAATACTATTGAGCAGTGAGTAAGGTAGTCGTCAATGGTCATACCCTGCGCGCGCGCCTCTTCCTCCATGGCATCATAGATAGTGGGCTTCAGCCATATTCGGAGTTCTGGACCGTCACTCTGTCCCGTGGCCACCTCAACGTTAATGACAGATTCAGTCGCTGTCTCCTCTTCCTTCTTCATCTCACCTCATCTCCATTCTTTCACAAACTCCTACCGCGCCTCACATCCGTTCGCCAGGGGTGAGCTCTTTTCCACAGTTTGGACAGAGCTTTGCCGAGGGGCTGACGTCCCTTCCGCAACTGGGGCACTCTCTGAGGTTTTCAGGTTCCCGTAGGCTTGCCCCAATCAGCGCCCTGGCCTCATCCCTTATGCTCCTGATCTCATTGAGCTTCTCGGCCAGATGTTGAAAAACGCCCTCTTTTGCAACAATACCCTCGTGCGTGAGGTACGCCACAGCCTCCGACCGGCTCTCAAACAGACCCACCTCCACCAGGATGTCTATGTGCTCCAGATCCTCATCGCTCAACCGCGTCATCACCGTGTTCTTCCTCTTTCGCCCCCGGAAAGCATGGGCCCGATTCCTAAACCTATCCCTCATCTCTTGAGAGATCTCCAGTGCCAATTCCTGTCCCATCCTAGCCGCACCCTTTCCCACGGCCTTCTTAGACATCCTCCGAGAACCGGAGTCTTTCCCCTTTTTCATCTCCACACTCACACGCGTTACCAAATTACATAATTACGCGTATCGCCCATATAAATGTTTCGGTACATCGTTGCGTGTTGTCAAGCTTTTCTCTGCGTTCCCCCTCCCTAGTCTGTTTGTGGATGGGTTGGCCCTTTTCTGTGCTAGTGGAGATGTTGAGAGGCTCGGAGTCTTCCGCTGGAACCGGAAGCCCCTCAGGGTCGAGGCCCCTTCCACCCTCCACTACCACTCCGGCCTCTCTTGTATGGATGTCAACCGTATCTTGGGGGCCGGGCCTCTTGTTGTTGTAAAAACCCTGCGGGGCCCGACAACACCTAGAGGTCATCGCGGGGGTGTTGGGGGCCTGGCCCGACTCAGCCGCGGAGCGGCCGCCCCCGGCTCCACCGGCTCCGGGGAGGCCCTGCTGACCCTCGGCCTCCGCGACCGATGTCGCCTGGTACAACACACTGCTCAAGACAAAAACTTGACAACATGTATCGTTGGGGCATGAACCGGGATAAAGGCACTAGCCGTGTCGACCATTCTTGATTGCGGAGACATAGAGCAGGTTCGGCCTCTCGGTCATCTCAAGGCCTCCTCGGAGGTTGTTTTGTTGCCTCCCTGAACTCCCCCAGCTCCGGGTCCTTGGTCTCTCCCATCCAACTCAGTATCCGTTTCCTCAGCTCGTTACAGACCTTTGCGTTCTCGGGGTCAGTGGCCAGGTTCTGGAGTTCCAGGGGGTCGTCCTTCATGTCGTAGAGCTCGTCGAGGTCCCTCGGCCTCCAGTTGGCCGTGTACTTCCACCGCTCCGTCCGCACCGCCTTGATCCCCCGCGCAATCTCCATGAAGGTGGCGTCCCGGTGGGACTGGGCCTCGCCCTCCAGCACGGGTAGGAAGCTCCGGCCCTGCACCCCGTGGGACACCTTCACGCCCATCATCTCTAGGAGGGTGGGGAGGATGTCGACGTTGCTGACTAAGGCGTCGGTCGCCGTGCCGGGCCTGATGAGGGGCGGGTACCGTATGATCAGGGGCACGCGCATGGTCTCGTCGTAGGTGTAGCCATCCTTGTGGATGAGTCCGTGGTTGCCCATCATGTCCCCGTGGTCTGTGGTGAAGAGCACGATGGTGTTCTCGGCCAGTCCGAGGCTGTCCAGCGTATCCAGGACCCGTCCGGTCCACTTGTCGACGTAGCTGATGAGTCCACAGTAGAGGGCGATGATTTCACGCCACTCCTCCTCGGTCCACTCCGCCAGCACGCGGCTCTTTGGGAACGTCACCCCCTCCCACCGCCTCGCCGCGTGGGAGCTTGAGTCCTGTCGACCAGTCCTCAGCCGCCTCTGCCGGAGGGGCTTGTTCCTCATATCCTCGTGGAGGTTCACCGGCAGGGACACCCTCTCCCGCGAGTACATCTTGTCCCAGGGCTCCGGTGGCGCAACCGGGGTGTGGGGGGCGCGGAACGAGAGGGCCAGGCAGAAGGGTTGGGAGCCTGCCTCCTCGAGGAAGGCGACGGCCTCCCTCGCCAGAAAGGTCTCTAGGCAGTGTTCCTCCGGGATGTCACTGTGGCCGTACCGTACTCCGCGCGGCAGCACCTTACCGCGCGCGCCCTCTGTGAAGGTTTGGAGTCCCACCCGTTCCAGGTAGTCCCGGTAGTCCTTGCCGTGGTTCACCCACTTGTCAGTGAAGCCATGCTTGGGGCTGTCCGTCGGGCCCAGGTGCCACTTCCCCACCCACGCGGTCCGGTAGCCCGCCGCCTTCAGGGTGTTACCCAGGGAGGGCACGCTTTCAGGGAGCACTATGCCGTTGACGACAATTCCGTGGGTGTGGGCGTAGAGCCCCGTGAGCAGGGATGCCCGGGACGGGGAGCACGGGGAGGTGGCTATATAGCACCGGTTGAAGCGGACCCCGCCCTCGGCTAATCGGTCTAGGTTGGGTGTCTTGACGAAGGGGTTGCCGTAGGCTCCTATGGAGTCTCGGCGTTGCTGGTCGGTCATGATCCAAAGGAGGTTAGGTCTCTCCTTCACGCCGATCCATCCTAAGTTGAGGGCCTACCTTAGGACTGCGGGCTTAAAAACCTTCTCAACCGCCCTTTGCGGCTCCCTCCTCTCCACCAACAGACAGGCGTTGATTAATAGGGGGTCGTGAGAATAAAATGGGATGATATCTGAGTTTGGAGGTGGTGGGTTTGCCTCAGGTAGGCGTCTTGACAGACAGTACACCTGGGCCGGCCGCCAGCCATGGACTAAGGAAGATCCTGGAAGCGTTGCATGCTAAGGGGATCACGGCGGAACAGGTGTCTTCGCCAGAAGTAGTCAGGGGGGAGATATTGATGATGACTGGCCTGGCCTCAGGCGCGGGAGCGGCAGCAGGCCTTCTCAGAACTATGGGCATTACAGCGCCTACCGATCCCGAGGCGCTGGTGATCCGCCGTACCCGGTGGAAGGAGAGACCAGCCTTGGTGATCGGTGGGTCGGATGACCGTGGGCTCATGTATGCCGAACTTGAGGTGGCTGACCGGATTGGATGGGCTGCTGATCCGGAAGACCCGTTGAGTGAGGTTCAAAATACGGTGGAGAAGCCGGCGGTGGCCGAGCGTGCCCTCTCCAAGGTTGTCATGAACAAGTCGGAGTTTGAGTGCTACCTCTTCTCTGAGGCGTACTGGACCAGATACCTCGATATGCTTGCCAGGAACCGATACAGCACGTTCGTACTGATTTTTGGCTACGGCTCCGCCGGCTATTTTGAGCCTCCCTATCCCTTTCTGCTCGATGTAGAGGGATTTCCTGAAGTACGGGTCGTGGGCATTACTCCGGAGGAGCGACAGCGCAACCTCGACATGCTTAATAAAATCGTGCGGATGGCTCATGATCGAGGGCTGAGTTTCACCCTCGGCATCTGGACGCACATCCACCGCCGTGTCAGGGAGCCGACGCCAGGGGTGGTGTGGGGGCTCACCGATGACAACCTGATCCCATACACGAGGGCGGCGCTGGAGAAGTTCCTCAAGTTGGTGCCTGATCTGGATGCCATTCAGTTCCGTGTGCACACCGAGTCGTCTGTAAGCCTGCCGCAGCAGATCCCGTTCTGGAACACGGTGCTCAGGGTGATCAAAGACTCGGGTAAAGATATCCGGGTGGACATGCGGGTCAAGGGGTTCACGGACGACATGATCGATGCTGCGCTGGCCTCGGGGGTGAGGATACGCCTCGTAACCAAGTACTGGGGTGAGCAGATGGGATTACCTTTCCACCCCACTCATCTCACCGGGCGCGATCAGTTCAGACGTCGCCACGGGTATGCGGATCTGCTGCGCTATCCACGTCGTTACAAGATGCACTACAGGCTTTGGAATCTGGGTACAACGCGCATCCTGCTCTGGGGCGATCCGGAGTACGTGCGGCGCTTTGCAGAGAGCACCCACCTGTGGGATGGGGAGGGCTTCGAGGCACACGAACCCCTGGCGTTCAAAATGGGGCACCACCGCGGTGAGAGCTATGATCTGCTCAGGCCTGAATATCGATACTACGACTGGGAATTCGAACGCTACTGGCACTTCTTCCAGGTGTTCGGTCTGCTCGGATATAATCCCGATACTTCACCACGGGGTTGGCAGGTGGAGTTTGAGAGGCGGTTTGGTAAAGAGGCCGCACCTTACGTGGAGAAAGCACTTCACAGGGCGAGTCTGATCCTTCCGCGCATTGTGGCTTACAATCTCAGTGACGTGAGCGCCGACCACGCGTGGGCGGAGAAGCAGCGTTGGAATGACCTGCCCATCTACGCGAGGTCAGAACCAAGTGATACGTCGCAGTTCCTGGGCATTGAAGAGGCGGCACGGTATCACCTGCAAGGTGAGGAGTCACCCAGGGTCTGGCCTCAACAAACCAGCGATTGGTTCGCCAGGATATCTGAGGAAGTCCTAGAACTGGTAGACCGGGCTGAAAAGCGCATCGGCTCCCACAGGGGTAAGGAATTCGCCTCAACGATGATAGACCTGAAGGTGCTGGCTTACCTGGCGCGCTACCATGCTCAACGGGTCCATGCCGGGCTGAACTGGTCTCTCTTTGAGTACTCGAAGGACCTCAACGCGCTTCAGGATGCCATTCACCATGAGCGGGAAGCGGTTGAAACCTGGGAAAAGATCGTTGAGCTCACTGACGGAGTCTACCACGACAACCTTATCATGGGGCGAGGCTCCCGACTGACGGGAAACTGGAAGGACGAACTCGCCGAGTTGAGGAAGGGACTGAAAAAGCTGCGACAGCAGCGGGAGAGTTTCCGGCCGGAATATCGCCAGGCTGTTGCAAAGTTCGATTTCGGGGACGGCCCCGTAGAGGAGGAATTCCAACCTGTCCGCTCCGATACAGTGTATGATCGCATCCAAGGCGGTTATGGCTGGCTCTACGCATACCTCTCCCCCAGCCCGGCGTGGCGGTCGGAACCGATGGAGAGGGAGAGCGACCGGGACTTCGTGCATGGCCCCGAGCCGATGAAGTATACCGATAGCGCCTTCGTAGCCGATATGCCGAATGGGCATTATGAACTGCACTTCTCCATAGTAGACCTCTCTCAGCAACCGCGAGACTACGGTCCCATGTGGATCGTGGCGAACGGGACTGATTCAACAGAACGGTTTATGGTTCCCGCCGGACAGCGGGTGGAAAAAACTCTGAGCACAACAGTGACTGACAACAGGTTGAACGTGGTCTTCAACTCCGCCTCTAACGCGAAATGGCTGGTCAACAGTATGGTGGTCACACGGGTGGAACCCACCGTTGCTCACGTTCCCATCCGCAAAACATCCCCTGGCACGGATCTCATGATTCGGGCGACAGTCGGCGGTTCCGATCCACTCACAGATGTGCGGGTCTGGTATGGTGGCAAGGAACAGGGGTATAAACATGTACTCATGGAGAGGACGGCGCCGTACCTCTATCGCGCCGTCATCCCAAAGGAGGCAGTAGTGGACGTGATGGAGTACTTCATAGAGGCAGTGGATCAGGCGGGACGCTGTGTTACTTTTCCGGGGGATGGTCGCGTTCACCCTATCCGCGTGATGGCGACCGATGACGGCGAGCCTCCTACGGTTTCCCACAAGGCGGTGACCAAGTGTACTCCTGGCAAGCCTCTGACAATCACTGCCGAGGTGCAAGACCCTTCGGGGGTGAAATGGGTACGATTACGTTACCGTGGTGTTAATCAGCACCAGGATTATCGTACCCTCCAGATGCTGCCGACAGGTGGGAGGGATGAGTATCGTGCTGAAATTCGAGCCGAGCACATCCGCCCGGAGTGGGATCTGATGTACTTTATTGAGGTGATGGACAACTGCGGTAATGGGAAGGTCTACCCGGATCTCGAGAAGGAGACACCGTACGTGGTCGTAAACGTTCATGCGGGAACACAGCAGGGTCATGGCCGTCGAGCTTGGCGACGTGATGCTGAAAAGCCGTAAATCCCGGCGAAACGGGATGGGAAAAGACGCGATCACCATAGGCAGTGCCGCGGCACCGATCTTAAGAGCCCTGGAAAAATCCGGGGGGAGACTACAAACTCGCATCCACAGCGTGGGCACTACCAGGTGGATCTGCTGTGGAGGAAGTCTCGGCGCTGCTGGTCGGTCATTATCCAGAGGCCTCTCTAGAGGTGCCCTGTCGCCTCCCTGAACTCCTTTAGCTCCGAATCCCCGGTCTGTTCCATCCACACCATTATTCGTTTCCTTAGCTCGTTACAGACCCTCACATGTTCGGGGTCGGTGGCCAGGTTGTGGAGTTCTAGTGGATCGTCCTTCATGTCGTAGAGCTCCTCCGTCACGCTCGGGTGCCAGCTGACGGTGTACTTCCACCGGTCCGTCCTCACCATCCGGTACACTGCCCCGGGGTCTCCGCGGGGGCGATGCCTCTCCATGAAGGCGGCGTCCCGGTGCGACTGGGTCTCGCCCTCCAGCACGGATAGGAAGCTCCGGCCCTGCACCCCGCCGGGCACCGCCACGCCCATCGTCTCCAGGAGGGTGGGGAGGATGTCGACGTTGCTGACCAGGGCGTCGGTCGCCGTGCCGGGCCTGATCAAGGGCGGGTGCCGTATTATCAGGGGCACCCGCGCCGTCTCGTCGTAGGTTGGTCCCATCCCGGTGAGTCCGTGGCTGCCCAGCATCTCGCCGTGGTCTGTGGTGAAGAGGACGATGGTGTTCTCGGCCAGGCCCTGGCGGTCTAGGGCCTCCAGGACCTTCCCGGTCCACTTGTCGATGTAGCTGACGTAGCCGTAGTAGTGGGCGGCGTGGTCCCGCCACTCCTCCTCGGTCCACCGGTCGAGCCTCCGGCGGAGAGCCTTGTATCCCAGTCCTCCCGACCCCTCGGGCCCGTCTTTCAGATAGACGATGTGGTTGGCGGGGAGCGGCACCTTTTCCCGCGGGTACATCCTGTCCCAGGGCTCCGGCGGCGTGCCCGGCGGGTCAGGGCCGCGGAACGAGAGGGCCAGGCAGAAGGGTTGGGAGCCTACCTCTTCGAGGAAGGCGATGGCCTCCCTTGCCAGGAAGGTCTCTAGGAAGTGCTCCTCGGGTATGGGGGAGCGGCCGTGCCGTATCTTGTCTGGTCCGTGTCCGTATCTTACCTCTGTGAAGGTTTGGAGTCCCACCCGTTCCAGGTAGTCCCGGTAGTCCTTGCCGTGGTTCACCCACTTGTCAGTGAAGCCATGCTTGGGGCTGTCCGTCGGGCCCAGGTGCCACTTCCCCACCCACGCGGTCCGGTAGCCCTCGGCCTTGAGGGCGTCGCCGAGGGTGGGCACGCTATCAGGGAGCACGATGCCATTGACCACGACCCTGTGGGTGTGGGCGTAGAGGCCAGTAAGCAGGGAGGCCCGGGACGGCGAGCACGGAGTGGTGCTGATGTAACACCGATCAAACCGGACACCGTCCGCCGCCAGCCGGTCCATGTTGGGCGTCTTGACGAAGGGGTTGCCGTAGGCTCCTGTGGAGTCGGTGCGCTGGTGGTCCGTTATGGTCCACAGGAGGTTGGGTCTCTCCTTCACGCCGATCCATCCTGAGTTGAGGGATCACCTTAGGGCTTCAGGTTAAAAGCCTTAACCGCCCTTTGCGGCCCTCGTCCTCTCCACCACCTGCTTCAGCCTCAGGAAGCCGGGGTGGCTGTGCTCGAAGAGCATCTTGTACGAGGGGCAGAAGTAGTTGCGGTCCAGGCCCAGCACGGTCCAGTGCCTCGGGCAGCCGCCCCTGCAGTAGGGGAGCCACGGGCAGTCCCCGCAGCCCTGGGCCATCTTAGGCTTTCTCGCCCTGAACTCGGCGAACCTCTCGCCCTCGACGATCTCCTCCAGCGGCTGCTTCGTGAGGTTTCCCAGGAACCACCGGGGCTCCACGTAGAAGTCGCAGGCGTAGACATCCCCGTTGTGCTCCACCACCACGTACTTGCCGCACTCCCGGCTGTAGGTGCAGCTGGGCGCCTCGCCGGTGACGTAGGCGAAGAGGATGTCCTCGAAGTCGCGAATGTAGACCTGGGGAACCCCCTCCCTGGTCCACTCGTCGAAGACGGCGCAGAGGAACCGGCCGTACTGCTCCGGGGTGATCGAGTAGCGGGCAGGCTTTCCGGTCTCCGGGTCCCCCTCGAGGCAGGGGATGAACTGGAGGAAGCGGAAGCCCTGGGAGAGCAGGAAGTCGTAGACCTCCTTGGGGTGGTCGACGTTCACCCGGTTCAGGAGGACCAGGATGTTGAAGTCAACCTCGTGGCGCCGGAGCCACCCGATGCCCCGCATAACCCTCTCATGGGACGGCCTGCCGGCGTGGTCCCTCCGGTAGTGGTCGTGGAGCTCCGGGGGGCCGTCGAGGCTCACCCCCACCAGGAACCTGTAGCGCCGGAGGAACCTGGCCCAGGCCTCGTCGATGAGGGTGCCGTTCGTCTGGAGGCTGTTCTCCACCGCCTGGCCCGGCGCCCCGAAGAGGGACTGGTACTCTACGGCCCTCCGGTAGAAGTCGAGCCCCGCCAGCGTCGGCTCGCCTCCCTGCCAGCAGAAGGCCGCCCGGTCCCCGGAGAGGGCCATGAACTGCGAGATGAACTCCCGGAGGACCCCGTCGCCCATCCGGTGGCGCCCGGTCTCCGGGTAGAGGGCCGCCTTGGGCGAGTAGAAGCAGTACCCGCAGGCCAGGTTGCAGTCCGCCGAGACGGGCTTGACCAGGACGCTGGAGAGGGTGGGCTCGCCGCTCATCCGATGATCTCCACCGGGCTCCCGAGGGCCCAGCCCGGCACACCCCTCCGGAACCGCGCCCTGACCAGCCCGCCCCTGCCGTGGAGGCCCACGACCCTCCCCCGGGCCCTGCGCTCCCCCACGGGCCAGGCCACCTCCCTGCCGATCAGCCTCGCCGCCTCGCCGGCCGAGTGGACGCCGGGGAACCGGAGGAGGCACTCCCTCGGGCTCTGGGTCCTGGGGCCCCTCCGGTAGCTGACGATGACACCCTGGAGGTTCTCGGCCACGGTCTCGTCTCCTCCTTGAGTGGGGGATTTGACGGGGATACTATCCCAGAAGAGTACGCAGCGGAGGCTAATAAATGAACTGGGTTCCCTCACTCGGCGGCGCCCAAGATGAGGGCCAGGAGGGCCATCCTGGTGACGATGCCGTTCCAGACCTGCTGGAAGTACCGGGCGTGGGGGGTGGGGTCCACCTCGGCGGCTACCTCGTCGACTCTCGGGAGGGGGTGCATGATGATGAGGTCCTCCTTGGCGCTCTTGAGGGCCTCGAGGTTGATCCGGTAGGTT
>Ga0315312_1002673_pt1 | contig 12132 bp, 13 predicted proteins | sample TDP7_MG_FD_203629 | JGI IMG/M metagenome (GOLD analysis project Ga0315312, IMG submission 203629) | Freshwater sediment microbial communities from Lake Towuti, South Sulawesi, Indonesia - TDP7 | ecosystem: Environmental > Aquatic > Freshwater > Lake > Sediment | place: Indonesia: South Sulawesi... | reverse complement strand
CAGGCTCGCAAGAGGCGTTTGGAGATAAACGGCAGATTAAAAGACCAGGCCTTCCTGGCTCAGGCAGCTTAAAAATGGTACTTAGACCTAACCACATTTTTCGGTTGACAATTCAGAAACAGGCCAGGATGTCCATATCATACCTATTGTTGACCACATCTAAAGCTGTCTCGATGGCATGTTTGCTTCTCAGGCCTGAGGATGCTATGGCTCCTGTCAGAGGATAGATGGAGCCGATGCGAATTACGTCAGCGGCCTCTGCCAGAATGGCGCCAAGTGTGAAAACGATCATTGCTGCCATAATAAGAGTAACGGATTTTTTTTTCATCTCTTCCTTCCTCCTTTCCCTTTTTGACACCAAGAATTTGTCTGGGCAAAGCTCCCCTCTTTACAGGCCTATAATTAATATTTAATGCTATCAATTTTGTCAAGGAAAAAACAAATCCGCATCGGCGGTTGGAGCTTGATTTAAAGCACCTGATGCCCGAAATAGCGGCCTTCGCCGCTTATAATTGGGAATGGGTAACGGGGAAAATCGAATTACTTTTTGAGAATTTCCGTCACTCGCATCTCGCTGAAAAGCCATTGATCTTCAATTTTCTGCAAGAAAAAGGCAAGTCCCCGGGTCTCGTCCACTTCCTCTCCTCCGGTCGACTTCCCCCGGAGCCTACCTGTTAGGTCAACCTTGGCTGCCTATTTATCGAGAAAAGTAATGCTCAGATCATAGAATTGTAAAGACATTCTGGAAAAGGATAAACGAACCCGGGCTGTGTAACCGATAATCTCTTCGCGAGCATGGCTTCCAGAAATATCAAATTCCGGAACCTCAAGCCCCACCCTCTCGCCGAATAATCCGCCAATATTTCTTGCTTTATGGGCCATGGTGAGGGTACTTTCATCTTGATCCTTCGCGGCCCATTCGGATAATAGTGTAAACTGTTTCTTGATTTTCTTTTCATCACTTGGAAAGAAGTAGTAAACAGCTAAAAATCCCAGAATCGCAGTTAATCCCAGCAGGATATATTTGCTTCTTACCACAAAGTGCCTCCCAAAATCCCCCGCTATAAACCCAACCTTATCCTTTTCTCTTTTGAACCAGTCTTCCCCATGCCAGATGAGCGCTCAAAAAAATACTTCAGCCCGAGGGCCAAGGTGTTTGACCCTCCTGTTGTCCCCAGAAGTCCGAACCCGGGGGAGCGGTGATGCAGACGCAAGACCCCTGCCCAGTTGCTTTTCGGAGGGCCGAGTGTAATTTCACCGAACCCGTATATGAGCCACTGTTTGCTCGATCCACTGAGGGCCGTCTCCACCCGCGGCACTTCGGTAGCATAGGAAGGCCCAATCCCCCAGGCAAGGCTTGTATTGGCCTTTTCTTTCCAGGGAAATCTCTTCCAGCGGCCCGCGACAGAAAGATTTATCTCCCAGTTTTCCTGATCTCCGGCGTATTTTCCTATCTGCCCCTCTAACTCCACCGAGAGAGCTTCATTCATAAAACGCTTGGCCGTCCAGGCCAAAGCTCCCACGAAGATATAGGCGTCGACGAATTTAATGTCCGTCCTAAAGGGCCGGGCCAATTCCCCGCTGGTAACCCGACCAGCATACAAAGTTAGCGAGTAATTCTGCGCCGCTATGACGGGACTCAGTAGACCAATCAATAAGAATACAGGCATAGAGATGGAAGCAACCAGAAAACTTTGCATCTCGTTCACTGACTCCGGAAATTTTCTCTAATGTGGCCTAGAAAAAGCAAAAAGAGAAGGTGTCAGGCCTACACTTTTCACTTTACCCTTTTAAAATAGAAGAGAAGAGCTGTCAATTGTGTCGACCTGACACCAAATCCGTGAAGCCTTAGCGAAATAGCGGTCTGGTGCAGCGGTGTGTTGGGCGAATTCAAGTATCTAACTTGCTACTCGCATCGCCTCTTGCGCCTCGCTGGGTAATTGGACAAGAATGAAATAGGACTGGGGATAAAGATAATCCTCACCGGATTCGTCAATGACTCTGAGATATCCTTCCTTTTCGGCGTGCTCATCCGGGAGGACTTGATAAATCTTGCGCTTCTCCAAATCCTCACAGTCCTTATTCTCTATGCAAAGCGCAAACTTTTTGTTTTCTTTTTCTTCTGCCATACCTTTAATCCAAAAACCTCTTGATTTTCATTTTCTTTCTGCCAATGCCGTGGGCTTCATACCAGTGTAACTCGGCTCTGCATATCCTTCCACTTTCAAGACGAACTTTTGCTATCCCTTTAAGCTTACGCCATCGACCGGGACCATATTGTTTCTGAATCCGCATTATATCGCGGATTCTTCCGCCTATGGCAATGGTTTCAACTTCCTCGATTTCCCCAATTATCTCAAAATACACGGGATTTTTCACCCCTATAATTTTAAATAATTTATTGCCGCCTGCGGATACTTGGGATCGATCGTGACATCGACGGCCCCGTCACGTAGAAGTTCGGTAAGGGTTGCATCGCCCAGCTGGGGTGGAGGGGGCGGCAACAATCCCTGCCCCTCAAGCATAGCAGCTGTGGTTTCCACGGTGAACTGAGTCCCGATAGGACTTTGAACATGTAGCCCTGATGCCGGAGCGTTACCAAAGGTAAGAGATACGAGATACCCCCTGCGCGTAAGTTCTGCTGCCGCGAAAAACTGCGCTGCCCATTGCGTCTTGTAACGTGTAGTTTGTTTACCCATTTCTGTTATGCCTATTGACCCACTTGAAGGAAACCAGAGGAGCGGGGGAAATGGACGCACAACATCCGTTTTATCTGACCAAAGGCGGAAACCCTGCCCAAAGCGGGGGTTTTGCGTGGAATACAGGCGAGCCTGAGTGATGCGGACTTGAGCGCGAACGTTTTGTTGGCATCGCTCACGCGTATTCGTAAACGGGCGTCTCGACCACTCTATCGGGCTTTTTCCCTCCCTTGATCAATGCTTGGATGTGCTCCACGGTCTCAGGGGAAAAGAATTGCTCCCCAGTCTCCTGGCACACACGGGCAGGTACATGCTCAACAATGTAGAATTTCCCACCGTGCGCCAAGGTGTACGTAACTTCGGTTTCAATCATTGTTTCTTTCATGTTTACCCACCTCATTAGTCCTGCTTCCTGATTCTAAAATCTACCCATAGATCCGGGTCTGGTTCATAGAGCGTGGTAATCTTAATCAGCGGACGGCTGGCATAGCTGCACTGAATATGTAAGGGCCGTCCGGTCTTTGTAAACCCAAGAATCAGACAGCTTGGGCCATACTTGTCTTCAGGATAGTCTTCCACAAGCTCACTCCTGCTTGATATTGCCTCCTCCATCTGCGCAACGCTAATCTCCCGAATAATGCTTTGGTCAACGGCATGCTTGGAGAACTCATATTGCCGCCGCAGGCCCAGAACACGCTGCCCTCAGACGCGCATTCGTTCCTCCCGACCGGCCATCTAAACTCCCAACTCTCGTGGGGATATGGGGGCGGAACGATCTTGAAAATATGATCTTCTCTTCATTTTAAAAATCATAATATCAGGAACGTCCATCAATCCCCTTATTTGGCCCTATCATTGCCAGCCATAAGCATCTCTAAGATTTCTGCGGGTAAATAGGGTGGTACTACCGAGTCTTTATAATGACGGATGTTTCTTGTAACTATCGCCTTTGCCCCTACATGATGAGCAGCCTCTGATATCACTCCATCTTCAAAATCATCGTGCTTGCCTTCCAGAGCGCCTTCTAAGACCGCTCTATTTACGGGAGCTACTTCAAGAAGAGAAAGCAATCTCTGAATAGATTTTCTGGCCTTGCTAATTCCGGCCACCTTTGTGGCCAGATAATGAATTGTGGTCACGGTCGTCGCGCATACATATCCTGTAATATCTCCCTTTTCTACCTTTGAAAATATCTGGGCAGCAGCCTCTGCAAAAGGTTCTCTATCGAGAAGCAAATCCAGGATTACATCAGTGTCAAAGAGAACTATCATAAGTACTTATCCTCAAGATGACGCCGATAGCTATCAATGTTGAAATCCGCTCCACGAAAAGCTCCTCTGAGAGATTTCACTTTTGGAGTCATCTCGAACGATTTCTTCTCTGCCCCCGAGCCCAACATGCCAAAAAAATCTGCAACCAATTGTGACACAGACTTGCCAGATTTCCGCGCATAGATCTTGGCGCGATTTATGAGCTTTTCATCTATGCGCAACGTTAATTTTGTTTCCATGACAGCCCCCAATTTATCTGACGTATAAATTTAATATAAATTATACGTCATCAATATTGCCACGTCAAGCCATTTCCCCCTCTAACTGTAACCCGGAAAACATCGTAATGCTCGGATTTTATTCTATTATTTTGCATGGCGTTCCTTCCTATGATCTCTCATATTATTCCGGATAATCCCCCTTTAGAGATTCTAAGGAGAAGAAAGAGGCTCAATGGATAATCAACAGAGGACGGGAGAAGAAAACTCACTTCAGGGCTGATGGAGATCGAACGGTTGTCAGTGGTAACTTCATTAAAGGAAAATCAAAAAGCCCCTAAGAAGGTTTTTAGCCCTCCTCAGGGGCTTCGCATTGGCGTCTTATTGTTCCCAATTCACACGAGTGCTCGAACGGTGTTCAAAACTCGGTCATAGTCAGGCTCCTTGGTCATCTCTGGAACGAGCTCGATGTACCGAATAACATCGCGCTCATCGACAATGAACACTGTCCGGGCCAGAAGGTGTAGGTCTTTGATCAGTATTCCGTAAGCCGATCCAAAAGAACGATCCCGGTAATCCGAGAAAGTCTTCACCTTTTCCACGCCCGCAGCAGCGCACCAGCGCGCCTGAGCAAAGGGCAGGTCCATACTGATGGTCAAAATGGCTACCTTTTCGGGTAATTTCGCGGCCTCCTGGTTGAACCTTCGTGTCTCCATATCGCAGACCGAAGTGTCCAGGGACGGTACAGCGCAGATGATTTTGATTTTCTCCTTAAAAGAGTCCAATGTTACTGGTTGCATGGCAGTGTCCCGCACACGAAAATCTGGGGCCTTATCTCCCACTTTTAATTCCCTTCCCAGCAAAGTGAGGGGACTCCCCTTGAAAGTCACCAGCCCTGGCCGTTCTTTTTCAATGATTCCAATTTTGGCCGCGTATTCCTTAGCCTTTGCTTCCAGCTCAAAGATCTTCCCTTCAGCCGCCTTCTTGTACTCTTCCAATTCATAGACCTTGCCCCGCAGGGCCTGACTTCTTGCTTCTAATTCCTCTCTTAATTTTTTGCCCTCTGCCTCAGCCTTGCTTTTCATGTCCAGAATGCTCTGACTAACCTTACTCTTTAAATCCGAAACCTCTTTTCCCGCCTTCTCGATCGTTTCTTTCAAGGTCTTGGCGTTTATGCGGATGAGCTTCTCCTTGTGCTCCAACTCCTTCCTAAGTTTTTCAACCAGGACATCTCTCTGACCGATCAGCTTTTCGGCCTTCCTCAACCTAACTCCTAATTCTGCCTTTTTCTTGGCTAATCCCTTCTTGAGGCCCCTGGCCTTTTTGGCCACCTTTTGGACGACCTTCTTAACCGCTCTCTTCGTCTTTTTCACCGCTTTCTTCGTCCGCTTAACCCCTTTCATTCCTGTGCCCTCCTCTCACCCCTATGGAATTTGAACTCCTACCCCGCCCTTTCCTTTAAGAACTTGCCACAAATTTATCTCCTTTTCAACTTGATATTTAATGGGTGCCCATCTCACTTTGGAATTTCATCTTGAATCTGGTCCAGGGGCAAGGATTTCCATACCACCAAGAGGCTCATGGCATAAAGAAAGGCAGCCAAAAAAAATACGGTCTGGAATCCCCAGGCGAGGGCTATGATTACGGGAAGAATGGCGCCCAAAACGGATGCGCAACCATTGGCACACCAGGCCCAGGGGACAAAAAATTGCCATTGCGAACCCACCAGCCGAATGCCCAGGGGGAATGGCATCCCCATTAAGAGCCCGAGAGGGGCGATCAAAAAAATCGTTATTACCTGCCGGAATAATAGCGGATTTCCCTGAAATATAGGTAGTACCTGGGGGAAGAAGAAAGCGTAAAGAAATATTAGGCTCCCAGCCAAGATGAGAACAAGCTTTAGCCCACCAGGGGTGCGCAGGTCTATGCGCGTGGAGAGGCGGCTTCCAATCCCGGCAAATACGAGCAATGAAAAGATGACCAGAGAGACCGAAAAGATGGGGTGACCCAGGAAAAGGATAAACCTTTGAATCAGGGAGATCTCCACGAACATGAAACCAAGACCCAAGGCCGTAAAATAAATCAGCCAAGGCAACGGCTGCCTCCGAGGGATCCTTAGTTTTTGCTCATTCAGCTTTCTTAAGATCAACGGCAAAACAATAAAAATAAAGCTCAGCAAGAGAGCTTGAAAAAAAACGATGGGGACCAGGTATCCTCCCTCGATCAGGATCTGCCACTTTTCTCCAGCCAGGCGGTAGACTTCGCCCAGGTGGCTCCATCTGAAATAATGATGGAAAAATGGACGGTCATCGGTTACTGGGCTTAGGTCGAAAGGATACATGGAATAAAACTTTTCTCCGTGGCGAAGTACCTTTTGCATGCTCCTAAAATAGAGGGGGGTGGCAAAGCGGTTATAAATGTTCGCTTCTTTTTCGAGCATTCCGGGGTAATAGACGAGATCAAACCGCAACCCCTGGCAGAAAGACTTCAGAGCCTGGATCTCTTCTGACTGAATGGGCTCTTTTTTTACCATCAGGGAGAACGTGCCCCAGGAGCGATAGGCCAGAAGATAATCACCGGGATTCTTTCCTGCCCGCTCCAGGGCTTCCTTGACTACCGAAACCAAGCGTAGTTCTGCCCGGGGCGGGGGGAGAAGATAGAGATTTATGAAAATGAAACCCCCGGGGTTGAGGGCCTGCAAATAATCCTGGATAGCTTCCGTGGTAAGCCGATAGTCCTCGTGCAGGCTGGAGAGTCCCGTGGAAGAAGCCCCCAGACTTTCAGTTAGAGGAAGGACAATCAGATCAAAAGGCCGGGGTTCTCTGCGTACATAGCTTCTTCCATCGTCCACCACTACCTGGATTTCCTGACGAAGGTAAATCGCTCCGGAATATTCCCGATAGTTTTTCTTCAGAAGCTCAACAATCGTTGGGTTGACTTCCACGGCCACGACTTCTTTTGCCTGATGGTGCAGGGCGTTGAGTACTTCCAGGCCCCCCATCGGCTCAAAAATCAACACCCGCTCAGGTCTTAGGATCTGATATGGAAAGGAAGAGGGAAGAAAATCGATAAATTTGAGTTCTTCTTTCTCCCCAAACCGAGTGATGGGATTCAAGCGATCGCCGTCTACCGCGAGACCCAATTGTGGGGGAAGAGGTTCTAAGAACTCCAGGCTCAGCCCGGGAGCGGTCCGGGCTGCTGGACTTTCCAGAATATCGACTCTGGAGAAGACATTCCAGCGGGTTTCCAGCAGGCGTGCGTCCGGGAATAGCAGAGCTACGTTGAGGGCCTTGTAAGGAGAAAGGCGCAGATTTAGGGGGGAGGGTTGCCAGAATAGGAAGGGGATGAGCAAGCAGACCCACAACCACCGGAAGATGGGAATCGGCCTGATCCCCCAGGCGAAGGCGATCGAAGCCAGCCCACCCAAAAAGCAAGAGAATAACAGAGTACCTGGCCCACCGAAAATCCCAAAAAGAACAAGGACAAGAAGGCATCCTAAAGATGCGCCGATGAGGTCAGAAAAATATAATTTCCCCGAAAGGGCGCTCCAGCGGGCCAGGGCTAAAGAGATTGCCAGGCCTGAGAAAAAAAATGGAATGGAAAATACCAGATAATACAGGAAGATATAAAAAATCTGCCACCGGTCCCAGGATAGGCGGGCGACATCGAAAGGAATCAGATTGCTGAGAAGATAAGCAATTAGCGTGCTGAACGAGAAGAACCAAGAAGCATGGACCAAGGTTCGGGTTGTTTCCCGGCGCAGGAAAGAAGGAAAAGAAGATAGGAAAGACCCGCTGGCCCCATACCCCAGAAAGGCCATGCTCACCACCATAAAAGCGAAATGATGCCACTGGGCCACCGAAAGGAGGCGAGTCAGGGATATCTGCAGGGTAAGGGTGGCAGCAGAAGTGAGGAAGATTCCCAGGAGCAAGGAAAAAGGAAGTTCGGAAGGCGGATTTCGGAGTGCGGCTCTCGGATTACAGGGTGGCATCATCCTTTTCCCAGTTGGGTTAGGCATTCCGCAATTGGTTGTTTTAAAGAGTCTGGCAATAATTCCTTGCTTTGCCGAGGTAAGGTAGGATTATAATAATATAACAGACTTTTCCAGCCAATCGAAATTTTCCTCCACTGGAATAGATAAATGCCAAGGTACGAGACATTTGACCATACGGCAGACTTGGGCATTTTAGTTTTTGGCCAGACCTACGAGGAGGTCTTTGCCAACGCAGCCTTTGCCCTATTCGATCTACTAACAGACCTGGATAACGTCAGGGAGAGCCTATCTTATAGGCTTCACGTAGAGGCGCACGATCAGGAAGAACTTCTGGTCCGCTGGCTGAGCGAGCTGTTGTTTCTCTGCGAGAGTCAGGGCTATTTATTCAAAAATTTTTTATTCACCCAGCTAAGTCAGACTTCTTTGCAAGCCGTAGCTCGCGGGGAAAGTTTCGACCCTTTGCGCCACCAATTTAAAACCGAGATCAAGGCGGTGACTTACCACCAGGTAGCGATCAAAGAGAAAGACGGGAAGTGGGAGGCGAGGGTCATTTTTGATATTTGAAAGGGGAGGGGGCATCCATGAGCAACAAGGAGAAGATTCATCTGGAAAAAATCGATGATTATCGCTGGCGGATTCCCCGGACAGGGAAGATGCGAGTGGATGGGGTCATCTACGCCGATGAAATCCTGCTCAAGGACATTCACGAAGACGAAAGCGCCAAACAGGTGGCCAACGTGGCCCATCTGCCGGGCATCCAGAAGTATTCTTTGGCCATGCCCGACATTCACTGGGGCTATGGATTCCCCATCGGCGGCGTCGCCGCCTTCGACTGGCAAGAAGGTGTCATTTCCCCCGGCGGCGTGGGTTATGATATTAATTGTGGCACCCGGCTTTTGCGTACAAACCTATCCATCCCAGATCTGCGGGCAAAAATCAGAGATTTGGTGAATGCCCTCTACCAAAACATTCCTTCAGGCGTTGGATCCAAAGGAGCCTTGCGCCTCTCCACCCAAGAATTGCGCCAGGTCCTCAAGCAGGGGACGGCCTGGGCGGTGAAAAACGGTTATGGTTCTCCGGAAGACCTGGACTTCACAGAAGACAGGGGGTGCATGGAGGGGGCTGACCCCGGAGTGATCAGCGAAAGAGCGCTGGAGCGGGGAATGCCTCAACTCGGGACGCTGGGTTCGGGAAATCATTTTTTGGAAGTGGGGTTCGTAGAAGAGGTTTACGATGCGCAGTTGGCCCGCGTCTTTGGCCTGAGTAAAGATCAGGTTACCATTCTCATCCACTCCGGGTCTCGCGGGTTGGGTTACCAGGTGTGTGATGATTTCCTGAAAAAGATGGGCGAACGGGTCCGCCAGTTGGGTCTGGAACTTCCAGACCGACAATTGGCCTGCGACTTCATTCGGTCCAAAACAGGTCAAGATTATTTCTCTGGAATGGCCTGTTCAGCCAATTACGCCTGGGCCAACCGGCAAATGCTTATGCACTGGACTCGGCAGGTCTTCGAACGGGTTCTGCAGATGAGTCCAAAAGAGCTGGGCATGCGTTTGGTTTATGATGTCTGCCACAACATTGCCAAGCGCGAATCTCATACCATTGACGGAAAGCTGCGGGAGGTCTGTGTCCACCGGAAAGGAGCAACGCGCGCCTTCCCTCCTGGGCATCCCGCTTTACCCGAAGCTTACCGCAGCGTCGGCCAGCCAGTCCTCATCCCCGGCGATATGGGGCGGTATTCCTACGTGCTCGTGGGCACGCAAGTGGCTATGCAGGAGACTTTTGGCAGCACCTGCCACGGCGCCGGAAGAGTGCAGAGCCGCACTCAGGCCAAGAAGGCAAGCAAAGGGAGAGCGCTCCATCGCGAGCTGGAAGACCACGGGATCTTCGTCATGGCCGCCAGCCGCGCCACTTTGGTCGAGGAAGCCCCGGAAGCTTACAAGGATGTCAGCCAGGTGGTAGAGGTGGTTCATCAGGCCGGGATTTCCCAAAAAGTGGCCAAACTTCGGCCCTGGGGAGTAGTTAAAGGATAAAAAGATAGGGAGATTGGGTGATGAGGAGATGGGGAGAAAAAGAATAAATGAAATTGTCGTTTCTTCGTTTCTAATTAGTGAGTGGGGTCGTTCCTTCCTTGAAGCACTCGGAGATGGCATTGCCTGATTTCGTGGGATTTCCCGGTCTGACAGGCTCGCCGGTGGCCGCATCCACTCTGACGAAGACGATTCCCTCCGGAACGGAAAAATTCTCCACCGGTATTTCAGCGACCGCTTCTTTCATGAATTCCAACCAGATCGGCAGAGCGGCAACAGCGCCAGTCTCGTGAGTGCCCAGAGGTTTTTCAATATCATACCCCATCCAGGCGCCGGCGACCAGCCGTTGAGGGAGGAAGCCGATAAACCAGGCATCGCGGGTATCATTTGTGGTTCCTGTTTTCCCGGCCGCAGGCCGACCCAATGCTCTGGCTTTTTGGCCAGTCCCATCCTGGATGACACTCTGCATCAAGCTAGTGATCAGGTAAGAAGTCTGGGGGCTGATGACCTCGACGGCGGAGGGTTCGATTTCTTCCAGAATGTTGCCGTCTCTGTCCACTATCCGGGTGATCAAAATGGGCTCGGCCCGGTAACCCTGAGCGGCGAAAACCCCGAAGGAACTGGTCAGCTCCAACAGCGAAACGTTCACCGCCCCCAGGGCTAACGAAAGGTTGGACTCGAGTTTGGATTTGATTCCCAAGTTCTTGGCGTACTCAACCAGGTAATCTACTCCAATGGCCTGGGCGATCTTCACCGTGGCTACGTTTCGGGAGAAGGTCAGAGCCTTGCGGAATGTGATCGGCCCCCAGAACTCCCGGTCGAAATTCTGGGGTTCCCAGGGTTCCTTTCCCGGGACGTCTATGTACGAAAAGGGTTCATCCACGATGATCGTGGCCGGGGTGAATCCCCGATCTAAAGCCGCAGCATAGACGACGGGCTTGAAAGCTGACCCGGCATGCCTGCGGGCCTGGGTGGCCCGGTTGAACTGGCTGGCTGAAAAATCCCGTCCCCCAACCATGGCTAAAATATAACCGGTTTGCGGGTCGAGGGCAATCAGGGCTCCTTGCACCTGATCCCGCCCTTTCCCCTTGCCTTCCCGCGCCTCGAATTCTTCCAGGCCTTTTAGAACGGCTGTTTGGGCAGCTTGCTGCATCCTGTAGTTGATCGTGGTATAGATCTTCAGGCCCCCTCTATACAGCTTTTCTTTGCCGTATTTTTCCTCCACGTACATGCGTACCTGCTCCACCGCGTACGGGGCTTCATTGTAACCTTTGGGCCCTTTGGGCCGTAACCTGATTTGCTCCGCCGCTGCTCTTTGGGCCTGTCTCTGGGTGATCATTTTGCGCTCAACCATGCGGTTGAGCACGTAAAGTTGCCGTTCACGGGCCTTGTTGGGATGGCGCAGCGGAGAGAGGTTGTTGGGAGCGGGGGGGAGACCGGCAAGCACGGCGCACTCCGCCAATGTGAGATTCTGTACGGGCTTCCCAAAGTAAGTCTTGGCCGCAGCAGCCACTCCAAAGGCGCCTTCTCCCAGGTATATCTGATTCAGGTAGAGGTAAAGGATTTCGTTCTTGGTTAGATAGCGCTCGATTCGCTGGGCCAAAATGGCCTCTTTAACCTTGCGAGTAAAGCTCCGCTCAGGGGTAAGGAAGAAGGACTTGGCGATCTGCTGGGTAATCGTGCTACCCCCCTGCACCACGTCGAAGGCTTCGATGTTCCGGAAGGCTGCCCCCAATATTCTCCAGTAATCGATCCCCCGGTGTTCGAAGAAACGGGCATCCTCCGCAGCTATGAAAGCCCTGATCAATAATCGAGGCATCTGGGAAAGGGGAGCAACCATCCGTCGTTCCATAAAGAATTCGCCGATCAAGACTTCATCGTCTGAAAAGACCTCAGAGACAATATAGGGCTGGTAATCTT
>Ga0315312_1002672_pt1 | contig 12134 bp, 12 predicted proteins | sample TDP7_MG_FD_203629 | JGI IMG/M metagenome (GOLD analysis project Ga0315312, IMG submission 203629) | Freshwater sediment microbial communities from Lake Towuti, South Sulawesi, Indonesia - TDP7 | ecosystem: Environmental > Aquatic > Freshwater > Lake > Sediment | place: Indonesia: South Sulawesi... | reverse complement strand
TTTTTAATTTCTTTTTTAGAATCAAAATTAAACCGCCGGATAAAAAAGAAACAAAGATGGCGGTCAAAAAAATAAAAAACTTAAGATTTTCTTTAGGAGTTTTTAAACTAATAGCTGCTAATTCTTTTTTAACCTCATCGGAAACCTCGGTTGTCTGAGTTCCGCTTCTATTTTCTTTTTCAATCCCTTTGACTTCCGGCTGAGTTATAACATTAGCTTTCCCTGGAGTGGGAGAGGTGCTGAAAATCCATTTTGAATCCGTCCGAGAAAAAGATTGACCTAAAGGAGCTTTTTCGTAATTGACTTTATCTATAATTTCTCCTTCGGGATTCAATAAAATTAAACCATCACCATCATTGTTTAAGGTGATTTTTGTTTCCGGTCTGAGAAGAAGCAAAAAGCCTTTGGCTCCAATTTTTTTGTCTTCGGGAAAATTATATTCTTTTGTCGCCCCAGCCGTGTCTTTAATCTGCCAGTTTTTAAGATTTACTTCAAAATCATTCTGATTAAAAATCTCAATCCATTCATTTTCTTCATCCGGTCCTTCTGGTGAAGGCAAAATTTCATTAATCCAGATGGCCGAAGGATAGACAATGGTTTGGGTTGTGGTTACCTCTTCTTTGGGTTCTGTTTCAATTTCAGTAGCCGTACTATTTTTGGCTCTTGGTGTTCCGCCTGGATTTTGACTATCCTGCCAATTTTCAGAATTATTTCCTTCAATTTTGGCATCTTTCCTTTCCATCGTTTGTTTAGTTTGATTATCGCCGGCAAACCAGCCGGCAGAACAATTTAAAAAATCTATTAAATTTCCGGAATTATCAAAAAGTGAAAGTTCCTCTCCATTGTTTCCCAGGGAACCTACATAAATTTTATCAGCCGGAATATCGGGGACTGTCTTATCATCGGTTCTTTCTAATAGATAAAAAGATTTAGCTAAAATTTGACCTTCTAAATTAATTTCCGGGGCGCCGTCTTTAGCTATTAATTTCCAGCCGGAAAGATTAATTTCCGAATCGCCATTATTATAGAGTTCAATCCATTCATCATTATAGGATATTTTAGTCCCCATCCAGGCAATTTCATTGATAACCACATCCAAAGGAGCAGCAGCTCTGGTCTGAGAAGCCAAAAGAAAGAAAAATAAGGCTAGAATTATCTTTAGCTTCCAATCTAAGTAGTTTGGCCGGGGTCTTGACAAATTTCTCATAATATATTAAAATTAAGGTTATCTAAAGAATAGCCCCGGAGCTGGGGGCAAGGAGTTTTTCTTAGCCGGACGGTCTGGAGAAATTCGAGACCAATCCTCGGAAAGATTCTAAAATTAGTTCTTCTGACTAAATCTGCCCTCAGCTCCGGGGTTATTTTTATGGAATTATTCGCCGGTTACCCTTTCCACCTCTTCTAAAGTTGTCACACCTTCCAAAGCCTTGATTATTCCATCTTGCTTTATTGTTACCATCCCCTTTTCTATTGCCCTTTCTCTTAATTCGGCAATCGAAACATCTTTTAAAATAAATTTTTCTATCTCATCATCAATTAAAATAGCTTCAAAAATTCCGACCCTGCCTGAAAAACCGGTCAAATTACAATCCGGGCAACCTTTAATCTTGGCTAACTTTAGCCCGGTCTCAATTTTAGGGATTTTGATTTCTTTGGGAATTCCTTTTAACTCCTCTTTTATTTTAGATAAAATTGGGGCTGATGGCGATTCAAATTTAGCGCATTTTCGACAAACCTTCCTGACCAGTCTCTGGGCAATAGCCAGGTTGATGGCCGGTCCAATGTCAACCGGTTTAGCACCCAGATTGACCAATCTGGCTATTGTCCCCGAAGCATCGTTGGTATGTAAAGTGCTGAAAACCAGATGACCGGTTAAAGCTGCCTGAAGGGCGATATTGGCTGTTTCCAAATCCCTTATTTCTCCAACCAAAATTACATCCGGGTCTTGTCTGACTATTGATTTTAATCCGTTGGCAAAATCGTATCCCTTTTTGGCGTCAACCTGGGTTTGGGAAATTCCCGATAGGTGATATTCAATCGGGTCCTCAATGGTAATAATTTTTATTTCCGGTTTTTGAATTTTTTTCAAAAAAGAATAGAGGGTGGTAGTTTTCCCAGAACCGGTCGGCCCCGTAACTATAATCATTCCATTTGGTTTTTTAATTTCCCTTTCAAAAAGTTTTAATAAATCTTCTCTTAAACCCAAGACCTCAAGCGAAATCAAACTTCTCGGGTTTAAAATTCTTAGAACAATTGCCTCTCCATATTCGGCTGGCAAGGTTGAGGCCCTGATTTCAATTGATCCCCCAGCCATTAAAACAGAAAATCGGCCATCCTGAGGCCGATTGGTAATATTTAATTTTAATCCGGAAAGGAGTTTAATTCTGGAAAGTAAGACTTCGTATATTTTTTCCCCCAGAAAAAGCACATCCTGCAAAATGCCGTCAATTCTAATGCGAATTTTAGCTTTTTTTTCTTCGGGTTCAATGTGGATGTCAGAACCATTTAACAAAATTGTTCCTCCTAAAATAACCTCCAGAATTTCGGTAGCACTTTCGGTCAAAACCCCTTCAATCTTCTTTTTGAAATCCAAAATATTCTTCACTTCCTTTTTAAAAAGAGAAATTTTTTCTGACGGAATTTCCACCAACCCGACAATTTTTTTTGAAACCTCTTCCATAGAGGTGTAAAATTAAGTTGATAAGTTATTTAAATTTATCTTATTTTCCTCAAAAAGTCAAATCTCTCTCAAAATTTATGGAATTTTTAACCAATAGTCCAAATCAGACTAAAAAATTGGCTGAAAATCTGGCTAAAAAATTTTTAAAAAGGAAAATTAAGAAAAAAGCCTTTATTTTGGGTTTATCCGGAGATTTAGGAGGCGGAAAAACCACTTTTTTACAGGGTTTTGCCAAAGGACTTGGAATTAAAGAGAAAATTTTAAGCCCCACCTTCCTCATCATGCGAAAGTTTAAAATTCGTGTGGATTCGTCTTCAAATTGGCGTGGATTCGTGTATTTCTATCACATTGATTGTTATCGGATACGAAAACCAAAAGAGATTTTGGATTTGGGGTTCGAAAAAATCATTTTAAATCCTCAAAATCTCGTTGCCATTGAATGGCCGGAACGGATTAAAAAAATTATACCTAAAAATACGATTTGGATTAAGTTCGAATTTAGAGATAAAAATAAGAGAAAAATTGTGATAAGATGAGATTATGAATGAGAAAAAGCGGCTCATCATTATCGATAGTAACTCCATTATTCATCGGGCCTTTCACGCCCTACCTACATTAACCACAAAAAAAGGAGAATTGGTCAACGCTATTTACGGATTCTTATTAGTTTTTTTGAGAGTAATAAAAGAATTTCAACCCGATTACATTGCTGCCTGTTTTGATTTCCCTGCCCCAACTTTTCGTCATAAAAAATTCAAAGAATACAAAGCCAAAAGACCGCCAGCACCGAAAGATTTATATCAACAGATTCCAAAGGTAAAGGAGTTTCTGGAAACCTTTAATGTCCCAATTTTTGAAAAAGAGGGTTTTGAAGCCGACGATATCATTGCTACTCTTTCTAAATTAGCCTCTAAAAAACAGATTTTTCCCAAAATTGAAACTATTATTATAAGCGGAGATTTAGATACTCTGCAATTAGTGGATAGTTATACAAAAGTTTATCTTTTAAGGAGGGGAGTAAAGGACATTATTCTTTATGACCAAAAAGGAGTTGAGGAAAAATATGAGGGATTAACTCCGGCACAACTCATTGACCTCACGGCTTTAAAAGGGGACCCGTCTGATAATATTCCAGGAGTTGCTGGAATCGGTCAGAAAACTGCTATCAAACTGATTAAAGAATTCGGCAGTTTAGAAAATCTTTATTTAACCCTAAGCCAGAGCGATAAAACGTTAATAATTAATCAGCGCCTTTTGACAAAACTTGAAGAATGTAAAGAGCAAACTTTTTTAAGCAAGATGTTAGCCACCGCCAAAAAAGACGTACCAATAGAGTTTAATCTTGAAAAATGCTTCTGGAAAGAATATGACAAAAAAAAGGCGATTAAGCTTCTTAAAGATTTTGATTTTCAAAGTTTAGTTAAAAGACTGGAAGAGCTCGAAAAGAAAACCGACGACGAGAAGAACGAAACAATTAAGGAGAATCTGAAATTATGGTAAAATTAAAAAAAATATGCTTTTGGCAAAAAATAAGAAGGGTATAGCCGAAAACAAATTAAACTAAAAATCGGATTATGATTTTTGATAGCTTATCTAATTTTTTACGAAAAAGAACCTATTTTGGCCTTGCTCTAACACTCCCTGCCGCCTCTTGGGCAATCCTGACAGCTGGGTTTGGAGGGATTTTAATTTTGAGTAAATCCAATTTTGAAGCCACTGGCACCAAAACTTCGTTTTTAATTTCTCTCATCGTATTGACACTAGCCGGATTTGTAACCTCTCTTGTGGACTGCGGGCTTTCTCGGGCTTTTGGTAAAAAATGGGAAAACGAGCATTTAAGAGTACTTAACGATTACATTATAAAAGGGGAAATTGTCAAAGATATTTCCGACAGCGATCTTTTAAAACTTTATGACAGTTGCTATAAGGCTTATAAATTTTTATCTAAGAGAACCGCCGAGGTAACCCTCTGGGTAGTATTTGGAGTGGTGCTAATTGAATATATCGTTTCGGGCCAATTTACTAATGTCCCGATTATTCTTATCGGTGGATTTATGGCTGTTTTTCTTACAGTTATATTTAATATCTATTTTGGCACTACTCCAATATTTTCCCTGATTGCTAGAGACTGTCGCAAACTTCTTTTTGAAAGAAATATTCCCTTTAAAGAAATTGCCGTTACCACTTTCAAAACTAAATTCTTTCTTTTCATTTTATTAACGGCCTTAATAATATTGGCAATTTTTGTTTTAACTTATCCTCCGCCCCTAAGTTTAATTTCAGTTTCTATAATAGGATTTATTATGGTTACCGTAACTATCCAGACAATTTTTACTACTTTCTATCAATCCCTGGAAGAGATTTCCAAATCGGCCGAGAGATTAGGTGGAGGGGGAGAGGTAGTAATTTTTTCTGGTAGTACGGACCAAGAGATAATATCTCTTTCTGAAAATATAAACAAAACTGCTCACAATATAAAAAAATATCAAAAGGAATTAGAAGAAGCCAGAAGTGTTCTGGAGATAAAAGTTAATGCCAGAACAAAAGAATTAAAAGAACTAAGCGAATCTTTGGAAGAGCAAGTTAAAAAAAGAACGAAAGAGCTTCAGGCGAAGGTGAGAGAATTGGAAAAATTCCAAAAATTATCAATCGGTCGGGAGTTAAAAATGATTGAATTAAAAAAAAGGATTAGAGAAAATAAAAAAGAAATTGGTAAAAAATGAAAAAAAAGAATAAAAAAATAAAAGAAACAAAGTTAGAACATATTGTTAAAGAATTAGAGGTAAGGACGAAAGAATTGGAGGACTCAAGAAAAGCTCTAATGAACATGTTAGAGGATGTTGATGAAGCACGAAAGGTTGCTGAAGAAGAAAAAAATAAAACCCTGTCGATTATTACCAATTTCACCGACGGTCTATTATTTTTTGATAAAGAAAATAAACTTTCTCTGGTTAACCCCCAGGCAGAAACTTTTCTCGAAATTAAGGTTCAAGAAGCTGTTGGCCAATCTATTTCAGAACTTACTAAATTTCCAAATTTTAAAACCCTCATTAACATTTTAGGAAAAGAAATCAAGGGAGTTTATAGAAAAGAATTACCATTTAAAAAGAATTTAATCTTAGAAATCTCCACCATTTCCATGATGAGCGGAGAAGAAAGACAGGGAGCTCTGGTTATTTTACACGATGTTACCCGAGAAAAGATGGTTGAAAGAATCAAAACCGAATTTGTTTCTTTAGCCGCCCATCAACTTCGCACTCCACTTTCAGCAATTAAATGGACGCTCAAAATGCTCCTAGATGGTGACTTAGGTAAAATAACCGAAGAACAAAGAGAATTTATCGAAAAAAGTTATAAATCCAATGAAAGAATGATTAATTTGATTAATGACCTTCTGGACGTAACCAGAATTGAAGAAGGAAGATATCTCTATAAACCAGTTTTAAGCGATATCGAAGCAGTTGTTCAATTTGTAATAAATTCTTACAGGGAAGAAATAAAAAAGAAGAAATTGAATTTAGAGTTTAAAAAGTCAGAGAAAAAATTACCAAAAGCAATGGTTGACGTCGAAAAGATAAAATTAGCAATTCAGAATCTTTTAGAGAACGCCGTTAGATATACATCTCCGGGAGGGAAAATAACAGTTTCTTTAAAACAGATTAAAAAAGAAATAGAATTCTCAGTAGAAGATAGTGGAGTAGGAATTCCCAAAGACCAGCAAAAAAGAGTTTTTAGTAAATTCTTTAGGGGAGCCAACGTGATAAGAATGGAAACGGAAGGTTCCGGTCTCGGTCTTTTTATTTCTAAAAACATTATTGAGGCACATGGTGGTAGAATCTGGTTTGAATCGGAAGAGGGAAAAGGAACAACCTTCTATATGACTTTACCTATAACCGAAGAATTTAAGGAATTTTTAGAAAAATTTTAATCAAGATTATGACCTTACCGATTCTGGCAATAACTAAAATTATCGCTACCTCAATCGGTGTCTTCGTTACTTATCAAGGTTATAAAAGATGGAAAGAAACCGAGTTGAAAAAGAAAAAATGAATTTATTTGCTTTTTTTATATACATCATTGCCTATTTGACCAAAAATAGTAAAATAAAATAAAATAAAGGTCGATACAGATTAAATCACTTCGAAAGCACGATTTGTCGGCTAATCCGTAATTTAAGAGAAATAAAATTAGCTATCTGGACGAATCTGGCCAACCTTTCTTAGATTAGTTTCTTTAACATGGAAAAAATTATTGAGAAGATAGAAGAGGATTTAAGAAATATAATTGAAGGAAAACCTCCTAAAATCCTAAGAAAAGAATTAGGAGATATGATTGATATCCGACTATTAAGGATGCTCAATTTTTCACTTCAATGGTCTTCAGCTGGTTATCAATCGGCCTTAAGATTTGCCGGTATGAGATTGGGACGGAGAATTGGAGAAGATTCTGAAAAAACTGAATTCCATCTCGTTTTAGAGGAAATCAAAAAAATAATTGAGTTTTTAAGAGGAGGAAAAGTAGAAATTGAGATGAACCCGAAGTCTAAAGAAGTTCACCTGAAAATTTATGAATCTTCTCTGACAACCGGAGTCCCCAATGTTTCACAAAAACTCTGTTTTTTTGAAGAAGGTTTTATCGAAGGTTATTTTGGAGGAGTATTATATAAAATTGGCTCAATAGCATTGGCTGGAGGAGAAATGTCTATTGTAGAAGTTAATGTCGAAGAAAAAAAATGTGTTGGCCTGGGAGATGAATTTTGTGGATTTTTAATAAAATTTTAAATTATCTACGAAATACGAAAAACACACAAATATACGAAAAAGTTTTCATAATTTCGTAAAAAATTCGTATCTCGTAGCCCAATATGAAAAAGGTTTTACTCATCGAAGATGAAAAAATTATGGTTGACCTTCTTCAGCGAAAATTAACTCAGGAAGGATACGAAGTGTCGGTAGCCTATGATGGAGATGAAGGACTTAAAATGATGAAAGAGGTGAAACCGAATCTGATTTTACTTGATATTATTATGCCCAAAATGAGCGGTTTTGAGGTAATGGAAGAGATAAAAAAAGACAGAGAATTAAAGAAAATTCCGATTGTTGTTATATCTAATTCTGGTCAGCCGGTGGAAATAGACAAGGCTCAAAAATTGGGAGCTAGAGATTGGTTAATTAAGACAGAATTCGATCCTCAGGAAGTTATTGACAAAGTAATAAAACAAATAGGAAAATAAAGAAATTAGAATTTTAATTTTATGGATCCAAAAACCATTCTCATTGTCGAAGATGACAAGTTTTTGAGAGATTTGATTGCCCGGAAACTTACTACCGAGGGTTTTAATATTCTGTCAGCGGTTGATGGAGAGGAAGGAATAAAAAAAATAAAAGAAGAAAAACCAGATTTAATTTTACTCGACCTTATTTTACCAGGCATTGATGGTTTTGAAGTTTTATCACAAATGAAAACTGATCCCGATATCGCTTCAATTCCAGTTATTATTTTGTCTAATCTCGGTCAAAGAGAAGAGGTTGAAAAAGGGCTGAAGCTTGGAGCAGTTGACTATTTAATTAAAGCCCATTTCACGCCAGGAGAAATTATTGAGAAAATAAAGAACACCCTAAAATAGCTACGAAATACGAATTTTTTACGAATATACGAAATAGTTTTAAAATTCCTTAATTCGTTTTCGTATATTCGTACTTGTTTTCGTATTTCGTAGCCAAAAATGTGCCCGAATTACCGGAAGTAGAAACCATAGTTTTGGATTTAAGAAAGAAGGTCCTTGAAAGGACCTTTGTTGATGTTTGGACCGATTTTGAAAAAATGATCCGCCTCCGCCAAAGCTTCGGCGGACAGGTAAAAAAACCAAAAAGTTTTAAAGAATTTAAAAAAGCAATGATTGGAGAAAAAATAAAGAATGTTAGAAGAAGGGGAAAAAATATCTTAATTGATTTATCTTCCGGCAAAACACTGTTGATTCATCAAAAATTAACCGGTCATTTATTATTAGGAAAATGGCAATTGGAAAATAAAAAATGGAGATCACTAATTCCCGGCCCCCTTTCAGATGATCCGATGAACAGTTTTTTACATTTAATTTTTTTCCTTGATAACAAAAATCAATTAGCCCTATCCGATGTTAGAAAATTTGCCAAAATCGAACTTTGGGATAAAAATGAATTAGAAAATTCAAAAGAATTTAAAAGTCTGGGACCTGAACCCTTGGAAAAAGAATTTACTTTTGAAAAATTTAAAGAAGCTTTGTTAAAAAAGAAGAAAGGGAAGATAAAACAGGTTTTAATGGATCAGACAGTGATAGCTGGAATTGGCAACATTTATTCAGATGAAGCTCTCTGGTTAGCCAAAATAAATCCATTTCAAGAAGTGAAAAATTTAAAAGGAGAAAAACTAATTAATCTCTATCAGTCAATTAAAACGGTTTTAAAAAAAGGAATTGAATTAAATGGAGAGAGCATTTCCGATTTTAGAAGGCTTAATGGAACCAGGGGCAATTTTGACAATTTCAGAAAAGTTTATCGACGAGAAGGTGAAAAATGTAGCCGTTGCGGAAGAATTATAAAGAGAGTAAAATTAGCTGGCAGGTCTGCTCATTTCTGTCCAACCTGCCAAAAATAACAGAAAATAGAATCTAGAAAGCAGAATTTAGAACGTATTTATTCTATTTTCTAATTTCTAAATCTTATGATAATTTTTCTTTATGGTTTAGATAGTTTTAGATCTCGTCAAAAATTAAAAGAGATAGTTGAACATTATAAAAAAATTCACAAAAGTGGATTAAATTTGAGATATTTTACCGGTGATAAATTAAATTTTCAAGATTTCAAAAAAGAAATAAAGCAAACTTCAATATTCAAAGAAAAGAAATTAACAGTTTTGTTTGGTATCTTTTCAAACACCGAATTTAAAAAGAGGTTTTTAGAAGAAAAAAAATTTTGGTTAAAAACCGAAGATATATTGTTGTTTTATACAACCGAGCAAATTTCTGAAAAAGATGCTCTACTTCCGTTTTTGAAAAAACATGCCAAAGGCCAGGAATTCCAACCTTTGGAAGGTCAAAAATTAAAAAACTGGGTTAAAAAGGAATTTGAAAATCTTGGAGCAAAAATTGGCGAAAGAGCTTTAGAAAAAATCATTGATTTTGTCGGCAATAATCTTTGGCAGATGGAAAATGAAATAAAAAAATTAGTTAGTTACAAAGAGAAAGAAATTATTGAAGAAAAAGATGTTGAAATTTTAGTTAAACCAAAGATTGACTCTGATATTTTTGAGACCATTAATGCTATAGCCACAAAAAATAAAAAAAGAGCCCTTCAATTATTAAAGAACCATTTGGAAAAAGGGGACTCCCCGCTTTATTTACTTTCAATGATTAATTTTCAATTTCGCAATCTTTTAATTGTCAAAGACCTTCTGGAAAGAAATCAATCTCCTTATGTTAAAACCGGTTTACATCCCTATGTTGTCCAAAAAAGTCTTGGTCTTTCAAGAAAATTTGACATTTCAGAATTAAAAAAAATCTACCAAAAAATATTTCAGATAGATTTAAATATTAAAACTGGCAAGATAGAACCAGAAACAGCACTTGATCTTTTAATTAGCGAGATTTAATCAATTTAGCGATTCTCGACTTTTTTCTGGCCGCCGTATTTTTCTTTATAACTCCCGTTTTTGCCGATTTATCTAAAATTTTATAAATCTGGGGTAAAAAATTTTTTGCCTCTTCCAATTTCTTCTGAGAAACTAAATTTCTAACCTTTTTAATAAGGTTTTTTATTTTCTTTTTGTAAACCAAGTTTCTAAAAGCCCGTCTTTCGGTTTGTCTTAAGGCTTTTTTAGCCGATTTAGTAATTGGCATACAATTTTTCCTTATCATTTTTCAACTTTTTAATCAAGTCACGGATTTTAGCCGCCCTTTCGAAATCTAAATTTTTAGCCGCTTCTTTCATTTCTTTTTCTAAAAGTTTTTCATCTTTAATTGTCCAAAATTCAGACATAATTTCTTTTTCTCTTGAAACAAAAGGCCAATCTCTGATTGGTTTAACAACTGGCTTTGGCGTAATATTATGTCCCTTATTATATTCAATTTGAATCTTCCTTCTTCTTTCCACTTCCTTTATTGCTTTTTTCATTGATTTTGTAATTTTATCAGCATATAAGACGACATGCCCATCTAAATGTCTGGCTGCCCTGCCCATTGTTTGAATCAGGGTAGTTTCTGACCTCAAAAATCCTTCTTTGTCAGCATCCAAAATTGCTACTAATGCTACTTCTGGTAAATCCAAACCTTCTCTTAAAAGATTAATTCCAACTAAAACATCATATTTCCCCTCTCTTAAATTTTTGAGAATCTCCGGTCTTTCCAAAGTTTTTACTTCCGAATGAAGCCATTGGGAGGTTATTTTTTCCTCTGATAAATAATCTGACAGAGCTTCAGCCAACCTTTTTGTTAAAGTTAAAACTAAAATTCTTTGTCTTTTTTTAACCCTCGTTTTAATTTCTTTAATTAAATCTCTGACCTGATTTTTGGTTGGACTAACTTCAATTGATGGTTCCAGTAAACCGGTTGGCCTAATTAACTGCTCAACTAATAATTTTGATTTTTGGTTTTTGATTTTCAATATTTCTTCCTCTGCCGGAGTAGCCGAGACGAAAACTAACTGATGACTTCTTTTTTCAAATTCTCCAAAAGTTAAGGGTCGATTGTCAATTGCCGAAGGAAGTCTAAACCCATATTCAATTAAGGTTTCTTTTCGAACCCTGTCTTGGTTTGCCATGGCATGAAGTTGAGGAAGGGTTAAATGAGATTCGTCTATGAAAATTAAAAAGTCCCTCGCCCGCCCAAATTTCGAAGAAATTTGTGGCGGGTAAAGAAAATATTCTATTAAGGCATAAGGCGCCTCTCCCGGTTTCCTGAATTCCAAATGCCTTGAATAGTTTTCAATTCCGTGACAGTAGCCGGTTTCTTTTAACATCTCCAGGTCGTAATTTGTCCTTTGTTCTAATCTCTGGGCTTCCAATAGCTTTTTTTCTTTTTTTAATTTCTTTAGCTGCTCTTCTAATTCCAATTTTATATTCTCAATGGCAATATTTAATTTATCTTCCGGAGTGACCCAGAAGTGAGCTGGATATAATCTAAAAGAATTTAGACTACGACCCGCCCACCACCCTCCCACTTCGGCGGGCCCCATGTAGAATTTAGAATCTAAAACATCTTTTCTACTTTTTAAATTATCAATTTCGTCTCCTAAAAATTCAATTCTCAAAATTTCCTTACCGGTTACTAAAAAAATTTCGATAACTTCCCCTCGCACTCTAAAAGTTCCCGGTTTAAAATCAAAATCATTTCTCTGATATTGTAAAGAGGTTAAATGGGAAAGAAAATCTTTTCTTTTTATTCTTTGACCGGGTTTAATTTCCAAAGAAACTTGTTGAT
>Ga0315312_1002671_pt1 | contig 12135 bp, 9 predicted proteins | sample TDP7_MG_FD_203629 | JGI IMG/M metagenome (GOLD analysis project Ga0315312, IMG submission 203629) | Freshwater sediment microbial communities from Lake Towuti, South Sulawesi, Indonesia - TDP7 | ecosystem: Environmental > Aquatic > Freshwater > Lake > Sediment | place: Indonesia: South Sulawesi... | reverse complement strand
TCGAAAAAAGGGGCGTGGCTCTTCCGGAGGATACGATAGAGACCATAAAAAATTCTCACGCGTGCCTAAAGGGGCCCGTGGGCGAAACGGCGGCAGACGTCATTGTAAAGTTAAGGTTGATGTTTGACCTTTACGCTAACATTCGCCCTGTAAAGGCTTATCCCTCGGTTCCGTCCATGAGGCCCGACATAGACTTTGTTTTCGTGAGGGAAAACACCGAAGACCTCTACAAGGGCCTAGAGTTCATGTTAAATGACACAGCCATCTGCCTGAGGGTCATAACAAGGAAAGGCAGCGAAAGAATAGCCAAAAAAGCTTTTGAGCTGGCCAGGAGAAGAAACAAAAAAAGGCGAGTGACAGCTGTCCACAAGGCAAACGTAATGAGAGTAACCGACGGACTCTTTGCAAGGGTCTGCAGAGAGGTGGCCCAGTTATACCCAGATATAACCTTTGACGAACAGTATGTGGACGCCGCCTCAATGCGCATTATTAAAGAGCCACAAAAATTTGATGTCATAGTGATCCCCAACATGTTTGGCGACATACTGTCCGACGAAGCCGCCCAGCTTGTGGGAGGTCTAGGCATGGCTCCGGGAGCAAATATTGGGGAGAGCTTCGCCATATTTGAGCCTGTTCACGGTTCGGCTCCGAGTAGGGTTGGGAAGCACACGGCCAATCCTTGCTCCATGATCCTCGCTTCGAAGATGATGCTCGACTGGTTGAGTGAGCAGTTTAATAATCCTAAATGTTTAGCCGCAGCTGAAGCCGTTGAAGAAGGCGTTGTTGAAACCTTGCGTAAGGGAATAACGGTTCCAGACTTCGGTGGGACGGCGAAAACATTGGAGATGGGGGAAGCCATCGCGGAGGAGATATTGAAAAAGTAATATTTCATGGTTAAAACGTTAGGAGAAAAAAATTTTGAAGCCTAAAGGCGAAAAATACATCAGAATTTTTGATACAACGCTTAGGGATGGGGAGCAAACCCCGGGGGTGTCCCTGACCCCTGAAGAAAAAATGGAAATCGCCCAGCAACTCGACAGGCTAGGCGTGGACGTGATAGAGCCCGGCACCCCGATAACCTCAGAGGGCGAAAGGAGAGCGGTCAAGGAAATAGCCAAAGCAGGATTAAAGGCTGAAATTTGCGCCTTAGCCCGCACCTTAAAGAAAGACATCGACGCCGCCATCGAATGCGATGTCGGCTCAGTTCACACCTTTATCTCCACCTCCGATGTACAGATAAAATACGCTCTGAGCATAAAACCCGAGGGAGTCTTGTCCACAGCCGTTGACTCGGTTGAATACATTAAAGACCACGGGCTGATATGCGAGTTTTCGCCCATGGATGCCACCAGAACCAAACTAGATTTTTTGAAGCAAATCTGTAAGGCCGCTCAAGAGGCTGGAGCCGACAGAATAAACATCCCTGACACAGTGGGCATAATGACTCCCGCAGCAATGCGGAAACTCATCGAAGAAGTTAAGACTGTGGTTAAGGTGCCCATTAGCGTCCACTGCCACAACGACTTTGGGATGGCCGTGGCAAATTCCCTGGCTGGGGTGGAGGGCGGAGCCTCCCAGATTCATGTTGCCGTTAACGGGTTGGGTGAAAGGGCTGGAAATGCGGCTTTGGAGGAGGTTGTGATGGCCCTTCATTTGATTCACGGCCTAGAAACGGGAATAAAAACAGAACAAATCTATACCACTTCGCGGCTGGTTTCCAGATTAACGGGAATCCCCATACAGCCAAACAAGGCCATTGTAGGCGAAAACGCCTTCGCCCACGTATCCGGCATCCACACCCGCGGAGTAACTGTGGTGCCCTTAACCTTTGAGCCCTTTAAGCCGGAGCTTGTGGGAAGGAAAAGGAGGCTTGTGGCTGGCAAGCTTGCGGGCACCAGCGGCATCAAAGCGGAATTGGAAGAGGTTGGAATACACCCCAGCAAGGAGCAGTTGGAAGAGATCGTTAAGCGGGTCAAGGCTTTAGGAGACAAGGGTAAACTCGTGACGGACGCCGATTTACTAGCCATAACCAGGACAGTTATGGGGGAGATAGTCAAGGAAGAGAAAATCGTTGACCTAATCGACCTAGCCGTAGTAACAGGAATTAAGGTCATTCCCACGGCCTCGGTGAAACTTATATTAAAGGATAAGGAGTATGTGGCCGCAGAAACGGGAGTAGGCCCTGTAGACGCCGCCATTAAGGCGATACAAAAGCTCACCGAAGGCCTAGTGGACGTTAGGTTAAAGGAGTATAGGCTTGAGGCCCTAACCGGCGGCTCAGACGCCGTGGCTGAAGTGGTAATAAAGGTTGAAGACAAGGATGGAAACGTTGTTTCAGCGAGGGCGGCGCGCGAGGACATCGTTATGGCCAGCGTTGAGGCAATGATAAACGGAATCAACAAGTGTTTATTAAAGAGGAAAGGCTGGAGAAAATAGCAGTTTAGCCAAATTATGGTGATGAAATGAAGGTTGCCTTTCAGGGAGAAATAGGGGCATACAGCGAAAGCGCAGTTTACTCTTTTTTCGGGCCTTCGGTTGGGGTGAAGCCCTGCAAGAACTTGTCCGACGTTTTTGAAAGCGTAGAAAAAGGAGAAGTGGAGTACGGGGTGGTTCCCATAGAGAACTCCATAGAGGGAAGCGTGAATCAAACCTATGACCTGTTTTTTACGCACAACCTCAAAGTGTGCGGAGAAACGGTCCTTAAGATTGTCCATTGCCTCATAACTAATCCAAAAACAACTCTGGACTCCATTGAGGTGATCTATTCCCATCCCCAGGCTTTGGCCCAATGCAGAGGCTTTCTGGAAAAATTGGGCTGCGAAGTGATCCCAACCTACGACACTGCGGGCAGCGTAAAAATGATGAAGGAAAAGAAGCTAATGAACGCAGGGGCAATTGCCAGCGAAAGGGCGGCCGAAATCTATGGAATGAAGGTCCTTGTTAAAGGAATAGCGGATAATCCTAGCAACTATACAAGGTTCTTTGTTCTGTCAAAAGAGGATTCGCCCCCGACCGGAAATGACAAAACCTCCATAATCTTCTCCACTAAACATGTTCCAGGAGCCTTATATCGCGCCCTTAAAGAGTTTGCCATAAGAAACATAAACCTAACAAAAATCGAATCAAGACCAACTAAAGAAAAGCCTTGGGAATACAATTTTTACCTAGACTTCGAGGGCCACAGGAACGAGGAACGATGCCGAGAGGCGTTAAGGGGCCTTGAGGGGAAATCATCCTTTATAAAGGTCCTAGGCTCATATCCAAGAGCACCTAAAAGCCTTTCGGGCGAGGCATGAAACAATCAAGTATAGTTATTTTGTGGAATAGACGAACGTAAGAATATTAACTTCGTTTCCGTGAATATTTTGCTGCTTCCTCTATGCTTTGAAATCCGTATTCAATTTTCTTGAATTTCTGCCTTAACTCAATTACGTCTTTTTTCACTTTAGAAGGATTTCTCTTTCCCTTTATTACCTGAATCATTAGATCGCACAAGTATTTGATGTCGCTTTCCTTGAATCCCCTTCGGGTTACGTCTTGGAAGCCGATCCTGAGACCTGAGGGATTTTCCTTGGCGTTCGGGTTATCATAGGGCAGCAAGTTCTTATTGACAATTATGTTGGCTTCCTCGAGGTTTTCAGCGACCTTTTTCCCGCCGCCGTTTTCCTTAATGTCCACCGCGATCTGATGGGATTTCGTGAAACCTTTGTTTTCCCCTAGGACTTTTATGCCGTTTTCAAAGAAGTATTCTCCTGCAACTTGGGCATTTTTGACCGTTTGCTTTGCAAGTTCTTCACCGAATACCTTTATTTCTAAGGCGGTTAGGGCTGTGGCAGGCAGCCTTCCAAGGTGGGTGTTTGAGGTGGTAAGCGGAAAAATTGCGCGTTGAACATTTTCTATTCCCTTCTCTGTTCTTTCGTCCTCTAAATTCGCAAAAGCTAATCCGCCTTGGGGACCCGGAAAAGTTTTGTGCGTTGAGGCAGTTACAAAATCCGCTCCTTCCTTGAGGGGGTCCTGAAATTGTCGGCCAGCTATTAATCCTAGAACATGCGCCGCATCGTACACAATGTAGGCACCCACTTCCCTAGCGACTTCCTTAAGTTCCTTTACTGGATGAGGAAACAGAAACAGGCTTCCACCGAAGGTTACTATTCCAGGTCTCGCCGCCCTTATTATCACTGCAGACTTATCTGGGTCAATGTTCATTTCGTTTACGTCGTAGGCATGGTCAATGGTTTCTAATCCTATGACCTTACCTGCGAGGCCCGTGTAGTCGTGGGAAATGTGGGCTCCACAGCTGATCGGGGCTACAACCATTCTTCCGTTTTTTGTTGCCACAGAAAGACCCTTAAAGGTGGCTAAATTTGCATGAGTGCCTGAAACTAGCCTCAAGTCAACCCAATTGCAGCCCAAGAGGTCCTTAACCAGATCAGCTGCGCAGTTCTCGATTTTAGTTATGTACCTTTGACCTTGATAGTGCCTTGCCTTAACGTGGCCTTCTAAGTCGTTTTCGCCTTCAGCATACCTGCACTCTAAATCTAGGCACAGAGCCAACATTTCTTTTACTGCTGGAGATTTCAGTCCTTCGCTGGCTATCATGTTAATGCACTCCGCGTCCCGGTACCTTTCATGGGCCCTACTTGACTCAACAAGTTCCAAGGCCAACTCGAAGAAATCCTTCTTCACTGGTTCATCTCCTCTGAACTTTTAACTAACAATTCGCCAAGTCTTAAAAACGTTTGTCCTAGCAGAGCAAGAGAGAATTATTTGGCTGCTACGAACAAGGGCATTAGCTCTTCTCCTTCTAGAAATCCGAAACCGCCCCTTTTCGCGGATATTTCATCAAAGCATTTCACTTTGTCAGGTTTAATTTTTGGGGAAAAAATTGTAAATGGAACAGGATCCTTCGTGTGAGTTCTAACACTTACTGGTGTGGCATGGTCCGGCAAAACGGCGACCGTGCATTCTTGTTTTAAGCCGTTCAGTAACCTTTCAACTAACCTTTTATCTAGGTCTTCTATGGTTCTAATTTTTTGTTCGTAATCTCCGCTGTGTCCAGCCTCATCAGGGGCTTCCACGTGAACGAAGACCATGTCATGTTTTTCTAAGGCCCTAAGGGCATAATCAGCCTTTCCCTCATAGTTTGTGTCGTAAAATCCTGTGGCTCCAGGCACATTAATGATTTCAAATCCGGCGTAGGCTCCTATGCCCTTAACCAAATCAACGGCTGAAATAACTGCCCCACTCATGCCAAACCTTTCCTGCAACGTTGGCATGTTTGGTTTTTTGCCTTGACCCCAAGGCCAGATCATGTTTCCAGGCCTTTTACCCCGGGCAATTCTATTGATGTTCACTGCATTTTTCTCCAGAATCTTCTTTGAATCCAGAATCATTCTGTTCAACAAGGCAGCGGTGGATTCAGCTGCGGGCGTTTTAGCCTTAGGTAAAACCTCGTATATACTGGCGCCGACCACATCATGGGGCGGCGTGCATAAAAGGTCGTTAGAATATGCTCTGTTCCTCAAAATCAACAGATGCCTATAACTGACCCCGGCGTAAAAATCGATTTTCCTTGGTTTTCCAAATTTGTTTTTTATGCAGTTCATGAGCTCCTCGGCCTCGTCGTTTGTTATGTGATCAGCAGAATAGTCGACTAAAATGCCGTTTTCCTCCGTAATTAGATTGCACCTAAAGGCTACGTCGTCTTTGCCTAGGGCCACCCCCATACTAGCCGCTTCAAGGGGTCCCCTACCCGTATAATATTTTTTGGGGTTATATCCTAAAATTGAAAGGTTTGCAATATCAGAGCCTGGCGGCATATCTTCTGGAATGGTTCGCAAGACTCCGCTTCGTCCTTTAGATGCGAGTGCATCCATGTTCGGTTTGTTGGCAACCTGCAGTGGAGTTTTACCGTTCAAGGCGTCAATGGGATAATCGGCCATTCCGTCACCGACTACCATTAGATATTTCATTTGTTCACCGCTTTTCAGGGATTACTTATAAAATTAAGGATTTTTGGAATTCAGCCTTTCAATGTTTTGTGATCATGTTTCTCACGTTTTCAATGGCTATTGTGTTTATCTGGTTTACCAGTCTTTAGTCCCCACTGAAAACCTTCCTTATATTAGGATGTAGTCTGCCGCCAATTTTTTCGATAGTTTCTTGTCTGATTTTGTTAAGTTCCCTTTGTTTTCTTTCAAATTCGGCCCTTGAGTAGAGTCTCTCAGGGTGCACATAGATGTCATCTACCAACCTTATTGCCCTTGGTACCTTAAAGCCTGTAGGAGAATCCACCCAATCTTCGGGATCATCAAAGCCTCCACGGAATAGAGAATCTAAGATCGCCAATGAATATTCCAACTTTATGTCTTTGTAACGTGGCCCTTCTCCGATTCCTCCGGTATTCATTAGGTAGTAATTGATGTGGGGGAGACCCTTTAAGATCTCGTAAAATCTATTTGCGTGCTCAGTTCTGTCGCCGGCTACAAAGGGATCGTAGAAGAACTGGCTTCTAATCCTCCCTGCCCGAGTTGGGTCACCAGCCGAGGATTCCATTGCCCTTCCGTCAATCATTAAGGCTACTGCCTCTTCTAAAGTTACCTTTGATATTGCCGGAACAATTGTCCCTCTGGTGATGAGAATCAGGTTATCAATTCGGGGAACATCGATGTAGGAGGCGGCGTGCATAAAATCTTTTCTCTTAATAACTGCTCTGCCATTTGATGTTCTTTCGAAATTGTAAAAGTCAAAGTCGCCATCTTCGGTCACATAGACATTTTCGGATACTGTCTCTGGTTTTAATAAGCCGTAGTATATTTCGATTTGCTCTCCTGGGTCTACACTCTCAGTTTTAACGAACACTCCTCCGGCCTCGAAACCATGAAAAGAGCCATCTGGCATGAGAATCCCACCATCGTCTTGAATAAGCCAGGATTTTTCCTTTCCTTTTCTTGCCAGAATCCTACAAGTTAATGTCGTCTTTCCATTGGCAGATAAAGCCAGAAGCAAACTCCGAACAGTTCTGTAGTCTCCACGGACTGATTGAAGATAGTCTTCTCGACAACCAGCGTGGAGGAAAATTCCACCCATTTTAGTTTTAGCCACCCAATCCTGAGCGGCAAAAACTCCCTTTTTATATTCGCCTATGTAGTTGCTGTTCCTAACTATCTTAATAACCCTTCCATCTTCCAGCATAGCCAATCTTATGGTGATATCTTTTTGGGGAAGCGGCTTCGATTTATTGGCTTCGAAAGCCTCATCAGCGAAAAATACGATCCAATATGTTGGCTCTTTAACCTCTCCTTTTACGGGTATAAAGAGATTTTTTCCACCATAGGCAACATGGGCAAAGCGTTCAGGGACAATTAACCTAACCACCGTTTCACTTTTTTCATTGCCTACAATTCTATCAATGGAAATCAGTCTTTCTTTGGCCAAAACTTTTTCGCACTGGGCTAGAAGCTTTAGTTCTTCTTCGCCGAAAGCATAGTCAACGCTGTTCATGGTAAACATAGCTGATCTGGAAGTAGGTTCACTTTCGGCGACGAAATTTTCATATTTGGTTTTCCTGACCCTGGGCTCCTTTTCCACAAGCAGTCTTAGCTCTTCGTCAGAGGGATTATCTAGCAGCCTATTTTCCTCTATTGCCTTTCTCCTAATTCGATTAGCAGTTCTGGCAAATTCTTCTAGGTCAAATTTCGACATTTTAATCACCCTTCTTTTTTCTCGCAGTCCATGCCCTCATCTTACTCGCCTTTGTAGGAGCAAATCGCAGGTAGAATATTTAAGGTTTTCGCATTTTTATTACGAAAATCGTAAATTATTCTGCTTTGGAGTGGCCGCAGGTGCCAAAGCAATGTTGTTATAGCCATTTTATTTCAACACCATGGGTATGATTCCTAGTCTAATTGCGTGGTCAACAATGACCATCGCGACGCAAGACTCAACTACGGGAACAGCCCGGGGAACAATACATGGATCATGTCTCCCAGCGAGTTTTATTTCAACACTCCTTTCTTGAATTAGGTCAACAGTTTTTTGTTTCAGAGCAATGGACGGAGTTGGTTTAAAAGCAACTCTCATGACAATGGGCATGCCCGTGGAAAGCCCGCCCAGTATGCCTCCAGCATTGTTTGTTAATGTGACAACCCTATTTTCTTGCATCACAAATTGATCATTGTTCTCGGAACCCTTAAACGAAGCCGCCTGGAAGCCGGCTCCGAACTCAACCCCCTTCACGGCTGGAATATTAAACAAAATTTTAGCAAGGTCCGCATCTAAAGAATCAAAAATTGGATTTCCCAGCCCGGCCGGAACACCTAAAGCTGTGCATTCAACGATCCCTCCGAGGCTGTCTCCCTCCTTTGCAACCTTTAGAACCTCGGCTTCCATTGCATTTGCTGTCTCGAGATCCGCGCAGCGCACTGAGTTCTGATAAACGTTCTTACGAATTTCCTCGTATGTAACCTCCTTTGGCAGCCTTATTGGGCCTATTTGGATTGTGTGAGCCAAGACTTCGGCGTTTATTTTTTTCAAAAGCTTCTTGGCAATGGCTCCAGCCATGGTGTACGCAACAGTGACCCGGCCTGAAAACTGTCCTCCCCCTCGGTAATCTTGGAATCCTCCATATCTCACATGGGCTGGGTAATCGGCGTGGCCGGGACGAGGTTTATCCTTTATGAGTTCGTAGGGCCTCGAATCCACATCGCGGTTCAAAACCATGACGCAAATTGGGGCTCCGGTCGTTAAGCCCTTGTATACGCCTGAAAGAATTTCGGCTATGTCCTCCTCGCGTCTTTTCGTTGTAATTCTGCTGACGCCAGGCCTCCTTTTGTCCAGTTCTCTTTGAATGTCCTTCTCGGATAGGGGCAGGCCGGCTGGGCAGCCGTCAATTATTGCCCCGACGCATTTGCCGTGGCTTTCGCCGAAACAGGTCAACGCAAAGGCCTTTCCAATGGAGTTATTTGACATAGACTTCTCCTCCTAATGAACGTAAATCTTTAACAAAATTTGGGTAAGACTTATTCACGCATTGGATTCCGTGGATAATGGTGGTTCCCTCAGCCCTTAAACCAGCAACAGCGCAAGCCATGGCAATTCTATGGTCGTTATGCGAATTCAGTTCAGTTCCACGAAGCCTTTTGACTCCTTTAATTGTGAGACCATCTTCAGATTTCGTGACCTCGCCGCCCATCTTCCTCAACTCATTAGATATGGACGCTATTCTATCCGACTCCTTAAACCGTAGCCTCTTCACACTACTGATGGAGGTTTTACCTCGGGCCAAACAACCTAAAACCGCGCATATCGGGACTAAATCAGGGGCATCTCGTAAGTCAATGCTTATTCCCTCTAAGCCTTGCTTGGCACCCTGAACTTCGACGTAATCTTCGCCTAACTTTACTTGGGAACCCATCTCCCTAAGAATATCAACCATAATCCGATCACCCTGAAGACTCTTCCCTCGAAGATTAGTTATCTTCACGCGCGAATCTGTAACAGAAGCCGCGGCTAACAGAAAAGCAGCCGAAGAGTAATCGCCCTCCACGATGTGACTGAAGGGCATGTAAACCTGACCACAAGGAACAAAAAATCGACTATGATCTGGCGAAGGCTCAACTTTAACGCCATGTTTACGAAGAACTTCTATTGTCATTGTTACATACGGTTTCGATTCGAGTTCGTTGGTAACCATAATTTCTGTGTCGGCAAAGGCCCCAGGAGCAGCGAACAACAGGCCTGAAACAAACTGGGAGCTTACATCTCCCCTAATGGAGGCCTTTCCGCCTTTGACTCCTCCTCCAAACACAACTATAGGGGCGCAACCGTCTGCCCGAGTAGAATGGCACTGAACACCGAGCTGCCTCAAAGCGGCTAATAACGGTTCCATGGGTCTCCTTCGAAGGCCTTCGTTTCCCGTCAAAACCGATATGCCATCAGCCAATGCACACACGGGCGTTATAAATCGAAGGGTGGAACCAGAGTCCCTGCAATGAATAACATCTTCAGGTGTAGCGAGCTTTGACACGCCATCAACCACGAAACCTTCCTTAACCTTTTTGATTTTTGCACCCAACATGGAACACGCGTTAGCGGTGGCCAACGTATCTTCACAGACGAGGGCTTCCTTGATAGAAGACCGCCCCTCAGAAAGGGAAGCAGCTATTAATGCCCTGTGCGTATATGCCTTAGATGGCGGGGCTCCAACTGTTCCACTTAACTTCTCGGTTTTCCTTATGATGAGGTCGGTCATGGTCTCACACTCATAACAGCGAGAATTCCTAGTTCAAGAACCCCCTCTGCTCTAAGTAGTTGATTATTCTATCCGCAACTTTGTCCACGGTTAACCTTGATGTGTCTACTACATAGTCTGCGGCTTCTTCGTATTTTTTACTTCTATCTTTCAAAACCTCTTCCGCTTCTTCTGTGAAGGATTTGCTGCCGGTGAGGGAAGGCCTTTCTTTGTCATCTTTAATCCTATTAACTATGGTTTTAACGTCAGCTTTAAGCAGGACCAGCGTTCCCTTCCTTTTCAGGTTTTTCACATTATTTTTTCTTAAGATGATTCCTCCACCGGTATCGATAATGCAGTTGTCCATTTTTCCAACTTCTTCCGCAACTTCGCTTTCCATATCCCTAAATGCTTTCCAGCCTTGACTCTCAACTATTTCCGGTATCGACATTCCAGCCTTCTCTGTAATCAACTCATCCGTTCTAACCAATCTTCTATTGAGTTTTTCAGCCAGTTTTTCTCCGACAGCTGTTTTTCCGGTTCCCCTATAACCTATAAGCACTATGTTCATGCAATACCACCTAATTTGCTCCTGAGTTTCCCCCGGGCGGCCTTCATCATGACATCGATCGGCGCCTTTTTTCCGGTCCATATCTCAAAGGAAGCGGCTCCCTGATAAACGAGCATAGTGAGGCCTTCGATAGTTTTTGCTCCAACCGACTTAGCCTCCTTCAGTAGCCTAGTTTCAAGGGGATCGTAAACTAGGTCAAAGACTGTTAATTCTGGTCGCAGTAAGTCTCTGTCTACTGGAGTTTCACCTTCGTTAGGGCGCATCCCCACGGAAGTCGCATTAATAAGTAAATCCGCATCTTTCAACTCCTTTTCTATTTGATTTTTGCAAAGTTTTCCGTATCGCATCTTATCTCCGAATCTACTTGCCAATTCCTTGGCAAGTTTTTCCGCCTTTTCCACCGTTCTGTTTAAAATGACGACTTCATGGACTTCTGGGGCTAAACTGCACGAAACCGCTCTGGATGCTCCTCCGGCGCCCAAGATCACAATTTTTCTATCGGCTGGACTTTGGTTAATTTCTTCTAATGCCATTAGGGCGCCTTTTCCGTCTGTATTGTAGCCTATCAATTTTCCCTTGCTGTTTAGAATTGTGTTGACGGCACCTATGGCCTTTGCATTCTCATCGAGTTGATCAAGGTGCTGAATTATGTCCATTTTGAGGGGCATGGTCACATTTAGTCCGTGGATTTTCAGGCTCCGTACGCCTTTAATTGCTGTCTCCAGTTCTTTGCGCTCCACCTTGAAGGTCACGTAAACGTAGTCGAGCTTGAGGTGTTGAAACGCTGCGTTTTGAATATGGGGGCTTAAGGAATGCTCAACAGGGTCGCCTATCAGTGCGCAGACCTTGGTTCTTCCGGAGATGCTCAAATTTCAACACCTAACTTTCTGTAAATTTCCTTCAGTTCAGATATGGACAGCTGTCCTAAGGCGGTTTCCAGACCTCTCTCGACTGAAGCATAAGTGAAGGACGCGCCGAAGAGCGGAGATAGAATCCTTGATAGAATCCCTTTCTTGCCCATGGCGAAACAAACTATCTTGGCGGTTCTACTAATCTTTGACGCGAGAAGTAGGCATGATATGCTGTCATTTAATTCGTTGGCTGTCGTCACCAATTTGCAAATGTCTGCTCCAGTCTCCATTTGTGAGTGCACTATTTTTTCTAATTCAGCCATGTTAGGCGTTTGCTTGAAGTCGTGGAAGGAAACGATAAAGTTTACACCTATATTCTTTAATTTGTGTATTACGGACCCCAGATTAGCCGTTGTCAACTCTACGTCTACATATTGAAAGCCGAGATCAGCCACCTCAAGTAACGCCTTTATCCTTTGATC
>Ga0315312_1002670_pt1 | contig 12136 bp, 11 predicted proteins | sample TDP7_MG_FD_203629 | JGI IMG/M metagenome (GOLD analysis project Ga0315312, IMG submission 203629) | Freshwater sediment microbial communities from Lake Towuti, South Sulawesi, Indonesia - TDP7 | ecosystem: Environmental > Aquatic > Freshwater > Lake > Sediment | place: Indonesia: South Sulawesi... | reverse complement strand
GCGACCTGAGTTCGAATATCCCGGGCTACCACAATTTTAAGCAATCTTCAAGTTTAGTTTTTAGGCTGAGCCATAGATTACTAAAAGAAGAAGTATAAGCATGCCTATGAAAAGAATTATCATGATTAAAAAAGAGGCTATGGCTAATCCCTTTAATGTTCTGGGTTCGCTTTTCCTTCCAAAAATAATTCCAATACCTGAAACTAAAGCAGCAGTTATTAAACCCACTACTAGTAAAGTCATATAAAGTTGAAGACTTATATTCCATCTTCCCACGCTTAAAGCGTAGGCGAATATAATCGCCAACATAGTTGCAGCACTACGCCAAACTATGTCTAGAATACGTATATATTTGTCATAGTCGTTCTCATCGGTACCCAAAAACTATCACCCAATTTTAACATCTAGAGAATAGACATCCTTCTCAATACTATCAGTAAACAAACGCACTATAATGTGATAAATTCCTTGTGACGGGGTTCCTCCATCAACCCAAACAAATATATATTCGCCACTCGGCACTTTTTGAATTTGACCGGAAAAGACCTGTGTTGTATCTTTAGAGATTTCAATTTTAATGGTGTAAGCACCTATTCTTTGAGGAGAAGGAAATAACTTTACTATTAGTGGTACCCGAGATGTGTCAACGGATACATTAGAAATTTTATCTCGTTCTATTGTAACGTATACTCGGGTTTGAGGGTATATAGGTAAGGAAAATAGGAGTACCATAAATAGCGCGATAGCTAATATGGTGAAAGGTCGTCTTCCCTCCGAAGGAGCAGGCATTTCTTTTTCCTCATCTTACTCATTACACTTATTTAGAAAGTTGATAGACTCTTGTGTGTGTTATTTAAGTCTGTTTTCCCTTTCATACCCTGAAAGAGAGCTGATGTATTTTCCACTTTTCATTATACCGAGGACATCTTCCTTACTTAATTTGCCTTCCCAGAATTTTATCAGAATCTCGCCCAATACAGATACCTTAATCAAAGTGATTTTAGCATGTGGAGCATTTCTTTTAGCCTCCTCAACAAAATCAGGATACCCGATAGTCACGTTCGCTATAGGATTATGACGAGCACCTTTACCTAGTACTTCTTCAGCTTCTTTCGCAGAAACGTTTCCTTTTTCCTTTTTCCTTTTTCCTTCGATCGCAATTTTTCCTTCAGGTGTTGTGACCAATCCGTCAACTTCATGTTCACCTGCATCACCAATAAAAATCGCGTCTAAACCGATGTGTGTCTTTAACAATTCAATGCATACTCGTGAAAAAACATCGTCTTTGGTCTGGTATAGTTGTTCGATGATTACGCTACTTTTTCCAAGCTGTTGGGCCATTCTTAACTGGCGTTGTCTACTCCTAGTAACATTATCTTCAATGAAATTCTCAACATATTCTTTAATCCGCAGAGCAAGTTTCTCCCCAATGCCATTTACAGATATCAATTGTCCTATGGATGCATTTATTAAATCATCAATCGTCTTAAATCCCGCTTTTGCCAATCGAATGGCTCGATTCCTATGCACAGCGGGAATCCTCAACTTCATTATAGGCACAGCGTCAGAAGGGACCCCATAGTAAACTCGATCTGCCAGAATTCTTATGAATTCTTGAAATTCAGTGCCAAAATCGAAAAGAGGTTTTTCAGTTAGTCTGGAAAGCCCTTTTAGTATCCAACTGATATTTTCTGCATCCCTCTTTATGATTCCATGCGGAGCGTATCCATAAAGTTCACTAAATAGAACTCCATCAATCCAACGCATTAGCATTCTAGTGGTTCTCAGGCTTTTTAGGAACAAGTCTTGATTTGGTTCATAAAAGAATGAATCTCGGCTTACTTTCCATATCGCTTGCAATTCTTCAATCTCAGGTACACTTCGTGGCGAGAATAAGAGACTAGGAGTAGCGTCTGGGCTACAGCAACTAAGATGTATGAAGCCTTCGGCAAGTTTATCAAATTCCTTCGTTTGCTTAATACTATCTTCGAATCGCCTTAAAGTTTCGTAGAATAACAGAATTGTATCAGGTGATAGTAATTCCTCGGCACATCTTCTTCCAAGTTCTGTCACAGATACCTTATCATTTTTTACTTCAATGAATCCATTTTTCTTTAGCTTAAAAATCACTTGTCGGATAGCTGTGTCGAATTGTTCCTGAATATCTTTCGTCGCTTTTTTATAAAAGATATATCCATAGAACGTCTTCTTAAGGAAGGACATTAGCTCCTCAATAGTCGAGCACACTCCAGATGTTAAGAGACCCAGCATTGAACAATCTAACCGTCTGCCACTTGGGATCTGGGATTTTACAGGTTCCGGTTTTGCGATAACATATTCTTTCCAAAGCATCTCTATTTCTTTTTCACTACCCGCAAAAAGAACCGAACGTCCGAAATTGTCTTTAGCTCTAAATCTTCCAGCACGCCCCACCATATTTTTATAGTCACGGGTAAGGATGTTCCTCTTATCATAAGTCTGATGTGAAAGTAGGGCAACGTTCTTTGCTGGCGTGTTCACGCCTGCTCCCAAGGTTGTCGTAGCGCATACAACACGTATCTGACCGTTTCTAAAACCATCTTCTATTATGCCCCGCTCTTCAGGGAGTAAACCTGCGTGATGAAAAGCTACGCCATTTTGAAGCGTCCTTTTTAAAATCCTGGTGGAGGGAGTGGCCTCTACCCTTGAATCTAATTCCTCAATAAACGCATTGGTTTCACTAGTTGCTGGGAGACCACTGGCTACTTTTAGTGCAATATTTTCTGCATTTCTTTGCGTGTCAACGAAAATAAGACTCTGTTCACTCTTACTAAGCTCGGAAATCTGCGCTACAGTGTTAATATTGAGTTTCTGTTCAACACCAATTTTTTCGGTGTTAAATTCTCTGTAGATGAAGTCACCGTTTTCGAGATGATTACCTAGAAAACTGATCGGGTCTTTTCCTATAAAAAGTATCCCCTCGCGAAGTTCTACATCCCGTTTGTTCGTCTCAACGAGTGTAGCCTCAAGCCAATTCGCCATATCAGAGGCATTTGGAATAGTGGCTGACAACCCAATTATCTGGGGACGGTTTGGCGATATAAGTAACGTTGTCAAGAGGGCTTCGATTTGTAGGCCTCTTGACTCGTCTCCCAGATTTTGTAGCTCATCGATGATTACCAATCCGACCTCGCCTAGCAACGCGGGTCTTCTTATAAGTAGAGCATTGAATTTTTCATATGTGGCAATGACCACATCATATTCGGCAAGTTCGTCGTCAAATTCTGTTCTATCATGAGTGCTTATCGCAATTCTTAATCCCCACTTTGCGTATTTGGTTTGGAAATCCTCAAATTTCTCTTCAGCCAAAGCTTTAAGAGGAACTAGAAAGAAACTCTTTGGGGCGACTTTCCGAGTAGAGGCAACTAATATGGCGAGTTCCCCAATAAAAGTCTTGCCCGTGTTCGTTGGCGCACTGACTAGGATACTTCTATTTTCAAACAAGCCAGATTCAATAGCAAGTCTTTGAACTTCTGTCAATTCATCATACCCAAGTTCAATTAACTTGTCTATTACTGACCTGCCTATGCCAAACTTTTCGAGTTCAATCGTTCTCATGGGTGGCCCTCTCCTCCAAAGGAGACTACTATGTTTATTCCTTTTTGCCACATAAAAATGTACCGCGCAATTCAATCAGAAAATTATTTCGTAACTCTTCCATCTTCCCTTTCCTTCAACTTTCACTAAACCTAATTCAGTCATTCTTTTCATGTAATTGCGGTAAGCCCTGTCCACAACCGGATTCTTAACAAGCTTACAGTATTCCTTGTAGAGTAAGCCAGAGGGCATTCTCTTTATCCCTCCAAGAATTTCATAAATTATTTTCTGGTGCTCATTCAGCTTTGAGGAAAAGTATGAAGTCTTGAACCTCTTCGCCTCCTTTGCAGCTTGCTTTATCTCTTCGATCGTAACTTTTCTCAATCCCCTATCTTCAGTCTTCTTTCCCGCCCTTTTCAAAATTTCAAGCCCGACTCTTGCATCGCCCTCAGCCATCACTGAAACAATTTTTACAAATTCGTCTTTCAGTGAGTTTGGTTTGAACGAGAATTGGACTCTATCCTTAAAAATGTCAAAGAGTTCATCTGGCTTGTATGCGGGGAATTCTATTTCCGTCAATGCTAAACTGCTCTTTATCCGGGAAGGCAAATTCATGAGCGCGTGGTAGTGAGTTGAAGCCAGGATCAATCCGCAAGAATTTCTTGCTAAGATATATAGAACGTCAAAGCCGTTCAGTTGGTCAACTTCATCTAGACAGACAATTATCTTCTTTTTGTTGATGAGCTTCTCTAGTTTATCTACCAATTCGCCCGTTGATTCTCTTCCGTGAACTGGAATCTGAAAATTCAATAAAATCTCTTTCAAAACTTCATGAGTGCTTCTGTACTTCCAGCAGTTGACGTAGCATGAGATTTCCCTGAAGTAGCTCTCCAGAATCCATTTTGCCAGAGTGGTTTTTCCAGTTCCTGATGGACCGACAAGGAACACGTTCTCAATCGTTCTATTTCGTAAAGCAGGTTTGAGGCATCTCTCTAATTCTCTTAGTTGGCCTTCTCTGTGCAAAAGCCTAGTTGGAATAAAAGATTCGGTTAAAGGCAATTCATTGTAGATAATCGAGTCTTCCACTATTGAAGATTATCGGCACACGTTCATATTAATTACGTTCCGATAGAAATTCCGATAGAATATCAACTATTTATGCTTTAAGATACAATATTATTTTTGAAATTTCGGAAAGGTTACATTCAAATCAAGGACTTGTAATTGTGCTGCTTTTCCCCTCCTAGGCGTTACGGCACAGTCACATGTCCCTAACCTACTTGATGACGAAATGACAAAGTGGTTAGGTGAGCGAAGCTAACGAAATATACAATTATGAAAGCACTTTAGCCAGAGAGCTTTCAAAGACAAAGGAAGATCCTTTCAACGCAGAGATTCTACTGAAGTACTATCGTTCCAGAGTTGCAGAGGGCTTAAGCCTAGCCAGAATCCTCAAATGCTTGTCCACCCTTAGGTTGATATCAAAATCGCTTGGCAAAAGATTTGAAGACGCAACAAAAGACGACATCGTTAACATGATTGTAAAAATCGAAAAAAGAAACCTCTCACAATGGACGAAGCACGACTACAAAGTTATTCTTAAAAGATTTTACAAGTGGCTTCGCGACTCTGAAATCTATCCACCCGAGGTCAGATGGATAAGGACTAGTAACAACATACCGAATAAAATACAGAAGAAGGACCTACTTACAGTTGAGGAGGTCCAGAAAATTGCCGATTGCGCCACAAATCTTCGAGACAAGGCATTTATATGGGTTTACTTTGAATCGATGAGAAGGTTGGGAGAGATTCTCTCACTTAAAATAGGCAACGTCGAGTTTGACGAATTAGGAGCACGCTTAACAGTCAACGGGAAAGTTGGCAGAGACAACGCCCGCGTTATTACATCAGCGCCTCTGCTTGCTTCATGGCTCAACATCCATCCGTTAAGAAACAACCCTGATGCTCCGGTATGGGTGACGTTAAATCGGAAGGGAGAGTACAGGCAGATAACTTACAATGCTGTAAGGTCCATGCTGAAGGACTGTGCCAAAAGAGCAGGAATCGACAAGAGGGTTTGGCTATACCTGATAAGGCATTCTAGGATAACACCAGCCAGCAAAGTTCTTTCCTATTCTCTTCTCTGCTCAACAGCCGGATGGAAGCAAGGCTCGAAGATGCCTTCTGTCTACATCCATCTAGCTGGAGAAGACGTGGATGAAGCACAGTGCATTTTGAACGGAGTTGCTAAAGCTGAAAGGAAAGAGGAAATGTTGAAGCCAAGGGTTTGTAAAAGGTGCAATACAAAAAATACCCCTGATTCCAAGTTCTGTAACAAATGCGGATTCCCTCTTGACTATGAAACAGCAATTAAGATGGACGAAATAAGAGCAAAGTTGGATAGATTGCTGGACAAACTCACGGAAGATCCACAGAAACTAAACAAACTGCTCGAACTAATAGAATCTACTTCTTGAGTATGCACTTCTCAACCTTCTAAACCACTCAGGCATCCTTTCTAAAATTTCCTCGTCTATCTCTTCTACTAAAATGCTTTTCGGATTTTCACGCCTCATGGCTTGTCAACGTTCCAATTTTTATAAACCTGAGCTCCACGCCTTTAATTCGCTTCAACCTTTTGCTCAATTCCCTTAACTCAAAGAGAGATTCTACATTAAACAGGGCGTAAACCATGTTTTCATGCGTCCAATACAAAAATGCCATCAGTGAGCTTAATCAAATACTTAGCCACCTTCTCACTTCTCACATTTTTGCATTCAACCATTACCTTTAACATTGGAATCAACAAATTCGTAAATTCTTCCTCTCTTTTCTCCTATCGCTTTAACCAAACCTTTAGAGCATAAACTCTCCATGTAACTCCTGAAAGACCTCTCCCCTTTTGGATGCCTAGTGCTCTGAACGTAGAGATCGTAAAGTCTGCTAGCTGGAACGCTTTTCCTCTCTTCCAAAATCTTTAAAAGGACTTTTTCGTCTTGACCTAACTTTAGAGGGCAGTCGTTGTTGATTTGGACATCTGCTTCTTCTATTTCCTTCTTGTTCTCACTTTCAGCTTTTAAGGCAGCGACCTTAAGCGCGTTAACTCCAAGCGCAATGTTTCCCTTGATCCTTTCAGCGATCTTTTTAATTACTGCATCAGAATAAGTCCCCTTAGCTAATGCTTTCTCGGCTCTGTCTTTCAGTATATCAAAGCTTTGCTCTTTCGTGTAGGGTTGAAGCCTTATGATGCTTGGGATGTTCGTCCTTATGTTTTCGCTCAAAAGGGAAATATTCTCCTCTTCATCCATGATTAAAATTAGGCATATGTTTAAGCTCATCAGCCTTGCTATCAAATCCTTCTCCTTCAGTTTTTCAAAATTATCGAAGCAAACAGCAAACTTACTCTCCTTAGCGTATCTCAAAAGCCCTTTAATCAGCTCGTAATTGCTCCTATAAAGGATGAACTCGCTTCTTGGAAGAATTTCCTTCAAAACGCTGTAGGTGGTTTGGTAAACTGCGCAGTCAATGTATGCAACGATTACCTTTTTGTTCAAATCACGGATAACATGTTTTACTAAAGTGGTCTTGCCTGATCCGCAAGGTCCACAGATGAGGGTGTTGATAAAATTTTTGAGGTTGATGGTTAATTCCGCTTTCTCCTTCTCTCTGTGCAAAAGTTTTTCAGGTAAATAGGATTGGGAAAGCACTTCTGGATTGAGGAGAATCTGTGCGCCCATGTCTTAGATTTTCTGTGCTCAAGGAAATTGTTTACGAGTGTGTGGTTTGCCGATAATTCCGATAAAAGTTCAGATATTTATCGTTTGGTTAATAATTGTAATATTAGTGAGCAGGTGGGCTGGCAAACTGTAAAAAGAATTTTTGGGCCAACAAGAAACAAGATCTTTGTCGGAATTATTATTGTATCGATATTAGCCTTTTTTTATATGTTCAATTTTTATAACACTGGACTATCTCTCTGTAGTATGTATGAAGTAGATGAGGGAGAATACTCACAACATATCCGTAATACCGAAGATGTGAAAATTATTGTTCGAAATTACCTTGGCACATTGACAGGAGAGCATGAAGAGCGTTATGTAGCTTTTAACATTGATGTTCAAAAACTTTTGAATACTCTACTCATAGTTGAAAAATCTGGATTTCTTTGGTGGGAGGAATACAAAGTTCGGTTTGAACAGATGAGTAGCCCAATTTTGACTTTAAGAAATGGAAGAATTTTAGTTCAATGGTGGGCCTGCTAAGATCTTCGTATTTCACATTTTTTTAATCTTTAAAGACAAATGGCTGTGCTTCTTTTTCAATAAAAACACGAGCCCAGATATAAAAACAGCTAAAATCAGTATAGAGGTTAAGAGATATACCAATAGTGGAACCTTACCCTGAATTGTAACTGAAAGAATTTCTGGTAATGAAAAATCTACACTACCAATCCTAGAATCTATATGATACTTCCCTACGGGCAACTTAACGAATGTTGCTACCCCCAACTCATTAGTGGTTGCAGTTAAGTTTATCGGACCAGAAAGAATTACGCTGACCCCTGAAAGAGGCTTTCCAAGATAGTCTACTACCTCAACTGCAAGATCGTATGTAACGTAATAGATTTCAATTGTAGATGTGCTATGTGTGTAGGTAAGTATTGCACGGTATCCTTCTTTCTCTGTCGATATATAAGGTTGGATTACTTCTCCATCTAAAATGAATCTAGTTCTATTTATCGATGAGCCATAGGCTTCAAACAAGCTGTTTGGAATAAAAACGCGCAGGACTCCCACAGTTCCTTCTAGTCCTGTAACGATGAATTTGAGTCTGTTTTCCTCTGGGAGAACTATCATACTTAACGATGTTGAATTGGTCGAGGCCTTAACTTCAGCAATTTCTCCGCTTGGCAATCGAATACTTAGTGACTTGACTTTAAGATTGATTAATTCCAATGCCCTACATGCATTTACCGCACCATAGCCATAGTATGGATCCCATCCTTTGGGTCCCAAATCTGTGGCCGACTCTGCGAGTATCTGGCGTATTTCACCCACTGTCAAGTTGACGCCGTATTTGCTTTCTACATACCCTATTACTAAGGCTGCGGTAGCACTTACTATAGGACATGCAACCGATGTCCCATATTCAAAAATATATGATTCCTTTTCGGATGTCGTGGTATAAACAATTCCAGGAGCCGACAACTCGATTGACTTTTGCGGTTCCTCAGGGTCTGGTCCATAGTTACTATAGGAGTAATCAAACTTAAAGTTCTCTATGGCTGATACAGAAATGACATTCCAAAATGCGGCAGGATAACTTGGTTTTGATGTTCTATCATTTCCTACGGCAGCTACCAAAAGAACACCATGCTCAATGGCATAGTTTACGGCTTCCTGCAGTTCATTTTGTTGCCATGGAAACTTAAAGCTGTAAGCACCTAGGCTAAGACTTATTATGTCTGCCCCATTTTCTACCGCATAATTAATACCTTTTATAAAGTTTCCTGCACCCGGATTTTTGATATTTTCGAAAATAGTTTCGGGAATTACTCTAACTGACATAATTTTGACATTAGGGGCGATACCGGCTATTCCCTCTTTATTATTTACCCCCGCTGCTATTACTCCAGCGATTCCAGTCCCATGATATTTTAATGTTCCACCTATGATTGCGCCTTCATCCATCGGATCATTATCATAGTTTAGGAGAGTTTTATTTATGTAACTCCAACCTACGAGATCTATACCTCGCCAATCATCTATGTAACCATTATTATCATCGTCAACGCCATTGGATCTTTTATCTCTACCTTTACCGTCAAATCCTGTCTCCCCCAAGTTTAGCCACATGTTGCTCTTTAAATCTGGATGGCTATAGTTCACTCCAGTATCAAGCACCGCAACAACAACATCACTAAAGGAGTCTACATCGTAATTATGAAAAACAAGATTTGCGCCTATTTCAAACCAATACTGCTGTTTATTTATCTCCGGATCGTTAATTTCATCTTTAAATTTCCAACTGAACTGGATTGGAGTTATCTCACAAGCCTCTATCTTAAAATATATCTTCTCGTTTTCATAGAATCCGCTAAACGGTAGAGAATCGATTTGAAATGAAACCGTTGGTGTTAAATCTTCATCAGGTCTAGCAAAATCGTTGTCCATAGCCTTAACGTTTACAGTCATCGGGAAACTTAATGTCGGTTGTTGAACAATAACAATTGGTCCAACAAATGATTTGTTCAGCTCATCATCTCCAACATCTATTTCAAATCCTTGCTTAGGTGACCTGAGCCATTTGTAGTATAAGATGAAATAAGGATCGGCGGCCCCGAAGTAATCCCCAAGAGGATCCCAGTCCATGTCCTTCTTTATGCGGAATTCACTTATTCTTATCTCTATCTCGTAGAGGAATCTTGATATAATTAAATCGACATTCACTGAATATGTTTTTCCTTTGCTGGTTCCTGTTATGGTAAGCGTGTAGTTTCCCACAGGAGTTAAAGAGCTGGTTCTTACTGTAAGAGTTGAAGTAAACGTTGCGTTACCTGAGCTTGGATCAAAGCTGTAGGTCATAGTTTCATGATAGCCTGTTAAGCTTAGGCTAACTGTTTGGACCGAGGTGGTCAACGAAGTAACCGTAATTCCGAAAGTAGCGGTTCCTCCTTGTCTAACGGTTTGTTTTGAAGGTTCAGCTGAAATTTTGAAGGCAGAGGGCAGAGGGCTGACAGTTACGGTTACGGATTTTGATGTTGATAAACCATCGCTTTGATAAGAAGTTACGGTTACCGTGTACGTTCCAGCCTGGCTGTAGGTGTGAGAGGCTGGAAACAAGTGATCTTCAGAAAAGCCATCACCCCAATTCCAATGGATCTTGGTAATCGAAGTTCCCGGGGTTCCAGGTGCCGTAACACCATTGATAGTGACGGTCATTCCATCAATTTCCGGCGTGTACAAGGTGAGGTCTGGGGGGCGTGCGCTTAGTTCGAAAGAAGCTACAAATACATCTAGTATTCCCGTACTAGAGCTAGTGGGAGATGTAACCGCGCCTTGAACATCCTCTATGTTGGCTTGGATATACTCTACACTAGGCTCCAACGATTTTACTACTAACCCTATTGGTTTAAGGGTAGTAGCTAGCTTCTTTAAACTTCTAGAAGTGCTAATGGTGTTCCCAACAGCATACATCTTACCATTTGAAACAATTATGTCAGTGAACCAATCATCGCCTGAATCCCCGTAAATGTAGCTGCAGATCATGTTGCCGTTAGAATCCAGCACTGAGATAAATCCATCATCGAAGAAGCCATAGTAACCAGCTACGTATACATAACCGTCTGCGATGCACACAGCACTTCCATAAACTTTTGTATCCCATGTCTTGGCCCAAAGAAGGTTACCATCCAAACTAAGCTTGCATATGCAGCCATAGCCTAAAACGAAGATGGCACCGCTAGAAATGGCGATATCTGCTATGGTCATATTCAATTCTTTAACCCACAAAGGTTGCCCATTACCTGCAAGCATGGCAATCTTCTGAGCATACCTGTGTGCCACGTAGATGGAGTTATTATGTACTTCTATGATAGAGGCTTCAAAAGGCAAGTTAAGGGCCCATTCAACCTTTACCGAGCCATCTTGTTCTACTAACTTGGCTAATTGACAATTGAGAGAACCTACGTATATTTGAGTCCCTACAACCTTGATCGCGACAGCTTCGAAAGCAGGATCACTTACGACAAGCTTCTTAGACCACATTAATCCGCCTTCTTTACCGAACTTCAGAACACCGACAGAACCAGCCACGTATACTGCATCATCTTTAACACGAAGGTCTTGACCCGCCTCATAACCCCCAGTACCCCAAGTCCTAGCCCAAACCACATTTCCCCCTTTGTCAATCTTAAGCAAGAAGACATCATTCTCCCCAGCCCCAAAACTCCTTGTCCAGCCGGTCACGTACAAGTTTCCGTTATCACTAACAATTCCACTACCAGAATCCAAATCATTACCACCCCACATAAAGTCCCAACGAAATGTTAACTCATTAGAAGGAGACTGTACGTTAACTGGAGAAGCAGAAACAAAAGTTACAAATGTTGGGCTGAGAAGTAGAAGGATAAATCCTAAAGTGAGTAGTTTTCTCAACCCTAGATTCCAACCATTCAGGTTGTTCTCTTTTCAGAGATATAAAATTTTGTCCCTCTTTACCCGCTGTAGCGCGCTCTCTCGACATTAACGGAAGTTTTGCACATCCATAAACCTAATTCTACTGCTTTTCCATGTCTATTCAAGTGGTTTCATGCCCAACTATTCGAGCAAAGAAGCCTTGGACGAGATGAGAGAGCTTGAATCTAGGCTTTTATCGAGAACTGAAGAGCTTTTGAAAAATAAGAACGCCAGGGGGGTTGCAAGCATTCTTCTTTCAATCGAAAATGAGATGTACCAAACAGAAAGGGAAGCTAGAAGGCTTCGCCTCAAGGGTGAGCTTGACCACAACGTCTACAAAACTTTGATAAATGGATACGTTGAGCTTGAGAAGCAGGTCATGG
>Ga0315312_1002669_pt1 | contig 12138 bp, 13 predicted proteins | sample TDP7_MG_FD_203629 | JGI IMG/M metagenome (GOLD analysis project Ga0315312, IMG submission 203629) | Freshwater sediment microbial communities from Lake Towuti, South Sulawesi, Indonesia - TDP7 | ecosystem: Environmental > Aquatic > Freshwater > Lake > Sediment | place: Indonesia: South Sulawesi... | reverse complement strand
TCCCTCGTGGCTCTATCTTCGGCAATGGCTCTCCTAAGAGCGTGCTTGTAATGGTAGAAGACATCTGCCTGTGGAGCGCCAATACTGGGGTCAATAGCTGGTGAGCCATTGGGACCGTGTCCCAGTAAGAATTCTCTTATGAACCAGCCGCAGCCGAAGGGACGAACAAAGCCGCCTCTTTTTGGTCTCAGCGGCAGAGCCACTTTGGCTCCCCTTTATCCGACAGCTTATTTCTCCCACAGTTTTTGATACCAATCACGGTGTTCCTCGCCAGCAACTTTCCGGTACTTGGCTGTGGTATTGAAGCTGACATGTCCCAGATGTTCTTGGAGTAGCCTCAATCCATCGCCAGAGTCATTGACCTTGACAGCATGGACGGCGAAAGCATCTCTGAGGCGGTGAGGGCTTATCCCACGAAGTTTACCTGTCTCAGGGTTTATTAGAGAAGGAAGGCTTGCTCTCTCAGCACATTCCCCTATGATTTGCCAGGCACGATGTCTGTTTATACCGAAAATGAACTTCCTGCCGTGTTTCAACACTGGACCACCACGTCGGACATAGACGTTTAGCATGTCCAACGTTTCTCTATCAATGGGTAATGTTCTCATCCTGTGGTGCTCATGTTCTCGCATTAGTGCTTCATCAACACTTCTGCCGCACCCTGGACAAAAACGATGAGCCTTACCTAGCCTGACTTGGCAACTAGGACAAAATAGTCTGGAGCGAATCTTTAGGTGAATAATGCTCACCGAACCCTTGTTAAAGTCTATGTCGTTGATTTCTAGGTTTAGTGCCTCAGAAATGCGGCAGCCGACGTGGAACAAAAAACGGATCAGCAGCTTATCTCTCAAGTTGTTCGCTGCCTTTTCCATTTGCTGTATGTCTTCCGGCTCGAGGTAAGTTTTCATGCCGTTGTTTCAGTGGATTGTTCTTTACTCGATGTTCAGGTCGGGTTTTCGCCGACAGATAGTTTCAAAATAGTGTCAGAATTTGTTTGCTGACCCTTCTGGAAAATTGGCCCATTCAAGTTTTCTTTGATAACACGACGCACACTGCTAAAGCTCACCAGAACAGCATATTCTCTGAGTTCACGGGTGATAGCCCGGTAGCCAAGACCGGTTTCATAGAGGGACAAAACTAGAGGTACTGAATTTTCATCTATGGCTCTGGGTCTGCCTGGTTTCCTTCGTTGTATATCAATATTCATTGCCTTCATCCTTTGGCTTAGCTTCGTCGCTTTCCTTTAGCCCTGATGTGTCATCTTCCCTTACTTTTTGTCTTTTCCACATAGTGTCCATATGGCGACGGGCAATCATTTTCGCCAGGAGGTGTAAGCCATAGCTAAAATGCCTGAATTCATCTCCATTAGATGACGCCCTCGACCATCTGCCCTCTTGACTTTTGCTTGCCATGATGATACACTCAATACCAATGGTTATGAGTTATAGGATATCAATAACACATTTAAAAGGGTACGTCTATGGCACTGTAATGCATCCAAATGCATTTAATAGATATAAGACAATCCGCTTGAAAAGGCATTAATTGAGCATCGCCGGAGGTTGATATTTCATGGCAAAAAGAATTAGAAAATCAAAGGTGAGGACTGAGCAACGACATGAGTGGCTCAGGCGCTATGAGGCTGGAGAGTCACCACCTCAAATCGCCCAGAGTGATAATGTTGATGTTCGCACTGTGAGAAGACATATTGATGAAGGCAGACAGGAGAGGGAAGTACGCGAAGCCAAGCTGACGGTGCTACGCAATGCTCTAGAACAACACTATGCTGACCTTATTGAGCTTGCCAAACAGCTTGACTCACAGATAGCGGGTGAGGAAAAGGTCTCCACTTTCTCAAGAGAGAGCCGCATGTGGGCGGCACTGAAACAGCACCTACCTCGTTCGCCTCTCTGGTCCTATTTAAACAAATGGGACGATTTGTTGGAGGAATTAGGCAGGATAGAAAATGATCTTGGAAAACGACTCAAAGTTGAGGTGGAGTCCGATTCAAGATTGAGCCCTATATTGTCGGCAGGTATGGAAGGAGCCGTCAATGGCATTGTTCTGGCTGTTGTTTTCCAGGCAAAGTCCTGGGCACGAGGATGGAGAGGGCTAATTCTGGAGGAGAATTTATTAACTGAACCTGCTGGAGAAGGACTCCTTAATATTCGATATGGCTTTGCGCAAATAGGTAGAGGCAACAAAGAACAATTTGAGATTGTAAGGGGAATATTGAAAGGCAAGGAGTCCCAAATTGTCAAATCGGAGGAATACAGCAATTTTCAGAAGCTGTTTCAAGAACTGGACCGCCTGAAGAAAAACTTGAGGGATGAATTGGCTGTCATAACCCTGAGGAGAATAGTGCCGGGACGGTGCATATATTGCCCGATATAATAAAGATGACTAAAAAACAAGGAGGTGGAAAATGAAAGCGGCTATTTATGCTCGTGTATCATCGGAAAAGCAGGATGTCGACCTTTCCATTTCAGCGCAGATGAGAGCTCTGAGGGACTACGCTAGCAGGAACGGCTATGAGGTGATAAAGGAGTTCATGGACCAGGCGGAGAGTGGCAGAACATCGGCCAGACCTGCGTTCAGAGAGATGATAGCCATGGCACGTCGCCAATCGAAGCCCTTCGACACCATACTAGTATACAAATACTCCCGTTTTGCCAGAAATCGGGAGGATTCAATTGTTTTTAAGACCCTTCTGAAAAAGGTGGGCGTCCGAGTCATCTCGATCACCGAGCCTGCCGACGAAACGGCCTCAGGCAAGCTCTTCGAAGCCATGATTGAGTGTTTCGATGAGTTCTATTCCTCAAATCTCGGTGAGGAGGTCACCAGAGGCATGAGGGAGAGCGCCATGAGAGGGTTCTATGTCAAGAGCTTTGCCCCCTATGGTTACCGGAAGGTCAGAGTGAACGATGGTGGTAGGGAGCGCACCAAGCTTGAGCCGGAGCCTCACCAGGCGCAAATTGTAAGCCGCATATTTGGGGGAATACTTCAGGGCAAGGGCTTGACCGAGATAGTCAAGGAACTTAACAACGAGGGGATAGCTGGGCCAAGAGGTAGGGGGTGGATAAAGACCACGCTGCACCAGTTGGTCACCAATGAGGTCTACACGGGCACCTTGGTCTGGAGTAAAACCAGCACCAAGAAGCTTGAGCCGGTAAGGTTTGAGAACGCCTGGCCGGCAGTAGCCGACAAAGACACTTTCAACAGGGCGCAGCAGTTGCTCAGAGAGCGTGCCCCAGTGAGTCTTCATCCCAAGAGGGCGTCAAGCCATTTCCTATTGAGCGGCATAGCCAAATGCGGATACTGCGGCAAGGCTTTGATCGGTCATGACGCCAAGAGCGGCAAGTTCAGCTATTATGTCTGTGGGACACTAGCCAAGAGGGGAGCGGGTTCCTGTCCTTCTCTTTATCTGAACAGCCACAAGTTTGAGGGTATCGTGATCAACAAGATAAAGGATCACATTCTGACCAGGAAAAACTTGGTGGAACTAGTGCGTATAGTAAATGAGGAACTGGATACTTTGTCCATAGAGCATAAGGAACACCTTCAGTCCATCGACGATGAGATTAATGAGCTGAACCTGAGACTGGACAGGCTTTACGATGTCCTTGAAATGGGAAAAGCGAAGCCGGAGGACCTTATGCCCAGAATTCTTCAGCATAAATACAGGCTGGAGAAGCTGCAAGACGCTAGACATGGAGTTGAGCAGAAGATATCTGAAAGGAAGATTGAGCTTGCCGATACGGAAACCGTAACTCGTTACGTTGAAGACCTGCGTAAGCTTATCAGCGACAGTCCACTTGTAGAACGGAAAGCATTTATTAGAAGCTTTGTGAGACAAATAGAAGTGAAAGGTGACCAGGCTTTGCTCACGTATACCCTGCCTATGCCACCAGAAGGAATTACCGAAGAGAAAACTGCAGTTCTGTCTACCGTACAGTATGGTGGGCGATAGTGGATTTGAACCACTGACCTCCTGTGTGTAAAACAGGCGCTCTAACCTCTGAGCTAATCGCCCGCTATGGCGCGCCTGGTGGGATTTGAACCCGCGACCTTAGCCTCCGCAGGGCTACGCTCTATCCAGCTGAGCTACAGGCGCAAACACTCACCTCTTTCGGGAATGGTGCCGAAGGGGGGATTTGAACCCCCATGTCCCTACGGACACTACGCCCTGAACGTAGCGCGTCTGCCTTTCCGCCACTTCGGCTGGCTGTATACTAATATAGCCAAAAACCATCCCTGGTGCAACCATTCGCCTTTGTTGTCCAAGTTCCATCTTTCTGATAGAATCTGCCAAACTTGCAAGAGGTAGCTCCACAATAACAATGCCTGTCCTTCATAATATTTCCTTGTCCTTGGTCATGTCAGAGGTATTACGCCGACAGGGAATAAGAGACTACTCAAAAGTCCGGTCGGAGATAAAAGATTTATTGTCAGAATTGTTAGTCGGTTTAAGCGAGCTCCACCTTTTGGAGCCGGCTATTGCCTATGAACTGTATGCAGTGACCAGGGTAAACCATAACCGAATGTGTTTGGAAGGTGGCACGACACTTCACGGCTGGCTACTTTCCTCAGTCTTGCCTTCGGCTAAGGAACTAGCTGTGGCGGTCTGCACTATCGGCGCCAAGCTGGAAGAAAAAGTAATAGAATTCTTTGGTAAAGGTGAGTCATTGCGTGGACTATTGCTTGATGGCATTGGTAACGCAGCCGTGGACTCTCTGGTTCAAGAAACCTGCCAGTTTATTAAAAACGAGGCATCGTCCCGAGGCTACCAAGCAAGTAGTCCCCTTATACCAGGTATGCCCGGCTTGCCTGTTTCGGAACAGAGGCAAATGTTTCAGTTAGTGCCTGCAGAACAAATTGGGGTGCGTCTGACTTCTTCAGCAATGATGGTCCCCCTCAAGTCACTTTCCATGGTCGTTGGCACAGGACCTGAAATGCCGACCTGGACACAAGCTGAAACCTGTAAACGCTGCAGTCTGAGTAAGACTTGCCTCTATAAAGTACAAACTAACCGGTGACCAGAAACAACCCGAGCCTTAAAAGGGCTGACTAATTCTTTCCTGAATCAAATTTCAGCTTTCCTTGCCTTTATTCCTATGAAAGATTACAATAATACACTGATTTTCCTTCGAAATTGCTATGCGAGACCAACTTTCTGAAGCCGTAAAGGGACATAATGCCGATTATGTAGAAATCCGCCTTGAGCAGAACGAGGCGACTGTGCTCGTTTATCAAGGAAAAAGGCTGGAGGAGGTGGGAAGGACTGCCGGCTCCGGCGGCAATGTCAGGGCTCTGGTCAAAGGCGGCTGGGGGTTTGTCAGCTTTAATAGTATCAACGGATTGCGGGAAAAGGTGGAGGCAGCAACATTGCAAGCCAGACTTGCCAGCAAGGAACAAAGTCAGCTTGCCCCGGTAGCCCCAGTGGTGGATGTAGTGGAGGCTCAGGGAAGGAGAGACCCGACAAAGATACCTCTGGTAGTGAAGAAGCAGCTTCTGGACGAATATAATGACATTGTCCTGAGGACACCTAAGATCCAGACTTCCACCATTAATTATCATGACAGCAGGAGAAAGGTTATCCTTGCCAACTCAGAAGGTACTTACATTGAGCAGGAAAAGATAGACCTGGGTCTGCGCCTGACCGCTGTGGCTCGAGACGCCAACGATATCCAGCAGAGAAGTCTGAGTATCGGCAGTAGCAGCGATTTTTCAACCGTTGTCAATCTGCAGGAAAAGGTAAGGGAAATAGCCAACCAAGCGGTTAGACTTCTGTCAGCTCCTGAGGTAAAAGGGGGTGAGTATACCGTTATCTTAGACCCGGTGTTAGCCGGTGTTTTCGCCCATGAAGCCTTCGGACATTTATCAGAAGCTGATTTTGTCTATGAAAATAAGCAACTCCGGGAAATCATGGTGCTGGGGCGGAGATTTGGCGGTAAGCAGCTCAATATTGTGGATGGGGCTGCTGTCCCTGGGTTGCGGGGTAGCTATAAATATGATGATGAAGGCACCCCAGCCACCAAGACCTATCTTATTCGAGAAGGTATTTTAGAAGCCAGACTGCATTCTCGGGAGACAGCGGCTAAAATGGCGGAAAAGCCTACCGGAAATGCGCGGTCACTAAGCTACTTTTTCCCACCTATCGTGCGCATGACCAACACTTTTATCGAGCCCGGGTCAGCATCGTTTGAAGAAATGGTCAGCGAGGTCAAAGAAGGCGTTTATGTTAAAGATTGGTACGGCGGCACTACCAGTCTGGAGATGTTTACTTTTTCGGCGGCAGAAGCTTATATGATTAGAGAGGGGAAATTAGCGGAACTCCTCCGCCCGGTAGTGCTTACCGGAAATGTTTTTGTCACCTTGAATAATATAGACGCTATAGGTGACGACTTACAGATGAATGAAGGTGGTGGGTGTGGCAAGGGGGAGCAGATACCGTTGCCTGTTTCCAACGGCAGTCCTCACATAAGGATTCGCAATTGTCTGATGGGAGGTAAGTAGTGGAAGCTGAACAGATTTTATCACTGGCTAAGAAGGTAGCCGACGAAGCTGAAGTTTTTCAGGTTCATTCCCAGCGAGTCCCAGTTCGATTTGAAGCCAACCGGCTAAAGCAAATCCAGAGGCAGGAAGGCACTGCTACCGCCCTACGCCTGGTCAAAGAGGGAAAAATCGGGCTCTCTGCCGTTGGTGGCGAGGTTCAGGTACAAACGCTGGTGGATATGGCAGTGAAAACATCTCAATTCGGGGCACTGGCTAACTTTATCTTTCCTTCAGCCTCGGTCTATCCTGATGTTAACATCTTCGATCCCGAAACAGAAAAGGTGCCAGTAGAAAAAATGATAGACATTAGTGAAAGCCTGGTGGCTCAACTTACAGAGCACACTCCAGATATTCTTTGTGAGGGAGCAATAGCCAAGGAAGTAAGACAGACCCGCATCCTTAACTCTAAAGGCGCAGAGGTGAGCTATCTGAAAAGCCTCTTCTCCATCAGCTTGGAAGGGGTGGTCATTCGTGATACCGACATGCTCTTTGTCGGTGATAGCGAAAGTTACTGCCGTCCTGAAGTTGATGGGAAGACCATAGCCAAAAGAGTAATAGAACAGTTAGAATTAGCCAAGCGCAAGGCAAGCGTATCCACCAAGCTGATGCCGGTAATCTTTGCTCCCCGTGGTGTGGCAAGTGCTTTCATAGCTCCATTAATGGTCGCCTTTAACGGGAAACTGGTACTGGAAGGGGCTTCACCTCTAAAAAACAGGCAAGGAGAAGAAGTCTTTGACAACAAGCTCTCGCTGCGGGACGATGCTACTATTCACTACCGTCCTACCAGTCGACCCTGCGATGACGAAGGCACACCCAGTCAGTCCACCCTTTTAGTGGAAAGAGGTAAGCTAATGAATTTCCTCTACGATTTGCAGACGGCAGCTCTGGCTAAGACTCGGAGTACTGGCAATGGCAATCGCAGTAGGGGTAGCCTGCCAGTTCCTTCAGCCAATTGCTTTGTTTTAAGTGAAGGTAATGTCCCATTTGATGATATGGTCAAGGACATGAAGGAAGGTCTGGTGGTGGAGCAACTTATGGGGGCTGAGCAGGGTAATCTGTTAGCTGGTGATTTTAGCGGCAATGTTCTTTTAGGGTATAAAGTAGAAGGAGGAGAAATAGTCGGGCGAGTGAAAGACACTACGGTCGCCGGTAATGTTTATCAAGTCTTAAAGAATTTAGAGGCAGTGGGCAAAGAAAGAAGATGGATAGGAGGGTTTCTATTCAGCCCGGCTCTTTATTGCCCTAGTTTATCAGTAGCTACAAAAGTGGGTTAAGAGGCGTGAAAGGAGTCGTTAAATTTTATAAAGAGCTGCACCCCAGGGCTTGCAATCTAATTGCCGCCTGGCCTGGTATCGGGAATGTGTCCCTGATAGTAGCTCAATATTTGAGAGACAAGCTGCAAGCTGAAGAAATAGGAGAAGTCTTGCCTTTTGATTTCTTCGACCCTATTGGGGTTGTAGTTAGAGACAACATAGTAGAGACCCCTCAGTTCCCTGAAAGCAGATTCTATTACTGGAAAAACCAAAATTCAGAGACGGATATAGTCTTATTTATTGGCGAGGAACAACCCGGCTTTAAGGGCTACGAGTTGGCTCAGTGTGTGCTGGAGACAGCCCAAAAGTTAAAGGTTAAGAGAATATACACTTTTGCGGCGGCTTTAACGCGCATACATCATACTGAAACACCAAAGGTCTGGGGAGTAGCTACAAAACGAGGGCTCATCGATGAGTTGAAAAAATACGAAATTGTTCTTCGCGGCGACATCCACATTGCTGGGCTAAACGGGTTGTTTTTAGGAGTAGCCAAAGAAAAAGGCATAGATGGCATCTGTCTTCTGGGAGAAGTGCCCACATATGCCACACGCATACCCAACCCTAAAGCTGCCTTAGCCATCCTTGAAATTCTGACCAAAATGCTCGGTATTGAAATTAACCTGAGTGAGTTAATCAGCTTAGCCAAAGAAGCTGAAGAAGAAATGAAAAAAGTAGCTGCTCAAGCCATGGGCGAATTCATAGACCAGTTCACCAAACCTATATGGGAACAAGAGCCAAGAGAGGAAGAAGAGGAATAAATGGAAAAGAAACTGTCTTCCCTCGAGGAAGTGCTTGCTAACATCTTTGACATCACCCAACCCTTAGTCCGTGGCAAGCTGGTGCATTTATCTCACCTGACTAACCAAGGGCTGAATCTTTTCAAGAAAGCCTGGAGTGGGGCAAGCTCCCAGAGACAATACGAAGTCCTTTCCCAGCTGGTTCAACTTGGTGAAGATACTCTGGTGCTGAATTTTGATGATATTTTTGGCTTTTGTCTTAATGAGCCTAATGAAAAAATTAGACTCGAAGCCCTTTCAGGATTAGAAGAGACCGAAGACCCTATTTTTATTGCACCCCTTATCCGTTTGTTGAAGGAAGACGCAATGGAGAAAGTTCGGGCAGCCGCGGCTATAGTTCTGGGTAACTTCGCTTTACTTGCTGAAACAGGAAAATTATCAGTCAGGCACAGGGACAATGTATACTCAGTTCTGAGGGACCTCTTAAAGAGCGAAAGGGAAACCATCGAAGTGAAGCGACGTGCCTTGGAGGCGATTGCCCCCTTTACTTCGCCAGAAGTGGAGGAGTTCATTAATAAAACTTATGCCAGCAACAATGTCAAACTTAAAGCCAGTACTCTCTATGCCATGGGACGCAACTGCAACCCAGATTGGCTGCCCATCCTCATAAAAGAGCTGGAGAATAGCCAAGCCGAGATTCGGTATGAAGCTGCCACTGCCTGCGGGGAACTGGAAGACGAACAAGCCGTGCCTCACCTTATTAATTTACTTGAAGATGAAGATACTCAAGTCCAGGATGCAGTCATCAGAGCCCTAGGAAAGATAGGTGGAGAACAGGCTAAGGAGACCTTGCAGGACCTGTTACATCACCCTGAAGACCATGTCCGCCAAGCAGCCGAGGTAGCCTTAGAAGAACTCCTTTTCTGGGAAGAGCCACTCTCCTTTAATCTTTAGCTTTTGTGGGAACTTCTCATGGGTAAAATTCTGGTAGGTGAAAAGATAAGGTTACGCCCCAAGCGTTTGTCGGATGCTGTGGAGGACTATGCCTGGCGGACTGACCCTGAGCTCAGCCGCCTCGATGTAGCTCGACCATTATCCCTTTCTTTCGAGGACTATTTAAAGGGATATGCAGCTGAGCTACATCCTTTTGGGAGTAATAGTCTTAATCTGGCTATTGAAACTGCAGACGGAAAGCATATTGGTAATTGTGCTTGCTTTGCCTTGGACAAGATTAAACAAGAAGCTGAGTTTGGCATCATTATCGGTGACCGAACTTATTGGGACAAAGGTTACGGTACTGATGCCGTAACCACCTTGCTGAATCACCTTTTCTCCGAGACCAATTTAGAACGGATTTACCTCAAGACCCTGGGATGGAACCTTAGAGCCCAGAAGTGTTTCCAAAAGTGTGGCTTTGCCCCCTGTGGTCAACTTGTTAAGAATGGGCACGACTTCGTGCTTATGGAGATCCGCCGGCATCAATTTGAATCAAAGAGCCACGGGATTGCTTCGTCACTGCCCTGCTCGCAATGACAGAAAAGGAACCCCTCGCAACGACAGAGAGAGGTCATTCCGAGCTTCTCTTTTGTCATTTGCGAGCCGAAGGCGAAGCAATCTCATTCTCCAAATCAGACTACTTGCCCTTGTAGCTGGGTTTTCTTTTCTCTAAAAAAGCCTTAGCTCCTTCCTTCTGGTCTTCGGTGCCGAAGCATATGGCAAAAAGGTCTCGCTCGTAGCCCATTCCAACAGACAACGGGGTTTCCAAAGACTTGTTTACGGCTATCTTAGCAAGTTTCACTATCACCGGGCTATTCTGTAAAATGGCATTAGCCGTCTCCATGACTGTTTCTCGAAGCTTATCCTGAGGCACAACTCTGTTCACCAAGCCCAGCTCCAAAGCTTCTTGGGCAGCGATACGGTTTCCAGTGAAGACAAGCTCTTTAGCTTTCTTCTCTCCTATAAGCCGAGGCAGAACCTGTGTCCCGCCAGCACCGGGTATCACTCCTACACGGACCTCTGGCTGTCCAAACTGGGCGTTATCAGCTGCGATAATGATGTCACAAGCCATAGCCAGCTCACAACCACCACCGAGAGCATAGCCATTTACCATAGCTATAACCGGTTTAGGGATTTCTCTTATTAGCTCCACTGCCCTTATTTTCCCTTTTCCACTGAGGATGTCGGCTGGCATCCATTTAGGAAACTCACTGATATCAGCGCCAGCACTAAAAGCTTTGTCACCTGCCCCGGTTATGATGATGACACGGACGTTATCGTCATCTCGGGAGTCCTCTAAACCTTGAATAAGTTCTGCCCTTAGAATGTCATTCTGGGCATTCATGTTTTCAGGGCGGTTTAGGGTTATCCAAGACAAAGAGTCTTTTTTCTCGTAAATTATGGTCTGAAACTGCATTGCTCACCTCCTTCTTTATCATTTTGACAGCACTTCTTTCCAGAAGCCATAGATTCCTTTCTTACCGGCGCCACCGGTGTAGCCTGCCCTCACCATAAGCTTTAGTAGAGGATGCAGACGTCCCTTTTCCGAACCCAGCTCTTTTATCCTATCTTCTTCCGAAGCGGCTCGGATACCCCAAGAGCCTATCATATCCCCCAGTTCTAAGGGACCCATGGGCAAGTTGTAGCCCAGCTTTAAAGCCTTGTCTATGTCTTCGGGCGAAGCCACTCTTTCCCAGACCATCTGCACGGCTTCTGCCTGCATGGCTATGTAAGCTCTATTAGCCAAAAAACCAAAACTGCCATCGCTACAGACTACCGGCTCCTTTTCCAAGACCCGGGCTAAAGCACAGGTCACCTCTACAGTGTTGGCAGAGGTGTTAGCCCCTCTAACCACCTCCACCAGTTTCATCAGAGCCACAGGATTGAAGAAATGCATGCCCACCACTTTATCCGGTCGCTTGGTAGCAGACGCCATCTCAGTTATGCTCAGCCAAGAAGTGTTAGAAGCCAAGATGGTATGAGGAGGTGCACTGACATCTAATTGACGAAAAACATCCTTTTTAACATTCATGTTTTCGATTATTGCCTCTATGACAAGGTCAGCGCTGGAAACGGCTCCGGTTATGTCCGTAGTTCCCTGAATCCTGCCGATGACTTCCTTTTTTCCTTCGGGAGTCATCTTGCCTTTGGAGACGAAGAACTTGTCTATTCTCTGCTCCATAGCTGCCAGCCCTTTACTTATAAATTCATCACTTACATCCATGATTGAGACTTTGTATTTGCCTAAACGTGCCAGCGCTTCTGCTATCTGAGAGCCCATCAGCCCCGCCCCAATCACTGCCACCTTCTTAATATCTTCTACCTTCAAGACTTCCATTTCTTCTCCTCCTTAACAGCTCGTGTCACCTGAATCTAACTCTTTTACCTATGCTTGTCAACAGCTAAAGGGCACTGATTTCGTTCAGATAGATTAGTGACACTTTATAATAGTGTCATTATGAAGATAGTTAGTAGATTAGCTCCTGGAAGTATTAAACTCGCAAGATATACAACTGATCTATCAAAACAAGCGCAAA
>Ga0315312_1002666_pt1 | contig 12149 bp, 8 predicted proteins | sample TDP7_MG_FD_203629 | JGI IMG/M metagenome (GOLD analysis project Ga0315312, IMG submission 203629) | Freshwater sediment microbial communities from Lake Towuti, South Sulawesi, Indonesia - TDP7 | ecosystem: Environmental > Aquatic > Freshwater > Lake > Sediment | place: Indonesia: South Sulawesi... | reverse complement strand
TGGCTATCTCAGATGAAAAGGACTTAGCAAACACAGAAACCTAAAGAATCGATGATAAATTGATTCATTATTTATATAGAAGCTTTCAAGTTAATTTAGTCTGGAATACTCGAGGCTGAACCTTTCAAGACCAGAGGAGGATCAGGACTATAACCGAAACCTTTCAGGAGATAAGCCCAGCAGACTTTTTTTACCGAAACAAGGAGATAGCGGGCTTCACCAATCCAGCAAGATCAATCTTTACCGCGGTCCGAGAACTCGTCGAGAACTCTTTGGACGCTGCAGTGGACACGTTGCCAGATGTCTACATCCGACTGTCTTCTGACGGCGAAAACGAGAAGAGTGAAACCTACACATTAAGGGTTGCAGACAACGGTTCAGGAATCCCCGAGTATCAGGTCCCCCTAGCCCTCGGTCAGTTTCTTTTCAGTTCAAAGTACAGGCTGAAACAGTCTCGCGGAACCTTTGGACTCGGCGGAACCATGGCCATATTATACGGGCAGATTACAACGAACAAACCAGTCACCGTGATCTCCAGTACAGGGACATCTAGGATTGCTGAATATAGGCTGATGATAGACATTGAAAAGAACCGTCCAATAATTATGGACCGGAAGATCCATGCGAATGAGAAGAAGACAGATCAGCGGTGGCGGGGAACAGTCGTAGAGTTCCATCTTGAGGGAAGCTACTACCAAGCCGCACCCAAAGTCTTAGAATACCTGAAACAAACAGCTATAGTAAACCCTTACGCAAGCATCACATTTGTCGATCCTAAGGGAAGACTATACAAGTTCGACAGAACAGTCAACACGATGCCACTCCCGCCAAAAGAGACACTTCCACATCCCCACGGTGTAGATGTCGAAACAGTGCAGAGAATCCTTCGCCTAACAAGACACAGAACCATGCTGGACTTCATGCAAGCACACTTTCATAGAGTTGGAGCTAAGACGGCTCAACGATTTCTTGAATCCATAGATGTACCTAAGAAAACAAATCCTAAGAAACTCAGGCCGGAAGAGATTGTGACGCTTGTACAAGCGATGAAGAACTTCAACGATTTTCTGCCTCCTGATGCGAGCTGCCTCTCTCCTCTCGGTGAAGACTCTCTGAGAGCCGGGGTGCTAAAGGAACTTGAACCTGAGTTCGTGGCAGTCCATCAACGCAGCCCCGCAACCTATTCAGGTCACCCTTTCATAGTCGAGGTTGCGGTAGCTTACGGCGGGAAAGTGCCTGTCAAGGAGGACATTCTGGTTTACAGATTCGCCAACAAGATTCCCCTCGTCTACGACGAATCAGCAGATGTCTGCTGGAAGGTCGTTAAATCCGTAAACTGGAGAAGATACAATGTTGCGCCAAATATGCCACTAGCTGTGCTTGTCCACTTGTGCAGCACCAAGATTCCCTACAAGACTGTTGGAAAAGAGATACTAGCAGACATCCCCGAAGTTGCAAGGGAGATATTGAATGGAGTTCGAGAGGTAGCGCGTCAACTTGCATTATACTTATCGCGGAAAGAACGCGTCAAGAGGCAGGTAAGAAGGCTGAATGTTTTTGCAAAGTATCTGCCGAAAATTGCTGACTTCTCAGCTAGACTTGGAGGTTTAGAGGTGCCGCCCGTCATAGATAGATTATATGGGCGTCAGTTGGTCTTCAAGGATTATGTAACGTTGAACCACTACACTGACAGTGAGACATTCGACTCTAGACTATACAATACGCTTTTCGTCCATGTAAAAAACAAACATGAAAACAACGCAGCACACATCAGGGCACTCGGCTTGGCAGGTTCAGAATGGCAAATGATCCTGCCTGAAGTAACAGTAACTGCTGGTTCCGAACTCTATGAGACTTTAAGAGGCAAGTTCAGCCTTGTCAAGGTTCAGGCTAAATCGGCAAAGGCTGATAAGGAGGGCTTAGTAGAAGCCTTTGTCGATGGTATAAGTGAATAATTGTTTAAGGAGTTGTTTCAGCCATGTCAAGTAAGACTGTAAACCAAGATATAATAGAACGGAAGGATATCATCCAGAAGAGCCTCGAATCGCTTGGAGGAAAATTCTGTAAAGAGATAGAGCAAGGCGTATTTCCTTGGGTTGAGATGAAGAGCCGATCGACGGACAACATATTCTACAGTCCGGAACATAGGCAATACATCCTAGGCGACAAGATCATCAAAAGGAGTTCCCGGATTATATCCCACCTTCGCCCCTTCACCCAGATGGTTTGGACAGCCTATTTTGCCCATGAACTGCTTAGACAAAGAAAGACAAGCACGTTAAGAGATGTGTATTACTCCGCCCAGGCCTATGATGTCTTCTTCCAAGATCAATCGGAATCGGACAATATTATTACTGACCTCGAGACCGCCATTGAGTCTTCACGGGAAACCTTCCATATTTTCCCAGAGGAACGTTCTGCAGTCTTCGGCGACCTAACTATCCAATACACGGTTCCCGGATATGAGAACCGAAGGACGAACCTAGCATCTCACCCAGATGGGATGATGATAGGCCCAGCGCTCACAGATGCACGGTTCATAGAAACCAGCGCTGATAAGGTCATAGTCATAGAGAAGGGTGCAATGTTTACCCGGTTTGTCGAGGAAAGGGTTTACGAGAAGTTCAACTCGATACTAATATACACGGCAGGACAAGCACCTCGTTCGACAAGGTACTTCGTTCAGAGACTGAACAGGGAGCTGGAGCTTCCTGTTTATATATTCAGCGATGCAGACCCGTGGGGAATGCACATAGCCATGGTAATAATCTCAGGTTCTGCAAACGCAGCTCATCTTAGAGAGTTGACTACGCCCGATGCTAAGTGGGCTGGGGTTTGGGCTTCTGACATTGTCGGTTACAGGCTGCCAAGCGACCAATTAAACGAGATCGATATGAAACGGCTTCGGGAGTTGAAAGAAGACCCGAGGTACAAGCAGGATCTTTGGCAGAGGGAGATCGACACCTTCGTGAAGATAAAGAGGAAATGTGAACTCGAAGCCTTCTCACGCTACGGGCTTACCCACATCGTCGACAGATACCTACCCGAAAGACTTAAAGAATTAAGCTCATAACATGATTTGCGGATCGAGACACAGAGATCGCTTGTTGACGCGAGGGAACGAGGCATGAGCAGAAGGGTTGCCTTGATTCTTACGGTGGCCGAGAAGATCATTGGGTTAATCATGGTTCTCATGGGAGTCGCATTGACCTACTATACCTATACCAACCTGAGCGCAGCAGGAATATCTACTTTCTTCTTCATTGGATCCGGGCTGATACTAGTTGTCGTTGGCCTAATACTTATAATAGCCAAAACTGGGTAGTTGGCGCCGCCGGACTCGTCAGAAGGGACGCTTGTTTCCTTCTTCGGACTCGAACCGTCGACCTTCGAGTTAACAGCCTCAGCCCCAAAGGCGTACAGCCTTAAGAGTCCGCTGCTCTACCGACTGAGCTCTCGTCCACACACTCTGGCATACGTGAACGGCGGCTCATTCATAGGTCGTATCACTCGGCGGCGCAGTCTAAACTGAGACTCTATGGGGTATTTAAATTTTGAGTCTTAAGCATCCATGTTCTCCAGCTGTTTGGAGAAGCGATAGTTATTAAGATGAAGCCCTTGGATAATCGTATTGGACGGTTGGCTTTGAAGCGGGGTTGAAAGGCGGGTTCAACAGCATGGTTGATGTCAAGATTAGTATCATCGGCGCGGGAAGCGCCACCTTTTCGCTGGCGCTAGTTAAAGACTTGTGCCTCACACCGAACCTCGAGGGCAGCACAGTTAGTTTCATGGATATAAACAAGGAGAGGCTTGACGCCGTTTACTCGTTGTGCAAGAGATACGCCGAGGAGATGGGTATCAGATTGAAGCTTGAGATGACGATGGACCGAAGGGAATCGCTGAAAGACGCTGACTTCGTGATAAACACTGCTCTGGTAATCGGTTATCAGGGATACAGAGAAGGCTGGTCCCTAGGGTTCAAGCATGGTTACAGGTTCGGAGGAAGCTACCATGTCATGCATGATGAGGGCTTCTTCGTGAACTTCCACCAATTCAGACTCTTCGAGTCCATAGTGAAAGACACTCTAGACATATGCCCAGAAGCATGGTACGTAAAACTCGCAAACCCCGTATTGCAGGGCACCACATACTTAGGCAGGAAGTACAGGAAACTAAAGTTTGTCGGCTTATGCCATGGGTTCGGTGGCATATATCACATTGCTCACGTCCTCGGGCTTGACGCAAAAGATGTGAGCTTCCAGATCCCCGGGGTGAACCACTTCGTATGGTTGACGCAGTTCCGCTATAGGGGTGAAGATGCCTATCCTCTATTGGACGACTGGGTCAAGGAGGAAGCCTCAAGATATTGGGAGACATCTGGTCCAAGTAACGATTTGGGGCCTAAAGCAGTGGACCTCTACAAACGGTTTGGCGTCTTCCCAGTTGGCGACACCTGCACACCAGGCGGGGGAAGTTGGCCGTGGTGGTACCACACGGATGACGAGACTGAAAAGAAGTGGAAGGAAGATCCGAAAAGATGGTGGAGATGGGTGCTTGAGCCTACCAGTAAGGATATGGTTGCCGAACTGATTAAAGTGGCCCACGACTCGTCGACCAAAGTCACAAGCATATTCCCGCCAAAGAAATCTGGCGAGATAATTGTTCCCTTGATTGAGTCGATAGCTTGCGACATACCCAGAACCTTCCAAGTCAACATAATGAATAACAAAAACCTCGTACCAGGTGTGCCGCAAAACTTCGAGGTTGAGGTTCCAGCGCGAGTAAGCGCTAAAGGCATAAAGGGCATTGAGACTAAGGGGCTGCCGAAGCCTGTTGATGCCTATATCCTTCGGGATAGGGTTGCACCAGTCGAGGTTGAGCTCGAAGCCTACGAAAGCGGAGACAGAAGGCTTCTCTTACAGTTAGTAATGATGGATCCATGGACCAAATCTGAAGAACAAGCCATAAGATTACTAGACGATATGCTCAAGTTGCCACGCCATATAGAAATGCAGCAACACTATAGGTAGACGGGTCTTTCGGGTCTAGCTTTTCGCGGTTTACCTAAATTTCCCTTCGATCTCATTGGTCAGCTTTATTCTCTCCCCATTAGTTCTGCATACTGCGTTGACAGCCACCCCTTTCGGCGAGATCTTGCTGAGAATGTGCATCACTTTCTCAGGTGGTGCATAGATCTGGATCTTCTTTCCTTTTTTCTGTATCTTCCTATAGAGTGGAACCCAACATTCTTCTCCACCGTCGGGGTTTCCTTCTCCCGGAATCCATTGGATGCAGTCAAGTTCTTCTATGCCTAGAAGGTCATCCAAGTGTTTTAGCTCTAATGGTCCGTCTAGATGCCAGACTGTTCTGTCGAAGTACTGGCATTCCTCGATGATCAGCGGATAGATGAATTCTCTAAACATCTTTGGGGAAAGATAGACAATCACATCACATTGAAGCGTGAAATGTTTTCTCTCGCTCCACAGCCCCGCCCATGTCGAATAACCTTTCTTTGAAACGCCAATAAGTTTGCAGGATTCATCATAGTATCGAAAGAATAGATCATGGATTCTTTCCAGTGTCTTCTTCAGTTTATTCTGCTCGAGAAACATGTCTTTCAAAAGGTTCGTTGGGAATTCCCCTCTAAGTTGCCCCGTAACGGTCACGGCGTCAAGGAGATCGGTAAAGGCTACGACAGCCTTTTGTTCGCATTTTCTCCTACCAGTCTCGTATGCTCGGCAAGTGTAACTCCACCATTCATTGCTAGGGTTGAACTTAGCTTCACCGAGGTCGTCTAGAGAGAAGTTTCCCTGAAACCATGAAGTGTTAACTCTGCCGTCGAACTTCAACTCTCCGCCCAGATAGGCAGATAGAGACCCCGGACCTAGGTTAACCCAGACATTTGGGTAAGCCTCTTTACCGAATTCTAACCTTGAAAATTGAAGCAGAAGCTCATCAATCGCCTTGTCCACATCGGGATAGAAGCGGAGGAAAATCCAGCTATCTATGAAAGCAAGCATCCTTTCTTTTGGGGAGTAAACCTGAATTAACGGACGGTCAAGGGTTCCATCCCACCATTCTTCAAAAATCTTTTTCACCTCGTCCCAATCTTCCTTGTAAAGCATGCCAACATCCCCGCTTAGAGATCGATCACGAAAATGTAATAGTACAATCCACACTTAAGTTTGTTCAGAGGAAAATCCTTAAGTAAGAACCGGGTCGATTATAGTAATAATGAGAAGGGCCCGTAGCTCAGTTTGGTTAGAGCGACAGGCTCATAATCTCAACGCAGGAAGAGAGACCTGTTGGTCGAGTGTTCGAATCACTCCGGGCCCACTTACTTTTTCTCTGGAAAACCACGTTTCGGTATTTTGGTAGCTTTGGTTCTTGCTTTGCCTTCCTTTCGAGCTTGCCAGGAGGAATCGGCGCATTTCCGTAAGAGTATAAAGATAAAAAATTTAACTGAAAGTTTAGTTGAAAAAGGACATTGGAAGGGCAGAGGTAGATTTGATTTCAAAAGAGCGGGTTTATACGGCTCTTGAGCACGAGGAGCCTGACATGGTTCCCTTAACCGATCACATCTACATGCAGAGATCGCTTGAAGGAATCTTAGGTGAGAAAGGTGTGCGCACTGACACCCCTGAAAAATATGTCAAGGTGCACCGTGTCCTAGGCTTGGACCTGATTTGTGCTTTTCCGGGAAGATTAGCTGATCCTTCAGGTCAGAATAGAGAGGTCGAAGAAGGCCTGTCGGTTGACGAGTGGGGGCTAAAACATAGAACCATAGACGGCATGGGCTGGTATCTTGAGGGTCCGATTAAGACTGTTGAGGACGCCGAGTCGTATGAGGTGCCTGACCCCTTCCTTCCTTGGAGGGTGGAGACTGTGAGGGAGATAGTCAAGCTGGCGAAGGATGACTTGGCAATAGCCGCGATCATCGGGGGACCGTTCACGACAGGTATGCTTCTTTTCGGCTTCACAAACTATATGCGGATGCTTCATGTTTCGCCGAGGAGTGTTCAAAGGATTACTGAGAAGGTGGCATGGTTCCAGACTGAGCTTGGAAAGATCGTTATCGATATGGGCGTCGACATAATCTGGATGCCCGATGACCTAGGTATGAGAGACGGTCCTTTCCTGTCGCCTCAAGCCTTCCGGAAGCATGTCTTTCCCTCCATGAAGGAGATGGTGAATACCTTCAAGAATAAGGGCGTGAAGGTCCTACTGCATTGCGACGGGCAGGTCATGGCATTGATGGATGACATTGTTGAGATGGGTTTTGACGGGGTTCATCCCATCGAGAGAAAAGCAGGTATGAGCCTAGAGCTGATGAAGGCGAAGTACGGAGACAAGCTGACCATAATAGGGAACGTGGATGCCACGTACCTGCTTCCTCACGGAACAACCGATGAGATCAAGCAACAGGTTCTGGAGTGTCTAAGGATAGCTGCTCCTGGAGGCGGATACATCTTGGCGTCCGATCACTCTATACATGAAGGGGTCAAAAGCTCCAATGCAAAAGCCATGTTTGAAATAGCCAGAAAATATCGAAGATACCCCATTAGAAGGTGAAAGTTCTTAGAAGCGTGAGACGTTATGTTTGTCTGCTCATGTTTAGTCTTTCTTCATCTGAGTTAAGGCACTTTCACCTCGGGAACATTCAGCCTTATGCGGTAGAGGGATGTTCTTGCTGTGATGTAGAGGCTTTTCCATTGTCTGTCGCCGAAGGCGCAGTTTGCTGGGATTTCAGGAGTTTCAATTATCCCTAGGTGTTCTCCATTATCCGAGAAAACCCAGACTCCGCCTGCTGCTGACACGTAGAGGTGACCTTCAATATCGACTTTCATGCCGTCTGGAGAGCCTGGGAGATCAGAACGGATTTCTGCGAAGAGGCGACTGTTGCTCAGCGTTCCGTCGCGGTTGACATCGAAAGCCCTTACGTGTCTTAGTTCTGAAGAGTCTGCGATATAGAGAACCTTTTCATCCGGAGAGAAAGCTAAGCCGTTCGGCTTCTCAAAATCGTCCACAAGAATGGTCAGCTCCTTGGTCTCAGGCTTGAACCGGAACGCGCCTTGAAACGGGAGCTCCTGCTCTTCGGGTTTTATGCCGTATGGTGGATCCGTGAAGTATATTGTTCCGTCAGATTTGACTACTACATCGTTGGGGCTGTTGAGGCGCTTACCGCGGAACCTGTCGGCTAACACCGTGTTCGAGCCGTCTTTCTCGGTTCTTGAAACCCGTCTATTGCCATGCTCGCATGCTATGAGTCGGCCTTCCTTGTCATAGGTCAAGCCGTTTGAATTTCCACTCGGGTCCCGGAAAACCGTCAGACCCTTGTCTGGAGACCATTTGTATATTCGGTTGGCAGGAATGTCGCTGAAAAGCAATGAACTCTCCGAAGTGTTCCAAACAGGCCCCTCGGTAAACTGAAAGCCGGTTGCCAGTCTCTCAAGCCTACTACCCCTCGGAACAATTGAAGCGAACGTTCCAAAGTGACTTGGCATGATGCACACTCTCATCGGTAAAAGCGATTCCTAAGCATTAAAATTTAACCCCAAACCCAAACCCTTTCTCCTATTTTTCTTCTTTCTTTCTTCTTCTACTTGCATCCCACATATCCCACATATCACACAAAAAACACACACCACAGTCTAGTATTCGAATGTGACTAGTTTGCAGTTCGCACATCTGAAACCTTTACGTAACCAGTATTTCTTATTTATGTGAAAGAGATCTATTGCCAACAAAGTGATACTACCTTTGGGTACTCGGTGAGATGACCAAAAACCTGAAGGCTCTGGTATAGAATACCAAAGCCTAGAATACCAAAGCCCCAAGAACACATATCCTTCTTCCATTTCTTCTCCACATTTAGGACACTTCATAACAAATACCTCATAATTTCTTTACTATTCCGCTTCTCCTAGTAAACTAATACAATCTTACAGTTATCACACCTCTGTGCTTCAAGATCATTAGCCGTCATGCTTGAATATGTGTAGTTAAATATGTCCCACCGACTTTTTATGCGCCTTGGCTTTTTTACTTCCTTTTTCCAAATTTTCAGGCTCTTAGCTACTCCATCGTAAGCCGAGACAACGTATCCCTTCTCTATTTAGCTCCGCAAACTGGACAGTTCTCAGGCAACTTGAACAAGACGCATCCCCTAACATAATCGAATAGCGTAAGCTCAGAAAAGGTTTCCGTCAAGCTATTCATAGAACTGCAATTCTGGGTATCCATGTTTCTCTTTCATCTCTAAGAAACTTAGCGAATAAAAGAGCCTCTTCATTGATCAAAGTATCAAGAGTCTGTCTGTCATGTGATGAAATGCCAAGCTGAGAACCAAGAAATAAGGTAGGATAAATGGGTTTTAAGCGGTTTCTTTGTAGCCGACTTTCTCCTTCAGCATCTGAACTGACTCTGGATTCATCAACGTAGTGATATCGCCTATTGGCTGGTTGCTAGTTACGGCTTTGAGGATTCTCCGCATAATCTTGCCACTACGCGTCTTCGGCAAGTCGTCAACCAGAACAATTCTCTCAGGCCGAGCTGTTGGACCGATAGACTTGTCCACCTGTCTCCTGAGCTCAACCTCAAGTTCAGGAGAAGGCTTGTATCCCTGCTTGAGCGTGACAAAGGCTACAGGGACTTCGCCCTTGATGTCGTGCGGCGCTGAAACTACTGCACATTCAACAACAGCTTGGTGTTGGGTTATGGCGTTCTCAACCTCGGCTGTGGAAAGCCTGTGGCCCGCAACCTTCATCACATCGTCCACTCTTCCTGTGACACGTATGTTGCCCATCTCGTCGTAGATGAAGGCTCCGTCGCCTGTGTAGTAGAACCTATCGCCATAGATGCCAAAGTACTGCTGCCTGAACCTTTCGGGATCCTTGAATATTGTTCTAAACATACCAGGCGCAAAGGGAGATGTTTGGACAAGGAACCCGCCTTCGCCAAGGTTCGTCGATTTCCCTTCTTCAGTCAGGACGGAGAACTTCGTTCCTGGGAAAGGTCTGCCAGCCACAGTGGGTATGAAGGGACCAATTCCAGGTAACGCGTTTATCAATGTTGCACCCGTCTCGGTCTGCCACCAAGTGTCTATCACCGGGCATCTGCCTCCGCCAACAAGGTTGAAGTACCACAGCCAAGCCTCATCATTGATTGGTTCGCCAACTGTCCCAAGTACGCGGATACTGCTTAAGTCGTGCTTCTTAACCCACTCGTCCCCGAACCTCATAAGCATCCTGATTGCTGTTGGGGCTGTGTAGAATACTGTTACCCCGAATTTTTCCACTATCTGCCACCATCTATCAGGAGCTGGGTAGTCTAGGGCGCCTTCGAAAATAAGGGTTGTGACACCATTCATGAAAGGCCCATAACAGTTGTAGGTGTGACCGGTGATCCATCCAATATCGGCAGTGCACCAGAAAACATCCTCATCATGAAGGTCGAAGTCCCACTTCGTTGTCCAATAAGCCTGCACAGCGTAACCGCCAACATGGTGCTCAATCCCCTTCGGTTTGCCAGTTGTTCCGCTTGTGTATAGGATGAAGAGCATATCTTCGCTGTCCATTACCGCAGGCTCGCAGTATGGGTCGGCTTTCTCCATCAGCTCATGCCACCAATTATCCCGACCCTGAACTATGTTTATAGAGTTGCCAAGCCTCTTCACAACAATAACGGTTTTTATGGATGTGCCCTCAACACCTAAATCAGCGTTGGCTTTAAGGTCCACCACCTTCCCCCTTCTATAATATCCATCCGTAGTGACAAGGACCTCGGCCTCTGCATCAATCATCCTATCCCGCAACGACTGACCACTGAACGCTGAGAAGACCACGCTGTGTATCGCTCCTATCCGCGCACATGCCAGCATCGCAATCTGGACCTCGGGAATCATTGGCAGATAGATGCCAACTCTATCTCCCTTTTTAACGCCCAAACTCTTCAGAACATTTGAGAATTTGTTAACCTCACGGTAAAGGTCGTAATAAGTCAGGATTTTGGGCTGCTCGTTAACTGGCTCTGGCTCCCATATCAGTGCAGCCTTGTTCCTTCTCCAAGTAGTGATATGCCTGTCTACAGCGTTATAGCAGATGTTGAGCTTAGCCCCGATGAACCACTGATAGAAAGGCGGTGTCCACTTGTAGGTTTCGGTCCACGGTTTAAACCATGTGACCCCTTCATTTGCAAGCTTCGCCCAGAAGGCAACAGGATCCTTTGAAGCCTCCTCGTACACTGACTCATCGCTAACCCAAGCCGTCTTCTTAAGCTCATCAGAAGGCCAGAACATGTTCTTCTTTTTTGGGTCTTCCACAACCCACTTCACAGGTCTCTCCTTCAATTCTTGCTCACCTTTGTAGCCCAATTGGAAGGTTTCATAAGATTGTGGAAGATATAAACTTTTTTTGAGGAAATATGTAAAAAGACTACCAGAACATAATCTTATCTAGAAAGATGGGACAAATAGGAGTGAAAATTTGAAAATCTATCACTATATGAAATCTGTGAGAGTTGTTTTAGGTTCCTCCTCGAAAGATAGGTTCATCGGTTTAAAGGTTTGGCCAAAGGCTGTCCTTAGGTTCCTAACGTAATCACTTACGTTTACCTCGCGGATATCACTCACCGCATCGCTAGGCTTAACTGTGAAGATTTTCCCACCGTAGCTGAAGGGCTTGACCTTTACGAAAGAAACCACATCTCCCCTGCCGACCTTCCTTCCCGAATTTATTAGTTGAACAGCGCATTGGTAGGGCTGGTGAAGCGCTTCCTCTGAGGGTTTTTCGGAAGGGTCAAAGTGAAGTCTTACTGTGTACTCCAAATCTTTTATCGGAATCTTCCCAGACTTGATGTCTCCAATCGCGCCTTCAACCACTCTTCGTATCCTAACCTTTGCCTGTTCAAACTCAGTCCAGTTCTTCACGTCTACCATTTGCTTTACGCAATCCATGAAGACCTTATGTATGAACTGAGGCGAGTTAGACTTTATTGCGGTTAATCCTTTAACATCAGGAGTCCCATCTCTCCCTATGCCAAAATACGCTTTCATGGCTCGTGGGAGAACGCAGATCGAATAAACTTTGTCAACGGCAAGGTCTAGACGGAGCCTCTCTTTTACAGTCTTGGTAAGCTGCTTCACCTGTTCG